>Ga0335083_10001933_pt1 | contig 27993 bp, 13 predicted proteins | sample Lox_Sample_42_FD_206716 | JGI IMG/M metagenome (GOLD analysis project Ga0335083, IMG submission 206716) | Soil microbial communities from Loxahatchee National Wildlife Refuge, Florida, United States - Lox_Sample_4.2 | ecosystem: Environmental > Terrestrial > Soil > Wetlands | place: USA...
GCTCCGGGGAGGAAGCGGATGCCGTTCACCTCGAGGCTTTCGACATGGTCCAGACGGGTACCCTTAAGGATGCCATCGGCATCGCCGGCGTGGATGCTGAAGGTGTCGAGGCGTCCCGCCTCAGCATAAGTGTGTAGCGGGATTTCATCGGCCTCGCGCAGTCCAAACTTCTTGATGACCATGACGACCGAACCCGCGTTTGCTTTCTGCAAAGGGACTTTCACTTCGAGTTCGTCGGGCTTGGAGGTCTTCCACTCGCTCTCAATTGTCCTTCCGTGCTCGTCGTCGACCTTTACATCGCTGACGCAGCAAGCGTCAGGAGATTGCAAGTGGAGCGTGTCCTCGCGACCGACGATCAGGGCGCTCGCATCTTTAGAAGCAACAATCCATTGCGCCGGTCGCGAGGCACGGAGCCGGTAGTGAGGGCCGTCGAAGGAGTGAAAGCCCCAAGCCCCACGTAAGATCCCGGTGACCTCCCCCTCTAGGTCGGCTGACTGCAGGGCCTGGGTTTCGATCGAGAATCCACCGCGCACGGGATCGGGCTTTGCTGGAAAGTCGACTCCCGGGCCCGCCTTGGTCTCCAGGTGCAACACGAAGTTGTGTGCGAGTTCCGTGGCGAATACCAGAGGTGCACCGTCGGCCGGAAGAAGCAGGGAAGGGCGGGCCGCGCAGAACACCTGCGCCGGATCAACTGCACGCAACGGCGGAACCGGAGAAGGGCGCACCGGGGGAAGGCCGATCACGATGACCGACTTCGGATTACGGAATGATGGCGGGTTGTTCAAGCGCAGATTCAGTTCATCCTGTTTCGGAAGGGCCAGCGCAGGGATGTATTGATATTGGGCCGTGTGTGTTGTGCTCAGGATGCGCGCGACATCGACGACGGCTCCGATGTATGGGCTGTAGTAACCGCTGCGGGCGCTGGGTGCGGAACTGATCTGCGCCAGCAGATCACTGGAGGGGCCAGACGTCAGAGTTGCGACCATCGTCTGGCTATGAGCATCGTCGAGGACCAATTGGTCGGTGTTCTGGGTCAGGCATGGTGCTTGCTGCGCGCTGGGCTTATCAAAGCATTGCTGATCCACACGAATGTTCAGGCTACGCGCTAACAGGATTGTGCGGGCCTTCAATTGTTCGGGATCGGCGACGGCGATTTCACGGACGGCTTCGAGATATCGTTCCAGCCGGGCGCGATCGAGACTAGCTTGTACCAGATCCTGAGACGCTCGCACGAATGCGCCCGGCTTGCCACGGACGGCCGTTCGCAGAGTGCTAAAAGCTCCACCGGTATCAGGCGCCAGGAATACGAGCGCTTCCTCGGCCTCTTCCGGAACAGTCACAAAAACGCCCTCCTCATGGACAGCCTTGCCCCAGGTTTCAACCCGGGTAAACCAGGAGTCGGGAGGCGGGTTTGTAGATCCGCGAAGAAATACAACAACCATCAAGTAATGTACCGATTGACTCTCGGGCAAGTCGGGGTGGATCCACAGACGGTCACCGGCTTGGAGATTGGGGACCTGGGCGATAGGCAGAGTCACTCCGGCATGTTGCACCCGAACGTCGACCTTGGGACCAATGAGGTCGAAGGCGGCAGTTTCGGCGCTCGCCATCCTGGCAAGCGTCATCACGAGCAAGAGAGGCGCAAACGGGAGCGCTCTTCGGCGCAGAAGGGAAAGTGGTCCGGTCAAGAAATTATTTTAACTGATTTGCGACGGCGGTTTGGCACTGCCATAATCTCTTCATGTGCGGACGCTATCGCCTCTCTCGACCAAAACAGATCGTGGAAGCGTATTTCGAGAGCGCTTTGGAAGAAGAAGAATGGGCTCCTCGCTATAACATTGCACCCACACAACCCGTCGTGACGGTCCGTCAAGCCGGGGTGAGTCGCATTCTCTCGATAATGCGATGGGGGCTGGTTCCGTCATGGGCCACTGACATTAAGATTGGTAACCAACTCATTAATGGTCGCAGCGAATCTGTCATGGAGAAGCCGGCATTTCGAGCTTCATTCCGCGAGCGCCGGTGTTTGATCCCGGCTGACGGCTTTTACGAGTGGAAGAAAGCAGGACGGGAGCGCCACCCGTTTCACTTCGGAATGAAGGATGATGGGCTGTTCGCATTCGCCGGAATCTGGGACCGTTGGAGATCGCCGGCGGGACAGGTGCTGGAGTCCTGCTCGATCCTGACGACCGCTGCTAACGAATTGCTCGACGGCGTTCACGATCGGATGCCGGTGATCCTTCCCCGGCGGCACTATCAGACTTGGCTGACGGCACCTGAGACGGAGACCGCGCGCCTGGCGGAACTGTTAGTTCCTTTCGACGCGAGTGCAATGGTCCGATACCCGGTGAGTTCCCTCATTAACACACCTCAAAACGATGTTCCGGAGTGCGCGCGGGAAGTGCCAGGCCCTGAGACTCAGACAGAACTCTGGTAGTTCTTAAGAAATTGACTACGTTTTCGAGCGCGACGGCTCCAAAACAAAACGCCCCAGACTCGATTTGAGTCTTGGGACGTATGTTGATCAGCCCTCCCCCAAGTGCTGCTCAAGAACGAGATTACGACTAGTCGCGAAATTAGAAAATGGCACGTTTGTGCCATACCTTGGCGTCGACGTGGGCTACGTTTCGGTGTGCCATGCTGGCACAAGACCTGCCCCGACGCCCCCCAATGCGGCGCCCGGTCGCGATTCGGGGAAAGCTGGCTTCTTCCCGTGGAGATTCGAAGGCAACGGTTCGGCGACCGGCAGTTTGAAAGCTCCTTGTAGCTGGATCGCGACTGCGAAGTCACCGGTGTCCTTCAGCAGCAGACGAAGAACCTTGCCGCGCGCTCTCAGCAGAACGCCAGAATCCGGCAAGTGCTCAACTCCAACCGACAACTCGATAGTAGATCCTTCTGGGATCGGGACAGGGCTGGAGAGCAGAAGGCCGCCGAGGCTAATGTTCTCAGAGTGCGTGCGCATTGCATTGTGTTGCGCCATCCTGATGACGACTGGTAGATGCAGTGGATAACGGAAGTCTCGTCGCTCATTACGCGTGGGGGAGGGCATGACGGTTACTCCGACTGAACGATGGATCGAGCATACGTCGCACAGAAGTCCAGCGGCAGGTATCGGAGGTGCACTGGAGCCGGCGAAATGGGCCCAGTCGAGTGCCGGTAATGTATTACGGACCCTTCACGTGTCGAAGACGGGTTACCACGAAGCTTGCACGGTGAAATGGATAAGGTCTCACAAGACGTGAGACATCTGTGCTGTGATGTCCGTTAGTGAACAGATGGGTCCGGCACCGGACACCGATTGGCCCCCGAGCGCGCAGATATATGGTTGTAATTTGTTGTGGGCCAATCACTTAGATCCATCGCAGATGTGGAGGACGAGTTGCCATCAAGTAGACGATGGATATCGCTCGGCCAGAATTTAAGCGGCAGAAACTACGCCGCCAGATTGTATTTGCAGCCCTCGGGGTTGTCGTGATTGCAGCAGCGACGGTTGGTGTGTCGCGCCTCAAGCCCGCCGCACCCTCGGTGGAAAGAGGAACAGTGTGGACCGATACGGTGAAACACGGTTCGATGCTGCGGCAAGTACGGGGACCAGGTTCGTTGGTTCCCACGCAGGAAGCCGTTCGTCAGATTCCCGCCGAGACTGAAGCCACAGTCGTGCGCATTCGCATGTTGCCGGGTTCGCAGGTAAAAGCGGATGCCATTCTTCTGGAGATGAGCAATCCTCAGGTAGAGCAGGCGGCCGTCGACGCACACCTTCAACTAAAGGCTGTGGAAGCCGAGTACCAGAGCCTGAAGGTAAAACTTGACAGCGATCTCATGACGCAAAAGGCTGGCGCCGCTACCGTCAACGCCGACTACAGTCAGGCTCAAAGGCAGGCGGACACCGACAAAGCTCTCTATGACCTCGGCGTGATTTCGGGGCTGGCTTACAAGTCGTCCAAGGGCAAGGCCGATGAACTCACGACCCGCAACGATTTGGAAGGGCAGAGATTAGTCATCAACAAGAGAGCCATTGACACGCAGCTCGCTCAGGAGCAGGCCAAGGTCGACGAGGCCCGTGCCCTGGCCGACTTGAAACAGAAGCAATTGGACGCGCTAAAAGTTCGTGCGGGAATCGACGGAGTTCTGGTGGATCTGCCCCTGCAAGTCGGACAACACGTGATGCCGGGAGTGATGCTGGCAAAAGTCGTCCAGCCGGATCACTTGATGGCGGCCTTGAAGATCGCCGAAACCCAGGCGCGGGACGTGCAGTTTGGCGAACCGGCGGCGATCGATACGCATAACGGAATCATCAGTGGGACGGTCATGCGGGTCGACCCCGCGGTGCAAAACGGAACGGTCACGGTGGACGTCAAACTAACGAGCGCACTCCCCAAGGGCGCGCGCCCTGACCTGAGCGTGGACGGGACTATTGATCTGGAACGGCTGGATAACATCCTTTATGTCGGCCGTCCGGCATTCGGGCAGGAAAACAGCACGATCAGTCTGTTCAAGTTGGATGCGGACGGTAAGGAAGCGGCCCGCGTGCCCGTGAAGGTTGGACGTGAGTCCGTGAATTCGATTCAAGTCTTCGAAGGTCTTCGCGAGGGCGACACTGTCATTCTTTCCGATATGTCTCGCTGGGATAAAACCGACCGCATTCGTCTGGAATAAGCAGCATAAGCAAGAAGCGAAAAATCCAAAAACACTGAGGCAGAAGCCATGATCGAAGCAGGGCAGCCGTTGATCCAGATTTCCGAACTGACCAAGGTTTTCTACACCGACGAAATTGAGACTCACGCTCTTTCGGGCGTGCATCTATCGATTGCCAAAGGCGAGTACGTGGCTATGTCGGGACCGTCGGGATGCGGCAAATCCACGCTGCTCTCCATCATCGGGTTGCTCGACACGCCGACGGCGGGGAGTTACTCGCTGAATGGCAAGTCGGTCGAGAACCTCGATTTCGCCGAGCGCTCGCGCATCCGCAATCAGGAGATCGGCTTCATCTTCCAGAGTTTTAACTTGATTGGCGACTTGACGGTGTATGAGAACGTCGAGCTCCCGCTCACCTATCGCCAACGAATGCCGGCGGCCGATCGTAAGGCGCGCGTCATGGAAGCTCTCGAACGTGTCGGCATGGCCCACCGGGTCCGGCACTATCCTTCACAGCTGTCTGGTGGTCAACAGCAGCGTGTCGCCGTGGCCCGCGCGCTTGGTGGGAAACCTTCGATCCTGCTGGCGGACGAGCCGACCGGGAACCTCGATTCGCGGAACGGCGAAGCCGTGATGGAACTGCTTCAGAACCTGCACCGCGAGGGCGCGACGATCTGCATGGTGACCCACGATCCGCGCTTTGCGAAACATGCGCAGCGCGAAGTGCATTTATTCGACGGAAAGGTCGTAGCCGAAGAAGAACTGCAGAAACTGATGGCGGATACGCACGCATGAGCAGCCTGATCCAGGATCTTCGCTACGCGCTTCGGCAGTTGCGCAAGAGCCCTGGGTTTTTCGTGGTCGTCGTGCTGACTCTTGGACTCGGCATTGGCGCCAACACAGCCATCTTCAGCATGGTGGATTGGCTGGTCTTGCGGTCCCTGCCTATCAAAGACCCGCAGGAGATGCATTTCCTGTCTTTTGCCCGGCCTGGTGCGAATTCCGAGATTCAATTCTCCTATCCCGAGTTTGCAGAGATTCAAAAGCAGACCACGGATGTCTTCTCGGGAATCACGCCATTCATTTTCGGCGGTCTGGCTGGCGAACAGGACTCGCAGAGCGGCCTGACGGCTGACGGCGTAACCAAGCCTGTTCAGACGGCCTACGTGGGCGGCGATTTTTTCTCGCTGCTGGGCATTGTACCGGCACGTGGCCGTTTCATTCTGAGCGCAGAAGGGAAGGCGACTGGCTCAGACCCCGTCGTTGTTCTCAGCTACAGCTATTGGCTGACTCGTTTCAGCGGAGATTCTGCGGTCGTCGGCAAAGCTGTTTCGGTTAACGGTCACCCGGTCACGGTCATTGGAGTGGCTCCGAAGGCCTTCTTAGGACCAACTCCTCTCCTTGAAGTCCAGGCTTATCTTCCGCTCAGTATGTTCATTCTCGAGAGAGGTGTAACAGGTGACTTCCTCTCAAACCCTGCTACTCGCAGCATGCTTGCTCTCGCGCGTGTGAAGCCTTCCTCGGACATCAAACGCGTTCGGTCCGAACTGGCTGTCGTGGGCCAGCGTTTGCTGAAGCAATATCCGCGCGATCCCGGGATTGGCGAACTCGGAGCAAGTCCATTGCGGCCGCCCGGAATCATGAGCGGGTCCACAAATCCTTTTCCCAAACTGGCGGCTCTGTTTCTGACGCTCGCCGCTCTGGTACTGGCACTGGCGTGCGTCAATATCGCCAACCTCTTTCTGGTTCGCGCTGGGGTTCGTCAGCGGGAGATGGCGGTCCGGGCGGCGCTGGGCGCCGGAAGTGGCCGACTGCTTCGTCAACTGTTCACAGAGAGCCTGGTGGTAGCGGCTCTCAGTTGTAGCATTGGCGTTCTGCTGGGCATTGGTGGAACACGCCTGCTTGGTTCCGTATCCCTGCAAAGCGACTTGCCCATCGTCGTTGATTTCGAATTCAACTGGCACGTTTTCGCCTATGCATTCGCGGTTGCAGCGGCAACCGCGGCGTTCGTTGTTGTGGTGCCTGCCTCCCGCATCTGGCGTGGCAACTTGCGGGAAGTACTGCATGAAGGCGGACGTACTTCGACTGGCGGACGTCAGCGTTTGCGCGACGTTCTGGTTGCTGTCCAGGTCGCGGGGTCCCTCACCTTGCTGATTGTTGCAGGACTGTTCGTCCGCAGCCTTCGCGGTGTGCAGAACAGCGATTTGGGGTTCGATCCCAGGCTTGTGCTCAATCTCACGCTCGATCCGAACGAGATTGGCTATACGGAAGCACAAGGCCGAGAGTTCTACCGAGCGATCCTGGAACGAGCGCGCTCTCTGCCGGGGGTTCAGTCTGCCAGTCTCGCGTCTGTCGTTCCTCTCAGTGATTCGGTTCAGGGCAGCGACTTAGTGATTCCGGGATACACGACCTCTTCGACCCAGGAGGTTCCTCACGCTGAAGTCAACGCAGTCTCGACAGACTACTTCACGACTATGCGCATCGTGCTGAAACGAGGTCGCGATTTCACCGATGCAGACAACGAAAACTCCGCTCGCGTTTCCGTGATCAATCAGGCTATGGCGGACCGATATTGGCCGGGTCAGGATGTTCTAGGCAAGTCTTTTGCGCTGACCTCAGATCCAAAACGCTCCACCACCATTGTAGGAGTGGTGCGGAACAGTCGCATGAACCAGCTCTATGGTGCGTTCGAGCCGATTTTTTATTTGCCGGTTGCGCAGAGTTATGTTTCGACCGAGACCTTGCAAATCCGTTCGGAGCGAAGCGCGCAAGACATGGTCGGCGAAGTAAGAGCCATCGCGCAGTCATTGGCTCCCGCGATTCCAGTCTATGGCGTGCGCACCATGACCGATGCTCTTCATGGAGGCAACGGCTTGTTGTTCTTCGAAGTTGGGGCAAGTCTGGCTGCGGTGTTGGGGATGCTGGGCCTGATTCTCGCGGTTGTAGGCGTGTACGGAGTGATGTCATACGCCGTCAGCCAGCGCACGCAAGAAATCGGTGTTCGCATGGCACTTGGCGCTCAGCGGCGCGACATTCTCGGGATGATCGGGCGCCGTGGTGCACTGATTGTCGCGTCCGGAGTTGCGATTGGAGTCCTCGCTGCCCTCGCAGCGGGGCGTCTGGTCAGTGATTTTCTCGTCGGCATTACATCCAGCGATCCAACAACGTTCGTAGGTGTTTCCCTCGTGTTGGCCGCCGTTGCTTGCGTCGCCACCTACATTCCTACGCGTCGGGCAGCAAAGGTCGATCCGATGGTGGCGTTGCGCTACGAATAAGGAGAACCAGATGCGCGGGCTATTCCAGGATCTTCGTTACGCTTTGCGGCAACTCCGCAAGAGTTCCGGCTTCGCATTTGTGGCCATTATCACGCTGGCGCTAGGGATTGGCGCAAACACGGCCATCTTTAGCGTGGTCAACGGAGTTTTGCTGAGGCCGCTCGCGTTCAAAGATCCCGGCCGGTTGGTCCGCGTTTGGCATGTGCCTCCGGCAGCCAGTTTCCCGGGAATGACCACGTTTGCTGTTTCCGCGGCGAACTACTTCGACTGGGAACAACAGAACCACGTCTTCGAGTCGATGGCGATCTACAACTTCCATGACTTTACTCTGACCGGAAGCGCGGAGCCGGAACAAATCGGTGCGTGTGCCGTTTCATCCGGCTTCTTCCCCACTCTGGGAGTTCGGCCTCTTCTCGGACGTGTTTTTTCTTCCGCGGAAGATCAGCCCGGTCATTCCAACGTTGTGGTTCTCAGTCATCGCCTGTGGCAAGGCTCCTTCGGATCGAATCCGGACATTGTGGGCCACTACATCAACCTCGACGGCCAGAGCTACCTCGTCGCCGGAGTCATGCCCGCGAACTTTCAATTTCCCGATTTTGCGCAGATGTGGACGCCCATGGCGTGGACCGACAAGGAGCGGGCAGTGCGGGGAGAACATCACTCCGTCGTGGTTGCGCGCCTAAGGCCAGGCGTCGATTTGAAGCAAGCGCAAGCGGAGATGAGCGCAATCTCCAGCCGGCTACAGCAACAGTACCCCGAAGACGATAAAGGATGGGGCGCCGTGGTAGTGCCGCTGCACGACGACCTGGTCAGTGATGTGCGGCCGGCCCTGCTGGTCTTGTTGGGAGCGGTAGCTTTCGTGCTTCTGATTGCCAGCGTCAACGTGGCCAACCTTGCACTGGCGAGAACGTTCAGCCGTCAGAAGGAAATCGCCATTCGAACGGCACTCGGAGCCAGCTCGGCCCGCGTGGTCCGTCAAATCCTCACTGAGTCGACACTTCTTGCCCTGGCGGGCGGCGCGCTTGGCCTGGCGTGGGCTCATTTCGGGATTGGTCTGATCATGACATTCCTGGCAGACAAGGTCTCGCGTTCGATTGAAGTCGGATTGGATGCGAAGGTTCTCGCGTTTACGGCTTTGATTTCGATTGCTACCGGAATCTTGGCGGGAATCCTTCCCGCCTTGCGCTTGACGCGGAGGGACGTCAGCCAGTCTTTGAAACAAGGCTTGGGGCGTACCGATGCGGATTCCGGCGGGCATCGCGTGCGCAGCGCTCTGGTTGTGTCGGAGGTTGCTCTCTCGTTAATACTGCTTATGGGTGCGGGACTGCTGATTCGCAGTTTTCAGGAGCTGCACGGCGTGAATCCCGGGTTCGATGCGCGCAATGTCTTAACGATGACCGCGATGGTATCTCGGTCGAAGTTCCCCGTGCCGGCGCAGCAAATCAACTTCTTCGATCGAGTGTTGCAACGGGTGCGGGCTCTGCCGGGCGTCGAGTCCGCCGGCGTAATTGATGACATTCCGTTGAACGATCAGGGTTCGCATCAACCCGTCGCAATTGAAGGTCGTCCCGTGCTGCCGATGTCAGAACAGCCCGAGGTCGACGTTCGACTCATCAGCACGGGCTACATGGATTCACTGCACATCCCGATCTTGCGCGGACGAGATATTAGCAACTCTGATCTTGCTGGAAGGCCAGCCGTCGTGCTGATCAGCGAATCGATGGCTCGGCAGTTCTGGCCGGGAGAAGATCCTCTGGGGAAGCGGCTAACCTTAACGTTCTCTCCGGACGCAGTCCGCGAAGTGGTTGGAGTCGTGGGTGATGTAAAGCTCGACGGACTGGATCAGACCCGTCCCAGTGCGACTCTCTATTTCCCTATGAGTCAGATGTCCACGTCGGGTTGGAGTTCATTTCCGATGACGCTGGTCGTGCGTTCGGCTTCCGGCCCCAGCGGCGTGGCTTCCTTGGTATCGAACGCCGTGCACGAAGTAGATCCAGAAATTCCAGTGCGCGACATCCTGACGATGGACGATCTGGTTACGAGCTCTCTCTCCCAGCAAAGGTTCAACATGCTGCTGCTGGGGGCTTTCGCAGGACTTGCCTTGTTGCTCGCTACGGTCGGCATTTATAGCGTGCTCTCCTACAGCGTGAGACGGAGCGTCCGGGAAATCGGAATTCGCCTTGCTTTAGGCGCCCGCCTTGGAGATGTATTGCGCACAGTTGTGGTCGAAGGGATGAAACCCACGTTGCTGGGCGTGGCAATCGGGGCCGTCGGCGCGCTCGCCTTGGGGCGCGTCCTGGCAAGCCTCGTCTTTGAAGTTAAGCCGACTGATCCGCTGACGTTTCTGGCGGTCACGATGTTGCTGGTGGCGGTCGCGTTACTAGCTAGCGTCATTCCGGCATACCGCGCGACAAAAGTCGATCCTGTGGTGGCGTTGCGCTACGAATGAAGTCTCGGGGCTGAATATGGAAACTCTGCTTCAGGATTTGCGCTACGGATTTCGCATGTTGGCGAAGAGCCCACTCTTCACAGCAGTGGCAGTGGTTACGCTCGCGTTAGGAATTGGAGCCAATACCGCGCTGTTTTCCATTATCAATGGCGTGCTGCTGAGCCCGCTGCCTTTTCCTGAACCAGACAGGCTGGTGACTCTTCACGAGAACAAGCCGAATTTCGAAGGTGGATCGGTCTCCTATCCGAATTTTCGCGACTGGCAGAAAGATAACCATACGTTTTCGGCGATGGCCATCGCGCGCATCTACGCCTTCAGTTTGGTAGGCATCGGCGACGCGGAGCAAGTGCCTGGGGAATTCGTCTCGTCCGATTTCTTTCCCGTGCTGGGGGTGAAGCCCGTGATGGGCCGCAACTTTGCCCAGGATGAAGACCAGATCGGAGCAGGCCCGGTGGCGCTGATCAGCGCGGGATTATGGCAGCGTAAGTTCAGTTCTGCGCCGGACATCCTCGGAAAGAGCATCACGCTCGACGCTAAGGACTACACCATCGTTGGAATCATTCCCGCGGACTTCCACCTGCTGATCCCAGGTTTCCGCGAGGCGGACGTGTATGTGCCGATCGTGCATTGGAGCAACCCGCTTCTGCTTCATCGGGGCGCCGGATTGGGAATCCATGGCATTGGCCGTCTCAAACCCGGAGCCACGATTGAACAAGCGAGAGCGGACATGGCCGCAGTCACCAGAAATCTTGCGCAGGCCTTCCCGGATTCCGACAAAGGCATCACAGCTAAGGTCACTCCCCTGAAAGAGCAGATGATCGGGGATGTGAAGCCGTTTCTCCTCGTTCTCCTCGCCGCAGTTGCCTTCGTGCTGCTGATTGCGTGCGTGAATGTCGCGAATCTGATGCTTGCACGATCGACGGGCCGAGCGCGCGAATTTGCTGTTCGTGCCGCGTTGGGTGCCACGCAAGGACGCGTGTTGCGTCAGTTGATGACCGAGAGCATTGTCTTGGCCGTGGTCGGTGGGGCGTGCGGCTTGCTTCTGGCCGCGTGGGGAACGCGTGCTGCATTAGGAGTTTTGCCCGCTGCCCTGCCCCGTGCCGAACAAGTCGGACTCGATTTCCATGTGTTGATCTTTACTGCCGGTATTTCCTTGTTGGCCGGGGTTCTTTTCGGCCTCGCACCAGCCCTCAAAACCTCCCGCCCTGATCTGCACGAGACGCTCAAGCAAGGGGGACGCGGAGCGAGTGGGACACGTCATCGAACACAGGACGTATTTGTGGTTGTCGAAATGGCGCTCGCGTTAGTCCTCTTAATCGGAGCAGGATTGACCATCCGCAGCCTGATGAAGCTTTGGAGTGTCGACCCCGGCTTCAATCCGCACAATGTGCTCACCTTCGGGCTCTCCCTGCCGCCCGCGATGATAGGAGCGCAACCCGACGCGATCCGCGCCGCATTTCGCGATTTTGACGACAAGCTGTCCTCCGTCCACGGAGTTCAGGCCGTTTCCCAGACCTGGGGAGCGATTCCTTTGAGCGGTGATGACGAGCAACTCTTTTGGCTGGACGGGCAGCCGAAACCCTCCAACGAGAACGACATGAACTGGGCGATCGACTATATAGTCGAGCCCGACTATCTGAAGGTGATGGGAATTCCTCTGCTGCGGGGCCGCTTCTTCACTCCCCAGGACAATGAACATGCGCCTCTGGTCGTTGTTGTGGACGACATCTTTGCCCAGAAATATTTCCCGAACCAGAACCCCCTGGGGGAACGGATTCATTTGAACCTGCTCCCGCAGACGGCAGAAATCGTCGGCGTTGTCGGGCACGTGAAGCAGTGGGGCTTGGATACCGACGACCAGCAATCGCTTCGCTCTGATCTGTATATCCCGTGCATGCAAATGCCAAATGATTTTGTCGCGATGACGCCGTCCGGTTCCGCCGTGGTGGTGCATGCCGACGATGCGTCATCGGGCCTTCTAGAGTCAGTTCGCCAAGTGAGCGCCAAGATGAGCCACCAGCAGGTCATCTTTGGCGCACAGACCATGGATTCCCTTATTTCCGATTCGATGGCCTCGCGGCGATTCTCCATGATCCTGTTGGTGGTTTTTGCCTTGCTCGCCTTGCTCCTCGCCGGCGTGGGAATTTACGGCGTCATCTCCTACGTGGTCAGCCAGCGCGGACACGAAATCGGAATTCGCATGGCTCTGGGCGCGCGCCCCGAAGACATCTTGCGGTTGATCCTGAGTCGCGGGGGAAAGTTGGCTGGGCTTGGGGTTGTACTTGGGCTGGTGGCAGCCCTCGGTCTCACTCGCCTCATGGCCAGTCAGCTGTATGGAGTGAGTGCGACTGATCCCCTAACTTTTGCGGGAGTTGCGGTGTTACTGACGTTGGTCGCGCTTGCGGCGTGCTTTGTGCCGGCACATCGCGCCACAAAGGTCGATCCCATGGCGGCATTGCGCTACGAATAAAGGGAGAACTGATGACGGGCCTACTTCAAGATCTTCGCTACGCGCTTCGCCAGCTCCGCAAGAGCCCAGGCTTCACCATGGTTGCGGTCATTACGCTGGCGCTCGGCATTGGAGCCAATACAGCGGTCTTCAGTGTCGTCGACGCCGTCATGCTTCGCCCGCTGCCCTATGCGCAACCAGAAAGGCTGGTCGAGGCCGAATCGGTCAACACGCACAATCCTCAAGCGATCAATATTTCTTATCCCGATTTCTTTGACTGGCGCTCGCAGAATCGCACGCTCGAACACCTTGTCGCGTATCACGACAATTTGTTTACGCTGACTGGTCTGGAACGGCCTGTTCAGGTCGATGCCGAGGTCGTCTCCTGGGATCTGTTGCCGGCTCTGGGCGTTCGCCCGGAACTTGGGCGAGGCTTTGCCGCCGACGAAGAGAAAGCGGGCACCCGCGTGGTTTTGATCGGCCACTCGCTGTGGACGTCTCAATTTGGCTCGGATCCGGCAATCATCGGCCGAGGCATTCGTCTCAGCGGAGATCTCTACACAATCGTCGGCGTCATGCCCTCCACTTTCCGCTTTCCGGTGAACAAACCTCGCAATAGCGTCTGGACCACGCTCGCAGTAGACGACGATCCATCCGATCCTAAGCCCGCGACCAGCAATCGCGGCTCGCATTTCTTGAGCGTTTTCGGGCGGCTAAAGCCTGGAGTTACGGTTGCCCAAGCGAACCAGAACCTGCGGTCGATTGCGGTGAATCTGGCGAAACAATATCCCAATACGAACACGCACCATGACTCGGCACGCGTGGAAACTGAAGTCGCAGCGCTGATTGGCGATACGCGCACGGCGCTTCTGGTTGTGCTGGGCGCGGTAGCGTTGGTGCTGCTGATCGCGTGCGGAAACATCGCGAACTTGCTGCTGGCACGCATGCGGGAACGGCAGCGTGAAATTGCACTGCGCTCCGCTCTCGGCGCGGGACGGAGGCGAATTGTCCGGCAGTTGCTGGCAGAGAGTCTGGTCCTCAGCGCGGCCGGTGGTCTAGCGGGTTGCGCCTTGGCCATGGTTTGCACCCCGGCAATGCTGTCGCTCATCGGCGATAGTGTGCCGCGCGCGACCGACGCCGGTGTCGACCCCCGCGTACTCTCTTTCGCGATCGTCGTGTCGTTCGCCGCGGGGCTGATCTTTGGGGTCGTCCCCGCTATCGCTGCTTCCAAAACCGATCTCGTCTCCACGTTGAAGGAAGGCGGCCGAAGTGAAATCTTTGGGCGCGACTGGTTGCGTTCATCGCTGATCGTGGGACAGGTTGCTTTGGGCCTGGTGCTCAGTACAGGGGCCGGACTCCTCATCACCAGTTTTGTCCACCTGACGCACGCCAACCAGGGATTCAATCCTGACCACCTCACTACCCTATTTTTCGAGACGCCGGATGCGCACTATAAAGACACGCGCCCGCAGTTTTATCGCGAATATTTCGATAAGCTGCGCGCGCTGCCGGGCGTACAGTCCGCGGGCGGCGTCATGATGCTGCCCATGACCAACGAAGGCGCCGTGATCAGCTTCGAGGATCCGGAGCACCCGGTTCCTGAAGGACAACAGCCCAGCGCCGATCTCAGCCCGATCAGCCCAGAGTATTTCCGCACGATGCAGATCCCAGTCCTGGAAGGGCGCGATTTTTCTACCCGGGACGATACGAAGTCTCTGCAAGTCATGATTGTCAATCAAGCCTTCGCGCAAGAGTTTTTCCCGGGCGAAGAAGTCTTGGGCAAGAAGTTGAAGCCAGGCGCAAGCAGCGGTGGGACGGGCGGTCCTCCGTGGCGGGAAATCGTCGGCGTGGTCGGCAACATCAAGCTGGGCGCAACCCAGCGCAAGATGCGTCCCGCGATGTATCTGCCGGATGGCCAACTGCCCGGCTGGTGCTGCCTTTATTCGGTCGTGCGCGCCTCGCTCGATCCGATAAGCCTGGAGACGAGCGTTCAGCGGATCGTCTCGGAGATGGACAAGGACATCCCCGTAACCCAGGTCCGCACTATGAATGACCTGATGTCCATGGAGCTTTCCCAGCCCCGATTCGCAACCATCCTTCTGAGCACGTTTGCCATGCTTGCTCTCGTCCTCACGATCGTTGGCCTGTACGGCGTGATGACGTATTCGGTTGCGCGGCGCACCCGCGAGATTGGCGTCCGCATGGCGTTGGGTGCGCAACGTGGCGCGGTGCTGACCATGGTCTTGCGGGATGCGGCGATTTTGCTAGTCACTGGAATCGCGATCGGCACCGCCGTCGCACTCGCCTCGGCCTCCGTTCTGCAAAGCATGCTGTACGGAACGGGATCCCGCAATCCTGTCGTGCTCATCGAGGTTTGTATTGCAGTGGCTGTGGCGGGACTCTTTGCGGCCTACATTCCCGCGTTTCGTGCCGCCAGAGTCGATCCCATGGTGGCGCTGAGGTACGAGTGAGGGAGAGGAATCTATGAACGGTATTCTGCAGGACTTTCGCTACTCTTTGCGTCAACTGCGCAATAGCCCTGCCTTTGCGTGTACAGCCATCCTGGTGCTGACGATGGGAATTAGCGCCAGTGTCTCTATCTTTGCGTTTGTGGACGCTGCGCTGATCAAGCCTCTGCCTTATCCCGACCCCACGCGTCTCGTGGATGTGACAGAAAGCGTGACAATGATTCCGCGCGCGAACCTTTCCTATCCCGACTATCTCGACTGGAAGCGGCTCAATCAAGTTTTCAGTTCGATGGATGTTTACAGCGACGACGGCTACCTTCTGCCCACTCCCGCAGGTGCAGAACCAGTACGCGGCATGCGCGTGAGTGATGGATTTCTTGGAACGCTCGGCATCACTCCGGTTCTAGGCCGAGACTTTTACGCCGGCGAGGATTTGCCGGCAGCTCCCCGGACGGTGATCCTGAGTTACTCGACCTGGCAGAAGCGGTTTGGCGGCAGAAAAGATGCGATCGGAGAAACGGTAACCCTGAGTGGTATTCCGTACACCATCGTTGGCGTGCTGCCGCAGGATTTTCAGTTCGCCGCCCGGGGACCTGTGGAATTCTGGACCACTCTACACGCCTCGAACTCGTGCGACGTCCGGCGCAGCTGCCACGGCTTGAATGGAGTCGCGAGGCTCAAGGGCGGGGTCACCGTTGCGATGGCTCTGGCCAACATGAAGACGATTGCGCGGCAGTTGGAACTGCAATATCCGAATGACAATCGCGACCAAGGCGCCAGCGTGCTCCCACTGTCCGACGTCATTGTCGAGGGTATCCGTCCCATCCTGCTTGTGCTGCTGGGCGGAGCGGGATTGTTGCTTGTGATTGCCTGCGTGAACGTCTCGAGCCTGCTGCTGGTCCGCTCGGAAAGCCGCAGGCGTGAAGTTGCGGTGCGGGGAGCATTGGGGGCCTCGCGCGCACGCTTGGTTCGCCAGTTTGTCACGGAAGGTCTGGTCCTGGTCGTTGTGGGGTGTTGTCTCGGCCTCGTGGCTGCCGAGGGGGCAATGCGTATCCTTGTGCGGCTCATCTCCAAGGACATGATGGGGACGATGCCCTATTTGATTGGGCTTGGTCTCAACGCTCACGTTCTGCTCTTCGCGGGCGCCGTTGCCATCTTCGCAGTGTTTCTGTTTTCTCTCCCTCCAGTCTTCCGCCTGCCTTTAGTGAAGCTGCGAGAGGGCCTAACCGAGGGCGGCCGCGGTTACGCCGGGACTCTCTGGCGTCGCTTCGGGGCGAACCTTGTCGCTGTCGAACTCGCGATTGCGGTGGTTCTGCTCGTCGGCGCGGGATTGTTGGGCAAGAGCTTCTACCGCTTGCTCCACGTCGACATCGGATTTCAACCTGATCATTTGGCGACTCTGCAAGTGGCCTTGTCGGATGCCACTTATTCAAAGGATGAGCAGGTAGTTGCTGTTGCGCGGCAGATCGTGAGCCGCGTCGAAAAACTCCCTGGAGTGGAATCCGTGGGTGTCACGAACGTCTTGCCCGTGAGCTTCAATGGCAACACCACCTGGATCCGACTGGTGGGCCGACCGTATAACGGAGAACACAACGAAGTTAACCAGCGGGAAGTGAACCCTGCTCTTTTCAAAACCCTTCGGGCGAAGCTTCTGAGGGGCCGCTACTTTACCGAGAATGAGGATGCGTCCAAGCCTCCTGTGGCCATCATCAACCAGGCGCTGGCCAGGAAGTATTTCCCAGGCGAAGATCCCGTCGGGAGGAAGATTGGCGACACTGATCTTTCGCCGAAGTCGATCACGGAAATTATCGGCGTTGTTGAAGACGTGAAGGATGGTTCCCTGGACTCGGAGATCTGGCCGGCAGTCTATTACTCCTTCAACCAAAACTCTGACACATATTTTTCTCTGGTCGTACGTACGTCTCAGGCCGAGCAATCGCTGCTGCCAGCGCTCGTTTCGGCTGTCCATGAGATCGACCCCGGCATTGGCACGATGAACGAGGCGACGATGACCCAGAGAATCAACGATTCGCCGACTGCATATCTCCACCGTTCTTCGGCCTGGCTGGTGGGTGGTTTCGCCGCGATGGCGCTGCTGCTGGGTGTCGTCGGATTGTACGGAGTGATCGCCTACTCGGTAACTCAGCGAACGCGCGAGATCGGTGTCCGCATGGCCCTGGGCGCCCAACGAAGTTCCGTGTATCACCTCATCATGAAAGAGGCAGCGTGGCTGGCGGGCGTGGGGATTGGAGTGGGCCTTTTGTGCTCCATCGCCGTAGCGTCCCTGATGCGCGGGTTGCTGTTTGGAGTTCGTTCGTGGGATGCCACCACCCTCGCGGCAGTTTCGGTGGCTCTCACGATCTCCGCATTGCTCGCGAGCTACATTCCGGCGCGGCGCGCGGCGCGAGTGGATCCTATGGTGGCGTTGCGGTACGAGTGACCAGGAGAGCAGCACGATGGTTGGAATGACAGGAATCACGCAGGACGTTCGTTACGCGATTCGCCAGCTCCGCAAGAGCCCGGGCGTCACGCTGGTCGCAGTGCTCACTCTGGCCCTCGGGATTGGTGCCAATACGACCATCTTCAGCGTGATGAATGCGACGCTCCTCAAGCCACTCTCGTTCCCGAATCCCGACCGGCTGGTATTGGTCTGGCAGACATTCGGAAAAGGGCCTGACAACTACAACATTGTTTCCGCGCCTAACTATTGGGATTTTGAGCGGCGGAATCATGTTTTCAGCGGCATGGCTCTATTCGATTCCGCGGGCCGAGGTTACAACCTGTCTGCCAATGGAAGCGCGCGAGAAGCCGAGCAAGTCTCGGGGCTCCGCGTGTCGGCGAGTTTCTTCGGCGTGCTCGGTGTGCAACCGTTTCTGGGACGCACGTTCTTGCCCGAAGAAGAAGTACGCGGGAAGGACCATGAAGTCATCCTGAGTTACGGGCTGTGGCAGCGCCACTACGGGGCGGATCGCACCCTCATCGGCAAACCGATCAAAGTCGATGGCGAGGACTTCACGGTCGTGGGAGTTATGCCGCGGGAGTTTCACTGGGAATTTTGGAGCGGACACCGTCAACTCTGGGTTCCGGTCGGCTACACCGAGGGCGACAAGATCCGAGGTGGGAACAGTTTCGTTTCGTTCGCGAGGCTTAAGCCGGGAGTGACCGTCGGCCAGGCGCGGGCGGAGATGGAGGGCATCGGAACCCGGCTCTCGCAACAATATCCCAACGACGATGCCGATATGAGCGCGACCGTGATTCCCATGAGCACGTTTGGCACCGAGGGATTGCGAACGGTAGTGCTGGCCCTGTTCGCGGCGGTTGGTTTCGTGTTGCTGATCGCCTGCGTGAATATCGCCAATCTCTTGTTGGCGCGAGGAGCAGCGCGTCAGAGAGAGTTTGCCCTGCGGCAGGCGCTCGGCGCCGCCGGATTTCGCATCGCGCGGCAATTACTGACTGAGAGCCTTTTGCTAGGGTTCCTGGGAGGAGTGTGCGGGCTGATTGTGGCGGTGTGGAGCACGACCTTGCTGCCCACGATCCTTCCCGCCGACGCTTTTAACATCCCATTCCGACAGGTCGATACCATCCCGGTCGACCGTTGGGTGCTCGCTTTCACGCTACTCGTTTCGTGCTTGACAGGAATTTTGTTCGGCTTGGCTCCGGCTCTGAACGCGTTGCGCGGAGATGTCTCTGAGCCACTGAAGGAAGGCGGACGTGGTTCCACCAGCGGGCGAAGCAACCGTTTGCGCCATGCGTTGGTGGCTTCGGAGGTCGCTCTTGCGCTGGTGGTGCTTTCCGGCGCGGGGTTAATGATCAAAAGCATGACGCGGTTGCTCGGCGTCGATCCCGGATTCAATCCGAAGAATGTTCTCGTCATGGGGATGTCGCTGCCGCAGGAGGATCTCTACAACGGCCCTCCCGGACACCCGCTCTTTTGCCGGAATTTAGACGAGCACGTGAGCGCGATTCCGGGCGTGATTACCGTGGGCGCGGTGGGCCATTTGCCGATGCAGGGCGACGCTGGTCGGAGCTTTGCAGTCGAGGGCAAACCCGACCCGGGTCAAGGACACCGCCCCGGTGCCCACTATTCCGTGGCGTGTCCCAACTATTTCAAAGCCTTGGGCGTGCCGGTGCTTGCGGGGCGCGAGTTCACTCATCAGGACACGCTTGCCGCGCCGGGTGTCGTCGTCATCAACGAGGCGATGGCGCAGAAATACTGGCCGAAAGAAGACCCTGTGGGCAGACGCATTGTACAAGGCGACTCCTGGCTCACAGTGGTGGGCGTCGTCGGAGATGTACGGCACTGGGGTCTGGACAACGCGAGCGAGCCTCAGTTCTTCCGGCCATATACCCAGGCTGCGTGGCCTGTGATGACCGTCGTCGTGCGTACGGACAGCGCACCCATGTCATTCACCCCTGCGATCAAGAAAGCCATGGGTGAAGTCGAGCCGGACCGGCCGGTTTCCGATTTCGAATCCATGCAGAACGTCGTGCAGGACTCGCTCGGCTCTCGGCGTTTTCCCACGCTGCTGCTGTCCGCATTTGCATTACTCGCGCTGACGCTTGCCGCCGTTGGAATCGTCGGCGTGGTGAGCTATTCCGTGGCGCAGCGGACTCATGAAATTGGCATTCGTATGGCTCTGGGCGCGCGCGCGACCGACGTTTTGAAACTGATGGTCAGCGGCAGCATGACTTGGGTTGTGGTGGGAGTTGGTGTTGGGATCGCGGGATCTCTCGGCCTCACACGCTTGCTTGGGACGTTGCTCTACGAAGTCAAGCCCTGGAACCCAGTGGTGCTCGGAACTGTTTCCTTGTTGCTCACTTGCATTGGACTGCTGGCGAGTTACATTCCGGCCCGCCGTGCAGCCAAGGTCGACCCCATGGTCGCCCTGAGATACGAGTAGGAGACTTATGAAAACACTCCGCCAGAACGCGCGCTACAGCATTCGATTACTGCGAAAAAACCCGGGCTTCACCCTCATCGCCGCCATCACGCTGGCGCTTGGGATCGGTGCGAACACTGCCATCTTCAGCGTCATATACGCCGTGCTGCTCGCTCCCATGCCATACCCGAATCCCGACCAGTTAGTAATGGTGTGGTCGAAGGTTCAAGGTGGCAACAATGTAGTCTCGGCTGGCGATTACCTGGACTGGAAGAGCCAGAACAAAACGTTCCAGGACATCAACGCGTGGAGTGGCGCGAACTTCAATTTCGCCACGGCTGCGCAACCGGAGCAGGTGAACGGAAGCGCCGAGACGCCGGGGTTTCTTACCATGACCGGAAACGGTTTTCTGATGGGACGGGATCTGCTCCCCGAAGAAGGCGTGCCCGGCAAGGACCACGTGGTCATTCTTACTCATCGGCTTTGGGAGCACCTTGGGGCCGACAGGAGCATCATCGGCAAATCAATCCAGATGAACAGCGAACCGTACACGGTGGTGGGAGTCTTGGCTGCGGGGCAGACCGACCGACTCCAGTCTCAGTTCGTCGTTCCGCTCGCTTTCAAACCAGAGCAAATCAACCACGACTTTCATTGGCTGTTGGTCATGGCCCGCATGAAGCCGGGGGTTTCTTTGTCCCAGGCGCAGGCTGACATGCTAGTGGTCACCAACCGGATCGCACAGGATCACCCACAGAGCAACAAGGGCTGGAGTGCCAGTGTGGAGGAACTCCACAACGACTTTTTCCCGAAGGAAGCAAAGCAAACGCTTTGGCTGCTCATGGGCGGCGTTGGATTCATCCTTCTCATCGCCTGCGGCAATGTCGCCAACCTTGTACTTGCCAGGGGAACGACTCGCTTGAAAGAAGTGGCTGTACGCACTTCCTTGGGAGCGACTCGTTGGCATGTGTTCAGCCAGTTCCTGACGGAGAGCCTGGTATTGGCGATACTCGGCGGTCTGTTAGGAATCGGCCTCGGCGCGGCAATCATCCGGATCATGATTGCGACGATGCCGCCGTTCACGCTTCCTTCCGAGGCAGAGGTCAGTCTGAACATACCTGTTCTGCTCTTCACGCTGCTGGCGACGACGGTTGCCGGCATGTTGTTTGGTTGTGCACCGGCTTGGCAAGCCTCGCGCGTCGATCCCAATGAGACGCTGAAAGAAGGCGGACGCTCGGGCACCAGCGCCGGAAGGCATCGGCTCCGCAGGTCTCTGGTTGTCGGCGAGTTTGCACTGGCTCTGACGTTGTTGGCGGGCGCAGGTCTTGCCATTCACAGTTTCTGGAACCTGGCTCGTGTTGATCCCGGCTTCCGCACGGATCACATTCTCACATTTAATCTTCCGGTCCCGGAGAAACGCCTGAGTCAATCCGAGCAGATTGTCACGTACTACAAAGAGCTTGTGGAGAGGATTGAGTCGCTGCCGGGCGTGATCCGCGCAGAAGCCGGGACCGGCATGCCGCTGCAAGGCACGAACTTCGGAATGCCATTCACCATCGCTGGCAAACCGGTCGCCGATCCGTCTGCCCGCCCCGGCGCAGGCTTCCAGATGGTCACTCCAGGATTTTTCCAGACATTTGCGATCCAGATGGCGAAAGGCCGGGCATTCACGGATCAGGACTCTGCGAACAGCGTAAAGGTCGCGATCGTGAATGAGACTTTTGTCAACCGCTATTTTTCCGGAGTGGATCCTCTCACGCAACGCATCCTGGTCGAGCAGTTGATTCCCGGTGTTACCAAGCTGGGGCCGCCCATCGAGTGGCAGATCATTGGGGTGTATCGCAACACTCATAACGGCGGTATTCGCAGCACTGGTTTCCCGGAGATCGACGTTCCCTTCGCACAAAGCCCGTGGCCGCAAGCTTCCATGGCGGTACGAACTACCGGCGATCCAGCCCAGATGGCCAAGAGCATTGCCGCCGCCGTGCACTCCGTCGATCCTGATCTGGCGCTGGCCGACATCAAGACAATGGACCAGATTGTCAGCGAGTCTCTGGTCGGAGATCGCTTCACGACCGCGCTCTACATCAGCTTCGCAAGCGTGGCGCTGGTGCTGGCTGCGATCGGGATTTATGGCGTCATGGCCTTCGCCGTCGCGCAGCGCACGCACGAAATCGGACTGCGCATGGCGCTGGGCGCGAGTCAGGATCACGTCCTCGGCCTGATTCTAAAAGAGGGCATCATACTGGCGGGCATCGGGTTGGGAGTCGGCCTTGTGGGAGCCTGCTTTGTCGGCCGTGCCATGCGCGGCTTGTTGTATGGGGTGGGGACGATCGATATTGCGGCGTTCAGTGCGGTCGCGGTCACGCTGTTCATCGCTGCTCTGCTCGCCTGCTACGTGCCAGCGAATCGAGCGGCAAAAGTCGACCCCATGGTCGCATTGCGTTACGAGTAGGAGTCAACAATGAATGGTCTGATCCAGGACATCCGTTACGCTCTGCGTCAACTGCGCAAGAGTCCGGGCTTCACGCTAGTGGCCGTGATCACCCTGGCTTTGGGGATTGGCGCGAACACCGCCATCTTCAGTGTCGTGCAAGGCGTTCTGCTGCAGCCCTTGCCATATCACGATTCGGACCGACTGGCACGCGTGTGGTCCACTTCCCCTCGGTGGTCCAGAGACGTGAGTTCGTATCCCGATTTCAAAGATTGGGTCGAACAAAACCACACTTTCCAGCAAATGGCAGCGTATCGAGGACAGTCCTTCAATCTCTCTGGCGGCGATCATCCCGAGCGGATCCGCGGCCTCATGATCACCGACAAGTTTTTCGATTTGCTGGATGTGAAGCCAGTCCTCGGACGCTCGTTCACAAACGAGGAGCACGCGCTCGGGCGCAATCATGTTGCGCTCCTCACGTCGGCACTCTGGCGGAGCCACTTTGCGAGCGATCCTGGTGTGCTCGGGCGGACCGTGCGCTTGGATGACGAAAGCTACTCGGTGATCGGTGTTCTGCCCTCTTCGTTTGATTTTCCACCGGATGAGGGCAGGGGCGGCATCGTCCTCCCCCTCCCGCCCGATGTGCGTCGAACCCACGGCTTTCTGTATGTGTTCGGCCGCCTGAAGCCCGATACGACGCTGCTATCAGCCCAAGCAGACTTGGATACGATTGCCCGCCGCCTTGCGGGACAATACAAAGAAGATAAGGGCCAGGGAGTCTCCGTCCAATCGTTACAGGCTTCCTTCGTGAGCGACTACCGTCCTGCGCTGATGATTCTCCTCGGCGCTGTTGGATTGGTGCTACTAATCACGTGTGCTAATGTCGCCAACCTGTTTCTTGGGCGGGCGAATTCGCGACAGAGAGAAGTTGCGGTCCGCGCCTCTCTGGGTGCTGGACGCCTACGTTTGATGCGGGCATTCCTTACGGAGAGTTTGATCATCGGCCTGGCGGGCGGCGCGATGGGTCTCGTACTTGCGGGCTGGGGTGTGAGCGCGCTCGTGCGGCTTCTGACGCAGACCTTTTCAATTCGCGGAACGGAAGCAATCGGAATCAACCTTCCGGTTCTCACCTTTGCAGCCGCGATTTCAATCGTCACCGGTTTAATTTCGGGACTGCTTCCTGCTTTTTTCTCTTCGAAGGTCAATCTAAGTGAAGGCTTGAAAGAGGGAGGCCGCAGCGTCGGAGCCGGCCGGTCACATAAACGCTTCCGCGGCGCGCTCGTAGTGTCCGAAGTCGCGCTCGCCTTGGTACTTCTTTCCTGTGCTGGATTGTTGATCAGAAGTCTCATGCTGCTGACGCACGTGGACTCCGGTGTGCGGACGGAGAACGTGATGGCGATCCACCTCTCGCTCACGACCGCCAAATACGCTCATACTGCGACGCGAGCTGCTGTGTTCAGCCAGATACTCCAGCGAGTCGAGCAGTTGCCCGGTGTGCAATCCGCAGCGGTCGTCGCGGATGTGCCTCTCACTCAGAACGAAGACAGCCTTGGTTTCAGCATCGAAGGGGTTCCGGACCCCCCGGAGAGGAAGCTGAGTGTTCGCTTTAACATTGTCGGTCCCGGCTATTTCACCACCTTAGGCATTCCCCTGACGCAAGGCCGCGACTTTACCGACACTGACGCTGACGGCACGCCGATGGTCATCGTAGTCAATCGAGCGATGGCACGGCGCTATTGGCCCAACCAGAACCCGATTGGCCGGCGTATCACCACAGACAACAAAACCTGGTACTCGATCGTTGGTGTCGCGGGCGATGTGCGTCAAATGGGGTTGCGGGCAGAGTCGGAGCCCGAAGTCTACATGTCCTATTTGCAAGATCCATTTCAGTGGCCGTACCTGAGTTTGATAGTGCGTACCAACTCGAACCCCACGAAACTGTTTCCCTCGGTTGAGCAGGTCGTCTGGTCTGTTGATAAGGACCAGCCACTTTCAAATCCGATCACACTTGACCAGGTCCGGTCCCACTCGATTGCACAACCTCGAATGGCAGCGCTCTTGCTGGGGCTCTTCGCGGGAGCGGCTTTGCTGCTCGCTGCGGTCGGACTCTATGGAGTGGTGAGCTCTTGGGTTGCGGAGCGGACCCATGAGATTGGCGTACGCATGGCACTCGGCGCTGGATCCCTTAACGTGTTTGTTCAGGTGGTCGGACGGGGATTGCTCTTGGCGCTGCTGGGAACGGCTTTAGGACTAATCGGCTCGCTGGCCGCGACGCGGGTTTTGGCCAGTTTCCTGTTTAATGTCCGCGCTACCGATCCACTAACGTTCGCGGCCGTGGCGTTTCTTCTGATTGGTGTCGCCCTGGTGGCCAGTTACTTTCCGGCCCGACGCGCGGCGAGAATCGATCCCATGGTTGCGTTGCGCTACGAATAGGAGATGAGACAGATGATGACGGGATTCACCCAGGACTTGCGTTATGCCTTGCGACAATTAGTGAGGGCGCCGGGATTTGCCGCGGTTGCCATTATCACACTCGCCCTCGGTATTGGCGCAAACACGGCGATCTTCAGTTTGCTCGACCAGGCGCTGCTGCGGACTCTTCCGGTAAAGGACGCCGACCGCCTCGTGATCCTGGAATCCCTGGGCAGTTTCAACGGACACACCAGCTCGCGTTTGGGTGGAGGAGATTTTTCTTTCTCCTACCCTATGTATCGCGATCTTCGCGACCAGAATTCCGTTTTCAGCGGTCTGATCGCCACCGACAAGGTCAACCTGGGAGTGCAGTGGCATAACCAGCCCGAGCTGGTCGACGCCGAACTGGTCTCCGGAAACTATTTCGATGTGCTGGGCGTGCAGCCTGCTCTGGGCCGGCTGTTGATGGCCTCAGACGATTTAGTGGTCGACGCGAATCCCGTCGCGGTGTTGAGCTTCAGTTACTGGCAACGCCGGTTTGGTTCGGATCCGGCGATCGTGAACCAGAGCATCCTGATCAACGGCCGTCCATTCACTGTGCTGGGCATAGCGCCGCCCGGCTTTCACAGCGTGGTCATGGGCGACACTCCCAATCTTTTCGTGCCAATGACGATGAAAGCCGAGATAAGGCCGGGCATCACCGACCTTCTCGATCGCACGTCGCGGTGGCTCAACATCGTTGGAAAGCTCAAGCCCGGACTCAGTCGCGAGCAGGCAGAGGCCGGTATCAATCCTCTTTGGTACTCGATCCGCGCCGACGAGCTCAAGCAGCGGGGGCACAGCTCAGACCATTTCAAGGAAAGCTTCTTGACCAAGTCGCACCTCTTCGTCCGCGACGGAGCCAAGGGATTCTCTCCGCTGCGCGCCGATGTACAGGAGCCGCTGCTCATCATTATGGGTATGGTCGGACTCGTGGCCCTCATGGCCTGCGCGAACGTGGGCAGCCTTCTGCTGGTTCGTGCAGCCGGGCGTATCCGAGAAATGTCCGTCCGTTACGCTTTAGGAGCGAAACGTGTCCGCGTCGTGCAACAGTTGCTGATCGAAGGCCTCCTGCTCGGCCTAGCCGGAGGTGTGCTCGGAATTGGAATTGCACCTCGCATTTCGGCGTGGATGATCAACATGATCTGGAGCGGCATGGCGGGAGATCTCCCATTCTCCTCGCATCCCGATCTGCGGATATTGCTTTTCAATTTTTCTCTAGCGTTGCTGGTGAGCCTGCTCTTTAGCCTCGCTCCTGCAGCGCAGTTCTGGCGCCCGAATTTGGCGCCAGCGCTCAAGCAGCAGGCGATGACGGCCGGCAGTGGACCTCTCCGCTTCCGCCGCATCTCAGTGGCGGTTCAGATTGGGTTGAGCCTTCTGGTGCTGTTGGGCGCAGGCCTGTTTGTTCGCACGCTGCACAACCTCAAGTCGCTGAACGTTGGGATTCAAACCGACCATCTTGTGACCTTCGGGGTTGAGGCGACGCTGGCGGGATACCGTCCCGATCAGACTCGCGACCTGGATACGCGAATCCTGCAAACGTTAGCGGCGTTGCCGGGCGTGCGCTCCGTCGCGGGGACGACCGATCCCGAACTGGCGGATAACAATACATCGAACAACATCACGCTGGCCGGCTATACCGCGAAAGAGAACGAGGACATGAACGTGGAGTCACCCCGCGTGAGTCCCGGCTACTTCTCGACGATGGGCATGAGGCTCGTGGCCGGCCGCGACTTCACTGATCAGGATCGGGACGCCGCACACAAGGTCGCCGTGGTGAACGAGAGCTTTGCCCGGCACTACTTCGGGGAACCGCAAATGGCGATCGGCCACTATTACGCCAAGGGCGGAGGCAGCGTGACGCCTGACACCGAAATCGTCGGCGTGGTGAAGGACGCCAAGCACACTGGAGTCCGGCAGGAGATCACGCGCACCACGTTCACTCCGTATCTTCAGGAGACGAATCCGCGTTCGATGACGTTTTATGTCCGAACGTGGCAGTCACCGGAGAATGCGGAAGGCACGATCCGGGCTGCGATGCAGAACCTCGATTCCAAGATTGTTCTGGACGCGTTCCGAACCATGGAAGAACAGGTCGATGACATCCTGACGACCGAGCGCGTAATCGCGATTCTGGCATCGGCATTTGGCTCGCTCGCCGCACTCATGGCCGCCGTCGGCCTCTACGGGGTCCTGGCGTATTCGACGGCGCAGCGCACGCGCGAGATCGGCATTCGCATCGCGCTAGGCGCAGCACGCGGCACGGTCATGCGCATGGTTCTGGCCGAAGTGTTATGGCTCGCCGGAATCAGCATTGCGGTTGCGCTGCCGGCTTCGTTGCTGCTCACGCGTGCGGTGCGCAGTCAGTTGTTCGGCATTTCCAGCAGCGATCCCGCAACGCTCGTGGTTGTGACTCTGCTAGTGGCAGCAGTCGCACTCGCGTCAGCGTTGCTGCCCGCACTCCGCGCGGCGAAAACCAATCCCATGACGGCCCTGCGCTACGAATAGAAATCCATATTCATGAAATGGAGTGAAATGATCCAACTGAAAAACATAGACCGCAGCTATAAAACTGGCGCAGGACGAACCTGGGTATTGCGCCGCGTGAATCTCGACATCCGCGAAGGCGAGTTCATCACCGTCATGGGACCCTCCGGCGCCGGCAAGTCTTCGCTCCTTAATGTGCTCGCTCTCCTTGATGATCAGTGGGAGGGCGAGTACTGGTTCCGCGATCAGGCCATCCATGAGATGAAGCGCAAGCAACGGGCGGAGCTGGCCAAGAAGAATGTCGGAATGGTCTTCCAGAGCTATCACCTGCTTGATGACCTGACCGTGCAGGAGAACATCGACCTGCCGCTTTCTTACAAAGACATTCCGCGCAATCAGCGGCAGAGCCTGGTCGCCGACACTCTCGATCGCTTCCAGATCGTGGCCAAGAAGGATCTCTATCCAAGC
>Ga0335083_10001934_pt1 | contig 27956 bp, 21 predicted proteins | sample Lox_Sample_42_FD_206716 | JGI IMG/M metagenome (GOLD analysis project Ga0335083, IMG submission 206716) | Soil microbial communities from Loxahatchee National Wildlife Refuge, Florida, United States - Lox_Sample_4.2 | ecosystem: Environmental > Terrestrial > Soil > Wetlands | place: USA...
TATGTATTCGCTGAAGGACGAATTCCCATCGAGGGGGAATCGCAGCAGGTCGCCAACATGGACGAAGTGCGGAAAGCGTATCTGGGGCTGTAGTCCATGGCGACCACGATCCTGACGTCCGCGCCGCTTTCCTCCGAACAAATCAAGTCGTCGCTGGCAGGCGCAATCTCCGCCGACCGGGTGCTGATTCGTCCCATTGACCTCATTGCCTATGCCTCCGACGCCAGCTTCTACCGGCTGATTCCCAGGGCAGTGGTGCAGACGCAAAGCGTCGAGGAGATTCAGAAGCTGTTCACGTTCAGCCAGCAGATGCAGATTCCGATGACCTTTCGCGCGGCGGGCACGAGCTTGTCCGGGCAATCAGTCTCCGACGGCTTGCTGGTCGAGGTGGCCCGGCACTGGCGGGGCTTGTGGGTCGAGGAAAGCGGCAGAAAGATTCGCGTACAGCCGGGCGTGATCGGCATGCGTGCCAACCAGGCGCTGGCGCCGTATGGAGCTAAGATCGGGCCCGATCCCGCGTCCATTGCGACTTGCACCCTGGGCGGAATTCTTTCCAACAATTCCAGCGGAATGTGTTGTGGAGTCGAGCAGAACGCCTACCACACGTTGCACTCCATGAAGTTCATGCTGCCTTCGGGCACATTCATTGACACTGCGCTGCCCGATGCCGACGAACAGCTTCACGCCCGTGAGCCGGAACTCGCTCGCGGCGTGTTGGAGCTGAAAGCTCATCTGGAGGCGAACCCAGCACTGCGTGAGCGGGTACGCAGCAAATATCGGATAAAGAACACGACGGGCTACTCGCTGAACGCGTTTCTCGATTTCGACAGGGCTGTGGACATCTTCCAGCATGTGATGATCGGTTCAGAAGGCACGCTGGCGTTCATTGCTGAGGCGGTGCTGAACAGCGTCCCCGACTTGCCGGTGAAATACACTGGACTGCTGCTCTTCCCGGATCTTTACGCCGCGGCGGCCTCGATTGTGCCGCTGCGGCAGGCGGGCGCAAAGACGCTGGAGATTATGGACCGTGCCTCGCTACGATCGGTGGAAACCCAGAGCGGCATACCAGCTTCGATTCGCACGTTGCCGCCAGCGGCCGCCGGTTTGCTGGCCGAGTTTCAGTCATCTGAGGAGAGCGAACGCGGCGAATTGGAGAAGATTGCTGCGGACGCGGTGAGCGAATTGCATCTTTACGAGCCGGCCCAGTTTACGCACGTCGCGGCGGAGCAGGCTCTGCTGTGGAAGATCCGCTCCGGACTGTTCCCGTCCGTCGGTTCGGTACGTAAGAGCGGCACCACCGTCATCATCGAGGATGTTGCGTTCCGGGTGGAACACCTGGCCGACGCGGCGCAGGACCTCACCACCCTCTTCGGCAAGCACCATTACGATGATGCCATCATCTTCGGCCACGCCAAGGACGGCAACCTGCACTTTGTGATCACTCAGAGCTTCAACAACCAGGCTGTGATCGACCAATATGCGCGTTTCATGGATGACGTGGTGAAGCTTGTGGTTGAGCGTTACGACGGCACGCTTAAGGCTGAGCATGGCACGGGACGCAACATGGCGCCGTTCGTGGAGACCGAATGGGGCAGCGATGGATACGAAATCATGCGACGGCTCAAGCAACTGGCTGATCCCCACAACCTGCTCAATCCTGGCGTCATCATCAATCCCGACCGCCAGGCTCACCTGGCCAATCTGAAGCAGTTGCCGTCCGTGGAGCCGGAAATCGACAAGTGCATCGAATGTGGCTACTGCGAGCCCAAGTGCCCCAGCCGCGAGCTTACGCTCACGCCGCGGCAGCGCATTGTCGTACGCCGCGAGATGGCACGCCTGCAGGAAGGGGAGAATGCTTCGACGCTATACCAGGCGCTCGACCATGAGTTTCCCTACATGGCGCTGGATACCTGCGCCACCGATGGACTCTGCGCCACAGCGTGTCCGGTGAGCATTGACACCGGGCAACTGGTCAAGCGCCTTCGGAATGTTCGGGCGCCGGCAGGAGCACATGAGTGGGCGGTGCGCATCGCCAACCACTTCGCACTCACTGAACGCCTGCTGCGCTGGTCTTTGCGCCTGGGACATGCCACGGAGAAGGTGATCGGCGTTGGCGGCATGCGTGCGCTCACGCGAGCCATGAAGAGCTTCGCAGGCGGTAACCTCCGAGAATGGATGCCTGATACGCCACACGCAGCTGGTCCGGTGCCCAGAACGCAACGGGCAGGCGCGCATGCGATTTATTTTCCGTCATGCATTTCTCGCGTAATGGGCCGGCTGCCCGGGGAGCCGAAGGATTGGTCGGTAATGGAAGTCACCGTCGAACTGGCTCGGCGCGCGGGCGTTCTGATGTTCATACCGGGCGACGTTGCCGGCATGTGCTGTGGAACACCGTTCTCATCGAAAGGATTCAGCCGGGCTCATGTCATTGCCATCAATGTCGCAGTCGAGCGCTGCTGGCGATGGACTGAGGAAGGGAAGTTGCCCATCGTGATTGACACCAGCCCGTGCACTTATGGTTTCAGGACCGCGCGCGGCTATCTCTCTGAGGAGAACCAGCAGCGATACGACCGCATGATCTTCCTTGACGCAATCGAATTCGTGCACGATGAGCTGCTGCCGAAGCTCCACATCAAAACAAAATCACGCTCCGTCGCGCTGCATCCTGTGTGTTCGGTTACGAAGATGGGCATCACCGCCAAGCTGGAAGGTATTGCCCGCGCCTGCAGCGAGCAAGTGATGATCCCGGCGGACGCCGGATGCTGTGCCTTTGCCGGTGATCGCGGCTTTCTCTTTCCAGAGTTGACCCAATCGGCGACCAGGCTTGAGGCCGTCGAGATCAAAACGAAACGACCGGACGAATGCTACTCCAGCAGCCGCACATGCGAGATCGGCATGACCCGCGCGACCGGCCAGCTCTACCGTTCCTACCTGTACCTGCTGGAGAAGGCCACGCGGTAGTTCACTGTCACTCACACCGTCACGGCTGTAGCGTAATGCTCCAGTTCATGCGCCACGGCGATAGACAGCCGGCGAATTCCTTCCCGAATCTGGTCGGGCTGAGCATTCGAGAAGTTCAGCCGCATGTGCGAGCCGGTGTCGCCGCCGGGATAGAACGGATCTCCGGGTACAAAAGCCACATCCTGACGCAAGGCGGTATCCAGCAGCTTCATGGTGTCGATGCCGGAGGGCAGCGTAACCCACAGGAACAGCCCGCCCTTGGGATGCGTCCAGGTGACCTCGGGCGGGAAGTAGTTGTGCAGGGCCTCGAGCATGGCGTCGCGCCGTTCGCCGTACACACGGCGGATAAGCTTGACGTGCTCCTCGAGGAAGCCGTCCTTCGCCACTTCGTAAGCCACCATCTGGTTGAAGGTGCTGGTGTGCAGGTCGGTGCTCTGTTTCAACTGCACCAGGCGGCTGATGACGTCGGGCGGGGCGACGATCCAGCCCAGGCGCAGGCCAGGCGCCATCACCTTGGAGAAGGTACTGAGGTAGATGACGTTACCCAGACGATAACCGTTGTCGCGCTGTAGGTTTGTGCGGTCGAGCACCACCAGCGGCGGAATGTGCTCGCCTTCGTAGCGAAGCTGGCCGTAGGGATCGTCCTCGATGATGGGGATACCGTACTTATCAGAGAGATCTACCAACTCGTCGCGGCGGCTGCGCGAGAGCGTGACGCCGCCTGGGTTCTGGAAGTTCGGCAGAATGTACATGAACTTTGGACCGGAGCGCAGCGCGCGTTCCATCTCGCTGGTCTGCAGCCCGCTGTCGTCGATGGGGACGGTGACGTATTCGGCGCCCATCAGATCGAAGGCCTGCAGCGCGCCCAGGTAGGTGGGCGACTCCACCAGAATGCGGTCACCACGGTTGATGAGCAGCTTGGCGATGAGGTCCAGCGCCTGCTGCGAGCCGGAGGTGATGAGAACGTTGTCCACGTGAGCGAGGATGCCGTAGCGGGCCATCTGCTCCACGATGAGCTCGCGCAAGGGAAGATAGCCGTCGGTGGGTCCGTATTGCAGCGCCATAAACGCCTGGGTTGACAGGACCCGCTGGCAAGCCTCCTGAAAGCGGGCCACAGGAAACACGTCGGGCGCGGGCAGGCCCCCAGCAAAGGAGATTACTTCGGGACGTTGGGTGAGTTTCAGTAACTCACGGATGATAGAGCTCTTGGCAGTCTTCGTGCGCTGCGCATAGCGGTGCGCCCAGGGCGCGGCCATACCACACCTCCTCTTTACACCTCAACGTAGCGCAATGTCGCGGGCCCTGTCTGTGACGACGGACACGTAGAGCGGGTTGGCGTGGTCGAGGAAGTGGGGCATCGCAGTGGTGCGAGAGCACAACAGATGGACGCACAGCTGGAGGACCGCCGTCAAAACCCAGCCTATGCTAGTCGGGAGTATAGCCAAGGTAGTCCTGGTGGCCCTCGAACACGGAGGCCAGCTTGGTAATGCGGAAGAGTTCCTGCAAGCGCTGGTTTAGATTGATGAGCTTCAGCCCGCAGCGCTGCCGCTTGGCCGACACATAGAGTCCGACGATTGTGCCCAGGCCGGAGCTGTCCATGTGGTTTACGTCGGTCAGGTTAAGAACCAGAGACTTGGTCTCGGGCATTAGACTGCGGACGGTGGTCTGCAGCAGGGTCGAGGTGCCGGAGGTGATTCTGCCGGCGCAGCGAATGGTGATGTCCTCCGGCGTTCTTACCGTTTCCAGATTCAAGTCTGGTGCGGGAGCGGGTTCGCCGATAACAGGGCCTCCTTGGCAGACTGGAACTCCTATAGATAACGGGTCACTCTGCCGGCAGTACCGCCGGAGTGACGAAACCCGCTAAGCCCACTTCTTTCCCAGCGCGTCCGGGTTCGCGCGCGAAAGGTCCTCGAGCGTCATGGCAATGCGAAATTCGATTTGCGCAGCGAAGGTAAGGAACCACGGTTCGGCCAGCGCGGGAACCTCAGAAGGATCGTTGGCATTGACGACCAGGGTGCCGCCGCGCCGGCCGTCCTGTTCGGAGAAATATGCGGCTTCCGGCTTGATGGCCTCCAGAATACGCTTGATCTTTTGCCCTGCGCTCCCATCTCGAACGGCGGTATTGAAGGGTTCAAGCGGAAAATGAATGTGCATCAGCATGCGCATGGTAGATCTCCAGGAAATTCGCTGGCTGGTTCTGCCCGGCGTGTGGGCAAGGAGCATGTCACAACCCTGATTCTGGCGGGCGGTGCGGGCGACGAGGGCGGGGCAGGCGCATCCGACGCCGCAGTCATGACGAACGATCAGATCTACCGACCTTTCAGGGAATAATCCTTACCTGCTGGCCGTTCTTGATCATGTTGGTGCCGCTGGTCACCACGCGCTCCCCAGGGTTCAGGCCACTCAATACAGCGATGTCATTCCCATAGGTGTTGCCCAGGGTTACGTCGCGCGTGCGCACGGTGACTGTATCTCCCGTACCCTCGGTGAGGTAGACGGCAAAGCCGTTGGAGTTGTCCGGACTGCGCACCACGGCAGTCAAGGGAACAACGTTGACGCGCCCCATGGAGGCGCCGGCGCCAATCGTGATAGAGGCAATCATCCCGGCCTTCAGCAGGTTCTTGGGGTTGTCAATGCGAACCTCGACCGAGTACACGCGGCTCTTGGGGTCGGCCGCTGCCGAGATGGCGGTCACATGGCCAGAGAAGCTGCCGGGCAGCGCTTCGGTAGTGACCGTCTGCGGGCTTCCAAGCTTCACACGTTCGATGGCCGTGTCGGGCACGCCGAAGACGGCCTTCACGGAGCGGGTGTCGCCCAGGGTAAAGCCGTTGGTCGCCGCATTGACCAGGGTACCGACATCAACATTGCGCTTCAGCACCCAGGAGTCGAACGGCGCCTTGAGTTGGCAATAGCCGAGCGCGATCTGGGCCTCGGCAATCGAAGCTTTGGCGTTGTCCACCGCAGCCTGCGTGCTTTGCTCCTGCGCGTTGGTGTCATCGTAGTCCGGCTGAGTGGCAGCGCCCACTTTGTAGAGCGCCGATATGCGGCCGAATGAGAGCTGGGCACGCTCATGTTCGGCTTGGGCCTTGGCGAGTTGGGCCTTGGCCTGGTCGAGCTTCTGCTGGTAGTCGTCCGGCTGCACGGTGGCGAGCACCGTGCCCTTGGTCACATAGTCACCCTGATCAATGTTGCGGATGTGGCCGTCGGCATCGCGTACCTGGCGAATGCTCTCCAGGTAGCCGCTTGACTTAAAGGCGAGGTCCACCTGCTGATAAGGCTGGATGTTGGCTGAATAGGTGTTGCCAAGGCTGGTGTCGATGGTCTTGACTTCAGTCGTGCGTACGGGCACAAGGATGGGCTGTGGCGCGGCCTCTTTGCGGCAACCCGATAACGCGGCCAGCAAACAGATCGGGATGAGTGCAATCCGTCGCGTATTGTGCATGAGCATCACTCCTCTCCGATCGCTTTCTGGAAGTTCGCTTTCGCCGTCCAGAACTTGGCCATCGCCTCGTTGTAATCCGCGTTGGAGCCCTCCACCGCCGACTGTTGCTGCAGCACATCACGTAGCAACACCGTCTTCTGCTGGAATTTTTGTGTGACCTCGCGCAGCTTCTCGACCGAGGCTTCTTTTTTGGCTGTCGCTACGGCTATAGCCAGGCGCGCCTCGTGCAGCGAGCGGAACTGGGTCTCCAGGTTGATGAGCACCTGGGCCTTTGTGTCGTCGAGGTTCAGCTTGCTCTGCTCCACCTGCATGGTCTTCTCGTTAACCTCGTGCTTCCGTCGGTTCCAATCAAACGGTTCCCAGTTGAACTCCAGGCCCAGGCCCATGATGTTCTGCGGCACAAAGTTGACGCCAAAGGGGGAAAGATAGTGGAACGACACACCGAGGTCGGGTAGATATTGCGCCTTCGTCTGCCGCCTGGCGTTGTCCGCCTGCTGCACCGTGATCTCGGCCTCTTTCACCTTGGGATTTTGCGCCAGCGCCAGTGCCTGTGCTGCCGGAAGGTTGTCTTCTTCCGGTGATAACTCAGTCGGATTCAGCGCCGTGAGCGGCGTGTTGAGGTCACGGCCCAGCAGGTTGTTCAAGGTTTCCTTCGCGGTCGCGAGCTTGTCCTGCGCTTGCAGCAGCTTGTACTGCTCGTCAGCCAACTTGGCCTTGACCTCCAGAAGCTCTGACTTGAGCACAACCTGTTCCGCCAGGTACTGCGTCGAGATGCGCTCCAGCTCTTCGTATTGCTTGATGCTGGCTTCGGTCGCATCGATTACATTTTGGATTTCGACGATCGAGTAGTACGCCTGGCGCACGTCGTCAACCACCGAGATGCGCTCCTCACGCACCTTCTGCACCGCCTGCGAGACCGACAGCTCCTGCCCGTGAATGTGCAGGTTGATCTTGTACAGTGTCAGCAAGGGCTGTGACGCCGTACCGAAGATGTAAGCCGTAAACTGGGCGGGTGTGGTGATGGGGGTGTTATTTGCAGGGATGGGCCCGATGCCGGGATACGTCCCGAACTGGCCGGCCTGCACCGTGAAGCTGAAGGGTTCGAGGACCTGCGAGCCGAAGATGTAGGTGTTGAAGGATGGATAGCGCCGGGTCTTCTCCGCGGCCAATTTTTCCTTGGAGGCGTCGAGACCTAGGGAAAATATCTTGACGTTGCGATTGTTTGCCAGCGCGATCTGGACTGCTTGATCAACCGTCAGAGCGTCGGCCGGGACTGTAGGCTCCTCGGTGGCAGCGATCAGCGGCACTGCGATTAACCAAATGGCACAGGCGGCGAGCCAAGCTAACTTCGCCGTCAGCGCTCCCCGCAAAGCACTAATACTGCTTCGGCGCGATGAACCGGCTGGGCGAGGCGATTCAGACACAGGGCAACGCGAGTACATTTCCAGAGAGTCGCGAGGGAGAGTCCCAAGCCGTAAGACTCTACCACGAATGCCGGACATTTCGAGTTTCAAATTTTCTGTTCACGTTCGGCTATCCTTGGCGGTAAGGTAACCGACCATGAAGGTCATTACGGCGAGTGATTCGTCGTTGCTGGTTGTGTTTGGAGATGTCATCGCGCCCGTCCTGCATCAGCAGGTGATCGGGTTATTACATGCGTTTCAGGGCCTTCGAGATGGGCGCATCCGCAACCTCCATCCGGGATACGCTTCTCTCTTGATCGACTTTGATCCGCTCCGAATGACGCACGCCGAGCTGGCTGCCAGAGTTCAGGAGCTCGCGCTAAGCGAGGACACGAGGACCGAAACCAGCAGCATCGTCATTACCATTCCGGTCTGCTACGACGTAGAGTTCGGTCCTGATTTGCCCGATGTCGCACAGCACGCCGGCCTTTCGGCGGCGGAGGTAATTCGCCTGCATACGTTACCCACTTACCTCGTGTATTTTCTCGGATTCCGTCCCGGATTTGTCTATCTCGGGGGCATGCCGGAGGTATTGCATACCCCCAGGCTGACAACTCCGCGGGTTTCGATCGCGGCCGGAAGTGTCGGAATTGCCGGTGGCCAGACGGGAATCTATCCGGTCGATTCTCCTGGAGGCTGGAGGTTGATTGGACGGACGCCGCTGCGCATGTTCGATCCCGAAGCCTCGCCGCCAACCCGGCTGCAAACAGGCGACACGATGCGGTTTGAAGCGATTGACCGCGCGACGTTTGAAGAGTTTCAAGCTGAACCTGCAACTCGAAACTCAAAACTGGAGACTTGAAATTCTATAGATATGGCGATTCGTGTTGCTAAACCCGGATTCTTCACTACCATCCAAGACCTGGGCCGTTACGGCTATGCTCACCTCGGCATATCGCCCGCCGGGGCCGCGGATCCGGTGTCCTTGCGTATCGCCAATCTTCTAGTGGGCAACGAGGAGAACGCGCCTGCACTGGAGATGACACTGCTGGGAGCGACCTTGGAGTTTGCTGAGCCGGCAATCATCGCCATTACGGGGGCCGATTGCGGGCCCACAGTCTGCTCTGATCAAGTTCGGATCCACACCGCGATCGTGCTCCGGCCGGGCGCAGTCTTACAATGTGGGAGCATCACGACAGGCGCTCGCTCTTACCTGGCGATGCAGGGCGGACTCGACGTTCCGCTGGTGATGGGCAGCGCCTCAACGTGGGCACCGGTACACCTCGGAGGGTTCCAGGGCCGCAGATTGCAGAAAGGCGATGTACTACAGATCCGCAGGCACGGCACATTACGCGCACGCGTTTTACGGCCAGGAGCACTCAATGACCTGTATCGTCCGGCGCCACTGCGTGTCACCAGAGGAGCGCAGCAGGACTGGTTCGCTCCGGAGACATTCGAGACATTATTCTCCGGCGCTTACGTCGTCAGCGACCAGTCGGACCGCAATGGCGTGCGGCTGAAGGGAGAAGCAGTGCGCCCACGCGAGCAATCAGAGCTGCTGACCGACGGCATTCCGCTGGGCGCGATTCAAGTGCCGCCGGATGGACAGCCGATCATCCTTTCTGTTGATCAACAGACAACCGGGGGGTACCCCAAAATCGCCAATATGATTGCGGCCGACATGCACAGGGTGGGCCAATTGAGGCCGCGGGACGAAGTGCGATTTGCCGAGGTGTCGATCGCAGATGCTGTCCGGGCGCTCCGTGAACAGGAGCAGTCGCTGAAGGAGGCCCTTGCATGAACGACTTGTCCATCGACATCAACGCCGACCTAGGTGAATCCAGAGAATCTCTGTTGAACGGGTCGGACTTCCAGTTGATGCGCTACATCACATCCGCCAGCGTAGCCTGTGGGGGACACGCGGGCGACGAGCACACGATGACGGAGACCTTGATCGCGGCAAGAAAGCTGAACATCGCGGTAGGAGCGCACCCGGGCTATCCGGACCGCAAGAACTTTGGGCGCATCGAGATACCATTTCCGCCCTCGGAAATCGAAGCCTTTGTGGGCGATCAGATCATTGTGCTCAAAAAGATCGCGGATTCACTGGGCATGCATCTGATGCACGTCAAGCCGCACGGGGCGCTCTATCACGCGGCCAACAGGAGCCGCGACATCACGGAAGCCATCGGGCGCGCCGCAAAAGCAGTCGATCCGCATCTGATCATGGTCGGGCAGGCAGGTTCTTCCACTGTGGAGCACTGGCGCTCGATGGGGCTGCGCGCCGCCTCCGAAGCTTTTGTAGACCGCACCTACGAGCCGGACGGCACGCTGCGCAAGCGGAGCCTTCCCGGAGCGCTATTGGATCAGCCGGCCCAGGCGGCCGGGCAGGCTTTGGACATCGCCGTTCGGCGCATCGTGATGGCCGCCGGCGGCCACGAACTGGCGGTTAATGCGGACACCATTTGCATCCACTCCGATACGCCGGGGAGTGCCGACATTGCCCGCCACGTAAACCAGCAACTCAGAGCGGCCGGTGTAAAGCTGCGCGCCCTGGCATAGCGTCATTCATAAACCTGCAGCACCTTCCCTTTGGTTTCCGGCAGCAGGAGCACGGCCACAATCATGATGAGGTAAGCAGTCCCGGCAAAGAGAGAAATGGCAGCCCCTAGGTTAATACGGGCGCTCAGGAAACCCACCAGGGTGGGAAACAGCGCTCCCACACCGCGCCCGAAGTTGTACGAGAAACCCTGACCGGAACCGCGCAAGCGGCTGGGAAACAGTTCGGTGAAGAACGCGCCCATGGGACTGAACGATCCGGAAGCGAAAAATCCGAGCGGAAATCCCAGGATCAACATGGCGCGGTTGTTGATGGAGAAGTAGGTGTAGGCCATCGTCGTCACAAACGCCCCGGCTGCGTAAAAAATCAAGGTGGCCCGGCGGCCCAGGTCGTCGGTCAGGTCGGCGGCGATGGTATAACCAGCGAACGAGCCCACGATGACCACGAACAGATAGGCCCCGGTATTGAGGACGGAGAGGCCGCGCGTCGTCTTCAAGAAGGTGGGCAGCCAAATGGTAATGGCGTAGTAGCCGCCCTGCGCGCCGATAGCCATCAAAGCGGTTAGCGTGGTTGTCCGCAAAAGCGCGGGGCTGAAGATTTCCATGAAGTGGCTGCCTTCGCCGAGCTTGATTTCGCGGGCCCGTGTCTTCTGGAAAACATCGGGCTCAGGAACGTGGCGCCGGATGTAGAAGACCAAAAGTGCGGGCACGATACCTATCCAGAACATCGCGCGCCACGCTATCTCCGCCGGCAAAATGGAGAACAACAGGGTGTAGCTGAGGGCGGTGATTCCCCATCCGATGGCCCAACCGCTCTGCACTGTTCCGACCGCCTTGCCGCGAAAATCGGCGCGAACGGCCTCGCCCATCAACACCGAGCCCACCGCCCACTCGCCTCCAAACCCCAGTCCCTGGAGACCGCGCGTCAGCAGCAGTTGGGAGAACGAACTGGTGAATCCACTGAGGAAGGTGAAGGCGGCAAACCATAGGATGGTGATCTGCAGAATGCGCACCCGTCCAAATCGGTCGGCGAGCATTCCGGCGAGCCACCCTCCGAAAGCAGATACTAGGAGCGCAACCGTTCCCAGCACTCCGGCCTGCCCCTTGCTGATGCTCCATGCGGCTACCAGCGCGGGAATGACGAAGCTGTAAACCATCACATCCATACCGTCGAGCGCCCAGCCGCCAAAGGTTGCGATCAGAGTGCTTCGTTCCGGCTGTGTGAGATCGAAGATCCACAATCCCTTGCGGTGGCGGGTTGTAATTGCCGCTTTAGTGGCGTTCATGGCAAGTCCCGTTCCTCGTCTCGCGATGCACAGCAAGTCAAGAGAAACGAATGGCGCTCATTGTAACGTAGGCGCTCCTGACCAACGTGCGAAGTAAGATATCCTTCCATCGCGTGCTCTCATGGTGCGAAAGGCCATCGCCGTCTGCGGCATCGTACAGGGTGTGGGCTTTCGACCCTACATCCACCGACTCGCAGTCGAGCGGCAACTCGTGGGCAGGGTTTGCAACACGGCCGCCGGAGTCAGCATCGAGGTCCAGGGACCGTCGGCTGCGGTCGATGACTTCCTGGCCCGGCTGCCCGCAGAAGCGCCGCCACTCGCGCGCATCACCGAAATTTCGGTCCACGACGTCCCCTGCAACTGCGATCAGGATTTCCAAATCCTTACCACACACCGCGACACGCCGGTGAGCACCCTGATTGCGCCCGACGTCGCGGTGTGCGAAGAGTGCCTGCACGAGATGTTTGATCCCGGCAACCGCCGCTATTGCTATCCCTTCATCAACTGCACGAATTGCGGACCGCGTTTCACCATCGTACGTGACATTCCTTACGACCGTCCCTTCACCACGATGGCCGTGTTTCGCATGTGTCCGGCCTGCCGGGCGGAATATGAAGATCCACGTGACCGGCGCTTTCACGCCCAACCCAATGCGTGCTGGGCTTGCGGGCCACGCGTTGAGCTGTGGGATGGAGAAGGGAAGCACATCGCAGGAGCCGATCCTGTAGGCGAGACGATCCTACGCTTGCAGCAAGGCGCGGTGGCGGCGATCAAGGGCTTGGGTGGATTTCACCTGGCGTGCGATGCCGCTAACGTTGACGCGGTGCGAACCTTGCGCGAGCGCAAGCGGCGGGTCGAGAAGCCGTTTGCGGTCATGGCGCCTGATCTCGACGCAGTGGAGCAATTCTGCGTGGTGGATGCGACCGCGCGCCAGCTACTGCGCAGCGTGCAACGTCCGATTGTCTTGCTTCCGCGCCGTGACAATGCTGCCATCGCGCACGAGGTTGCGCCCTTCAACCGCTACCTCGGCGCATTCCTGCCCTACACACCGCTACACTATCTGCTCTTCGCAGGTGCGCCTTTCGCGGGGCTTGTGATGACCAGTGGCAATCTCAGCGAGGAGCCGATTTGCATCGCCAACCACGAGGCAGTGCGTCGCCTGCGACAGCTGGCCGATGTCTTCCTGGTGCACAACCGGGACATTCTCTTGCGCTGCGACGACTCCGTGGTCCGTTTGTCAGGAGCGCGTCCGCGGCAACTGCGCCGCTCCCGTGGATTCGTGCCGGTACCGGTTTTCCTGCGCGATGAAGTTCCGCCGGTGCTGGCCGTCGGCGGCGAATTGAAGAACACTATCTGCCTGACCAAGGGTCGTCATGCCTTCCTGTCCCAGCACATCGGCGATCTGGAGAATGCGGAGAGTTACAGCTTCTTCAAGGAGGCCGTCGAACATCTGCGGCGCATTCTGGAGATTGAGCCGGCGGCCATCGCGTATGATCTACATCCAAATTACTTCTCCACGCGCTGGGCGTTGGAGCAGGTAGGCTTGCGGCAGATCGGCGTGCAGCACCACCACGCGCACATCGCCAGTTGCATGGCGGAGAACCACCTCGGAGGACGCGTGATCGGCTTCGCCCTGGACGGTACCGGCTACGGCACAGACGGCCACATCTGGGGAGGGGAAGTGCTGCTGGCGGACTATGGCGGTTTCGAGCGCGCAGCACATTTGGCATATGTTCCGCTACCCGGCGGCGAGGCGGCCATCCGCGAGCCCTGGCGCATGGCGGTGTCGTATCTGGTTCATCACTTTGGGTGCGACTTCGTCCGCGATCTTCCGCTCGTCGCCAATGTTGCCGAGAAGACCCTCAATGTTCTCTTCCGCATGATGGAGCAAGGGATCAATTCACCGCTGACCTCCAGTTGCGGGCGGCTCTTTGACGCTGTTGCGGCGCTGGCGGGACTTCGCCGCGAGGTCAACTACGAAGCGCAGGCGGCCATCGAACTGGAAATGGCAATCCCCTCCTACTACGATGAGAGCGCATATCCGTTCGACCTGCTGGACGACGGCGAAGGGTGGATCATCGATACGCGTGCCGTGTTCGAAGGAATTCTGCGCGACTTAAGTCGCGAAGTTACGGCTGGCGACATCAGCCGCCGCTTTCACAATGGTCTGGTCGAGGTGCTTTGCGCGATTGCGGTTCGCTTGCGCGAGCGTTCGGCCTTGGAACGCGTGTGCCTGAGCGGAGGAACCTTCCAGAACGCGTACTTGTTCGAACGTGTCTGTCATCGATTGCGCGACGCAGGCTTCCAGGTGTTTACCCACGGTGAAGTTCCTGCAGGCGATGGCGGCCTGAGTCTGGGGCAGGCCTTGGTTGCCGTCCAGCGACTCACTTCCCCGTAATCATTACTTCGGTTGCTCCTGCAGTCCGAACCACAGGAAATTCGGCCCGCCAGGCAACCAAGCAGGATGCCACCAAGACGTATAGGGCTTACCTCCGATGTGCGATGTGCGCTCCCGGCCGCGGGGTTAGTTTGTGAGTATTCATACTGACGCGCGAGGTTAACTCATCGCCGGCGCGAGACATAGGATGTAAACGATGCCGCCGAAGATAAATACCTGGTATCACAGCAATTCATACAGCGCAGATGCGGCCTGTGAACACAGCTCGGGAGTAATCCGCCACGAGAATTGGTGCATCACCAACAACGAGCGTGTGGCTTACGCCTACGAGGCCGTGTTAGACGCCGATAAGCTAAGCCTTGCAGACCAGATGATCCTGCATGCATGGGGCGCCGTGTGGCGCGGCAAAGTGTGCGATGGAGGCTGCCGAATGCTGGCTGCAGCAACGGCTGGATAAGGGCTGTAGCTACTGAATCACACTCCAATTGCGCGTCCAGCCCAACGCGAGCTCCCATAATGGAAGCCGCAAACACGCCGAATACTCCTGTTAGCGGCTTTGCTTGCCCGTCCAGATACAATATAGCCGGAATATGGTTGGCGAATTCGTTTCCCATTACCGAATCCTGGAGCGCCTGGGTAAAGGTGGGATGGGTGTCGTATATAAGGCCGAAGATACGACCTTGGGACGTATCGTCGCTATCAAGTTTCTACCCGAAGCCATTGCCAAAGACGGCGTCGCCTTAGAACGCTTCCATCGAGAAGCCCGAGCCGCCTCGGCCCTGAATCACCCCAATATCGTAACCGTGCATGAGATTGGCGAGGACGAGTCTGGTGCGTTCCTTGTCATGGAGTGGATTCAGGGCGAAACGTTGCGCAGCCGGATGAAGAAGAACATGGACCTGGCTTCTGTCCTTGATTGCGGGATCCAGGTGGCTCGGGCTTTGAAGACGGCGCATCAGGCCGGCATCATCCATCGCGACATCAAGCCGGACAACATCATGGTGCGTTCGGACGGCTACGTGAAGCTGGTAGATTTTGGATTGGCCCGCGTAGGCCTGATGCCTGATGGCCAGACGGTCTCGGTAGGCATCACCAAGGAAGGCAGTTGGATGGGAACCATCGACTACTTTTCTCCGGAGCAGGCCCGCGCAGAGCCGCTGGAATGGGGTACGGATATTTTCTCCCTCGGGATTGTGCTGTATCAGGCCGCAACCGGAGTCCACCCATTCCAGGCCAGCTCACCCTTCAGCACAGCGACGGGAATCCTGTCTCACGATCCGGTTCCGCCGACCCGAGTGAACCCTGGTGTGCCGGCCGCTCTGGAACGCTTGCTGCTCTCGATGCTGGAGAAGGATGCGCGGCTTCGTCCCACCGCGGCTGAAGTCGAACAGGTACTGGACAGCCTGCGCAAGCCGGCGTCGGACAGCGAAATTCCCTTCCTCAAAGCGCCCGAGCGGCACACAGTGGGGCGCGGACTGCAGTTGCAGGAATTACATGGAGCGTTGCGTAAGGCGGCAGCAGCGCGCGGGTCGCTGTTGTGCATCTCCGGCGAAGCGGGTATCGGGAAGAGCACTCTGGTGGAGGAGTTTCTCGCCTCCCTCCACATCAACGGACATACCTGTAATGTGGCGCGCGGGCGATGCTCCGAGCGTCTGGCCGAGGGCGAAGCGTATTTGCCCATCTTGGAAGCTCTGGACAGCCTGTTGCATTCCGGTAGTGCTGATTCCGCCAGCCGCATCATGCGGACGCTGGCGCCGAGCTGGTTTTTGGAGCTGGCTCCGGCCCAGCAGCAGGACTCCTCCATGATCCGGCTTGCCGACTCCAAGGCGACATCGCAGGAGCGATTGAAGCGTGAGTTCTTCGCCTTCCTGCAGGAAGTATGCAGACACCGCACCCTGCTTCTGTTTCTGGAGGACGTCCACTGGATCGACACCTCCACGGTCGACCTCCTCACCTACGTCACCAGCCGCTTCGAGTCCCTGCCACTGCTGATTGTGGTCACTTACCGCCCTGGCGAGATGGTGGAGCGAATGCGTCCTCTTCAGCAGCTCCGGCTCGACCTCGAAGGGCGTGGTCTGTCCCGGGAGCTGGACCTGAGTTGCCTTGCCAGGGCTGACGTGGAAAGCTATCTGGCACTGGAATTTCCCCAGCACCGTTTTCCGGTGTCGTTTGCCGGCTTTCTGTGGCGGCGTACCGAGGGCAATCCACTGTTCATGGTGGACCTGGTGCGCGACCTGCGAGACCGGAAAGTGATTGTTCAAGACCAGGGACGCTGGGCACTCTCGCGTCCGGTCGAGGAGATTGGCGGTGATGTGCCGGCCTCGGTCCGCAGCATGATTCAGCGCAAAATCGAGGGCCTCAGTGAGCAGGACCGCCGCCTGCTGCAAGCCGCCAGTGTAGAAGGCGCCGAATTCCACTCCGTAATTCTGGCTGCCGCTACCGGCGGTGATCCGGCCGAGGTGGAGGAGCGGCTGGAAAGCATCGAGCGGGACCATTTCTTTGTTCGGAGAATCGGGGAGAGGGAGTTTCCAGATGCCACGCTGAGCTTGCATCTCCGCTTCATACATGTTCTCTATCAGAATGCACTTTACGCTACGTTGAGTCCGACCCGCCGCACGACCTTGAGCGCAGCCACAGCAAATGCCATCCTGCGGTTGCATCCCGGCTCTCACGTCAGCGTGGCGCATGAGGTCGCATTACTGTTTGAGTCGGCGCGCGATTTCTCCCGAGCGGCAGAGTTTTTCAAGGTCGCCGCGGACCGCGCGGCTGGGGTCTTCGCCAACCAGGAGGCCGCGGCCCTGGCTCGCAAAGGGCTCGAGATGGTGGCGAAGTTGCAGTCGTCGGCGGAGAAGACACAGAAAGAGCTGGATCTCCGCATCACCCTTGGCCCCGCCCTGGTATCCACCAAGGGTTTTGCCAATCCCGAAGTGGAAAAGAACTACACCCGTGCTCAACACTTGTGCAAGGAACAGGAGAAGAGTCCGCATCTCTTTCCCGCCTTGTGGGGACTGTGGAACTTTTACGAGGTTAGGGGGCAGGTTGACACCGCCTTGCAACTGGCGCAACAGATGCTGCAATTGGCGGAGGAGTCGAAGGACGTTGCGCTTCTGCTCGAGGCGAATTATGCCTTGGGCGATACCCTGTTTTGGGCTGGAGAATTCGAGCGCTCGTTGCAGCATCTGGAAGAGGCGCTCAAGCTCTACGATCGTCCCAAGCACCACTCTCTTGCCTTCGTGTATGGAGGATATGATCCGGCGGTTGCCAGCCTGGCGTTCATGTCGTGGGGCCTTTGGGTCATTGGCTATCCGGAAAAAGCAGTCGCCCGAAGCGACGAGAGTATCGCCCTGGCTGATTCCTTGCGTCAGCCCTTCAGTCAGGCGACCGCCCTGTCATTTGCGGCCATGCTGCATCACGCACGGCACGACCCGGCGGCCACACGGACCTACGCGGAACGGACAATCGCGCTGTGCAATGAGCATGGAATTGCCATCTATCTGGAAATGGCGAAGATCATGCTGGGGTGGGCAAAGAATCAGGAGACTGAGGGCGGCGAAGGAATCGATTTGATTCGCGAGGCCATTGCGGATTGGCGGGCCGCGGGCGCCGAACTGGTAATCCCTCAATTTCAGCAGGCTTTGGCCGCTGCTCTGGCGCGCGGCGGATCCTATGAGGAGGCGCTGGCAGCCATCGATGAGGCGCTGGCGGTCATTGCCAGTACGGGAGACCACTCCTTCGAAGCCGATTGCTGGCGCTGGAGAGGCGAACTACTGTGGCGAATTCAAGACGGCGCCGGAGGTGAGCACGCGGATGCGGAAGCCTGCCTGCACAAGGCGGTTGCCATTGCCCGGCAACAGAAGGCGATCTCACTGGAGTTGCGAGCGCACGCACGGCTTAGTCCGTTGCTGGCGCGCAGGGGTGAGGTCAAGGTTGCTCGTCAGGCGCTGGCAGAAATCCACGGCAAGTTCCAGGAGGGCTTCGATACCCACGACCTGAAACATGCCAAACAGGTGCTGGAAGAACTCGAGAGGCACGCGGAAGCTGCCAAGATAGACAAGGATTGAGCCGAATGCGAGTCCTGGTCTGCGGCAGCAATTACGGCCGGACCTACATCACCGCCCTGGCCCGTGAACCCCGCAAGTATCAACTGGCCGGAATTCTCGCCCAAGGCAGCCAACGTTCGCTGTGCCTGGCCGCGCTGAGTGGCGTGCCATTGTTCCATTCCGCTGACGAACTTCCGGACAACATCGATCTCGCATGTGGAGCGATGAGTTCAGCAGCCTTCCCCGGCGTTCTGCAACTGCTGCGGCGAGGGATTCACGTTCTCTGTGAGCATCCATATTCGGCAAGCTCGTTGCAAAAGGCTTTCGCGCTAACTAGGAAACGATATCTGCAGTTTCATGTGAACGGGCATTTCGTGAACCTGCCGGCGCCTCAAGCTTTCGTTCGAGCCTGTCGGCAGGCCGACGGGCTGGCCGCTCCAGAGTTTGTCGACGTCATGGTGACGGAGCGATCGCTCTATGGAGCGCTGGACATCCTCCTGCTGGCGATGGGCGGCCGGCAGCCACTACGGGCGCGTCTGCTAGATCGGCGCAACAAGTTTGCTTTGCTGCAAGGGACGCTGGGCAGGATACCGCTGAAGATTTCGGTCCAGGTTTCGGGCAAAACGAGCCGAGACCGGCTAGCGGACGGAAGTCCCAACTACTTGCTGGACATGCGTCTGACCGCTGCTTTTCCCCATGGTATGCTGACTCTCCTTTCGATGGCAGGACCCGTTGTCTGGAACGCGACTGCCACCCGAGCCCAGAAGGGAGAGCCGCTCTGGGCCGAGCTGGGCCAGCGCGCTACCCGGACCGTGGCGGAGTTAGGGAAGGAAAGGATCGCCGCCAACCTTGAGGCGCTGAACGCGATTCGAAAATCAATCTTGAAAGGTGTTACCCCCGCAACCCAGCAGCCCCGGCACATCCTGCGGGTTGCCCGGGCTTGGGAGCTGGTTGGACGGCAGCTTTATTCCGACTGAGCTACTTTGATTTCAGCGCCTTCAGCAACTCTGCGCCTCGCGGACTGCCCAGTCCGACTTCAGGACCCCAACCGGCTTTGGAGGAACCAACCGGCTTCACCCCCTGGCGACAGCGCCGGTCATAGAGCAGAGGAGTGAGATGTCCGACGCTCGTGCCCAGCTTTTCGTTGAGGCAAGCAACGAGGCTTGCCCAGAGCGGGGCGGCGGCGCTGGTGCCAGAGCCGGGAACATGCTTCCCGCCAACGATGAGGTCATAACCGAACTTCACATCAGCCTTGGCCGCGACATCTGGAACAACCCTCCCGCCTCTGGGGCTGGCCGCGGCGGCGTCGGACTGCCAGTTGGGCGCGTGGAAGACAACACTCTCGCCGTATCCGCTCTCCGATGTCTGCCCGTCGAAGGTCTCGCGCCATACGGTCTCCACTACCCTCCTGCCGGTCCCATGCGGAAGGATCGTGCCCCCAACTGCCAGAACGTGCGAACTGCTGGCCGGGAAGTACGCCTGCGGTTCTCCCGCCTGTTGGGAAGCATTCCCGTCGTCACCGGATGAGCAGACGATGGTGATGCCCATCATAGCCGCCGCCTGGAACATCACATCCATCTCTTCTTCCAGAACTTGCGAAATCAACCGCTCGGGAGCGCCCCAACTGCAGGAGATAACTGACGGTTGGTAGGTCGTATCGTGCAGAGCGGCGTTGAAGGCGTCATATTTTCCGCGCGCGTCATTGTGCGCGAAGTACACGACGATGTGCGCTGCATTGGCCCAGGTGCCGATCAACTCCACATCCATGGTGGTTTCCAGCGTCCACTCAACGTTCTTGTCGGAGTTGCGACGGACATGCCGGTAGGCATGAGACCTGCCTCGGGCACGATGGCTGCCGGCCCCGGCATTCCTGGCCACGAAGTCGCGAATCGCCGCCGAATCGGCTGGGTTGTTTTTCTGTCCTCCCACTTCCACCACGGTAATCTTTGGTCGGGGCAGTTTGACATGCCTGAAGTAGGCATCCAGGTCAGATTCGTGAAGACCACCACCCAGGGTGATGATGCCGATGGTCTGACCGCGTCCCGCAGAGCCGCGTGGAAACTGGTAGGTCCTGGCAACCGTCCTGGGATCCACCGGGCGCCAGTGAAAGCGCTGGGTGGCCTGCGCCGGATGTCCATAACGGGCGCGGGCGCTGAAACCCATGACTGCGTCAATCAGGGGCTTCAACTCTGCCGGAACGTAGATGGGAGCTATGTGTGACCGGTAAATTCCGTGCTCCGGATCGCCGATGTGGATGAACTTCACATCGAAAGCTGCTGACAGGTCGGACAACTTGCCGCTTAAGACCAGTCGGCGGCGAGCGTGGCTGATTTCCGCGATTTCAAGATTATGCTCGCCGGCGAATGCCGCAACGATGTCCAGGTCTTCCTCCGCGGTTCCGTACTGTTCCGCAAACTGCTCCCGGGTGAAGTAGCGGCGCTGATGCGGCAGCTGCCGTGCCATCTTGTCCAGATGCGGGCGCATGGTGTGGTGCGGAGTACGGGAACGCAGGACCAGAGTCACCCGGGTCTGTTCGCCGAGATCAACCGCCAAATCCACTACTTCGCCATTGACGAAGTGATCGATTTCGCGCACCGGAACGTAGCGCGACGCAGTCATAAAGTACCTATGGCTTTCGTAATCTCCAGTGCCTGTACGAATAATCACCGGTAGCCAGACCAGCGCGAAGAGCCTTCACGCCGCGGTTGATGGCGGCAATCAAAAGCCGGCTCTCTTGGGTGGACAGACTATGGAGCTGTTCGGAGATGCTTCCGCGAAGTCCCATCGCCTGGAATACCTGCTCGCTGATGTTCTCCTCAGACAAGATTTCAAGAGGGGAGTTCCTCAATGTCTGTTCTCTGGCCGTCCAATCCAACTCCAGGGCGTACAGGTTCCACAAATCCGCGAAGCAGAACAGCCCGGACGGCTTCAGGACCCTTGCCGCTTCGGCTACGAACTGGTCAAACTGGCGATAACAATGCGACGACTCGAGGCTAAGCACTACGTCAAAACTTGCATGGTCGAATGGAAGCTGCTGTGCGTCCCCGGCAATCAATTCCACTCGCTCGAGGCGGGAATCTTGCCTTGCCAGGGCAAGGTTGGGGACACAAACATCCGTCCCCACAATTCGCCCCGCCCTGGCATAGCGTGACAGGTAGTAGCAGTTTCCTCCGCGGCCACAGCCAATCTCCAGAACTGCTTTACCCTGCAGCGCAATCCCCGCCACGATGTGCCTGACCAGATTCAGGTGGTGGCGGTAGCGGGCGTCTGGCGGATCCATCCAGGAATCGTCGAGACCCGGTCGCCAGAAACCATAGTTCAGGAATAAAAGTTCCGGTTGCGGGATGGTCTCCGCAACCGATTCATAGGTTCCGTTCATGGTTTCCGTTCGTGGGTTGACCGCGCTCGTGGTCAAAAACCTGGAGCCTCGGACAAGAAACGGCCCTGCGGCGTGTCTTCCTCGGGCTTCAGTGTCGACCAGTGCTCCTTGAGAGAGTTCGCGATCTCTTCATGGGTAACGTCGAAGCCGGCGTCCTTGGCGACCTTGACGATGTGTTGCGACGCCTTATGTACCTTCGCGCGGAGTTCTGGATCCTTCTGCAGTTTCTTGATGAACTTCTTTGCATGTGCTTTGGACATGGGTCTCCTGTTCCTTCCATGGTAGTGCTTGTAGGGGAGCCGTGACTAAGCCTATACGGCAAAGACCGGGAAAACAAGTCCTGCAGACGGCGTAAGTATGTACCTGGCAGGCCACCTTCACCCCGGCGTTCAACCGGAGGGAGCTAAGTGGGCGCTCCGGCCAACTCAGAAGCGCGGCGCCTCCGAAAGCGGGAAGAACTTTGCCAAGGGATTAGCTAGGAAATGTGTCTTAAGAGCAGCGCTAATCTCTTCACTGGACACGTCAAATCCATTGGCTTGTGCTATTTTGACGATCTCCGCCGAGGCAGCGTTTACCTTCTGCAGAAGGTCCTCATTGGATTGGAGGGCAGCGATGAACTTCGCGGCGTCTTCGAGTGACATAGCTTTCTTCCCTTCTAAAGTCGTGTTATGAGCGGCGCCAGTAAGCCTATACGGCGAGCGTTTAGAAAACAAGTCAAAGCACCAAATGGTCAGGGTTTAGCTCGGTCTCGGTTTTCGCTCCGGTAAGCCACCCGAAATTGACCGGCAACGCATACAGACGGCCGGGAGCGAACCGAGCCCACCAACTGCGCATTCCAGGTACCACGACCTTGACCACAGGCATGCCCAGGTTTCCCCGCGTCTGGTCCAGCACCAGCATCTCCAAGCCCCAGGATCGCGCCACTTCAATGCAAGCTAGCAAATCCTGCTTGGGGTTCGGCACTTCTGACGGCGGGAAGCATGAACGTTGGATGCTCGGGAGACAGTCATCACCCAGCAGGAAAGTCTTGTCGGTCTGTCTGTTTTCAGCTCGCAGGAAGCAACCTGGACTGTGGCTTGAAGCGACCGCCGGCAGAAACTGGGTTATCTCCATCAGGGCTCTCGTCAGAGCGGCCCGAGCATCAAAATGCGCGCCAAACCCCAGGATGTAATCGTCACTAGGTTCCTCAGAGCACGACAGGGCCACGAATGCAGGGATGCTCCGATCGAGTGTAATGTCCAGCACCTCAAACCTGCGCCCGAAGAGTTGAAAGAGATTGCGAATCACTCCCGCACAATGGGAGGCGAAACTTTCCACATCGACTCGCGGCCGGGGAACGCGGTTGTACCACCACACCGAAGCACACTCCCGCTCTACCAATTCCAGAAAACCGTGAACAATGGCCTCGTCCAGATCTCTTCCCGCTGCATTCCCATTGGAGTCGGGTCGGCAAAAGTCGTGACCTGGATCGAACGGATACCCGAAATAGCAGTAGGCTGTCGGTAGATATTTCGTTCGTGCCTCTGTGAGCGACCAGGCAGGCGACCAGTCGATATTTCGCCTGGAGTCGAAGCGCTCAGGTACCCAGTTGTAGCCGCCCTCGCGCCGGTTCCACTGCTCGCGGTCCTGGAACTGGGATTCGCTGAAAAGTGTAAGGGCATCAGGCTGGATCGCTTCGCCGCCGATCTCCCGGTAGGATGCAGAACGCCGGGGTTCATCGCCACGAAAGATCCCAGAAAGCCTCTCCAGCGCTTCACCCAGGCAGCTCATCTTTGCCTCCAGAGCGCTGGACCCCGAGCCGCAAACTGCACCCGAGATTGCCGGTCGTGCTCCTTCCCGCGAAGCACAAAACTCTGTTTTCAGCTCGCCCGTGCACACATGGATAGGGCTCTCCCACGGAAGGTCGTACTCGCGCAGAGACGCAAAAATGCCGGAATCTGCCTCCAGAAACCGTGCATATTGTTGAAGCGTCGCTTCAGCCGCATCACGCATACTCTTACAAAACTATCGCAAAGATCCGGTTTCCGCTGGCTTCAGAGGGAGTAGAATTTCGATTCCGTTCATCCCACAATCGGACGAGTAAAACTGCCGCGGTCGCCATGATTCGATGCTGCGGTGAACAGGAGCCTGTCAGATGAACCCACGGTCCTCAAACCCGGGCGTCACAGCCTTTCTCGCCGCGCGTGATTTCCTCCTGCAACAGCGCAGCGACTATTCCCTTGCCTACGACCAGTTCCGTTGGCCGCAATTAACGGAGTTCAACTGGGCCCTGGATTACTTCGATGCCTACGCCAGCGGCAACCAGAAGCGGGCGCTGTGGATTGTGGAGGACAGCGGGGCAGACCTGAAGCTGAGTTACCAGCAGATGTCGCAGCGCTCGAACCAGGTGGCGAACTTTCTTCGCCGGCTGGGCGTTCGGCGGGGCGACCGCATCATCGTCATGCTGCCCAATGTGGTGGCGATGTGGGAGGTCATGCTTGCCTCCATAAAGTTGGGCTCAGTCGTCATACCGGCCGCCACGCTGCTTACCCCTGATGATCTTCGCGATCGCCTCACGCGAGGACAGGCGCGTCACGTCCTCACCAATGCGGCGTTCACGGAAAAGTTCTCGGACCTCCCGGGCGATTATTCACGGATTGTTGCGGATGAGCCGGTGACCGGTTGGACCTCCTATGCGGATGCATATGGCGAAGCACAGACCTACGAGCCGGATGCGGTAACCAAGGCCACCGATCCCATGCTTCTGTACTTTACATCCGGTACCACAGCTCAGCCGAAACTGGTGCTGCACACCCACGAAAGCTATCCCGTCGGCCACCTGGCTACCATGTACTGGATCGGTCTTCGGCCCGACGACATCCACCTCAACATCAGCTCTCCGGGTTGGGCGAAGCACGCCTGGAGCAGCTTCTTTGCTCCCTGGCATGCGGGTGCCACCATCTTTGTTCATAACTACACACGCTTCGATGCCAAGAAGACGTTGGAAGTGATTTCCCGCTGCGGAGTGACGACGCTCTGTGCGCCCCCGACGGTTTGGCGTTTGTTGGTGCTGGAAAACCTGCCTGCCTATCCCGTCAAGTTAACCGAGCTGGTAGGAGCAGGCGAGCCGCTCAATCCGGAAATTATCGAAAAGGTTCGCCAGGCGTGGGGCCTGACGATTCGCGACGGCTTCGGACAAACCGAAATTGTGCTGGTCATCGGCAACTTCCCGGGGCAGGCCGTCAAGCCTGGATCCGCGGGTGTCGCTGCTCCCGGCCACCACATTACTTTGCTGGATGCCGACGGCAACGAATCCACGGATGGCGAGATTTGTGTCCGCCTCAATCCCAGGCCTATCAGTCTCATGGCCGGTTACGTGGACGACCCGGACCGCACGGCCAGCGTCATGGGAGGCGACTGCTATCACACTGGCGACATCGCCAGCCGTGATGCTGAAGGATACTACACCTATGTCGGCCGTGCCGATGATGTGTTCAAGTCATCGGATTACCGGCTGAGTCCGTTCGAACTGGAGAGCGCCCTGATTGAGCACGCCTCCATCGCGGAAGCCGCGGTAGTTCCTGCGCCCGACGCCATTCGCTGGAATGTGCCCAAGGCATACATCACACTGAAACCCGGCCTGTACCCGTCGAGAGACATCGCTTTGGAGATATTTGCCTTCATCCGCAAGCGCTTGGGTCCCTACAAACGAATCCGCCGCCTCGAATTCGGGGAATTACCCAAGACAATCTCCGGCAAGATTCGCCGCATTCAATTGCGGTCCCTTGAGAAAGCTGAGCGTCCGGCGGAGGCCAGGCGCGAGTTCGAATATTGGGAAGAGGACTTTCCGGAGTTGAAATGACAAGGAAGCCGGGACATCAATGGGCTGTTAACAATTCAAGCAAGGCCATCCCACCATTGTGCTGAACCCAGATGCTAAATCCTGAAGATTGCAGTGGCCCAGCTTCTTTCATCATTTATGATGTGTGTACCCGGACGAAATTTAATGATGTGGGTCCTCCGGTTAAAAGGAATAATGTAGCCCTAAATGAGAGTCCTCCCCGGTTTCTGCCGACGACTGACTCCCTTCGTGCTGATCGTTTGCTCTGGGATGGCGTTCGCCTGTGATAGCGTTGCCGCGGGACAAACCCTGTGGGTCCGCCTTCGGGCCCCGGTTTCTTCCTATAGCTCAAAGCCAGGTGATGCTGTCCACGGCGTCCTTACCGAGGCGGTGGTGTGCGGCAACGAGGTCGTCTTGCCGGTGGGGACGAACATTGACGGTGTGGTGCATTCGGTACGGAAGGTGGGTTGGGGCATCCATCATGAGACGGCTGCGCTGGACATGCGATTCGGTCGTGCTGTTGTCAACGAAGCCTCTCCGGTGTTGATTTCGACGACTTTGCTCGAGGTCCAGAACGCTCGCGAGGAGGTTACGTCGAAAGGTGTTATCCAGGGGATTCGCAGCAGTGACACGCCCGAAGGCCGGATTAATAGCCGCCTGATACACTTGCCCACCTATAACCCGTATTCGGACTTGGGCCTGATCGTTTACAAGGCGACCTTTCCCATCTTTCCCGAGCCGGAGATCTATTTTCCCGCGGGAACGGACCTTCGCCTGAAGCTGACGCAACCAGTCCAGGGTTTGCCCGCGGTGCCGGCGCCGAACGCCATGGCGCAAGAACCTGCTCAGGACGTCGACATCGAGCGCATGGTTCCTGAGTTTCCCCGCCGAGCAACCACCGTGAAGCTGGCAAACGCCGATCTGGTGAACCTGGCCTTCATCGGTTCGCGCCAGCAGGTGGAGGACGCGTTCCGGCAGTCGGGGTGGAGTACCAGCGATCCCTTCAGCAAGCACACGTTTGTGCGCACTTTCTACGCCTTCCTCAACAACAGCACATACGATCAGGCTCCCATGAAGACGTTTCTCCTGGATGGCAAGCCGGCCGACATGAGCTGGCAGAAGAGCCTGAACAGTTACAACCGCCGCGACCATCTGCGCATGTGGCAGTGGACCGAGACCCCCGAGGGCGAGATCATTTGGCTGAGCTCCTCCACCCATGACACGCGGGCGACCCTCTCGGTCAAGCATCATGAGTTCGTGCATCACATTTCGCCCGACATTGATGATGAGCGCAGCACGGTCATCCGTGATCTCGAGCTTGCGGGCTGCGTGCAGTCCGTTCACCTTGTGCCGCGCCCGGGGATGCCGACCTTCACCCAGAACGCCAACGGAGATGTCGTCCGGACGGACGGCGAACTGGCGGTCGTGCAACTGAAAGAGTGCCAGCCGCTTGTGCCCGGCTTGCCCTCCTCTACCGCGGGAACGAATTTCAAGCCGGGTAATCACGCCTTTCGCTACATCCGAAAGCAGATCCTCACCTTCCGTAGCGATATCTGGCGCGCGAACATCATCTATGGTGCGTATGATCTGACGCGTATGACGATCGAGACGTTCCGCCATCACCCGACTCCGCCACCTACCGAGCAGACCGCAACTGACCTTAAGGCCCTGCAGTTGGAAGGCTCGCAATAGGGAGGTCGACCGCCAGCACGGGCCGGTACAATAGGACAGCCGCGATCGTGGGGCCCGATGAAGTTCATCAAGTACAAGAAGTACGTTCCCGAGCCCGCCTCCGAGATGAGCATGGAGGACCTGCTCAACGCGCTTTCCGACTACCTGCTTCAGAGCGGCTTCCGCCAGCAATACCAGGATTTCTACGACTTTCGCAACATGGAGCAGACGCTGGACGACCTGCGCCAGGCCATCGCCGAGGCGCTACTCAACAGCGACATACTGGACGACGCCACGCGCGAGCAGATCGAGAACATGCCGCCCGAGCAGATGGAGAAGCTGATTCAGCAGCTCATCGATCGCATGGAGCAGGAAGATTACATCAGCGTGGACCAGCCGCACGATCCCGCGCGGCAATCCAGCGTTGGCGGACAGGTGGGCGAGCCGCAAGGGCAGGCGCGTTTTGAGGTCACCGACAAGAGCCTCGACTTCCTCGGTTACCGCGCGCTGCGCGACCTGATGAGCTCCCTCGGCAAGTCAAGCTTTGGCCGTCACGATACGCGCGACCTCGCCACTGGCATTGAGGCCAGCGGCGCGTCGAAGACCTACGAGTTCGGCGACACACTCAACCTTGACATCACCGCTACGCTCTCCAGCGCCATTCAGCGCGAAGGGCTGCACCTGCCGCTCAACATCGAGTACAGCGACCTGCAGGTGCACCAGTGCGAATACCAATCGTCATGCGCGACGGTGCTGATGCTCGACTGCTCGCACTCCATGATTCTCTACGGCGAGGACCGCTTCACGCCCGCGAAAAAAGTGGCGATGGCGCTCTCGCACCTCATTCGCACGCAGTATCCCGGCGACTCGCTCTCGCTGGTGCTCTTCCACGACTCCGCCGAGGAGCTGCCGCTCTCGCACCTGGCGCGCGTCAGGGTTGGGCCGTATTACACCAACACCCGCGAGGGCCTGCGCATGGCGCAGCGGATTTTGCAGC
>Ga0335083_10001935_pt1 | contig 27956 bp, 10 predicted proteins | sample Lox_Sample_42_FD_206716 | JGI IMG/M metagenome (GOLD analysis project Ga0335083, IMG submission 206716) | Soil microbial communities from Loxahatchee National Wildlife Refuge, Florida, United States - Lox_Sample_4.2 | ecosystem: Environmental > Terrestrial > Soil > Wetlands | place: USA...
GAAAATGTGTCGATCAATGGCGCGAGCGATACGGCCAACAACCTCAGAGGGAAATTGTACCGGCAATTCGACGAGTCGGGGTTGGTTACGAATTATTTGTATGATTTTAAAGGGAACCTGGTGCAGACCAGTCGGATATTCGCTCAATCCTTCCAGGCTGCAGGGGCGATGGCTCCGGCAGTTCCCTGGACCGGAATGGCCAGTGATATGAATCTCCTCGTCAATAACGAGGAATTCACCACTGTCGTCACGTACGATGCCTTGAACCGGCCGATGTTGTATACCCGGCCGTTCATTCCCGTTACCCAAGGAGCCGTTATACCCGTACCTTATTCATCGGCTTCAATCAACAAGGCCGATATATACGTCCCTGGCTATGGGGAATCGGGGAAATTGAATACGGTCAGCCTGTATTATGGCGGTGGCAGCACCGCGACCCCATATGTCAGGAAGATCTGCCACAATGAAAAGGGACAGCGCTTATGCATACAATACGGCAACAACAGCGTCACGAGATATAGCTATGACCCCGATACGTTCCGGCTTACGCGATTGTTGACCACAGTGAATTTTGGCGCAACCATTTTGCAGGACCTGAATTATTACTATGACCCGGTGGGTAATGTCACCTACCAGATCGACAATGCGCAGCCCCCGATCTTCTATAATAACCAGAAAGTGCTAAGCGATGGCAATTACACCTATGACCCCATTTATCGCCTGATCACTGCCAAGGGAAGGGAACAAGTAGCACAAAATACGGTGGACGAAAGCGCAGCCAATACGAATTACCGCAACTATCCTTTCGATACATCCCCCTTCCCGGCCCCGACAGACAGCCTTGCCATGCGCAATTATACCGAGAATTACAGTTATGACGCGGTCGGGAATATGCTCATACTCCAACATTCGGCGGGGACGGGAAGCTACACCCGAAATTTCGTCTACAATAACAGCCCCGTCCATCCCGGGGCTAATAATCAGCTGCTTTCTACGGCGATAGGCGCCAATTCCGCTGTCAACTATCATTATGATGGTCATGGAAATATGCTCAACCTTCCTGAATTGCCTGCAATGGGATGGAACTATAAAGACCAATTGGTTGCGGTGACACAACAGGCGGTGAGCAGCGGCATGGGACAAACAACTTATTACAATTATGACGCGGGCGGCGCGCGTACGAGAAAAACGACTATGAGCGCGGCTTCCGGCGCCGCCGCAGCAAGCCGGATATCGGAACGGCTTTATATAGGCAATTTTGAGATCTACCGTGATTATGATCCTGCCGGCAGTGTAACGTTACAGCGGGCAACGCTGCATGTCATGGACGATAAGAGCAGGATCGCCATGATAGACAACAAAACGGTCGGGACATCAGCCGATGGCAGCACTGCCGGCACCTACTATCCGCGATATCAGTATGGCAACCATTTAGGAAGTGCCGTGTATGAACTGGATGGCAGTGGAAACACCATTTCATACGAAGAATATCACCCCTTTGGCACCTCTTCATACCAGGCTGTAGATGCCGCGCTCGATGTACCGGCGAAGCGATACCGCTATACCGGGAAGGAAAGAGATGAGGAGAGTGGATTGTATTATCATGGCGCGAGGTACTATGTGCCGTGGTTATGCCGATGGGCGAGCGCCGATCCGACATGGATAGGAGACGGGGTGAATTTGTATATCTATGTTTCCGACAATCCCATTATGTTGAATGATCCTTCCGGTACCGACGGAGAAGCGTGCGGCGTCGATGATGAGACGGCACAGGAATGCCGGGTCGAGGCGTGTCCGACGGAATGCTCAGCCGACAATAGCAGTGTCTTCATAGGGCCGCCACCACCGCCACCACCTCCTCCACCTCCCCCTCCACCGCATGATGACGCCGGCGCATCCGATGAGCCGCCGCCTCCTCCGCCGCCGCCCACTTTCTGGCAAAGAGCAAAGACGGTAGGGGTAGGTACATTGCAAGTGGTTGGTGGCGGGTTGGAAATCGCCGGCGGAATCGGCGGAGGTGCGGCAACCTGTGTGGAAACGATCGGCGCCGGGTGCGTCGTGGGAGGGATTGTTGTCTTGCACGGAGGAGATACGGCGTCATCGGGACTCGGAACCATTTATCAGGGAATATTTGGATCAGCGCAGGTCAGCAGGACATATACTCACCGGGCCATAGCAGCAACTGCCGAGTATGCCGGAGCTACACCGCCGCATGCGGATATGATTGGCAGCGGGGGAGATCTCATTATTGGCGTTGGCGGAGGGCTATTGGCCAAAGCTCCGCAGGCCGCGATCACCGTTACGGAGGAAGCCGCGGCCGATGCTGCCCCGGGAACAATCACCCTCGGTTACAAGCCATTCAGCGTCGGACCCGTCAGCCACAACGCCGTGGAAATCGCTACCGAAGGAGGCAGCAAGGCATATGATCTGCGGGCCGTCGGAGAATTGGAACCATTACTCCAGGGAACGGCTTCGAAATTCGGGCCGAGGGCAGCTATGAATCCGGATGAGTATCTGTTTGTAGAATTTGCCGCTGATGCAAATCAGGTCGCGTCAGCCCAGGCTATGGCCTCGCAGCTCGCGGCAAGAGGAACGGTGTCCTGGAGCGTGTTCGGCGCCAATTGCGCGACGGACTCGGCTGCAGTTCTGAGGGCCGGAGGAGCATCGATCCCAAGCTGGAGTGTCACTCCGACCACCTTGTACCTCGGTGCAAGGTTTGGTCAGGCTCCGCTGGTAGTTTTATCAGGCGGCGCTGCGGTCGCGCCTCCGATAGCCGACCCCCGACACTGAATCGAAGAAACAAAACAACCCTTGTAATGCAACCCGACAACTCAGGCGCAAAGGAAAAGAACAAAGGCCGCGATAAGCAGCTTCCTTCCGCATTGAATGCAGACAGGGGGAATGACTATGCAAAGACCAACCTGCTGGAGATCCCTTCGATCAGCATACCAAAGGGCGGCGGGGCCCTGAAATCCACAGATGAGAAATTCCAGGTAAACGCGGCCAACGGTACAGCCTCCTTCAATATAGCGATCCCCTTATCGAAGTCAAGGACTGATTTCGCCCCATCGCTTTCGCTGAACTATAACTCCGGCGGCGGCAACAGTCCTTTTGGCCTGGGCTGGAACATCAACCTGTTATCCATCCGGCGGCGGACGGACAAGCTGCTGCCTCAATACCGGGATGCTGACAAGCTGGACGCCAACCCTGTTCTGGTCAAATCGCTGGACCTCGTCTATGAATATTTTGATCATCAGCCCGAGTTGAGTTCTGCCATACAGACGATACCTGCGGAGAACCGGATCAATATTCCCGAAGGGCTGAGCGCTTCCTACCAATTCACGGACCTTTACAATGAAGGCATTGCGGGCAAACTCAGCGAGCAATCCGAAGGGTGGTATTACAACAGTAATCTGGGAGGGGGGCTTTTTACCTCCGCCAGCCTGATCGCACCTAAACCTTCTTTCACCGGGCTCAACAGCGGCGGCCTTCAATTGCAAAGCCTGACCGGAGACGGCAGGAAATTCATCGTCTCGACCGTCCGGCCCAACCTCGGTTACTTTGAGCTTACAGATGACAGCCAGCGTTGGCTGCCTTTTGTCGCGTTCGACCGGTTTCCGGCTGCATGGGGTGACCCCTTTGAAGTGCGTGCCTTTAATCGTCGGACATGAAAAGGCGCCGGACTCATCATGGCCTTTGAATTTTGTCACCCAGTACAATGCCGCTACTCGAGAGGACGTGGACATCTTTCTAAAAGCCGAAGCTGCCCTCGGCAATGGGCCGAAACTGAATTTAGCTGAAGCGCTGAAGATACTCAAGGGCGACGATCAGCACCCCGGGATCGTGGTTGACAAAACCAAAAAGGGCAATTCCTATGAGGATCTGCTGTTGAGCCTGGTCGGCTTCCGTCTGGGCGAAGACATCAAAAATGGAAAAATAACCGACAGCAAACAAGTCGCTGATTTCATCAGAACAAATTTAAAATAGTATGACACGCATTACCCATCCCATTAAACTCCATGACGCCGGCGCTCCGGTGAAGGACCTGCAAAATGCCTTATTGTCTATTGCCATGCAATCGGGGCTTGCGAGGCTTGGCAGCCTGCTCAGGGACCATAGGTTCCTCAAAGACTGGACGCGCGAATTCAACGCATCCGAATTCGGCGAAGCCACCGAACAAGCGGTAAGACTTTTCCAGAAAGAACAAATGGGTGTCAAGCCATCCGGGAAAGTGAATAAGGTGACGGCTGCCGCCATTAACATGATGCTGGGAAGTGTGGAACCGGAAACTCCGGCCACCGCGGGCTCTTCAAAAGCTACAGGGAACGTGAAGGGCACGCAGGCTCCCGACCCGAATGCTCCGTTAAAAGTATCCGGGGTGGTGTATGATCAATGGATCGAGCCGTTACAAGGAGCACCGGTAATGCTGTTCGAGAAAGACCTGCGCAGCGAACATCCGGTCGCCGAGGGGGAAACCGACGAAAAGGGCAATTATTCCATCCGTTATTCCAAACAAAAATTAACCGGTGATGGCGGCAGCGGCGCAAATCTGATCGTAAAGGTTTATGGGGGCAACGGCGATCCCATCTACACCAGCGATGTCCACTACAATGCGGCGCCGCAACTACAGGTAAATGTGAACCTTGGCCCCCGGCCGGATAAGGGACCTTCCGACTTCGTTAAGAATGTCGAACTCATCAGGCCGGCTATCGGCGACTTGCCTATACAAGACCTGACAGAAAATCAGAAGGTGCATGACCTGAGCTTCCTGATCAACAAAACCGGGATTGCCGCAAATACACTCGTGCAGCTGGTAGCTTCCTTCCGGTTTGAAAAATGGACCGGCCTGGAAGCGGAAGTCTACTACGGCATCCTCGACAGCAACGCGACATTCGCCGCCAGGAAGAGCAGCGGAGGCGGTCTTCCAACCGACACAGATACCGCCATTGAACAGGCATACATCAATTTCTGGTTGCTCCCCGTGACCGGTATGATGACCGCGCTGAAGGCTGCGGCGATGGACAATGCCATCACCTACCGGTTGATGAAAAAAAGTACGGAGATAGAGGCGACGTTGCAGAAGTTGCAAACGGCTCCGCCGCAGGATGCCGGTGCAACCGGGACCCTGCCGCCCGTCTATTCCAATATCGCTATTGCGGGGCTTAACTCCGCCCAGCAGCAGGCCTTCCTAAACCTCTATAGCTCCTCCTATATCGGCCCTTCATTCTGGACGGCGTTGTCAAAGGATAAGAATTTCCAGGGAGCGACGGCTACGATCAGTAAACTGCAGGTTATCTATCAGGTCAGCGACTGGACGGCCAATAACACCGCTCTGACCGCCAATCTGGTTCAGAACTTTTCAATCAACACTGCACAGGATCTCGGCAAATTGGTCTCCAATACCGTGAGCGACTGGGTCACCTATATCAATAACACCAATATCGTCGCTGCCGGTAAGGATCAAGCCGCCACCGTGCAAAATCTGGCCGATTCCATTGCGGCAGGTGTCGAGAATATCTATCCCACGGAGGTCCTTGCCGACAGATTTTCGAAGAACAAAACCCTTCGGCTACCCAATCAAAGCGTTATTGCCGGGATCATCAGCCACCCGGGTTTCGATATAACGAAGAGCATTCCCGCCTTTATCCAGCAAAATCCTTTGCCCGAAGGTTCGGATACCAAAACAATCACCAATCAGGTATTGGGTATCCAAAGAACCCATAAGGCAACCGGAAACGCAGAAACGACCCTAACCCTTCTGGCCGACAATATCCAGTCGGCAAGGCAAGTCTATTCGATGGGCAAGGCCAATTTTGTCAATAAATACAGTACCGTTCTTGGAAACGATAAAGCCGAAGCGGTATACGAGCGGGCCGCCGCAATCCATGCCGGCGCTACCAATATGATGGGGCAGGTTGCCAGCCGGGTCAGTAATCCGCAAACGAAGGTAATGCCCAACTACAGCAAGCAGATCTCCACATCCAAACTGATGTCGGAATATCCCGATCTGGCCAATCTGTTTGGAATGGGAGCCTCCTACTGTGAATGTTCCGACTGCGAGTCTTTTCTCGGCATACCCGCCTATCTTGCCGACCTCCTCGACTTTCTGTACGAACGGAAAACCACGACATTCGGACCGATTCCTCATGCAAGAGCCGCCCTGCTGGCCAACAGCTATACTTTTACCGATGGAACAAGCACCGCAAGATGGCACCGCCGGCCGGATATCGGCGACATCGACATGAATTGCGACAATACCAATGTCGAGCTGCCCTATATCGACATCGTAAACGAACTGCTGGAGGACTACATCATTCCGCCGGTCGCCTGTCTTAAAGTGGCGGTGCCGGCCACGGACAGTTTCATTTATTTTATCATCTGGCTGATCATTTACCTGAAAGAGGGAAAGATAAATCCATACCTGTGCCAGAAAATAATCGAAGTAGTCAGTAACGATCCCAGGACGCCGATCTGCAATATATCGCTGCTGACCGATCAGGCCATCGTATCGAAGATGTTCCTGGCTGACGGCGAGAACCTACCGGCATGGATCGGCCCTCCGGTCATTTCGGTAAATCCGTTCGGCCCGCTATATGCCCAATGGATCATCCGGGACCAGTTCATCACCCTGAAGATTAACCTGGTTTTCGGAGACTTCAGGCAGCAACGGGAAAACGACTACAGTAAGGGAGGCGGATTACCCTGCAATTCGCCACTCGTAAAATTCCCGTTGGACCTGGGAAACCTGCCGAAGGATTCCAAAATGTCCGATAATGCCAGGTCATACTACACCAACCTCGGTAACAGCAATGGATACAAGTTCGTCAACGAAGGAGGCGACGGGCAGGACACCTATTTTGAACTGATCATTCAGGAAATTCATCAGACCCACCTGACGACGGAAGAGATCAACGCCAATCCGGAATATACGAACACCAATGTCTACAACTCACTAAGCGATCCTTTTAACGAATATGGAAATAACAAGTGGAAGCTGTACGATCTTCCCGGTGGCGTGATCCCCATTTCGCTGCCGTTTGACCTTTATTTTACCGAAGCAAATGCCTACTTGCAAAAAATAGGCGTACAACGATATCATCTCATCGATACGTTCCGGAAACAGGGCGGTTCTTCGCTGGACAGCATCGTTATCGCCTATATGGGCCTTTCCAACGGAGACGAAGACATCATTTTCACGCCGAGGTTTACAGCAAACATTAACGCAGGCGCGGCGGGCGATCCGCAAATCAAATTCTGGGGGAACCAGCTCCTCGATGGCAGCGGAAATATCGGCGTTTCGTTATTCCTGGCCGAAAGCGGGCTGAGTTTTGAACAACTGCAGGCGCTGCTGGCAGTCGACTTTGTCAATCCTGACGGGTACAATCAAAGTTACATCGCAGACATGGGCCATACGGTGACCGATCCCAATGGCAAAACCTATACGGTCTATGATCCCTGCGATATGGCAGAGTTGGTCATTGCCAACGTGACTTCCCAAAAAATGGACGCCATCAACCGGTTCGTACGCCTGTGGACGAAATTGAACCTGGTAACGACGATGTCCATGCACGAGCTGGATATGTGTATCCTTTGTCCGTCGATAGGAAACGGGGCGCTTGACATGCCGTTTGCGGAGAAAATGTACTATTTCCTTCAATTGATGGGTCAGATGACCTGGACAGCGGCCCAGGCCATTGTCCTTTATCGGAATATCGACACCTGGACCGATAAGAATGATCCGACCTTTATCAATTTATACCAGCAGTTGTTTCAGAACCGCCTGATCAGCAATCCGCTTGTACCCGCTTTCACCCTTCCTTTAAAATCCACGACGCTTATTACCGATGCAAACGTCAATCCGGGCGCCGTACCGGTGATCCTCACCGCCTGCGAAATCATGCAAGCGGACCTCAACGCGATCATGGGACTAACCAACCCAAGCTATGCCAACCTAAATCTGGACAATCTTTCGTATATCTATGCCTGTGGTCTCCTGTCCAATGCACTTTCGATACCGGTAGCCGATATATTCACCTTCATGGGGCTGACAGGAATAACACCCATCAACCCCGTCGATCCGGTGACGTTGAAGCGGGCCGACAAATGTTCGCCGAAAGAGACGGTTGACTTTATTACCAAATTCAATGAGACACAACAGGCCGGATTCGATATCGACGGTATTAATTATTTGCTGACCAACCAGAGTACGGCCAATCCCTCGCTTATACCCGACACAACGGCCGTCATCAGTGGCTTGAACGACATCCGGACCGCTATCCAGGCGGCCATTACCGCTACCACACCGGTTGCGGACCCGAAGGGTACCCTGTTCAAGCAATGGCTTGCCGACCCCGGTCTCAACTGGAACGCCAATGTGGCTGCCAAATTGGTCTCTATCCTCGGCACTGCGGGTACGGCCACTTATAGCGCTACCGTTCAAAATAATCTCCGTTTTCTCCAACTGCTCCAATTACAATATCAGGTGCCTGGGGCGACGGCATACCTGGAGGAGTTGCCTTCCATTCAATTCCCGGACGCCGGCATCGCCGGCATCGGTTACGAAAATGCCAAATGCTACCTGTTCTATTCCGGCAAAATGGACTCAGCGCAATACAATACGCTGACGACAATACTGCCCTCGGATCCTGCTACCCAAGCTGCACTGTCCAGCCTTTACCGGCAGTCCCGGGAGTGTGCTCTTTCCGCCGCCTTATGGCAGGCCGTTCCTCCGGCAACTACACCTGTCTGGCTTGCCGCCGCGCAACAGAACGTCCCGGATTTCTCCATTGGAGAAGGAGTGTTGACCTTCACGGGCGCCATGTCCGGTCCGGTGTACCTCGCCCTGCTGGCGCAGAGTAATGACGCCACCTATGATTGTGCGCTGACACAACTATTCGTATCCACCCATTCTACCGGCGCCGGCCCGATTACCTATGTGCAGCTGGCGGCGCTGCCCGCGATGGCATTACCCGACTCGGATGCTATTACTTTGTCGTATAACCACAACGCGATCACCAATGCGCCTGAACTGTCCTTTGGCGGCGCGATGAGCGCTGCGGATACGCTGGCGTTGTTTGGACTGGCCAATGGGATGTCCCCTGCCGATAAAGTGAACTGGCTAACCGCCATTTCCACGCTATATGTGACCGCTGTCGCAGGGCAATCCGTGTCTGTCCCCTTCCCTACCTTACCTTCCGGCTGGGCCGCTCTTCCCGGTAGTTTTCCCGATCTGTCCGGTATCGACGGGTTGTATTTTTCTCCCGGAGCATTGTCCTGGTCGGGGACGATGACCGTTGCGCAGCTTAGCGCGGTGCTTCTGCCAACCAATACCACGAATACGGCCTATAATAATGCCGTCAATCTGTTGCTGTATAATTTACGTCAGCAAGGCAGCAGCGCACCCATTCCGCTGGCGGCTCTGCCCACCGACGCTGGTTTCAGCTTCCCTGTCATCAACGGTCTGGTATTCTCACCTGCGGCTCTTTGTTTCAGGGGTCAAATGAACAAGTATGCTCAATCCGCTCTGACAAACCTGTCCGGCGACGCGGGATGGACGGCCAATATCAATGCTTTATATACCAATTCGCAATCCACACTGGCGACAACGGCGCTGATACCTTCCGGTGCAGTCTTCGTTCCAACCGCGGGTGAACTGACCACGTTCGGTCTTAGCTACACCCCCGCCTCGGGGATATTGAGCTACCAGGGCGTCATGACCGCTTCCATATTAGGGCAACTGCAAGCGCCGGTCAGCACCAGCACGGTGTGGACGAGTGCGATCGTCTCGCTTTACCAAAATTCGCAAACCGGTGGTCCGACAACCACCATCAACCTGCCCGCGGTAAGCAGCTTCCCCCCTGCCGCTATCACAGCCGCCATCCTGACGACGAACAATATCGTCTATACTCCCGCCGCCGGTAGCAACCCGGCAACATTGCAATACACGGCGTCGCCCATGAACGATACGACGTTGAACAACCTTCTGTCCCCGGTCAGCAGCAATCCAACCTGGACGAACGACATCATTACGTTATATCAAAACACCCAAACCGCCTCTCCAACCGCCATCACCACACTGACGATACCCGTATTGGGTTTGGGAATCACGTTCCCGCCTGCGGGGGCGAATCTGGCAAGTTTGTCATCAGGCAATCTCAGTTACACGCCGGCATCCGGTATCCTGGGCTATACGGGCGTCATGAGCGAATATATCCTCGGACTTCTTGCAGCGTTACCATCCACTCCCGATCCGGTCTGGACGGCGGGTGTCACTGCGCTCTACGACAATACGCAAGACAGTTTGGTAACGGCAGTACAACTAAAGCTGCCCACCGGAGTGACCATTCCGGCAAGTACCGGGATAACGGTCACCGCCGCCATAACGCCCGGCGTGTCGATCCTCAGTACCGGCAGTCCATTGAGCCCGTCCGTTCAACAGCAATTGCTGGGGCTCAGCACTGACCCGACCTATGTAGCCGCGATCGGATATCTTGTTGCTCAAATTTCCGCTATCCTCCCCGCGACATTGCCCGGCATTCAGCTGCCGTTACCGGACAACAATATCTCCAGCGCCAAATATACCCCCGGATATATCCTATTCACCGGGACGCCGAATCCGGATTGCATGGATGAATTCAACCTGCAGTTACTCAACGAAGATCCGCAGTATCAGGATGCGATCGGGTGGTTGTATGCAACACCTGCTCCTCCCGCAGGATCGGGATATGTAGCGGCGGTATTGAATGCGTTGCCTTCCGTCACGCTGCCTTCCACCCTTCCCATATCCTGGGCAAACGGAGAATTGGGTTACCGGGGCCAAATGAAGCCGGCAGACTATACCAGCCTGCAGGCACTCAGCACCGATCCGGCATTCCTTTCAGCACTTGCTGCACTCAATCAGGCTTCGCAAACCACGCTGCCGACCGAAACCAATATCCTGACAACGGTTCGCCTTGGCTCCTTACCACCTATTGCGATCCCCGCTCCGGTGGTATACGATATGGCCAACCACACCCTGTACTATACGGGAGCCGTTCAGATGCCCGCTCCGTTGGCAACCACGCTGGCAGGTTTGAGTACGGACCCTTATTATAGCGCGGCCGTTGCTTCCCTGGCCAATATCGCGCCCGTCACCGGAAAATATCTGATCTACGCGCCCGCCCCTTCCATCCCCTTCAGTTCTGTTACGCTGGCCGCGGCCACTACTTCATCGATCACTTATACCGGCGGTACCCTTTCCTTTACCGGGACTATGTCATTCCCCGACTATCTTGGCCTGCTTGCCCTGAGTCCCGACTCCGACTATCGGGCGGCCGTCAGTGATCTCTATGCCGGAGCAGCGGCAACTCCCTATTTTCCGCTGCCCGCCATGTCTATCCCGTCCTTGTATTCGACCCAGCTTACCTATACAGCCACGACCAGTTCGCTGACACTCGCTGGTTATATTTCCGGAGCGGACCAATCAGCACTATTGTCCTTTTCAACCGACTTCTCTTACCAACAAGCGATCAACGAGCTGTATGTTGCCGTTAATGACCCTGAGGATCCGGAATCGGAATTCTTTCCAGGGATCTATGAAGTGCTGTTGCCCACGCAATTCGGGGAATTAATACCCCCTGCAGCGGCTGATCTTTATGAATACTTCCTGGACCAGATCAGCCCGGTCTATCAACCCATCAAGGAGGATGAAGCACTGGCGACACAAATTGCGGGTGCTTTCGGCATCGGTGCGGCGGTAGCTTCCGTTTTGGTGGCCGGCTTGCCTGATCTGGCCGATTCCATGACCGAGCCGGGTTTTGCCGCCAACAACAAGCCGATCAACCCCGACCCCAACCAGTTCCCGCAAGCCATGTGGTATATGAAACTGGCCAGGATGGCTTTTCTCATCACACAGTTCAATTTGGGAGCCGCCGATACCGATTGGTTGCTGGATCATGCCGGACAAGTTGGAGCAATCGATCTGACCGCCTATCCCACCGCCGCTGCCGCCATACCTTTCCGCGCCTGGGAGATTGTCTACAACCTTTGTACGTTCAACAGGGCCTATAAACCGCAAACTATTCCGGACCCTGCCAACCCGGGTGATACGATCCAGTTATCGGTATATTCGATCATCTCGGATACATTCGATCTGGTCGCGGCCATCAGCGGGTTATCCTACATGCCCGCGGCCGGTACGTCACCGGCTGCTCTGGTTTATCAGGGGCAAATGAATGCCGCCACCAGGAATGCGCTGGACTCGCTGAGCAATGATCCGGGCTGGCGGACGGATATTCATTCCCTCTTTTCCCAGTCTCAGTCCACCGCAATCGCATCGGTGACGCCGGTCGTGCCGGCGGGGACTGTTTTTCCGCCGGTCGGGATCCGGTTCCCGGTCTATGGTGTATCGCAGCCGGTTGCCGGCACATTGCAATTTTCGGGAGTGATGGACAAAGGCACGTTAAAGATGCTGACGACGATCAGCGCGGATCCCTTCTGGGCAACTACCGTTACGACGCTTTACAATAATACGCAGGCCAACCTCGTGTCGGCGATTCAACTGACCTTACCTCCGGGTCTAACCGCTATTCAGGTTACCACGGCTCCCGGCGTGTCAGGGATCACCGGCGTGACCGATGCAACCACCGGGCTCACGGTACTGTCGGCGACCGGCCCCATCAGCGCCGCCGTTCAGACGGCGTTGCAAGCGGTAAGCACGGATAGCACCTATCAGGCGGCGATCGGATATCTCATCGCGCAAAAATCGGCGATCGTCCCCGGCGTAATTCCAAGGGTATTTCAATTCCCACCCGATCATATTCCGTATTCCGCGGGCGCCGTGGCTTTTACCGGATATCCCGATCCGGGGATGTTGCTGACCCAACTGGTTCAGTTGACGGGCTGGGACATTACCGAGCTGCGTTATCTGCTGAATGTCGGTCAGACGACCGGCCAGAACCTCAATCCGCTTTGGCTGTTCGACTCCGCCACTTCCATGGCTTGCGAAGTGGACCTTTGTCATATCTCCATCTTATTGCGGCTTGCGGCCTGTTTCAATATGGCCAAACAAATGAGGGTGGTACCGTCCAGATGCGTCACCTGGGCAGTTGACCCCATCACGAACAATACCGCGATAGACATCAAGCAGGCCCTGAAAGCCATCTATCCGGACCAGGCCAGCTGGATGAGCGCCATCCAACCGATCGTGAACATCCTCAGGCAGGATAGAAGGGATGCCGTTTTAGCCTACCTGCTGACCAATCCGGTGAGGAATGTCTGGTCATGGCCGGGAACCTTCTCCGTTTTTCCGGATGAATATCACGCCTATGGGAACTTCCTCATTGACCTTGAAATGAGCTCCTGCCAGCCGACCACACGGATCATACAAGCCTATTGTTCCATCCAGCAATTTGTGCAGCGGTGCCTGATGAATATTGAAGCTCCCGGTATCGTAGCGAACTCGGAAACCGACCCCGACTGGCTGCAATGGAACTGGATGGGCACGTTCGAAAGCTGGTATGAAGCAAGATACAATTTCCTGTATCCGGAGAATTTCATCCTTCCACAAACGTTGCCGAACCAGTCACCCTTCTTCCAGGATATGCAAAACAACATGACGCAGGGTCCCGTAACTACTGCGTTGGTGGAGACCGCGTATGGCAGCTATCTGCAGAGCCTGGATGAAGTTGCGCGGCTGGAAGTAAAAGGAATGTGGTTCGATCACCCGAGCGGAGTCCTGCATGTATTTGCCAGGACATTCGGCGGCGACCCCGCGGTCTATTATTACAGGACATTTAATGCGCTGTATCAGTGGACGCCCTGGCAAAAAGTAACGGCAGATATCAGCAGCGACCAGATCATCCCGGTGGTGCAAAACGGGCGGTTATACCTTTATTGGCCAATATTTACCCAGACATCCGACGACGATAAGTCCGCCAAGCAGGTGCCCTCCTCGTCCGGCGGCACCGCCGCGCCTCCGCCGTCCAAATACTGGACGATCCAGATGGCATATTCCGAATATAACAACGGACAATGGTCGGGAAAGAAAATATCAAAGGATTTCCTCGCCTCGCAGATCATTCTTACCAGCGCAGGAAGCCCGGTTATCTATCCGGACAAATCGGACTTTGTCTTCATGGCGCTCGATATTCCTCAGCCGAATGTAAGCGTGATGGAATGCATGGAGAACAACAACAACATGTACATTGCCTGTTATCAGTCTGTTCCGGAGACCTTTAACCTGGAGATCACGATCAATTGGTTCAACAAGAATGTCGTTGAGGCGAACCAACAACAGATCTTTCAGATAAACGACATCAATCCAATACAACCTATGTTCAATATCGACGATCTCATCGCCGATTTCAATGGGGCCCCGTATCCACCGAAAATTCTAAATGATAACTATACCAATATCGATCTCATGTACGGCGACCCGACTACGACGATCCAATCGATAGTCAATTCGCTGCTGAACGATGCGGGATTGGGCGACCTGACGATAAAGGTATCCTTCTCCTTTCAGTTCGCGGGAAAGGACAACTTGTATCTTATCAATTCCGGAACGTCCCCGGTCACCTACAATGCCTTTCTCCTGGACGCGCAAAGGGGTTATTGTACTGCCGTCGACCTTTGGCTGCTCGATTCGCAGGCAGAAATTATCAATACGGCCTGGTTCTATGACACCGTATTGAGCAATAATCAGGCGACAACCACTTCACCGCAGGGGCCGCTGGATACAGCCGAAGGACCGGGCATCATACTGGGAGCTACTCAGGGTCAGGGCTACAGTGTGGTGTTGCCGTTGCAAATGGGTCTGACGGAGATTTACGACTATATTTATTCCGGGTCACTCAACATGCAAAAGCTGGGTGAGCTCATGCCGTTTTTCTTTCAGGACGGCAGCTGCACGTTCTTTGTAGGGCAAGCGCTTCGGAGTTCAGGTTCCGGCGCCTTTTACTATTACTTTAACGAAATAAGCAATTTCAAGAGTAAATCCCCGAATGTAGCCGAACTGAGTCAATTCCTGTCGACCACCGAATCCATGGACAGCGGACCTAACTATCAATTCATCAATTTCTATCATCCGTACACGCATCAATTCATCAAGATCTACGCCAACCCCAGACTGGGGATAGAGTCGATCTTAACCAGACCGATCCAGTTAACCGGTGACCCCACGATCGACCCGGTATCAGGAATACCATATGGTAAAACTCCGCAGGTACTGCACAATCTGATTGTGAATATCGACCAGAACCCAAGCTATACGGCGTTCGACTTCGCATCCACCTACGACACCTCCGGCTCCGCGGGGTACGTCAATGCAGACCCGGCCTTTGGCAATCCCATCGAACAAATGGATTTTGGCCCCCAGTATTCCTTAATGGGTCAGTTGTCCAGCTATGGACAATATAACTGGGAGTTGTTTTTCCACAGCGTGTTGATGTCTGCCATTCAATTGAGCCAGAACCAACAGTTCGCCGATGCCGACAGATGGTTCAAATTCATCTTCAATCCGACGGACACATCGAAGAACCCGGATCCGCAAAAGTTTTGGGTAACGAAGCCGTTCTTTGAAAACATTGCTCCATGGATAACCATCGATGATCTCATTATGCTGTACGAGATCAATCCAACTCTCCTTCCGCAGGTTACGCTTGCCTTCTGGGAATCCATCAATCTATGGCGCAACGATCCTTATGACCCGCATATCCTTGCTCAATTGAGGCTTACGCCATATATGTATACGACGTTCATGAAATACCTGGATAACCTGATCGCATGGGCGAACTACAACTACCTGCAGTATACCATGGAATCGGTCAATATTGCCATCCAGCTTTTCATGACGGCTCTTGAATGCCTGGGGACAAAGCCGGTACAGATCCCGCCAATCGCAAAAACGCCTACCCTGAATTACTACCAGATGGAGCTTGACCTTGAAGTCCTCTCCCTCCTGGAAGGGCCGGAGGGTTATCTGTCCGACCCGGTAGTGCAATTCGAGAACGTTCTGCCGCCGGCCTCGCCCAATTCAAATTCTCCCGCCAGCGAACGAAAGCTGGTCAAGACCCCCGGATTGTATTTCTGTATCCCGCCAAACCCGGTACTGCTCGCCTATTGGGATACCATCGAAACCCAATTATACAAGATCCGCCACTGTCTGAACAATGCCGGCCAATTCCAACCTTTGTCGCCGTTCCCGAATGTACCGGGCTTCAATATGGACGGATCCGGTGTGGCGGACTTCGGAGGTGTGCTGCCGAATTATCGCTTCAGCGTGATGATCCAGAAAGCCACCGAACTGTGCAATGAAGTGAAATCCCTTGGCAGCGCCTTGTTGGCGGCACTGGAAAAACAGGATGCCGAAGGGCTTGCCCTGCTGCATGCCACGCAGGAGATCACGGTGCAACAGAATATCGACATCCTCAAGAACATGCAAATCGCGGACGCCAATTTCGGGTACCAGAATTTGCAGGCGTATCAGACCCTGGTTACGGACAAACAATCCTACTACGGCGGTTTGATACAGGCAGGGCTTCTATCACTCGAAACCAAGGCCCTTGCCCTGAACCAGTCGTCACTTTCAAGGGAGGATCCGATCGTCGCCGCAACCATGATAGCCGGCATTTTACATGCCATACCGTCGTTCACCTTGGGCGCGGCCGGTTTCGGCGGGTCGCCGGAAGGCCATGTCACGTTGGGCGGTCAACAACTGGGAGCAGCAGCAGACGCTGTCGTCCAATATCTAAGCTATCAGTCGCATTGTGACGATAAGAATGCCGCACTCAATACCGTCAATGCAGGATACCAGCGACGGGCTGCGGAATGGGCTTTCCAGCAACAGCTGGCTACCGATGAACTGGCTCAGATTTCCATACAACTGCAATCGGCCCAGAAGAAGATCGACATCGCGACGCAGGATGAAAAGAATCAGCAGACCGTTATCCAGAATGCGCAGGATGTTCAAACCTTTCTGCAAAACAAATACACCAATCAGCAACTTTACAGCTGGATGGTGACCCAGATCTCCAACGTCTATTTCCAGAGCTATCAAATGGCGTATAGTTTTGCCAAACAGGCGGAAGTTTGTTACGGCTACGAACTGGGTATTACGGGCGCATCTTATATCAGCTATGGGTATTGGGACAGTCTGCACAAGGGTCTGTTGAGCGGCGAGGCCTTGATGTACAGCCTCAAAAAAATGGAAACGGATTACTATGCCAACAATATCCGCGAATATGAGTTGACCCGTCAGATCTCGCTGGCACAACTGGATCCCGCTGCATTGCTGCAATTGAAGGCCAACGGCACTTGTTTTATCAATATACCGGAGGAACTGTTCGACCTGGATTACCCGGGGCATTATTTCCGCAGGGTAAAGCACGTGGCGGTAACGATACCGGGGGTTGTCGGACCCTATACGCCGGTGTGCCTTAAAATGACGTTGATGAACAACTCGGTACGGATGGTTGCCAATCCGACAGAAACACCCAATTCCTATCCCCGTCATACCGATTCGAATGGTGCACCTACCAATGACAGCCGTTTCCTTGACAACTATGCCGCCATACAATATATCGCCACCAGCAACGGCGTAAATGACAGCGGCTTGTTTGAAATGAACCTGCACGACGACCGGTATCTGCCCTTTGAACGGGCAGGGGCGATCAGCACCTGGCAACTGGAATTCCCGAGTGCCTATCCTCAGTTCGACCTCTCGACTATCACCGATCTGATCATTCATTTGAGCTATACTTCCAGGGACGGCGGGCCTGCATTCCAGGCCGCCGCCACCGCCAGCGTCCAAAGCAAACTGAGCAAGGCGGTAACAGCGCCGGGTCTTGTCCTCATGCGCGCCTTCAGCGCCCGGCATGACTTTCCCACCCAATGGTATCAATTCCTTAACCCCACGATGGGATCAACCCAGCAACTAACGATGGATATCACGCAACGATTCCCGTATTTTACAAAAGGACTTACCATAAAAATATCATCGGTGGTCATAGTCGCGGATATTCCTGCCACTGCGGGCAACAGTCCGAATTGGTATCTCTCCGGGACAAAGCTCAGCAATGCGCCCGTTAACCTGGGACCGGATCCTCAATACGGAACCATGCAATACAGCGTTACCACTTGCAGGGATACCGCGGGTGTATGGAATATTGTCAACAATACCGGCGGCACCCCCGCCACCAATCCGCTGACCGACGCCGACATCACCGACCTCTATGTTATCTTCCATTACAGTCTGACAAAAAAACAATGAAAAACACCAACCCCATCCCCCCCAGGCCGGCTGGTCTGGGGGATGTCATCAAGCGGGCAACGTCCGCCATGGGAGTCAAGCCTTGTGCGGCCTGTGAAAAAAGGGCAAGACGCCTGAACGAGAAGATACCTTTCGGCAGAAAAAAGTAGGGGGACACAATAGCCAACCTTTCCAGCAGTCTAAAAAATAATTTTGTTAGATAAGTCTAACTATATAGTTTTGCTTAAAAAACCCGATATGCGGATTGTTTTGTGGATAAGTGTTTCTTTGACCTGGATGACATCCGTACACGCACAATTACATGCCGTCACGGGCAGGGTTACCGCATCGGACGGACCGGCGGAAGGCGCCACGGTGATGGTAGCCGGTTCCCGGCTTGGGGCAAGGACCGGGCAGGATGGCGGGTACCGGATCGACGGTGTCCCGGGGAGCGCATGTACACTGGAGGTTTCCCTGGTCGGTTTCCAGTCACAGCGGATCCGGGTACTGCTTTCCGCACCGATGACGCAGGTCGATGTCGTGATGGAGCGGGCCTCGTCCCAGCTTAACGAGGTAATCGTCACCGGCGTGTCGCGGGCGACGGCCATCCGGGAAAGCCCGCTGGCAATGGAAGCCGTATCGGGCAAGCAGATCGAGCAGACCGCGGCGCCCAACGTCATCGATGCCATCGCCGTGCATGCCCCCGGCTTTGCGGCGGTAAAAACCGGGCCGAACGTATCCAAGCCCTTCATCAACGGGATGGGTTACAACCGGGTGCTCACGCTGTACGACGGGCTGCGCGTAGAAACCCAACAATGGGGAGATGAGCACGGGGTCCCGATGGACGACTATGTGATCGAACGGGCGGAAGTGATCAAGGGGCCGGCGAGCTTGATGTACGGCTCGGACGCGATCGCGGGCGTGCTGAGCCTGTTTCCCATCGTTCCGCATACCCAGGATGGCAAGCTGCATGCCCGGTGGCTGTCGGAGTATCAGGCCAACAACGGTCTGGTCGGCAACAACCTCATGCTCTGGCGCGGCGCGGAGCACTGGAGCTGGGCATTGCGGGGTTCGGAAAGGATCGCCCGCAACTATACCGACCCGGTGGACGGCCGGGTGTACAATACCGGCTTCAAGACGGGCAACGCTTCGGCCTTTGTCGGCTACAAAAACGCAAACGGCTATTCCCACCTGAACGCCACCTGGTACGATAGCCACCAGGGCATACCGGACGGTAGCCGGGATTCGCTAACCCGGCGGTTCACTTACCAGGTGTACGAGGCCCCCGGAGAGCGCGCGAGACAGGCAATGTATGACGACATCACCAACCGGCCGATCGTGTCGCAAAAAACACTGAATTCATATAAACTCTCGCCGTTATCACAGCGGATCCAGGACTACCGGTTGTACTCCGACAACTCGTACAGCCTGGGTGCCGGCGACATCAAGGCTTCACTGGGATATGAAGAGAACCGCCGCCGGGAATTCAACCATCCTACAGCGACGGAACAACCGGGCGAATTTATCATCCTGCGGACGCTGGACTATGCGCTGCGCTATAATGCCCCCGGTGTGGGCAACATCGAGCCTTCGGTTGGCGTCAACGGGATGTACCAGACCAACAACAACGACCATACGGCAACGGACTTCCCGATTCCCAACTATCATCTTTTCGACATCGGAGCTTATGCCTTCGGCAAATGGACGCAGGGCAAATGGACCATCGCCGGCGGGATACGATACGACCACCGGACCGAACGCGGCGCCGGCATGTATGCCGATACCGACAGGCTGACCGGTTACGCGCACCAGGTGCCCACCGCCGCCGATACCACGGGTGGCGGCACTATGCCATTCTCGGGGTTCACCCTTCATTTCCAGGGCTGGACGGGAAGCGTCGGCGCTACCTACCAATTAAGCGCCCACCTGAGCGTAAAGGCCAATGTCGCACGCGGCTATCGCGCCCCCAATATCACGGAGATCGCCTCCAACGGTCTGGACCCCGGGGCGCATATCTTCTACCTCGGCAACCTGCACTTTTCACCGGAGTTCAGCCTGCAGGAGGATGTCGGCATACATGGGGACTTCGACGACTGGTCATTCGGCACAAATGTGTTCAATAATTTCATCCGGCATTATATTTATGAGGACCAGGCGGTTAATCCTTTAGGTAACCCGCTGGTGATTGTGCCGGGCAACAAAACATTCCAATTCCAGCAGACCAATGCGCAGTTATACGGTGGGGACGCCGAACTAAGGCTCCACCCCCGTCAATGGAACGGATTCTATGCGGACGCCGTGTTCACCTGCGTCTATGGATTCAACCGGAGCAGCCATTACAAGGAAATGGGCAATCAGGGGGAATATCTCCCCTTCATCCCGCCGCCCCGGCTGCTGGGCGGAGTGGGATACGATCATGCACTGGCATCGACGACGTTCCGTTCCCTGGCGTTCCGGGTGGACATGGACCGCTGCTGGGCGCAAAATCGGTACCTGGGGTTATTCGGTACGGAAACACCCACACCGGCTTATACGCTCTTCAACGTGTCGGCCCATACCGACTTGCGCTACGACAAGAACCGGACGATGCAAGTACAGCTGCAGGTGAACAACTTATTCAATACGGCCTACCAGTCACACCTCAGCCGCTTGCAATATTTCGAATATTATACCGCTTCCCCTAACGGTCACCTGGGAATTTTCGAAATGGGAAGGAACGTTTGCGTGAAGATGATATTCAACTTATTCTGAAGCGCATATTACCGACAGGACCTTCCACCGGCTACTAAAGGATGCAACATCCCGTGCTCGGGTTTGAAAATATGAAGCAGGTGCAGGCGGCTTTCGATGCATCGCTACCTTCTGTTACGAAAGACAAAACGGCATTTTAGTGGGTCCTATAGGTGTTTTTCGCTGCTGGCCGGAATATAAAGATAACTTAAAAAAATAAGCCGTCGCATCCCTGGAAGCGCTTTCTGGTTATACCTGTCCCCATCGAACCCGGCACGATACATGCGATACTGTTCCTATGTCGATTATTAAAGTTTCTCCCAGCTTGGCCGACGCGAACAACCATGCCCTTCCCTCCGCGCCCGGTCAACCCGGCATCCCCGCCCGCTGGACCTCCAGCGCCAAGACCGGGGTCGGCACAGCGCTTAGCGACAAGAGCCGGGTGTGGTTTACCCTGAGCCACGGCATCTTTAATGAGATCTATTTTCCTCGGATCGACCAGGCCGCAACCCGTGACATGGGTCTGATCGTCACCGACGGCAAGACTTATTTCTCGGAAGAGAAACGGCATACCGATTCGGTCATCGAACGCCTCGCCGATTCGGTGCCGGCTTTCCGCATGATCAATACCAGCCGGGACGGGCGCTATCGCATCACCAAAGAGGTCGTCGCCGATCCCCATCGCGACACCGTCCTGCAAAAGATCCGTTTCGAAGCGTTGCGAGGCGAAGGATCCGATTATCAATTATATGTCCTGCTCGCCCCACACCTGAGCAACCAGGGCAACGCCAATACTTCGTGGGTCGGTAACTTCGGAGAAACGTCCCTTTTGCTTGCCGCTCACCAGGACAACGCGTTGGCCCTCGCCAGCTCAGCCCCCTGGGGAATCAGGTCCGCCGGCTTTGTAGGAAATTCCGATGGCTGGATCGACCTGCAAGCCCATAAAACATTGACCTGGTCCTACGCCTGCGCTGCCAATGGCAACACGGCGCTTACCGCCCGCATTGATCTCGCAAGCGGCAAAGATTTCGTGCTTGCCCTCGGCTTTGGCAGCGATCCCGAAAAAGCATCGCGCAATGCGATCAGCAGCCTGCGCGACGGGTTCGACAAAGCGAAGACCGATTATATCGCAGGTTGGCGGCAATGGATGCAGATGCCGGCAGTAATCAAACAACAACCGGTGGAATCCGACGATCTTGCCCGCATCAGTCTGGCCGTCCTGCGAACCCACGAATCCAAATCTTCGGGCGGCGCCTTCATCGCCAGTCTCGCTCTGCCATGGGGATTCAGTAAAGGCGATAAAGACCAGGGCGGCTATCACCTCGTCTGGGGACGCGACATGGTAGAGATCGCGGGCGGACTGCTCGCCGGCGGCGCGCAGGATGAACTGCGGCGTGCTTTGGCGTTCCTTCAAAATACCCAACACCCTGACGGCCACTGGTCACAAAATATGTGGCTCGACGGTACGCCGTATTGGGATGGCATCCAGATGGATGAAACGGCTTTGCCCATCCTGCTGGTAGACCTTGCTTACCGGGAAAAGGCCCTGAACAAGGCCGACATGGAGCAATATTGGCCGATGGTTCGAGCCGCGGCCGGTTATCTTGCCCGCTATGGCCCATACAGCAAGGAGGATCGCTGGGAAGAAGATGCCGGCTACACCCCTTTTACCGTTGCCGCCGAGATTGCGGGCCTTCTCGCCGCTGCCGACCTGGCCGACCGCATCGGGGACACTGCCCTCGCGACTTATCTGCGCGAGATCGCCGACACCTGGAACGATTGTATCGACAGCTGGCTTTATGTAGCCGCTACCGACTTCAGTACTCAGTTCAATGTCAGCGGCTACTATGTCCGCATCGCTCCGGTAGCGGCGGGCAGAAGTCGGCCGGATTTTGACGCCGATGTAAAAATAAAAAATGTGGCCGCCAGCCGCAACGCCCGTCCTGCCAAATACCTGGTCAGCCCCGATGCGCTCGCGCTGGTTAGGTTCGGACTTCGTTCCGCCACCGATCCGCGTATCGCGGATACCGTAAAGGTCCTCGACTCCTTACTAAGGATCGACACACCGGCCGGCCCGACATGGCACAGGTATAACGACGACGGCTACGGCGAACACGCCGACGGTGCGCCTTTTGACGGAACCGGCATCGGCCGCGGCTGGCCTTTACTTACCGGCGAACGCGCCCACTTCGAGTTAATGGCCGGCAGGACCGGCTTGGCAGAAAGCTACCGAAAAACAATGGCCTCCTTTGCCAACGAGGGCGGCCTGATACCCGAGCAGGTTTGGGACCGGCCCGACATCCCCGAACGAGAACTCTTTTTCGGCCGGCCGTCCGGCTCTGCCATGCCCCTGGTCTGGGCGCACGCGGAATACCTGAAGCTCACCCGTTCCCTTCGCGACGGCAAGGCCTTCGACCTCCCGCCTCAAACCGTACAACGCTATCTTGTCGAAAAGAAGACGTCGCCCCGCCGAATCTGGCGTTTCAACCACCAGCCGGACGCCATACCAGCCGGCAAGCTGCTGCGGATTGAGACCCGGGCAGCGGCAGTGATTCGTTGGAGTACGGACAATTGGAAAACCGTGCAGGAGACGCTAACCAACGATCCCTTGCTTGGTCTTCACTTCGCCGACCTGGAAACCTCCTGCCTCCCGGCAGGCGCAAAGGTTATTTTTACCTTTTATTGGCCCGCGTCGAACCATTGGGAAAATAAAAACTTTACCGTAGAGGTATCGTAAAGAAATCTGCATCATTTCCTCGTGGATAAATAAGCCAGTATATCGGCCAGTTCTTCCTTTTTTAACAATCCGCCATACGCCGGCATATTCGGTCCCCCGTTGACGATCCGTACCGTCATTTCATCGAGCGACAATCTCGCCGCAAGATGCGTAAAGTCCGGCCCCTTCACCCCGCCCTGATCATCGACCCGGTGGCAATACAGGCAACCCTTCTGATACAGGAAAGCCGCACCCCGCACCACCGCCGTGTCCTGCGAATGAATCTCATGTTGGGTAAGCGCCTTCACTGAAAACTTCGGTGACCAGGGAGATTTCATACCCAACATAAATAAACTGAACACGAAAACAATCACACAGATCGACCCAAAGACCGCCCAGGGGCGCCGGAGCGCGCTGCGCTCGCCCTTGTGGGACAAAAAAGGCAACGCCAGCAGGATGATCACGGTAAGGGCCGGTCCGATAAAGATCACATATGACTCGATCTTCGGCGGCATCAGCGCAAATAAAGAAAAGATCGCCAGCATATACCAATCCGGCTTGGGGACCGCATGGATCAGCGATGGATCCGGAGGCTGCGTCAGCTCCGGCGGTCCGAAAAGTGCGGCCAAACCAATCACGGCGATGATCGTAGCCGCCCCGAACAAAACGTCCCTCCAGGCCGCGTAAGGCCAAAATGGAACACCGACCTTTTGCAGCATCTCCTGATACCATTGCCGGTACGTCTTTGGATCTACCGGCCTTCCGGCCTTCGGCGGCTCGGAAATCCCGTTACGGATCACCAGCATCAGGTGAAACCCCACGAACAGGAACAGCAAGGCCGGAATGATAAAGACATGATAGGAATAAAAACGGCTTAGCGATTGACCTCCGATCGTATCGCCACCCAATAAAAGTCGCGCGGCCGCCTTGCCGATCAACGGTATCCGTCCCAATTGCTCCGCCGCCACAACCGACGACCAAACGCCATTGGAGTCCCAGCGTAGCAATTGCCCGGTAAATCCCATCCCGATGGTCAGGAACAGCAGGAACACTCCGCTGATCCAGGCCATCTCCCGCGGAAACTTATAGGCGGCCATAATATACACCCGGATCATATGAATGCCTACCATTACGATCATCGCCGATGCACCAAAATAATGCATGCCCCGGAGCAGGTTACCGAATTTCGCCTGATGCGTAATGAACTGCAGCGACTGGTACGCACTGGCCGAAGACGGCTGGTATAGCAGCGAGAGCGCGATGCCGGTGATTACCTGCAGTACCAGGCAAAATAGGGTGGCGCTCCCGAAGACATAGCTCCATTTTGAGCGGGGCGGCACGGGGTGGCGCATCAGTGGCCGCAGCAGTTCACTCAGTCCGCTGCGGTCATCGATCCAGGCCCAGATCTTTTTCAGCATCTTCATCGGTTGGTTGTTACCATGATCAAATAGTTTAGGACCCCAGCGTCGTGATCGGCAAGGGAGAGGTTCTGATCTCGATCTGCCCTTTATTGATCCGCACCGGATACTCGGTCAGCGGCTTGGGCGGCGGCCCCGCCGCCACGGTCCCATCCTTGTAATAGACGCCGCCGTGACAGGGGCACATGAATAATTGCGCATCTTTCTCCCAACGCACTGGACAGCCGAGATGCGTACAATTGGCGGAGAAAGCCGTAAACTTTTCCGCCGTATCCCGCCGCAGCCACGCCGCCGTCTTTGCTGTTTCACCCGCCCAGGCCTTCGGGTCTGCGTTCTCAAAACTCACCAGGCGGACCATTCCGACATCAAAACCGGCCAGATTGGCCACCTGCCGCCATTGCACCGGCGTCTTCTCCAGCAAGGGTGCAAACAGCGCGCTCAGCACCGGAATTCCCGCCACCGCAGCGGACAAAGCACTCAACCCGAGACTCAGCTGGATCAGGAACCGCCGCCGCCCATCGTCCATTTCATTCTCCTTCATGCCGTAACAGGTTTATCCACCTTGCGAGAGCAATAATAAAAATTAGCAGCCCAACGACGCCAATGATCCAGGTCGTCAGCATACCCCAAACCAGGAAGGCCAGGCCCAGCGCCAGAAAGAAAGGCCAGTACGCCGGGGAAGGTAACTTTTCCGGCCTCGCTTTTTCCCAGCTCTCATCCGGGATCACTTCTTTTTCAAAATTGTCCATCACGTAAATTTTATTGAACGTTCACGGTCCTCCGATGTCCTTGTCCCGTCTCCTTCAGCCACCGGAATACCAGCACAAAACAACCCGTCAAATATACCAGGCAGCACGGCACCCACATGATCAGCCCCGACGCCTGCATGTCCTGTTTGGCAGTCAGCCCCCGGAGGGTTCCGCTCATCGCCATACCCGCATAATGACCATAGATGCCCGGAGGCGCAAACGCCAGGAGCAGCCCCATCAACGAACAACTGATACAGGCGGTTCCCAGATAAAGGATCCCACTCATGGGGTGCATGCGATCTTTCAGAAAAGGCCCGAACAAAGGCCAGCTAAAAACAATCCCTGCCACCAGCAGGCTGCCGGTATGGATAAGCGACAACAGCGACCAGCCGTGCATCACGCCCCGGGAAGCATTCAGCAGAAAGGGAATATGCCAGACCCACATAATGCCGATACCCGTCGCCCAGGCTACCCAGCTATGTCCAGCCAAATAAGCCGATACACCCCGCAGCCATGGCATCGCCCGGTTGCTTCCCGCGCCCTCCGCTAGCTCCACCTTTTCCGAAGACAGCCAGGTCTCCCCGTCAGACAGGCTGAATACCAGCAAGGGACCGCAGATCAACAACAAAAGAATATGCGCAACCATATGCGCACTCAGGTATCCTTGCATCGCCACGTAATGTAAAGGGGAGCAGGTGGCCAATAGGAAGACAAGCAGCGCAAGCCAGAAAAAGTAGGCCGCCCGCTGTAATCGCAACCCAAACAGCACATAATATCCATAGATCATCACCGCCGCCAGAACGGCGGCCCACGGGTCGAAATGCCATTGAACAATCAAGGATCGCATAGTATTCGTTATTAAAAAAAATGCGGCGATACATAGACCACCAGGAATACGAATAACCAAACCATATCCACAAAATGCCAGTAAATGCCGATTGTCCGGACCGCCGAAACAGGAGCCCCGCCCCGGCGCGAGTTGGGCGATCCAGGCCGACTGCTAAAGCTGAACGCCGTAACGATGATGATCAGCAGCAACCCCACCAGCACGTGGAAACCATGAAACCCCGTAAGCGTAAAGAACCCGGTCCCAAAAAGACTGCTGCTGACCGTCACGTTCCCATGCAGCAGGTGCGCATACTCGCGGCCCTGACCCAACAAAAAGATCAACCCAAGGACGATGGTCATCAGCAACCAAACACGCATGCGCCGCTCCTTTCCCAGCCCCCCATTCCGCTCCGCCCGCCAGTAAGTAAAGCTGCTGGAGAATAACAACAGGCTGAAAAGAAGGGTCGACCTGGTGTCCAGTTCGCGGCCCGGCGCCCCATGAAACCCCGGAACAAACGAAAAATAGACATACGCCATGATCAGACAGATAAAGAACATCGCTTCCGTCCCCACCACCAGCTTCATCATCAGGTTATTATCGCTGCCCGCTCCTCGCCTTAGCGGTGAGATGCTGCCGGCTTTCTCCACCGATGGCGGATCCGCGTCCTCCGGCCGCTTGTAATCGCGAAACGGCCGCGTGCTCCGCACCGGGATCACCCGGTCAAAATTCTTTAGCGCCGGTGGCGCCGCCGTCGTCCATTCCAGCGTATTGCCATCCCAGGGATCGGCAGGCGCGGGAGCCCCGGCCCGTATGGTCCGAACCAGGATGTACACCAGCAATCCCACGGCTATCGCCATCAGGAATCCCCCCACGGTAGAAATTTGATTGAGTATTGCCCATCCCGGCAGACCGGGATAGGTATACACCCGCCGCGGCATGCCCATCATCCCCAGCGCATGCTGCACCAGGAACGTCAGGTTGAACCCTACGATGAATAACCAAAAGAACAACCGGCTTAACCGCTCATCCGGTAATCGCCCGCTGATCTTCGGCAGCCAATAAAACAACGCTGAAAAAAGCCCGAACAATGACCCGCCGATAAAGACGAAATGCAGGTGCGCCACGACATAATAGGTATCCGTCAGTTGCCAGTCGATCGGCACTATGGCAAATGATATCCCGCTGAGCCCGCCAATGGTGAATTCGATCAGAAAAGCAATGGCAAAGAGCATCGGGACGCTGAACCGGATCGAGCCCTTGTGCATCGTCGCCAGCCAGTTGAAGATCT
>Ga0335083_10001938_pt1 | contig 27932 bp, 28 predicted proteins | sample Lox_Sample_42_FD_206716 | JGI IMG/M metagenome (GOLD analysis project Ga0335083, IMG submission 206716) | Soil microbial communities from Loxahatchee National Wildlife Refuge, Florida, United States - Lox_Sample_4.2 | ecosystem: Environmental > Terrestrial > Soil > Wetlands | place: USA...
TCTTCCTGGAAACCGACCTGTTCAACGCCGGCATCCGCCCGGCCGTGAACGCCGGTATCTCGGTGTCCCGCGTCGGTGGTGCCGCCCAGACCAAGATCGTGAAGAAGCTGTCCGGCGGCGTGAAGCTAGCCCTCGCGCAGTACCGCGAACTGGCTGCGTTCGCGCAGTTCGCTTCGGATCTCGACCCGGCCACCCGCGCCCAGCTGGACCGCGGCGTGCGCGTGACCGAGCTGATGAAGCAGTCGCAGTACGCACCGCTCTCGATCGCCGAGCTGGCGCTGTCGGTGTATGCCGCCGAGAAGGGCTACCTCGACGACCTGCCGCAGAACAAGGTGCTGCCGTTCGAGAAGGGCTTGCATGCCTTCATGCACCAGAACCACGGCGACCTGATGAAGAAGATCGTCGCCACCGGTGACTGGAACGGCGAAATCGAAGGCATCTTCAAGTCCTCGCTCGACGAGTACAAGAAGACCGGTAGCTGGTAAGTGACAAAAGGGTACGGCCGTCCAGACGGCCGTACCGCACCCCGGTGTCATCACCGGGATCGCAATAACCCAAAAGGTTGAGGCAGACGTGGCAAGCGGACGCGAAATCAAAACCAAGATCAAGAGCACGCAGAACATGCGCAAGGTGACGCGCGCGCTCGAGATGGTCTCGGCCTCGAAGATCCGCAAGGCGCAGGATCTGATGAAGGCGTCGCGGCCCTATGCGCGTTCCATGCGCAAGGTCATCTCGCACATCGCCCAGGCCAGCACCGACTTCAGCCATCCGTTCCTGCTGGAGCGCCCGACGGTTGCACGCGTGGGCTACATCGTCATCAGCACGGACCGCGGCCTGTGCGGCGGCCTCAACGCCAACCTGTTCCGTCGCCTGCTCCCGGCCATCCGCGAGTGGCAGGACAAGGGCGTGCAGGTCGACGTGGTGGCGGTTGGCCAGAAGGCGGTCCAGTTCTTCCGTCGCATCAAGGGTGTCAACCTGGTCGCCACGGTCAGCCATCTGGGCGAACGTCCGAAGCTGGAAACACTGGTTGGCGTGATCAAGGTCGCCCTGGACGCCTATATGGGCGGCAAGCTCGATCGCGTGTTCCTCGCACACAACGACTTCATCAACACCATGACGCAGAAGCCGGCCGTTCACGCGCTGCTTCCGCTGCCGGTAGTCGCCGAGGAAATGGCCGAGGGGCAGGTGGCGTCGCCGGATTACCCGGTGTCTGGTCTCAAGCTCGAGCAGAAGCACGACTGGGACTACATCTACGAACCCGATCCGGCCACCGTGCTGGAGCACGTGCTGGGTCGCTACATCGAGTCCGTGGTGTACCAGGGCGTGCTGGAAAACCTCGCCAGCGAGCATGCCGCGCGCATGGTGGCGATGAAGAGCGCGTCGGACAACGCGAACAAGGTCATCGGCGAACTGACGCTGATCTACAACAAGGCGCGTCAGGCCGCGATTACCCAGGAAATTTCCGAGATTGTCGGTGGTGCCGCGGCGGTGTAAGCCGCGCGGTATCGAAATGAATTCATGGCGACGCACGGCGGCGCCGCAACAAACACTAAAGATCCATCCGGAGCACATCCATGAGTCAGGGCAAAGTTGTACAGATCATCGGCGCGGTCATCGACGTGGAATTCCCGCGCGATCAGGTGCCGCAGGTTTACGACGCGCTGAAGATCGACGGCACCGACATCACGCTGGAAGTCCAGCAGGTGCTGGGTGACGGCATCGTCCGTACCATCGCCCTCGGTTCCACCGACGGCCTGAAGCGCGGCCTCGTGGCCCGCAACACCGGCGAAGGCATCAAGGTGCCGGTCGGCAAGGCCACCCTGGGCCGCATCATGGACGTGCTGGGCAACCCCATCGACGAAGCCGGTCCGATCGGCGAACAGGATCGCTGGGTCATCCACCGCGAAGCCCCGAGCTATGACGACCAGGCTGCCGCGAACGACCTGCTGGAAACCGGCATCAAGGTCATCGACCTGGTGTGCCCGTTCGCCAAGGGCGGCAAGGTCGGCCTGTTCGGCGGCGCCGGCGTGGGCAAGACCGTGAACATGATGGAACTCATCAACAACATCGCCAAGGCGCACGCGGGTCTGTCCGTGTTTGCCGGCGTGGGCGAGCGTACCCGCGAGGGCAACGACTTCTACCACGAGATGAAGGACTCCAACGTGCTCGACAAGGTGGCCATGGTATACGGCCAGATGAACGAGCCGCCGGGCAACCGCCTGCGCGTCGCGCTGACCGGCCTGACCATGGCCGAGTACTTCCGCGACGAGAAGGACGAGCACGGCAAGGGCAAGGACGTGCTGCTGTTCGTGGACAACATCTACCGCTACACGCTGGCCGGTACCGAAGTGTCCGCGCTGCTCGGCCGTATGCCGTCGGCGGTGGGCTACCAGCCGACGCTGGCAGCGGAAATGGGCGTGCTGCAGGAGCGCATCACCTCGACCAAGACGGGTTCGATCACCTCGATCCAGGCTGTGTACGTGCCCGCGGATGACCTTACCGATCCGTCGCCGGCCACCACCTTCGCCCACCTGGATGCAACCGTGGTGCTCTCGCGTAACATCGCGTCGCTGGGCATCTACCCGGCCGTGGATCCGCTGGACTCCACCAGCCGCCAGCTCGATCCGAACGTGATCGGCGCCGAGCACTACGACGTGGCCCGTCGCGTGCAGGGCACGCTGCAGCGCTACAAGGAGCTCAAGGACATCATCGCGATCCTGGGCATGGATGAACTGTCCGAAGACGACAAGCAGGCCGTGTCGCGCGCCCGCAAGATCGAGCGCTTCTTCTCGCAGCCGTTCCACGTGGCCGAAGTGTTCACCGGCTCGCCGGGCAAGTACGTGCCGCTGAAGGAAACCATCCGCGGCTTCAAGATGATCGTGGACGGCGACGTGGACCACCTGCCGGAGCAGGCGTTCTACATGGTCGGCGGCATCGACGAGGCCATCAAGAAGGCCGAGGAAATGGGCGCCAAGAAGGCGGCCTGATCGGTGTGAGGCAACAAGGTGAAGCGCGACCTTCGCGCTTCACTTAGCTCCGCACAGCATCGTCTGCTTTTCACCGAACGCACCGGAATACCGTCATGAGTCATACCCTTCGTGTCGACATCGTCAGCGCCGAAGCCGAGATCTTCTCCGGCGAAGCGCAGCTCGTGGTCGCCACCGGCGAGATGGGCGAGCTGGGCATCGCGCCCCGCCACGCGCCGCTGATCACCCGCCTGAAGGCCGGCCACGTCGACGTGGTGCTGAGCAACGGCGAGCGTCAGCAGTTCTGGGTGTCGGGTGGCATCCTGGAAGTGCAGCCGCAGGTCGTCACCGTGCTGGCCGATACGGCCGCCCGCGCATCCGACCTGGACGAAGCCTCCGCCCAGCGCGCCAAGCAGGAAGCCGAAGAGGCGCTGGCCAATCGCACGGACGCGGTGGAAATCGCCGAGGCGCAGGCCAAGCTGGCCGAGGCGATCACCCAGCTGCAGGCGCTGGAGCGCCTGCGCAAGACGCTCAAGCACTGATTCGTCCTTGTGGTGAATGCGAAACGCCGGCCTCGTGCCGGCGTTTTTGTTTATGCTCGCCGCGCATCGAGGAAAGGTTTGATGGCGCATCGACATCGTCCGTGCGGTTGGCTCGCGATCCCCATGGTCGCCCTATTGGGCGGATGCGCCGCGTTGCCGCGCGAGGCTTCCAGCGTCGATGGCTATGGCGTCAGGCATATCCCTCTGGCGTTGGGCCAGACATCCACGGGCGGTACGTGGCTTGAGCATCCATTGCCGGCCTATCCGCCGGAGTGGCTGGCGCAACGCATGGCCCCCCGCGAGGTCGTGGCGCGGCTGAGCGTGGATAGCGAAGGCCGGGTGAGCGAGGTGAGCATCGATGGCGAGTCCGATGCCGATCTCGTGCTGCAGCGCCTTGCCGCGGAAGTACGCGGTGCGGTCTTGCATTGGACGTTCGTGCCTCTGCATGCGAACCAGTGGGCAGCCGACGCCCAGGGTGTAGCCCGCGATACAGGCAGCCAGGTGTTGCCGTTCCGGGTGGCTTACATCTTTCGCTTTGCCTGGAACGGCGAAACCCCGACGGTGGACGTGCACGAGGCCGGGCGCCCGGAGCCGCCTCTCTTACGCCATCCGGATGACTGAAGCGACCCGTCCCGTCGCTGCTATGCTGCGTCGCTGGCCAAGACAGGGAATTCCATGAACAAGACCGCCCCCCTGCACGTGATCGTCCTCGCCGCCGGCGAAGGCAAGCGCATGAAGTCGAAGAAGGCCAAGGTGCTGATGCCGCTGGCCGGACGGACGCTGCTTTCGCACGTGCTGGACGCGGCGCGCACGTTGCAGCCGGAAGCCATCCATGTCGTGTACGGGCATTGCGGAGAGCAGGTGCGCTCGGCGTTCGAGCACGATGCCGACCTGCGCTGGGTGCTGCAGTCGCAACGGCTGGGTACCGGTCATGCCGTGCGCGAGGCACTGCTCGACGTGCCGGACGGCGCCACCGTACTGGTGCTCTATGGCGACGTGCCGCTGACACGTGCGCAGACGCTCGAACGGCTGGTGGGAGCCGAAGGCACCGTAGCCTTGCTCGCCACGCGGGTATCCGATCCGTCCGGCTACGGCCGCGTACTGCGTGACGGCAACGGCTACGTGCGTGCAGTGGTGGAGGAAAAGGATGCCGACGATGCGCAGCGTGCCAACAATCTCATCAATACGGGCATCGTCGCTGCCGACGCTGATGCGTTGAAGCGATGGACGTCCAAACTCGATCGCAACAACGTGCAGGGCGAGTATTACCTCACGGACATCTTCGCCATGGCCGCCGGCGAGAACCGCGCCGCCACCTGCGTGGAGTGCGAGGACGAATACGAGGCGGCGGGTGCCAACAATCCCTGGCAGCTGGCCGAGCTGGAAGCGCAATACCGCCTGCGTGCCGCCCGGACGCTTGCCCTTGAGGGCGTGCGTATCGCCGATCCCTTGCGCATCGACGTGCGCGGCGTGGTGAAGGCGGGAATGGACGTGGAAATCGATGTCAACGTCATCCTCGAAGGGGAAGTGACGCTGGGCGACGACGTGCACATCGGCGCCTTCACACGCCTGAAGGACGTCCAACTCGCGCCCGGCACCGTGGTGCTCACGCACTGCGATCTCGATGGCGTGGTGACGCACGGCCCTTGCATCATCGGTCCCTTCGCACGGCTGCGCCCGGGTACCGAACTGGCTGCCGGCGTGCACATCGGCAACTTCGTCGAAACCAAGAAGGCGCGGATCGGCGAAGGCAGCAAGGCCAATCACCTGAGCTATCTCGGCGATACCGTCGTCGGCCGCGGCGTGAACATTGGCGCAGGCACTATCACCTGCAATTACGACGGCGCCAACAAGCACCTGACCACCATCGGCGATGGCGCCTTCATCGGTTCCAACAGCGCGCTCGTAGCGCCGGTGACGATCGGTGCGCAGGCCACCATCGGCGCCGGCTCGGTGATCGGCAAGGACGCGCCGGACGGGGAATTGACGCTCGCCCGTGCGAAGCAGCATACGCTCCACGGCTGGAAGCGGCCGGCCAAGCAGAAGTGAGTGGCATAGTCCGAATGGACAGGACTGCGCGAGGCGGTGAACGCGTATAAGGAAGCGCTGCATTCGCGACAGGGGGAATGCCATGCGTGTCCCAAGGGTCTACAAGGCGCTGCTTGGTGCCGTGTTGTGCTGCATGTGGTTCACCGCCCATGCCGATACCGCCGTGCGCGAACTGCGCTCCGCACCCGAGGCGCGCTCCGCTCCGGGCATCGACTACACGCTCCACACCACGATGTTCCAGGGCAGCACGGTGATGCTCATCGATGTCCACACGGGCACGGGTGACTGGATCCGCACGGATGCCACCCGTTTGCCGCCGTTTCCGCTGGCGCCGCCGGCGAAGGCAGCCCTGCAATGGTTCTTCGGCGCCACCGTGGGATGGATGCCGGTGCCGGCCGGCTGGCGCCTGCAGAGGGCGGCCGTGGGTGCCGACGGCAACACCGCGTACACCTTCGCCTCGCCCGACGGCGTGGCGTCGGGCTGGGTCACCTACACCGTGGTGCCCGCCTGCGAGAGCTGCATTCTGCAGGACGCCAACGGCGTGCTGCCCGGTGCCGGCGAGCACCTCGATGCGTCCGGCGCGGGCGGCGCCAACCTCGGCCAGACCAACCCGGTGATGAGCTGGCAGTCGCATCCCGACGATTGCACGGCGATGTTCCGCTATCGCTCGGACGGCCTGACCGTGCATGCGGCGGTGTTGAGCAGCGTGCCGATCAGCGCGCTGGACAGCCAGAAGGGCGACCTTTCCCTCGCGGAGGCCTATGTGGCGCTTCCGTCGGCCAAGGCAGCCGACGCCGATTTCCTGCTGAGTCACTTCAGGCGCGCGTTTCCCGCGTGCCACGCACCCAACGGCTGGGCCGGCTGAGCTCAGCCGTAACGCCAGCCGTCGATCTCCACCAGCAGCTCCTGGCGGCAGATGTCGCCGTGCACGAGCAGCACCGGCACGCCGGGCAGGCGACGCTGCAGGAAGTCGTGGACCAGCGGCGCATCGATCGGGTGCCGCACGTACGCCTTGAGCGGCGACTGGGTGTCAAAGCCCGCCGGCATGCCGGCGCTCTGCAGCAGGGCTTCGAGGTTGGTCAGCGTTTCGTCCAGCTGCGCCTGCAGGTCGTCGGCGTGGGCCGAGGTGTGTCCAACCACCGCCGCGGTGCCCGAGATGGCCAGCGCGTCGCCGGCCGGCAGCCGCATGGCGCGCGCGAAGCTGGGTGGTGTCGGCCCGTACTGACGGGGGTAGCGCCACGCGCTGACCTGGCGTGGATTTTCCACGCGCTCGCCCGCCTCTTCGCTGGCCAGCAGGTACACCTGCAGTCGCGGCGACGTGGCGTGGTGGCCGATCGCAGTCGCCGCCGGAAAGCCCTCGGCAAAGAACTCGCCCATGCCCGCGGCGCGACCTTCGCAGAACTGCTTGTAGCGCTCGGTGTCCCCGTCGCCTTCGTTGATGGCGCCGAGGTAGTTCCAGATGCGCTGCACATGGCGTTCGCGTCGTGAGGCGAGGAAACGGCACAGCTGCGCATAAGCGGTGAGCGCCGTGTCGCGCGGGCCACCGTGCGCGTGCTCGTCCAGCGTGATGGCGGCGAACAGCCATCCTTCGCCTGCGGACCATTGCAGATCGCCCTCCCGGCCATGATCCACCGGGCCGTCTACCTGCCACAGTTCGAGGGTCGCTGGAGCATCGAAACTCTCGAGGTCCACGCCCAGCCAGCGTGGGTCGTCTACGCGTTCCGCCCCGGTGCCGAAGCCGAAAACCGCAAGCGCGCCCGGCTCGGCCAACAGCCTCTGGGGATCGGTGTGCCGGTAGGACACCTGTGGCGCCCGGCGCAGCGCCGGCATGATGTTTTCACAACCCTGAACCATGGCATCCCAACCGGAGACACAAGGACCCTATGTTACACTCGCCGGTCGATGCCTCTGGGGGAGAGGCACATGAATCGGGTACGGAATCGGGCATGGCCGAGCAGAGCACCGCACAACACGAACTGGCCACTTTGATCGTGGAAAGCCTCAATCTGGAAACCGTGGCACCTGACCAGATCGACCCGGACGCGCCGTTGTTTGGCGGCGAACTGGGCCTCGATTCCATCGACGCCCTGGAAATCGCGCTAGCCGTGTCCAAGCGCTACGGTTTCCAGCTGCGCTCGGACAACCCGGAAAATCGCCAGATCTTCACCAGCCTGCGCACGCTCTCCGAGCATGTCGAACGGCATCGTGCCGTTTAACCAGCGTCAGGCATGATGCCCTGCAACGCGCGGCACACTGTAGCCGCCGTCGTTCCGTCGCCAAGCGAGCAGGTTGATCCGTCGATGTCGTCCCTACCCGCCACTTCAACGAAAGCCACGTCGCGTCGTTGGATGCCGTTGATGTTCGGCTATCCGGTGCTGGCGATGGCTGGCGTGCTGACGCATCGCCAGGGTTTCTCACTGGCCGCGTGCGTGCTGCTGCTCACGGTGCTGATGGCGCCGGTTCTCGCCACGCGCCGCGCCGCGCCGTGGATGATCTGGCTGCTCACGCTGGGCGCCGCGGGCTGGTTCTGGATGCACGGATGGGTTGGCCTGGTGCTGGAATGCGTGCCGATCGCCATCAACGTGCTGCTGGCCACGTTCTTCGGACGCAGCCTGCGCCCGGGCGCCACGCCGCTGATCGCGCGTTTCATTGAAGCCGTGGAAGGCGCGGAGCGGCTGAAAGTGCCTGGCATTGCGCCTTATGCCCGCCGCCTGACCTGGTTCTGGACGCTTCTCACGGCCACGCAGGCGTTCGTGCTCACCCTGCTGCTGTTGTGCGCCGAGCCCGGCGGCCTGCTTGCCTCATTTGGCATCGCTTCGCCATGGCCCGTGCCAGGTGGCGTGGCGCAATCGTATGCGCACGTGGGCGGCTATGTGCTGATTGCCTCGGCTTTCCTGCTCGAGCATGTCTTCCGGCGTTGGCACCTGCGCCATATCCGTCATCCGCGCCTGCACGAACTGGCACTGGGCATTGCCGCGCGCTGGCCGCAGCTGGTGCGCGGCGAGGATCCCGCGTCGTGAGCCAAGCCTCGTTCCAGCATGTTTTCCAGGTGCCCGCCGATCACCCGAGCCTGCCCGGGCATTTTCCCGGTTCGCCGCTCGTGCCGGGCGTGATGTTGCTGGAACAGGTGGCCATCGCGTTGCGCGACTGGCGTGGCGAGCGTCTTGCGCGCGTGCTGGACGCGAAATTCATGGCACCGTTGCTGCCCCGGGAGACCGCGCGCGTATCGCTGACGGAAACCGGTGCGCGCGTGCGCTTCGAAATCCATCGCGACGCCGAACTGCTGGCCCGTGGCACCATCGAGGGCGCGGCATGAGCGAGCACTGGCAGAGTCGCCCGGAAGGTGGCGGCCGTTTCGCCATCTGGCTGATTCGCGCCATTGCGCTGCATGGCGGCCGCCGGCTGGGACGTGTCGCGCTGTATCCCATCACCCTGTATTTCTACTGGCGCCGGGGACCCGAGCGCGCCGCGTCCCGCCAGTATCTCGAGCGAGTGTTCGATGAGCCGGTGAGTGCCTGGCAGGTGGTGCGGCACATCCACGCCTTCGCTGCGACCCTGCTGGACCGCATCTTCCTGCTCGCGCACGGCGAGAAAGCGTTTGACATCACGGTGGAAGGCCTCGAAACCCTGGAGGCGACGTTGGCCCAGGGCCGCGGCCTGCTACTGCTGGGTTCGCACCAGGGCAGCTTCGAAGCATTGCGCGCGATCAGCTCGCGTCGGCCCGGTATTCCGCTGCGCGTGGTGCTCGACAAGCAGAAGACGCCCGCGCTGACCGAGCTGCTCGAAGCGCTTGCACCCGATATCGGCGCGAACGTCATCGACGCCTCGCTGGGCGGTGCATCCATCACGCTGGCCATGGCGGAGGCCTGCGAAAAGGGCGCCATGGTGGCCTTGCTCGCCGATCGCGGACGCGAGCACGAAGTGCTGCGGCGTGCGCCATTCCTGGGCGAACCGGCGCCGTTCCCGGTGGGGCCCTGGCTGCTGGCGCATTCGCTGCGCGCGCCGGTGATGCTGTGTTTTGGCCTGTACGAAGGCGGTAACCGCTACCGGCTGGTATTCGAACCGTTTGCCGAGCGCATCGAAATTCCCCGGCAGGATCGCGCCGAGGCACTGGACGACCTGATCGGCCGTTATGCGCGTCGCCTGGAACACTACATCCACGTGGCCCCCTACAACTGGTTCAACTTCTATGATTTCTGGCAGCAAGACGTGGCTACTGCTGTGCGGCCTGACCCTGTCGCTGTGCGCGAACGCGTCGGCGCCTGAGGAAGCGGCGACTGCGCGTGCACTGGTCGCCTCGCTCGGCCGGCCGGCGCCTGCGCGCACACCGTTTGCGGAAGCACGCTTCATGAAGATGCTGGACCAGCCGCTGGTGGTGTCGGGCGAGCTGGCGTGGTTGGGCGGCGATCGCCTGGAACGCCGCGTGGACCATCCCAATCGCGAAGTGTCGACCATCGCCGACGGAGAAGTGGTGCAACAACGTGAAGGTCGCGAGCCGCGGCGTTTCTCGCTCAAGCGCGCGCCGCAGCTGCAGATCCTGCTCGACAGTTTCGTGGCCTTGCTTGGCGGTGATGCGACGCGACTGGAGCAGTCATTCACCGTGCATCAGCGCGGCGACGACAAGCGCTGGACGCTGGCGCTGGTGCCGCGCGATGCGAAGCTGGCGCGTACCGTCGGCCTCATCGAGATCGACGGCAGTGGCAGCGAACCGCGCTGTATGCGCATGCAGGAAGCCGACGGCGATCTGGCCATCGACCTGCTCGGACCGCTGGCCGGCAGCATGCCTGCCAAACCCACGCGCGAGGCGCTCATGACGCTTTGCCAGGGCGGCTGACATGCGCATCGGCCGCTGGCTACTGCTGGTGCTGTGGCTGGCGCTGCTGGCCGTGCTGGGCATCGTGGTCGCGCAGCGCCTGCGCGTCAGCACCGACCTGCGAAGCTTCATGCCCGAACCGGCCACGCCCGACCAGCGCTTGCTGATGGAGCAGGTCGGCGAAGGTCCCGGTTCGCGGCTATTGCTGGTGGCCATTGCCGGCAAGGACGATGCGCAGCTCGCCGAGCTCAGCCAGCAACTGGCCACGTCGCTGCGCAGGGACGAGCGCTACACGCAGGTACTCAACGGCAGCTTCGACGTCGCCACGCTCGATCCGCAGTTGTTGCCCTATCGCTACCTCCTGTCGCCCACGCTGGACACGCACGCGCTGGACGCCACGTTCCTGCGCGACGAGCTGCAGCAGCGCCTGGATGATCTTTCCTCGCCTGCCGCCAGCCTGCTCAAGGGCCTGCTGCCGCGCGATCCCACGCTGGAAGTGCTGAAGCTGGCCGAGCGCTGGACGCCGCCGAAGTCTCCGGAAGTGCGCGAAGGCGTGTGGTTCTCGCCACAGGACGAAGCGCTGCTGCTGGTGCAGACCCGGGCACCGGGTTTCGATCCGGACGCGCAGGCCACGGCCATCGATGGCATCCAGCGCGCGTTCGCCGCGCTGCCTGCGCATCAGGGCGCATCGCTGGTGCTGAGTGGTCCGGGTTACTTCAGCGTGGTGGCGAACGCGCAGACGCGGGGACAGGCCGAATGGATCGGCCGCATCTCCACCATCGGCTTCATCGCATTGTTGCTGCTGGCCTACCGCAGCGTCGGCTCGCTGTTGCTGTCCGCGCTGCCCATCGCCAGCGCAGCGTTGGCAGGCATCGCGGTGCTGGTGCTGGTATTTCCGCAGGTGCATGGCATCACGCTCGCGTTCGGCTTCACGCTGCTGGGCGTCGCGCAGGAATATCCCATACGAGTGCTCAGCCATCGGCGCGCGGGAGAGAACGCCGTACAGAGCGTGCGCGCGTTGTGGCCTTTGCTGCTCACCGCCATCGCATCGGCCTGCATTGCCTATCTGGCGTTCTACGCCTCGGGCGTGAACGGGCTGAAGCAGCTGGCGGTGTTCACCATCACCGGCCTGCTGGTCGCCGGTTTCAGCACGCGCTACCTGTTGCCCTGGCTGTTGCCGGAGCGCGTTCACGACGTGGCTCGCATGCGTTGGCTGCAGAAGGCCCGTGCGTTGGTGGATGCCCTGCCGCGTCCCCGCTGGATTCCGTTGCTGGTGGCCATCGCCACCCTGCTGATGCTGGTGTTCGCGCGCAGTCCGTTCTGGCAGAACGACCTGGCCGCGCTGACGCCGCTGCCCACCGACCTGCTGCAGCGGGATGCGCGACTACGCGAGGCACTGGGCGCGCCGGACGTGCGCTACCTGCTGGTATTGCAGGCGGCGGACGAACAAGGCGTGCTGGCGCTTTCCGAACGCCTCGAACCTGCCATCGACGCGCTGGTGGCACGTCACGCCGTGGACGCCGTCGAACTGCCTTCGCGCTACCTGCCCAGCGAGGCGGTGCAGCGGAGTCGCCAGCAGAAACTTCCGGACCGCGACACGCTGCAGCGCGCGCTTGCCGACGCCGGACAGGGCATGCCTTTCCAGCCCGGACTGTTCGCGCCGTTTGTCGACGACGTGCAGAAAGCGCGCGAACTGCCGTTGTTGAACTCGGCGCGCTTCTCAACATCGCCGTTGGGGCAGCGTGTCTCCGCGATGCTGGCGCCGCATGGCGATCACTGGCTTGGCTTGGCCACGCTCAGCGGCGTGCATGACGTGGACGCGCTGCAACAGCTTGCGCAGGAAAGCCACGCCGCCGTGCGATTGCTGGACCTGAAGGCCACCGCCGAATCGATGGTGGTGGACTACCGCACGCGCATCCTGCATGCGTTGCTTGCCGCAACACTGCTGCTGGTGGTGGCTATCACGGCCGCGCTGCGCAGTGTGCGTCGCGCATGGCATGTCCTGGCGCCGATGACGCTGGCCACCTTCCTGGTGCTGGCGGTCGAGCGTGCGGCGGGCGTGGAAATTTCACTGTTCCACCTGGTGGCGCTGATCCTCGCCGCGGGCCTTGGCCTGCATTACGCGCTGTTCTTCGAGCGCGATACGGGCGACATCGACGAACAGCGGCGCACCCTGCACGCCACCGTGGTGTGTGTGCTGTCCGCCCTGCTGGTGTTTGGCATGCTGGCATGGAGTTCGATTCCCGTGCTGCGTGCCATCGGCCTCACGGTGAGCCTCGGCGTGGCCTTCCATTTCTGTCTTTCCATCCTGATGGCTCCGCATGCTCGCCAAGACTGACTGGGCGCACCTGATCCCGCACCAGGGCACCATGTGCCTGCTCGATGCCGTGGTCGCGTGGGACAAAACCGGCGTTCACGCCATCACCGAAAGCCATGCGCGTGGCGACTGCCCGCTTCGCGGCCCGCACGGGCTGCATGCGATCCACCTGGCCGAGTACGGCGCGCAGGCCATGGCAGTGCATGGCGCGCTGCTGGCTCGGCAGCGCGGCGCGACGACGGCGCGCCCGGGACGACTGGTCAGCGTCCGCGACGTCGTGCTGGCCGTCGAGTATGTTGCTGAGACCAGCCGTCTGGACGTCCATGCGCAGTGCCTGTACGCCGACGATGCCGGCGCGCAGTATGGTTTTCGCGTGGAGCAGGATGGCCACGTGCTGGCGAGTGGTCGCGCGGCCGTCATTCATCCCGTTTCCTGAGAGCGAGGCGTTTCATGTCCCAGATCCATGCTTCCCGCCGCGCGCTGGTCACTGGTGGCAGCGGTGACCTTGGGGGTGCCATCTGTCGCGCGCTTGCGACAGGCGGCTATCACGTGATCGTGCACGCGAACACGTCCCTGGCCCGCGCTGACGATGTGGCCGCCGCCATTCGTGATGCCGGTGGCAGCGCGCAGGCCGTGGCCTTCGACGTGACCGATGCTGACGCCACGCGCCACGCCATCGAGGCGCTACTGCTGGATGGCCCGGTGCACGCGGTGATCAACAATGCGGGCGTCCACGAGGATATGCCAATGGCCGGCATGTCCGAAGCCGCATGGCGACGCGTCATCGATGTGTCGCTGCATGGCTTCTTCCACGTCACCCAGCCGTTGCTGCTGCCGATGGCACGTGCGCGCTTCGGGCGCGTGGTGTCGGTGAGTTCGGTGGCCGCGCAACTGGGCAATCGCGGGCAGGCCAATTACGCGGCGGCCAAGTCGGCGTTGCACGGCGCGACGCGATCGCTGGCGCGCGAGATGGCGTCGCGTGGCATCACCGCGAACGTGGTGGCGCCGGGTGTGATCGAAGGACGCATGATCGGCGAGGATTTCCCGCCCGAGCGCATCCGCGAGATGGTGCCCGCCCAGCGCGCCGGCAAGCCGGAAGAAGTCGCGGCGCTGGTCGCGTTTTTATGTTCGGACGCGGCGGCCTATATCAACGGCCAGGTCATTGGCGTCAACGGCGGCATGGCTTGAGGCAGGAGTGAGAAGTGAGAAGTGAGAGAAGAGCCTGGGTGCGCGCTCTCACTTCTCACTCCTCTTCACTCACTTCTCGCTCTTCACGTCATCGCGGCGTCGAACAGGATGGGTCGCGATGCGCGCGAGCGACGGTAGCTCGCCATGACGTCACCGTGGCGAATCACCTCGCCGACCGTGTACAGCGTGATGCGCGTGACGTCGCGTACCGGGCTGAAGTGGCTGATGCGGAACTCGCCCTGATAGCGCGAGGCGATCGGCACGGACACCACGCCCATGCCCTTCTCGCGCGATGCCGCGATCAGGATGGCGGCTTCGAACACGAAGTTCTCCGCTGGCAGGTCCACCAGATCGAGCGCGGCGCGCGGATACCAACGCTGGCCGCTTTGTGTATCGGCCACGGGTTGCGCACAGGCCCACGAGATACCCCAGTCGGCCACCGCATTGGCGCGCCGGCGTCCCTTGGGTTGCTGTTCTCGTTCGAGCAGGCGCGCGCCGATGACGATGTGGTTGGGATAGCGTTGCGCTGCCGCGGCGATACGCGGGATGTCACTCGCCAGGTGTTGGCCGTCGCCGTCCATGGTGAGCACCGCATCGAAACCCTGTCGCATGGCTTCGCGAAAGCCCGTGCGCAACGCCTCGCCCTTGCCGCTGCGATGGGGGTGGCGCAGCAGCGTCACCGGCAGCGACTGCACGATCTCGGGCGTACGGTCGTCCGAGCCGTCGTCGACCACGATGACGGGCACGCCCAGCGCCAGCACCGATTGCACCACGTTGCCGATGGCGGCCTCTTCGTTGAGGCAGGGAATCAGCACGCACCAACGGGCATCGGAAGTATTCAAACAGGCGTCTCCATGACAACACGCAAGGCCAGGGTTTCGGCGGCGGCAATCGTGCAGTCGCCATCGCCCTTGGCCAGATTCTGCATCAGTGGCCATGCCGATGCGGCGATCGGATTGCTCTCGAACCATTCGCCGGTGGGCGGCGAGGGCTGCAGGGCGGGGCCTGCATGCGGTTCAAGCGTGAGATCCCACCGCACGAAACTGCGGCCATCGGACTCGGGCGACAGCACCAGGGCGCAGCCGAACGAGGTGCGCGTGCCGCTCATGTCGCCCAACGGGCCGTGGCCGGCGATATCGCTGCAAACCAGCAGCACCGGCCGTTGCTCGGCCTGGCACAACGTGGCCGCTTCCAGCAGGCCGGCACCGAAGCTCGCGCGGCCGGCGCTGATCGCGCTCGACGCGGCGTGGCAGCCGGTGGCGATGGTCCAGTAACCGGCCGGCGCGTTGTGCACCGAGTTGTGGAAGCGGGTGGGCGACAGTTCGGTCGGCACCTGGGCGAGCGTCGCGCACATGTAGTCGGAAATGAGCTGGTCGCCGTAGGCCGAGCTGAATACGCAGAGCAATTGGCTCGCGTCCCGTCCGCTCATGGCCACCGCTTGCCCCGCGACTTCCACCGCCAGCAGCACGCTTTCCGGTGCGCGGCGCCGCTCGTTGGCGGGCAACACGGTGGCGGGCGGACGCGCCGCCGCCACGCTTTCGCCGCGTTGCTGTGCCTGCAAGGCCGCAAAGTCGGGCAGCGCCGACGACCACAGGCCAACGCCTTCCACGTGGACGCGCAATGCGGTCATGCGGACACCCTGCCGAAGGCCAGGCAAGCGTTGTTGCCACCGAATCCAAACGAGTTGCTCAGCGCCACGTCGATCGCCCGGTGTTCGGCTTCCCACGCGAACTGCGCACCGCAGGCCGGATCAGGCGTATGGCCGCCCAGGTTGGCCGGCACCAGGCCACGCTCGATTGCCAGCAAGGCGAACGCCGCTTCGAGAATTCCTGAGGCACCCAGCGTGTGACCGGTGAAACCCTTGGTGGAACTGGCGCGCGTCGTGGTGGGGAAGGCGCGGGTGATCAGCGCCGCCTCCACTTCGTCGTTCTTCAGGCTCGCCGTGCCGTGCAGGTTGATGTAGTCGACCTGATCGGCATGCAGGCCGGCGCGGGCCAGCGCGTCCTGCAGGGCGAGTTCCGCGCCGAGTCCTTCCGGGTGCGGGGTGGACATGTGATGGGCATCGCTGGACTCGCCGTAGCCGAGCAGGCGCGGCGCGGAGAGCGCCATGCTCGCGCGTTCCAGCAGCGCAAAGCCGGCCGCCTCGCCGATGGAAATGCCGCGACGCGCCTGGTCGAACGGGCGGCACGGCTCGGGCGAGACGAGCTCCAGCGCGTTGAATCCAAACAACACGCTATCGCACAGCGTATCCACGCCGCCCACGACCGCCGCGTCGGCCAGGCCAAGGCGGATCAGTCGCTCGGCATTGGCGAACACCTTGGCGCTCGAGGAGCAGGCGGTGGAGACGGTGATGCAAGGGCCTTCCAGGCCCAGTGCTTCGGCGACGAATCCGGCGAGCGAATGCGGCGCGTGGATGAGCGGGCGACGCAGGTCGGGCGGCATCTGGCCGTTCTCGTCCAGGCGACGGTACGCCTCTTCGGTCGCACCGATGCTGGCGGTGGAGGTGCCTAGCACCAGCGCCACCCGGGCAGCGCCATACCGCAGCCGGGCATCCAGTGCGCGTTCGACGAAGCGGTCCTGCTGCAATCCCAGCCAGGCGAGGCGGTTGTTGCGGCATTCCCAGATGGCATGGGCGGCAGGCAGCGCGGCGTCTTCGACGCCTTCGACACGACCAATCCAGCACGTCAGGGGCGCGCTGCTGAAGTCGTTCTGACGCAAGCCGCCGCGCGTCGCGGCGAGGGCTGCCGCGTGGCTTTCGAGGCCGTGGCCGAGCGCCGAAGTGGCCGTGTAGGCGCTGACGGCCAAGGGTTGGATCGGTACTGACATCGGGTCAGCCTAACCAGCACCCGCGGCATTGCCTAGTCTGGACAAACCCCGTTTCGGGGCGCTCATTCATGTTTGTCGAAAATTCGATTGCGCCAGCGGGGCAGGCTGCGCACACTCGCCAACGCTCAGCTTCCCTGCCCTGTCCCGTGCCGCCGATCACCGCCCCGCTCAAACGAGGTCCCTGGCGCTATCTCAGCGACCGGGATGTATTGCATGCCGCCGTGGTGACCCTCGTCGCGATCGTGCTGAGCCTCGGGCTGGTATGGGTCGGTTATCTCATCCATGTGTGGCACGTGGCGGCGCGCAGTCCGCTGACCCTGCCCCGCCCCATGACCGTGCTGGTCTTTGGCCGTCGGCTGGTGCAGGACCAGCCCGAGTCGGATTACCAGCAGCGCCTGGGCAGGGCGCTGGCGCTGATGCGTGCATCGTTGACCGACCACGTCCTGCTCCTGGGCGGCCGCAGCGGCGGCAGCCTCAGCGAAGCCGCCGCGGGGCGCGCCTGGCTGGATGACCACGAGTTGCCGCCGGGCGTCCTGCTGCAGCTGGAACAAGCCTCGGTCGATTCGCTGGAAAACCTGCGCCACGCCCGCAGCCTGCTGCAGGAGTACGGTCCGGTGGCGCGCGTCCTGCCCCCGGTGGCGCTGGTGTCCAGTCGCTATCACCTGGCGCGTTGCCAGCTGCTGGCGCGACGCCTGGGTTTTGAATGCGTGCCCGTGGCGGCGGAGCCTTTGCTGGAGATCAATCGCCGCTACATCATCCGTCTGCTGGCCGAGTCGGGTTATCTCATGTGGATCGACCTTGGCGCGCGATGGGGCCGCCTGATCGGACATCGCCGCATTACCGCGCGGCTTAGCTGACCTGCAGGAGCGCACCCAGTGTGCGATCGCCGCATCAGGGAATATTTCCACTTGGTTTTCGCGCGGGCTCCGATCGCGCATGAAGTGCTCTCCTGCAAGCAAGTGACGTCTTGCCACGGAGGCCCGTGATGTTCTGCTTGCTAAGCTTGCAGAACTTCCAACCAAGCACGGGCCACGCGATGAGCCAGCAAGCCGACCAAGCCGAAACCTTCCTGCGCGAACTGCAGGACCGGATCTGCGCCGCCATCGAACAGGTCGACGGCAAGGCCCGCTTCGTGGAAGACGCCTGGACGCGTCCCGCTGGCGGTGGCGGACGCACGCGCGTGTTGCGCGACGGGGGCGTGTTCGAGCAGGCCGGCGTGAACTTCTCGCGCGTGCATGGACAGCAACTCCCGCCCAGCGCGACGGCGCATCGCCCGGACCTTGCCGGCGGCAGCTTCATCGCCACCGGCGTGTCGCTGGTGCTGCACCCTCGCAATCCGCACGTGCCGACCACGCACGCCAACGTGCGCTATTTCGAAGCCAGCAAGGAAGGCGTTGATCCGGTGTGGTGGTTCGGTGGCGGTTTCGATCTCACGCCGTTCTATCCGCACGACGAAGACGTCGTGCACTGGCACACGGTGGCGCGCGAAGTCTGCAAGCCCTACGGCGAGGCGGTCTATCCACGCTACAAGCAATGGTGCGACGAGTATTTCTACCTCAAGCACCGCAACGAAACGCGCGGTGTCGGCGGGCTGTTCTATGACGACCTCAACGAAGGCGGCTTCGAGCGCTGCTTCGCCTTCACGCGTGATGTCGGGCAGGGCTTCCTGGACGCGTACCTGCCCATCGTCGAGCGCCGCAAGGACGCGCCCTATGGCGAGCGCGAACGCGAATTCCAGCTATACCGACGCGGTCGCTACGTGGAATTCAACCTAGTCTACGACCGCGGCACGCTGTTCGGCCTGCAGTCGGGCGGGCGCACCGAATCCATCCTGATGAGCCTGCCTCCGCGCGTGCGTTTCGAATACGCCTACACGCCAGAAGCCGATTCGGCAGAAGCGCGGCTCGGCGAATACCTCAAGCCGCGCGACTGGGTTTAGCAGCGAGGAGTGAGTGGAGAGGAGTGAGAGCGAGAGAGGACCGCTTCGCCGTTCTCTCACTTCTCACTTCTAACTTCTCACTATTCTTCACTCGGTGGGCATGTCGCCACTGAACTTCACCGGCGTGGCACCCTTCACCGCGCCGATCTGCGCCGTGTCGCTCACCTGCAGCACCACCTCGCGACGGAACTCCAGCGTGCCCTGCACCACGGCGTGCGGGCCGATCACTACGTGCGGCAGACGGCTGTTGTTGTTCCAGTGGAAGAAGCCATTGGGCTTGTCCATCAGGATGCCGCCTTCCACGCGCGAGTTGGCGCCTACATTGATGTCGGCATTGACGGTCTGGATCCCGCCGCCAACGTGAGCGGCGTCGAGGCTGATCGAGCCGTTGACGTTGGTGACCTTGCCCGCGACGTCCGCACCCTTGGCGAGCCGGATGGCGCCGTTGGTGGAATCGAGGGTGCCGGTCACGCGGCCGTTCTGGCCCAGCGAGATCGAACCGTTCACGGTTTCGGCGCTACCGGCCTGCACGCGGTCGCCCATGTCGACCGAGCCATTGACCGTGCTGGCCTTCTGCACCACGGCACCGTCCTCGATGTGCACGGCGCCATTGACGGTGCTCACTTCACCCACGTGGTCGCCGGCATCGACGTGCACGCTGCCGTTGACCTTGCTGATGTCGTGGTCAGAAGCCTGCGCCACAACGGGCAGTACGGCGGCGAAGGCGAGGGCAAGAAGATGACGGCGCATGGTGAAGCTCCCTGATGGTATGGACCCCTTTAGGATGCGCCTCCTTGGGCCAGGGTTTAGCATGACCTTCGACACGGGCGTCAATTGACGGGCTCCGGACGTGGCCTCACCATGCAGAATTTCCCGCCGCGAATCCCCGCCATGTACAAGCTTGTCCTTATCCGTCACGGCCAGTCCCAGTGGAATCTCGACAACCGTTTCAGCGGCTGGGCCGACGTGGATCTCACCGCACAGGGCATGGCCGAAGCCGCCGAGGCTGGTCGCCTGCTCAAGGCCGAAGGCTATGCTTTCGACGTCGCACACACCTCGGTGCTCAAGCGCGCCGTTCGCACCTTGTGGGGTGTGCTCGACGCGATGGAGCAGATGTGGCTGCCGGTCGTCACCGACTGGCGCCTCAACGAGCGGCACTACGGCGGCCTTACCGGGCTCAACAAGGCCGAGACCGCAGCGAAGTACGGCGAGGACCAGGTAAAGGTGTGGCGCCGCAGCTACGACATTCCGCCGCCGCCGCTCGACCGGGCTGCCAACGAGTCAGTGACTGATCCGCGCTACGCCAACCTCGATCCGTCGATGATCCCGGACACCGAGTGCCTCAAGGACACGGTCGATCGCGTGATGCCCTATTGGCACGACGTGCTCGCGCCGGCCATCCGCTCGGGCCAGCGCGTGGTGGTGGCGGCGCACGGCAACTCGCTGCGCGCGCTGGTGAAGTACCTGGACAATATGTCCGAAGAGGCCATCGTCGAGCTCAACATCCCCAACGGCGTGCCGCTGGTGTACGAGTTCGACGCGAGCCTCAAGCCGATCCGCCACTATTACCTGGGTGACGCTGACGCCATCGCCGCGAAAATGGCCGCCGTGGCCAACCAGGGCAAGGCCAAGTAAGCCCCGATCAACACGTCGCGTGTGACAGACGTCACCCGCAATGGCTGAGGCGCGTTAGTCGTGGGCGCCAGGGCAGGTCGCTATGCTTCCTCCATCTTCTGACGAGACGTCGCCCATGACCCCGAACATGATCTATGCGCTGATGATTCCGCTGATGGCGTTCGGCATCTGGCGCCGCGTTCGCGGAAGCTTCGGTCCGCAACCCATCCGCCGCAAGCGCATGATCGGGCGCATCGTGTTTTTCACCGTCGTTGCCGGCCTGATCGCGCTAGGAGGCCTGCACAACACGCGCCTGCTGGAAGGACTGCTCGGCGGCATGCTCGTCGGTGCGGCGCTCGGTACCGCAGGACTCAAGCTCACGCGCTTCGAGCGCAATGCCAGCGGCAGCGACCTTTACATCCCCAACGCATGGATCGGCGGCGTGCTCACCGTCCTGCTGGTGGGACGCCTTGCCTGGCGTTTCCTGGTGGTCATGCCGCAGCTGCAGGATCCGGCCATGGCGCATGCCGCGCCGCCGATCGGCAACAGCCCGCTGACGCTGGCCATCTTCGGCCTGATGATCGGCTACTACATCTGCTATTTCGCCGGCCTGCTGGTGCACCACCGCCGGTTCGAGCGGGCGCAGGCCACGGCGGCGTAAGGCAGCTCAGAGCGCGTCGCTGTCCATCTCGCCCGTGCGGATGCGGATGACCTGTTCCAGCGGGCTGACGAAGATCTTGCCGTCGCCGATCTTGCCGGTGCGAGCCGAGGACTGCATGGCCTCGACCACGCGGTCGACCTGCTCATCGGCCACGGCAACTTCCAGCTTGATCTTGGGCAGAAAGTCGACCACGTATTCCGCGCCACGATAGAGCTCGGTGTGGCCCTTCTGGCGGCCGAAGCCCTTCACTTCGGTGACCGTGATGCCCTGGACGCCCACTTCGGCCAGTGCCTCGCGCACATCGTCCAGCTTGAACGGCTTGATGATCGCCACCACCAGCTTCATGGGTCGTCCTCGAATCGTGGAATATCCGGCACCGGCGCCAGGAAGGGCATTTTGCCCGTCTACCCGCCGGCTGTCGCCTGGGTCGTTATCGTGTAGGACAATGCCTACACATATAAGCGGAGCAAGCCGATGGTGGCATTTAAAGACATGAATCTACACTGTGTTTCGACGAGTTCGAGGTGCTATCCATGATGGATAGGCAGGACATCGATCAACTTGCCCAGCGTCTAGTTTCGTTGGTTCCATCAGGATTGGCTCAGGCGCACCAGGATCTGCGCACCAACTTCGGCGATGTTCTGGCGCAGGGATTGCGCCGCCTTGATCTGGTCACCCGCGAAGAGTTTGAAGTCCAGAGCCAGGTTTTGGCGCGTACTCGCGCCAAAGTCGAAGCGCTGGAAAAACGAATCGCAGAACTCGAGGCCAGCGCAGCCACCTGACAAGGTCGCGCGGCCCACGACCCGGGAGCCGCCCCCGACCTGTCACCCTCACCCCGAGAACGGTCGGGGGCGGCTGTTTTCATCCTTGGCCGCACGAGGGAGTTGCTCCATGTTTCAAGCTGGCAGCCACTCCCGCACGCTCCGCGCCGCATGAGCCTCGCCGTCACGCTCAGCCGTGCCCAGGAGGGTGTGGCGGCACCCCAGGTCATGGTTGAAGTCCATCTTTCAGGCGGACTCCCGGGCACCAATATCGTTGGCCTTCCTGAGGCTGCCGTGCGCGAGGCGCGGGACCGTGTGCGCGTCGCCATCCAGAACACGGCCTTTGAATATCCCAACCGCAAGGTCACGGTAAACCTTGCACCGGCTGAGCTGCCCAAGGATGGCGGCCGCTTCGACTTGGCCATCGCGCTGGGTATTCTCGCGGCTGGCGGCCAGGTGCCGCGCGAAAAGCTGGACGACTGCGAATTCCTTGGCGAACTGGCGCTGTCGGGCGCCCTGCGCGCCGTCTCTGGCGTGCTGCCGGCACTGCTGCGTGCCCGTGCCCGTGGTCGGCGCGTGGTGGTGCCTCGCGCCAACGCGGCCGAGGCGGCCTTGGTGTCCGATGTCGATGTGCTGGTCGCCGATACGCTGGCCGAAGTATGCGGATGGTTGCGTGGCGCCCAGGAGCTTGGCCTTCCCGGTGATCCCATGTTCGCCGACCAGGAAGTCACGGGGCCCGATCTGGCTGACGTGCGCGGGCAGTTACAGGCGCGCCGGGCCTTGGAAATCGCAGCGACAGGCGGCCATCACCTGCTGTTTGTGGGGCCGCCGGGGACGGGCAAGACCATGCTGGCGGAACGTCTGCCCGGCATTCTTCCGCTGCTCACCGAATCAGAAGCGCTGGAGACCTGCGCGGTGCAGTCCGTGGCAGGAAAGACGGTGGACCCAGCGCTCTGGCGCCGACGACCCTTTCGCGCGCCGCACCACACCAGTTCCGCCGTGGCACTGGTCGGGGGCGGTGCGGTGCCGCGTCCCGGCGAGATTTCGCTCGCCCACAACGGTGTGTTGTTCCTGGACGAGTTGCCCGAGTTCGGGCGGCACGTGTTGGACGTACTGCGCGAACCCATGGAATCGGGTCATATCGTCATTTCGCGCGCCGCGCGCCAGTCGACGTTTCCCGCGCAGTTCCAGTTGGTGGCGGCGATGAATCCATGCCCGTGCGGCTATGCCGGAGATCCTCGCCAGCGATGCCGTTGCACGCCAGATCAGGTGCAACGCTATCGCGCGCGTATTTCCGGACCGCTGCTCGATCGCATCGACCTCAGCGTGGAAGTGCCTACCGTGCCGTTGAGCGAGCTGGGTGCGCCGCGGGGCGAACACGATGAGGACTCGGCGACCGTTCGCGCACGCGTGATGAAGGCCCGGCACCACGCCTTGATGCGGGCAGGCCGCCCCAATGCGGACATCAGCACGCGCGAGCTGGAGCGCGATTGCGCGCTGGGTCCGGCGGAGCGGCGCTGGTTCGATGCCGCACTGGAGCGGTTGGGCTTGTCGGCCCGTGCCTATCACCGCACCTTGCGCGTGGCGCGGACGATCGCCGATCTGGACGGCGGTGCGGCTTTGCTGGATCGAACGCATCTCGCGGAAGCGCTGTCGTACCGGCGATTTTGAGTCCATTGCACGAGTGGTGCGCTCGACCATTCGTCTCGGCATGACCCCTGAACTTCGGGCCACCCCTTAGGTCGCGACAGGATTGCCTTGGGTTGCCGGAGCCCGCGCAAGCTTCCCGGTCATGGGCGTGTCCTGCTGGACAGCGCGGCGGATGGCTTTCCAGGCCGGACGAGTCAATTTTTGAACTGGTGGGTATTGACTTAGGCGCACCCGGGCGTATTATTTGTACTCGCTAGTTCTTTATTGAACTCAGCCCGCCGCCCCGGTATCGGTACTCCCTCCCCCTCCCCCCGTCCGATACCGGGGTCTGGCCTTTTCTCCTTCCCCTTGCTTGCTCGATATCGCGCGGTGGACTCCGCGGGCTGACGCGTGCTCCGATAACCCGGTCGCGGGCGCTCGAAGGAACGTGCATGTCGCCGGATCTTGGATTGTTGCTGGTGTGCATGCTGGCCGTGGGTTTCCTCGCCCAGTGGCTGGCGTGGCGGGTCAGGCTGCCGGCGATCCTGTTCCTGCTGCTGGCGGGCATCGTGATGGGGCCGGTGGTCGGGGCGTTGCAGCCGGACCGTCTGCTGGGGCCGCTGCTGTTTCCGATCGTGTCGCTGGCCGTGTCGGTGATCCTGTTCGAGGGCAGCCTCACCCTGCGCTTCAGCGAGCTGCCTGATATCGGCCACGCCGTGCGCGGTCTGGTGACCTATGGCGCCATCGTCGCAGTACTGCTGCTGGGCGTGGCCGCGCATTACCTCGCGGGACTGAGCTGGGAAGTGGCGCTGTTGTTTGGCGCACTTACCTGCGTGACGGGGCCGACCGTGATCGCGCCGATGCTGCGCACCGTGCGCCCGAACGCGCGCATTGCAAATACGCTGCGCTGGGAAGGCATCGTGATCGATCCGCTGGGCGCGCTGTTTGCCGTGCTGGTGTACGAAGCAATCGTCTCGCGCCAGCAAGGCCACACGGTCGGTGTCTTCATCGCGGTCCTCGTGTGCGGCGTGGTGGTGGGCTTGTTGACGGCGATGCTGCTGGCGTTTCTGCTGCGGCGACAGCTGATTCCCGAGTATTTGCAGAACTACGGCACGCTGGTCGCGGTATTGCTGGCGTTCTCGCTGTCGAACACTCTCACGCATGAATCGGGCCTGTTGGCGGTGACCGTGATGGGCATGGCGCTGGGCAACATGCGCGGCGTGCACATCGACGACATCCTGGATTTCAAGGAAAACCTCACGACGCTGCTGGTGTCGAGCCTTTTCATCCTGCTGGCGGCGCGGTTGGCGTGGCCGTTGCCGCCGGGCGTGTTGTGGTCGGGGGTCGCGATCTTCATCGTGGCGCAACTGATCGTGCGCCCTGTCACGGCGACGTTGGCCACCATCGGCAGCACGTTGAACTGGCGCGAACGCGCGCTGATTGCTTGGGTGGCGCCACGCGGCATCGTCGCGGCGGCGGTATCGGCACTGTTCGCGCTCAAAATGGATGCGCTGGGGCTCGATGGCGCCAAGCAGCTGGTGCCGCTGGTGTTCATCCTGATCATTGGCACGGTGGTGTTGCAGAGCGCCACGGCGCGTCCCTTGGCACGCTGGCTGAAGGTGGCCGAGCCCGATCCCACCGGCGTGTTGATCTACGGCGCGGACGCTGCGGCACGCCTGGTAGCTCACTCGCTGATCGATGCAGGATTTCGCGTGATCGTGGCCGACGAGCAATGGCGCGATCTGCATGCCGCGCGCATGGAGGGGTTGCCCACGTTCTACGGGCATCCGGCGACGGCGTATGCCGAGCGTCATCTGGATCTCACCGGCATGGGCCGCCTGCTCGCCATGTCGGCCAATCGTGAGCGCAACGCGCTGGCCTGCGTGTATTACCGCCAGGAATTTGGTCGCGGCCGCGTCTATCGCCTGCTCAATGAAGACACGCATGACGCGCACGAGCGCACGCAATGGGGAGGCCACCTGCTGGCACCCGCGTTGTTCGCCGCGGACATGACGCACGAGAGGTTTGCCGAGCGCCTGGCGGAGGGTTGGCTGACCAAGGCGACACGCCTGACCGCGACCTTCGATTGGCCGCACTTCATCGAGCAGTACGGCTCCAGCACGGTATTGCTGTTTGGCGTGGAAGAAAAAGGCGCCTTGCGGGTTGCGTCCATCAAGCGAGAGCTCGAGCCCCGGCCGGGTTGGCTGGTGATCGCACTGGTGCCGCCGGAAAACCTGCGTCCGGTCGGCTGAATCACACGTCTTCCCTGCGTGGCGCGCGCGGGAAGCGCAGGACAGGGCCGCGCTTCCCACGCACGCGCCGGCGTCCTTGCCGGCTCACGCTATGGATGACGTCACGCTGCGCTGGCGTGGCGAGAGGCGTGGAACTGCGACTCTTCGGTGGAACCCTTGAGCGCGGTGGTCGACGACTGGCCCTGCTGGATGGCCTGGGTCACGGCGTCGAAGTAGCCCGTGCCCACTTCGCGCTGATGCTTCACCGCGGTGAAGCCACGCTCGGCGGCGGCGAACTCCTTCTCCTGCAGCTCGACGAAGGCGCTCATCTGGCGACGGGCATAACCATAGGCCAGATCGAACATGCCGTAGTTGAGGCTGTGGAAACCGGCCAGGGTGATGAACTGGAACTTGTAGCCCATGGCGCCCAGTTCCTTCTGGAACTTGGCGATGGTGGCGTCGTCGAGGTTCTTCTTCCAGTTGAAGCTGGGCGAGCAGTTGTAGGCCAGCAGCTTGCCCGGGTACTTGGCGTGGATGGCCTCGGCGAACTTGCGCGCTTCTTCCAGGTTCGGCTTGCTGGTTTCGCACCACACCAGATCGGCATACGGCGCATAGGCGAGGCCGCGGCTGATGGCCTGGTCCAGGCCCGGACGCACGCGGAAGAAGCCTTCCACGGTGCGCTCGCCGGTGACGAACGGCTGGTCGTTGGCATCGATGTCGGAGGTGAGCAGGTCGGCGGCATCCGCATCGGTGCGCGCCACGATCAAAGTCGGCACGCCCAGCACGTCGGCGGCAAGGCGTGCGGCGTTGAGCTTGTCCACCGCCTCGCGCGTCGGCACCAGCACTTTGCCGCCCATGTGGCCGCACTTCTTCACCGAAGCGAGCTGGTCCTCGAAGTGCACGCCGGCAGCGCCGGCCTCGATCATCGCCTTCATCAACTCGAACGCATTGAGCACGCCACCGAAACCGGCTTCCGCATCAGCGACGATCGGCACCATCCAGTCGATCTCGTTGTTGCCTTCGGCGTGATGCAGCTGGTCGGCGCGCAGCAGCGTGTTGTTGATGCGCTTGACCACTTGAGGCACGGAGTTGGCCGGATACAGAGACTGGTCCGGATACATCTCGCCGGCGAGGTTGGCATCGGCAGCTACCTGCCAGCCGCTGAGATAGATCGCCTGCAGCCCGGCCTTCACCTGTTGCATGGCCTGGTTGCCGGTAAGTGCACCCAGCGCGTTGACGAAGTCTTCCTTGTGCAGCGACTTCCACAGACGCTCGGCGCCTCGGCGGGCCAGTGAGTGCTCGACCGTGACGGTGCCGCGCAGGCGTGCGACGTCTTCGGCGCTGTAGTTGCGCTGGACGCCGTTCCAGCGGGGGTTGTTGGTCCAGTCGAGCGCGATCTGTTCAGAGGTGGGCAGCGTGTTCTTCATGAGGTGACTCCGTTGCGTGTGCGAATGCGCTTTGTTGTGTGACGCGCACTGTGCGCGGCTGGGGTAGTTTCGCTGTGCAGGCTTTTCGCGCACTGGGTGCGCTCCTGCAGGGGCTGTCAGGCGAGCTGGCTGTAGGCCGCAAGGGTGAGGAAATCGCCAAGTTCGTCGGCGTGCGTGAGCTGGCGGAGCAAGGCGGCGGCCTGCTCCGCACGATGCGAATACGGACCCTTCTCTTCGATCAGCCGATGCGTGTGCTTGGCCAGCGAGTGGTCGAACAACGCGAAGTCGATCGGCGCGTGGTCGGTGAATTCCAGCGGGCCAAGGTGCAGCCACTGCCATAGCTGCGCGCGTGCGATCTCGGCGGTGGCGGCGTCTTCCATCAGGTGATGGATTGGCACGCAGCCCTGCCCGTCCAGCCACGACGCGGTGTAGCGCAGTGCCACGTCCACGTTGTTGTCGAAGCCGGCGCGGGTGATGGTGCCGCTGCACGGCGCGATCAATTGATCGCGCCCGACGTCGACGTCGGCACGCGCGACATTGAGCTGGTTCGGCGACGGCATGTACTTGTCGAACACTTCCTGCGCCACCGCGACCAACGCGGGATGCGCCACCCAGGTACCGTCGTGTCCGGCCTGCACTTCACGCAGCTTGTCCGCGCGCACCTTGGCCAGCGCGGCGTCGTTGGCTGCCTCGTCGCCCTTGATCGGAATCTGCGCTGCCATGCCGCCCATGGCGAGCGCACCGCGGCGGTGGCAGGTCTGGATGAGCAGCTCCGAATAAGCCTTGAGGAACGGCACGGTCATTTGCACCTGGCCGCGGTCCGGAAGCAGGCGGTCGCGGTGTGCGCGGAAGGTCTTCAGGTAGGAAAAGATGTAGTCCCAGCGTCCGCAGTTGAGACCCACCACGCGGCCGCGCAACGCATGCAGGATCTCGTGCATCTGGAACACCGCCGGCAGCGTTTCGATCAGC
>Ga0335083_10001940_pt1 | contig 27910 bp, 20 predicted proteins | sample Lox_Sample_42_FD_206716 | JGI IMG/M metagenome (GOLD analysis project Ga0335083, IMG submission 206716) | Soil microbial communities from Loxahatchee National Wildlife Refuge, Florida, United States - Lox_Sample_4.2 | ecosystem: Environmental > Terrestrial > Soil > Wetlands | place: USA...
ATGCGCTGCGCGGATTCGTTCCGGCCATCGCGGGCGAGCAGCCTGGCGAGGCTCATCGTGGCGCGCAGCTCGAGCGAGCGCGCGGCCTGCCGCCGGGCAAGCTGGATCGCGGCGCGGAAGCAGTCCTCGGCTTGCGACTCTTGCTCGAGCGGTGGCAGCAACAGCAGCTCGCCCTTGAGGCGCGCGAGCTCCGCCTCCCATTGGTGCTCGCCGTTGCGCGTCACCGCCGCCTGTGCGTTGGCGAGGACCGCGAGACCCTCCTTCGGCCGCCCGAGCTTCGCGTAGCCGAGCGACGAGATCGACATCGCCCAGGGCAGCCCGACCCCCGCCTCTTGCGTCTGGAACTCGGAGAACGCACGCCCGATGTGTTCGAGGCCCGCAGCCGCGTCGCCGCGCGCGATCAGCTCCTGCCCCTCCAGCACGAGCGCGCAGCTTCCGAGGTAGCCCAGGTTCTGCTGCGCCGTCAGAGCGACCAGCTCGTCCAGCATCTGCCGGACCGCCGCAGCGTGGCCACAGCACGCGCGCGTCGCGCATGCAAAGAACAACGCCATCGCGAGCGCAAAAGGCTGAGCCAGGCGGCGCGCGGTCTCGATGGCCTTCGCGCTCGCCGCCGCCGCCTGATCGGGATAGCCGAGGATCCAGAGCGTCCAGCTGAGGTGGAACAACGCGTTCACGCCCGGGTCGATCTGCAGCGCGAGCGGATTGGCGCGTTGCGCCCGCGAATCGTAGAGCGAGAACGCTTCCTCGAGCTCGCTGCGCGCGGAGCCGAAGTCGCCTTGCCAGAAGGCGACGCAACCCGACATCCAGCGTCCCAACATGCGTGAGCCCCGGTCGCCCGAGCGCTCACCGAGCGCGGCCACCGCCAGGCTTTCGTCACGCGCCGAGGCGAGCGCGCCGCGCGCGTAGTAACAGGAGAACAGCCCCCGCCGCGCCTCGATCAGGTGGGGAACGTCCTCGAGCTGCTGGCACAGCTCGCGCGCACGCGCGAAGGCGCGCTCGGTGTCCGAAGAGGCGAAGCCCTTGAGCGCGCGATACGCGGCGCCACGCAGAATTTGCAACTCGAGCTCGAGGCGGCTCGACTCGGTGCCCGGCGCGACCATGGCCAGGCCCTCGAGGCCCTTGCTCGTGTGGCCCAGCGTCTCCAGGTTGGCGAACCGATCCAGCGCGCGCTGCGCCGCTGCGATCCAGTAACGGGTGGCCTGAACCGGCTTGCCCGCCTGAGCGTAATGATGTGCGAGGAGCTCGGGCTCGATGCGCACGCGCTCCGGATCATTCTTTTCCAGCGCCTCGGCCACGCGCAGATGCAGGTCCTGGCGCCGGGTGCGCAGCAGGCTCGCATACGCGGCATCCTCCATGAGCGCGTGCTTGAACGTGAACGAGCTCGACGGCGTCCCGCCACGGCCCAACAGCACGCCCGACGAGATGAGCTTGTCCAGCGCCTCGGCGAGTGTGCTCTCGTCGAGCTGCGAGACTGCGAGCAGCAGTTCGCGAGTGAACTCGCGCCCGATCACCGCCGCCATCTGGGCCACTTCTTTCGCGGACCGCAGTTGGTCCAGGCGGGCCATCAACGAGTCCTGCAATGTCGCAGGCACTTCGGACACCGAAGCCGTCAGCGTCTTGGTGACCTCCTCGATATACAGCGGGACGCCGTCGGTCCGGTCGACGATCTGGATGAGCAGCTCGGCCGGAACCGCTCTTCCCTCCACCACCCGGCCCACCATCGCCGCGGACTGGCGCCGGTCGAGCCGCTCCACCGCGATCTGGTTGACATGCTGCAGCCCGAGCCATGGATAGTCGGGCGCGTTCCTCGATGTGAGGATCGCAAGCGAGCGGACGGCGCGGATCCGCTGCGCCCACAGGTCGAGCACCTCCGCCGAGGTGGGGTCGACCCAGTGCATATCCTCGAACAGAAACAGCACCGGGGCGCGCGCCGCGAGCCCCTCCAGCCGGTCGAGCAGCGCGGCGATGGTCTTCGCCTTCTGCTGTTGAGGCGTCAACTGCAAAGGCGGATAGCGCCCGGCGGTCGGCACCGACAGCAGCGCGGCGATGAGCGGCGAGATCTCCGCCATGTGTGCGGTCGAGCCGCGCAGGGTTGCCTCCAGCTTATCGAGGCGCTGCGCGGCCGAGTCTCCGCTGCGGAAATCAGCCTCCCTTTCGAGCTGGTGAATGAAGGGATAGAGCGCGCTGTTCGTGTGATAGGGAGAGCACTGGAAGCGCAGGCGGACATGAGGCTGCCCGGCGATGCGCTCGGTCAGCGCTTCCGCCAGGCGGGATTTGCCGATGCCGGCCTCGCCCACGAGCAGCGCCACGCGCCCCTGTCCCTGCGCGGCGGACTGCCATAGCCGGTTGAGCTCCTCGAGCTCCCGCTTGCGTCCCACGAGCGGCGTCAGGCGCAGGCGGTGCGCCGCGTGGAAGCGACTTTCCACGTCGCTCCTGTGCAGGACTTGCCAGGTGCGCACCGGCTGGGGGAAGCCTTTCAGCTCGCGCAGGCCTTTGTCGGCATACTCGAACAGCCCGCCCGCGAGCTCGCGGGTCGCATGCGCGATCAGCACCCCTCCCGGTCCCGCGAGCGCCTGCAGGCGCGCCGCCAGATTGGGCGTCTTGCCCACGACTCCCGCCTCCTCCGAGGCGCCCTCCCCGATCGTATGGCCGACGACGACAGGTCCGGTGGCGATCCCGATGCGCACATTCAACGGGGCGCCGCGTGCGGAATCGGCCTGCATGTACAGTTGCTTCAGTGCGTCCACGATCTCCAGCGCGCTGTGGATCGCTCGCGCGGCATCGTCCTCGTGCGCGTCGGGGTAGCCGAAGTACGCGAGCATCCCGTCGCCCATGTACCGCGCGACGAAGCCGTCGTAGCGAGTGATCAGCTCGGTGGCACACTTCTGGTAGGTGCGGATCACTTCGCGCAGCTCCTCGGGATCGAGCTCGTGCACCAGCTCCGTCGAATCCACCAGGTCGCAGAACATGACAGTGAGCTGACGGCGCTCGGGCGCAGCGCTGAGGCGCTTGCCGCACCCGCCGCAGAAATTCTCTGCGGGCTGGTTCGCGAAACCGCAATCCGGACATGCGACCGGCAGCGCGGAGCCGCAGCGCGCGCAGAAGCGCCGCGCGTCGCGGTTATCGGTCCGGCAGCGGGGGCATTCCATGCGGGTCGATCAACCCGGGCCGGCAGCGGGCTGCAGCCAAGGCGCCCGCCGCCCCGTGCTGCCGGTCATCGACGCCACGCGCCAGAGCAACGAGCTATCGAACAGCCCGATAAATTGCGCCTTGTTGATGACATCGACGTTGCCGTTCAGCCGCCGGCAAACCGCGAAGAGCGAACGGAACTGGGAGTGGCTGATCGCCCCCGGCTGGGAAACGCTGTCGAGCAGCGCGATCGTCTCGTCGAAGCTCAGCCGCCTGCCGAGCGCGGCGTCGAACCGGCTCAGACAGCTCTGCAACCGCGCCGCGTCGATGCTTCCGTCCTGCAGGAAAATCCCGGTGCTGGCATAGCGCCTGCGGGTCAAGCGCGTGATATCGATCGCCAGGAGACGCGGCCAACCGGCAACGAATTGTCCGAACACGAGCGCGGAGAGGACTGTCTTCAACAGCGCTGCGAGCGTCGAGAAGCCCAGCGCGCGCCAGGCGCGATAGCCCTCGGACAAGGTGATCCACCCGTCGAGGTCGGCATCGAAGAAATCCAGGTGCAGTTGCAGCGGGGGACGCTCGCTCGCCACCGCGCCGCCCGCAGCGAGCGTGGCTTGCTCCGCTTGCGTCAGCGGTCCGCGCACCTGGAATGCGAGGTCCGGGGTGTAGGTGCCAGGCACCGCACGGGCGTAGCACTGCGCGTATTGCCGTGCCGATGCGAGCACGTGGGAGACGAGCTCAGGGTCCGGTTCGTCGGCCCAGCCGGCGCCGCCGCGGCCGCTCGAGTCGGCACACACTCTTCCCGCCAGCGTGTCGACGATGAAGCTTGTCCCGGTATCGCATTCACGCAAGCGAAGAAGCATGTCTCCTCCTAGTAGCGTTCGAGCTGCGCCAGCGGGTGCTCTTGCGGATGCGTCTGCGCCGTGGTGCCCCAAGGCTCGAAGGCGTTGTGCACGCCGCCCAGGCCGTGCTGCTCCAGCTCGGGATAGTGCTGCAGGAGCACGCTCTTGAAGGTGGCGGATTCGATCATCTCCATGCCCCGTTCGGTGTAGTAGCGCGCGTTGAGCTTCTCGGTATAGAACGGATCGGCTTGCAGCCGCCGGCTCGCCATCTGGATGAAGATCGTGAACAGGGTCTCGCCGAAGCCGAAGTTCTCCGGCCGCCACAGCTCGCACGAGGTCCCTGCGAGCAGATCGAGCTTCTCGACACCGTCCGCGCCCTTGCCATAGAGGCTCTCGAGCGTCTGCACCGTCTCCGCGCTGCATCCGAGGTCCTCGAACCTCGTGATCGGATTGAGGTCCAGCATGCGCCGGAACTCGTTGTACGGCGGCACCCCGCGCTCCCGGGCGCGCAGGATGTCGGTCGTCCCGATATCGACGACCGGCTGGCCCGGCACGCTGAGCTCGGTGAGGAAGCCGGGATAGTTGTTGTTGACGAGCTGCATCATGTGCTGATGGCCGAAGGAGTTCAGCAGCGACGCCATGCCGAATCGCTGAACGAGGGCACGTGCCGCGTCGCCGCGCGCCGCGTCTGTCGGGATCGGTGGCGCCTTGGGCGCGGATCCGACCGGCGCGATCGTGATGACGTCGGGGAGTCCCGCGTGGAGGCGATAGACCTCGGTGAACTCCTCGCTCAGGCCATAGGGCTTGCCGTGATTGTCGCGCTCGCCCCCGGCGATGCCGCCGAGGACCGGATCGACCAGCTTCCACGCCCTCTGGATGCGGCGCTGATGCACCGGCTTGCGCAACGTTTCGAGCAGACCCCACCAGTTGGTCGCCATACCGGTGACGAGCCTGTGGTTCGGCAGAACCGCGGGCGTCCATTCCACCGTGTGGATCTTGGCCATGATCGCGGCATTGATCAGCCGCGCCGTGTGGAACAGCTCGTCCGAGGTCCACTCGGGATGGTCTTTCTTGAGCTCGTCGCAGATGAAGTTGTGGTGCTTGACGAAAAGCGTGTGGACGATGTCGAGTCCGACCCACCAGTTGCGCGTGAAGCCCGAGTCCTCGATGCCCGTGACCGGATTCAGCGGCAGCAGATCGTTCCGATCGATGCGCAGCTTGCCGCCGGCATCGGCGCGCAGCCGATCCTGCGTGTCCTGGTCGGAGCCGTAGATCTGCGATGCGTCCCACCAGTGGGTCACCTCGCTCAGATGCGTGAGCGGCTGGGCGCCGTCCATCGGGTTGACCACCGACTTGTGCACCTGGAGCGCGGCGATGCCGTAGCGGCTGCGCAGCGGATCGTCCTGCGCCAGCGGCACCGTGTACACGCCGGGGACGGGTGTGGGGCGATGGCTCACCCAGTCGTGCAACTCCGCCTGGATCCACGCGATCGTGAGCAGGTTGAGGAACGGAACCTCCTGGCGCGGCCGGTTCGGATGCGGGGCGAGAATGAACCGGCTCACTTCACGCGGACTGGGCAGGGCATCCTCGACGCGATTTCTGCGCGTGGCGAGCGGCGAGCCGCTGCGCTGGATCTCGGTGCCGGCTGCACCTTCCATCGGGTCGTCGGTGTTCCAGGCGCCGGTCGCCGTGCGAAAGCGTTCGGTCCACTCCGGGCGTCTCTGGCCGGGCGGCTGGTCTGCGACGAGCGTCCCCGAATACGTGGATTGCAGTTTGTCGCCGTTGAGCCCGTGGCGCATGGCGCCGAGGTAGAGCAGCCCGAGCAGGGTGGGCAGCCGGTCCCAGTTCTCGAAAGCAAAGATCTTCGTTCGATCGCGGCACCACGAGTAGATGACCGCAACCGCCCCCTTGATGACAAGGCCGAGAACGAAACCCATTACCTTGCCGTACACCTGCATGAATAGGCCCCGCCTCGGTTCACGCGGCAGACCGCCGCTCACCGTGGGCTCGCGCAGCGCGAGCGCGGCCGGCTTGCGCAGTTGGGCGGGCTTGAAGTCCGGGATCGCATCCCCCGCGCGTTCGATGCCGGTCGTCCGGTTCGTGCGCACGCGCTCGCGAAGCTCGGCCGCCAGCGGGTTCGGCGCGCGGCTGAGCGACTCGGTGAAGTGCGTCTCGGCGCTCGCCCAGTCCTGCTGGTGGAAACAGACAAGGCCAAGGAGATAGTGCGTCTCGCCGCGCGGATCGTCCGGATCCGCCTTGAGTGCGCGGTCCAGGAACTCTCTAGCGTCCGAAAGATCGTCAGGGTCGGCAGCGTGTTCGAGAATGTTGCGCGCTGCCGCGCGCAACTGCTCCGGCCCGGTGACCAGTTCTACCGACGGAACCGAAGCCGCCGTGGCCACTGGTGGAACGAGCTCAGCAGGTGAAGCTTCACGTACGGGCGCAAGATCCCCACCGCCCGCATCCGTTGTCCCAGAGCCGCTCATCTGCGTCATAGGCACCCCCCTTGGCTGATTCTGACGGCTAGGCAACCCAACCGTCTCACGTGCGCTAGCGCGACTCAAGGCGCGACGGCTGCCCCATGTCCCGCGGTTCAAAACGTCCAGGTAAATTGAACCCCAAAGATGTCGATGGAAGTGTCGTAGCTGCCGGTCGCGTTGTTCGTGATCGTCAGTGGCCCGAGCGAAGATTGCTTCGTCTGGTTGATGCTCGGGGACGGCACGAACAGGTGTGCGTAGCCGAAATCCAGCGCACCGCCCTTGCCGAACTTGTATTGCGCACCCAGCGCGACCCAATAGCGGTCACTGTCGGGCAGGCGCACCGTACGGTTCTGGTCCGTGACCGGAGACTGGTCCCAGGCGAGGCCGCCGCGCAGCGTCCAGTCCGAGCTGAGAGAGTAGTTGACGCCTAGGGCAATCCGCCATGCGTCCTGGAAGTTCAAGGCCAGCTGGTCCGCGGTTTGACCCGTGTTGGCGTTCACGACGTTGATGGTGCCGATCGTGCCCCAGTGCGTGTATTGAACATCGCCGAGGAGCTGCCACTTCTCGCCCAGTTGCTGCGTCATGCTGAGCAGCGCCATGTCCGGGAACTTGATGTCGGCCGTGGCAGGAAATGTCCCCGCTGACACCACCGACCCGGTGGAGGTGGTCGTGGTCACACTGCCGTTCAACGTGTAGTTCAAAGCGGACCGATACGAGACCCCCACGCGCGTGTCCGGGCTGAGCTTGAACAATGCCCCGACGTTCCAACCCCAAGCGTCGTCATTTGCATCGAGCGTGGTCAACCCCTCGGTCGACAGCCCGATGAGTGTGGCGTTGGTGAGCGTGGCCTTCGCCTGCTGCCAGTTGATCCCGGCGCCCAGCGAGACGGTGTCGTTGACCTTGAACGCGACCGAGGGGTTGATGTTCACCGTCTTCACTTCCGACTCGATGCCTAGGAAGCGTCCCATCCAGTTGGCTTCGTAGTCCGTCTTCAACCCGACGGGCGCGCCGACGCCCACGCCGACCGCCCAGCGGTCGCCGACCGGGGCGGAGAAGTAGAGACTGGGCACGAACGACCAGCCGCCCGCGTTTCCGCCTGTGTTGGTCCCGAGCGGGACCGTTCCGGGCGGGGCCGGCGGGCTCGGCGGGAACTGGGTCTGGCTCGCGCTCCCATTGAACTGGGTCTGGATATCGATCCCGGCGCCAGCGACGACGACCTGCGTCCCGGGAAGCAGGGTGAGCCCGGCGGGATTGAAGAAGATGGTGCTGGCATCGGCGGCCACGGCCGCGCTGCCGGCATAGGCATTGCCCAGGCCGCTCGCGTTCTGTTCGAGCAGGGCGAAGCCCGCCGCGCCGGCCTGACCGGACAGAACCGCGGACGCCGCCGCGACGGACGCGAAAATGCAGAGTCGTTTGAGTTCGTGTTCCATCGTGCTCCCCCTCTCTTGTTCTCGATCCGGATGCACCGAAACCAGCCTCGCTTGCCCTCCTTCCGTCATGCTCGCTGCTACGGGACCGTTCGCGGACGCCGCAGCGCGTGGATGCTTGCGCCCGTAAGCCCGGCCGGCTTCGACTCGATGCAGCTCAACGCGACGTGTCCGTCCCGCTATAGGGCCACCATCGCGCGGCGACGGTTGCACGCTGCGCCGGCGAGTCTGCTGTCGCCTCGGCACCGCTTCGCCGAGCCGGCAGGCGTCGAGCTCCGGCACTGCGCAAGCGCCGTCGACGACGGGACCGCCAGCCGACTGCCGCGTTGCATGAGCCGCGCAGCCAGTATGCGCGTCTGCTGCACGTGCCGCAACGCGCTGAATGTCCTCGGATGATGACGTGCTGGGCATGTCGGCAACGTCCGTATCGGCCTACTCGAACAGCCTACACAGGCGGCGCTTACAGATGAGTTACCGATTGCACCGCGAGGAATCGCCCCGTGCGGCGCGCGGTGCAAGATGCTCGGGTCGTCCGGCTCGAGCGACGCATCATTACCAGCCCTCGCACGCCGGCCTCTTCGACAGGCGCCGTCAAGGACCGGGGGAGGCGGGGGTTGCATAGGCCGGTGATGGCCATAGATATCAGATGCCCGCGCTGCCCGCGCGCAACGGAACGAAAGGTCGCGATGAAGGCATTTGGCAAGAAACCCAACGGCTTGCGCTTGGAGCGCATGAAAGCCTCACCGTTGTGGGGCGGTGAGGCATTTCGCAACGTGTATCCCGTGCTGCGGAGACTGCGGGACCCCGAAGCCGCCCCGCCGTCGGTGAGCGAGTTCTTGTGCGGCGGCGACCGGCGCGTGCCGCGAGGGCCGCTACCGTCCGTTGACCCGACCGCTGCGTGGTCGAAGCCGGCGGGCACCGGGCTGCGCGTCACCTGGCTGGGGCATTCCACGGTGCTGATCGAGATCGACGGTCTGCGCGTGCTGACCGACCCGGTCTGGGGGCCGCGCGCCTCGCCTTCCCGGCATATCGGTCCGAAACGCTTCCAACCGGTTCCGATTCCGCTGCAGGCGCTGCCCTCGATCGACGCGGTCCTGATCTCGCACGATCACTACGACCACCTGGACTATCCGACCATTCGCGAGCTTGGACTGCGTGAGGTGCCCTTCATCACTTCGCTCGGCGTCGGCGCGCATCTCGAAGCGTGGGGTGTGCCGCCGGAGCGCATCACGGAGCTCGACTGGTGGGAGTCGCACACGCTGCCCAACGCAGACTTGACCGTGACAGCGGGGCCGTCGCAGCACTTCTCCGGGCGCCACCTCAAGGACCGGAACGCGACGCTGTGGTCGTCACTGATCATCCGCTCGCCGAAGCATGCGGTCTTCTTCAGCGGGGACACGGGCCTCACCACGGAGTACGCCGCGATCCGCGAGCGGCTCGGCCCGTTCGATCTGGTCATGCTCGAAGTGGGCGCGTTCCACCCCTCGTGGGGCCACATCCACCTCGGCCCGCACAACGCGCTCGAAGCGTTGGCGCTGCTCGGCGGAGGCCCATTCCTTCCCGTGCATTGGGGAACGTTCAGCCTGGCGATGCACGCCTGGGATGAGCCGGCGGAGACGCTGCTTTCACTCGGCCCGAAGCGTGGCGCGCAGCTCGTCATGCCCCGTCTGGGAGAGCCGGTCGAGCCGGCCTATGCCGATCGGGTAACGCCGTGGTGGCGTGCCGTGGATGCCGTGCCGAGCGCACCGTCGGCCGAACCGCATCCGACGATGCCGAAGTCGCTACCTTGGCCGATCGACTAGGCGGCGTTGTCCGCTGGTCTCGATCGCGCGCCTCAAGGCGCGGAGCAGTCCGGGGGCCGCGGCCACGAGGGCGTGGCCGACAGCTCGACGAGGATTTCGCCGAGCGCTTGGCCGTAGCCGCGTACCAAGGCGTCCGGTGACGCCTGCTTGAGATCGACACGGCGGGTGATGGAACGTTCCAGCGCCGCCCTGGGGGATGCGCTGCCGAGGTCCACGAGCGTGAACTGCACGGTCATCTCCGCGGCCGGGACACGACCGGGGCGGAAGTCCCCATAGAGCTCGGTGATGGCGGCTTCCAGGGCATAGGGCGCAGGCACCGCGCTGCCCGGCTGGGAGACGGTCTTGAACGGACCGGCGCGGTCGAGCCAGTCCGCCATGCGCGCGCCGAGCATGGGGCCCGGCTCGGCGATGAAGGCGTTGTAGAAGTCGGCCGTGAACTTGACGTCGTCCATGCGGTACACGAGCGCGTTGCTCGCGAACGCAGGCGCAACGCGGACATTGCCCATGCGCAGCGCCTCCGCGCAACGCGTCGCACCCGGCGTGGGCGCAGGCGGCTCGACGACATAGGTCGTCGTATGCGGTGCGGGATCACCGATCGAACAGGCGGCGAGCGCGAGGAGCGCGCTTGCAGCGGCGCAAAGATGCAGGACGCTCATCTCGACTCCCTGGGGAGCTGGACCTTCTGCGGCGGTCCACCGACGAGCAGCCCAGGCGGATAGCGCTTCACGATCTCGGACAGCACGCGCAAGTTGTCCGCAGTCACACGCAGATCCTGCACGGCGCCGCGGATGTCGTACTGATTGTCCGCCAGCAGCGCGTCGGCGCGCTGCATGGCCCGATCGAGGCTCTTCGCGATCCGGTCCAACTCTCCGGTCTCGGCGATCTTGCGCAGACGGGCTGTGGTCGCCGAGACGTCGCCTACCGTCCGCTTGAGGCCGGGGTCGGCGAGCAGCTCGTCGAGCCGCGCCGAGGCGGCCGCGAGGTTGCGCACCGCGTCGTCGAGCGGCGCCTGCGCGATCACCCGGTCGACGCGGTTGACGGTGGAGCGAGCGTCCTTGATGAGCGCCACGGCCTCCGCGGAGAGTTGCGCGACCGGAATCTGATCGAGCTTCTTGTTCACGTTCACCACGAGCGCGTTGAGGTTGCGGCCCAGCTGCTCGATGTCGGCCTTATCGAGATTGGCGACAACGCTCTTCAGATTCGCGATGAGCTCGGCTGCGACGCTCGGCGCCGAAGGGATGTAAGGATAGTCCGGCTTCCAGTCGAACGCGAGCGGGGGCGGATTTTGCGGGTCGAGGAAGTCGAGCGTGAGCCGCTGCTGGCCGGTGATGCCGGCGAGCTGGGTCTGCGCGCGCAGGCCGCGCTTGACGAACGCGTCGAGCTCCTTCTTCCAGATCTGCGTGCGCTCTCCGGTCAGGGTCGCGCGGACCACGATGTAGCCCTTGCGCTTGTCGACCGGGATGTCCTTCTCGTACAACGCCGCGCCCAGCGCGATCCCGGTCACCTTGCCCAGCGGAACTCCACGATACTCCACCGGTGCGCCCAGCTCGAGCCCGGCGACCGACCCATCGAAGTAAGTCTCGAACGTGACGCTCGGCTCGAACAGCGAGCGCGCGCCCAGGATGAACAACACCCCGAACAGGACGGCGAGCGACACCACCACGAACACGCCGAGTCGAATGTAGTACTGCTTCTCGTCCATGATCAGATCTCCGCTTTGCGTGGCACCGCGTCGGGTTCGCGGTTGAAGAACTGCCGCACCCGTGGGTCGCTGCTGCCGTCCCGCAGCTCGGCCGGCGCGCCTGTCGCGATGATGCTGCGCGAACGCGGGTCGAGCATGATGGCGCGGTCCGCGATCGTGAAGATGCTGTTCAACTCGTGGGTCACGACCACGAAGGTGAAACCCAGATTCGCGCGCAGCGACAGGATCGTCCGATCGAGGTTCGCCGCTGTGATCGGGTCGAGTCCCGCCGAGGGCTCGTCGAGCATCAGGATGTCGGCGCCCAGCGCCATGGCGCGCGCGATCCCCGCGCGCTTGAGCATCCCGCCGGAAAGCTCCGCCGGCATCAGCGCTTCGGCGTAGCCCATCTCGACTTGACGCAGCAGCATGCGGGCCGTGAGGTTCTTCTCCGGCAGCGCGATATCCGTGAACTCGTCGAGCGGGAAGCGCACGTTCTCCAGCGTGGTCAGGGACCCGAACAGCGCGCCGCTCTGGTACATGACGCCCAGCTTTCGCTGCAGCCGCGCCTTCTCGTCTCCGCGCGCCGTCACGATGCTCTTCCCGTCGATCAGCACGTCGCCGGCCAGCGGCCGATACAGGCCGATCAGCACCTTCATCAGGCTCGACTTGCCGGAACCGGAGCCGCCCAGAATCACGAGGATCTCGCCGCGCTGCACGTCGAAGGACGCGCTCTGGAGGAGCACGCGCGCGCCGTAACCCAGCGTCAGGTTGCGCACGCTCACCGCGGGCGATTGCGCGCTGCTCATCGTCGAACTCACCAGCAGTCGCAGCCCGCTACACGCCCCAGCGGCTGGTGAGCACCGTGAACAGCCCGTCGAGCACCACGACCCACACGATGCTCGTCACCACCGTGCTGGTTGCGGCCCGGCCCACGGCGGCGGCACCCGCACCGGTGGCGAGCCCCCGCTGGCACCCGATCGCGGCGATCACCAGGCCGAAGACCGTGGCCTTGATCAGACCGAGGACGAAATCCTTCGTGTGGACGGCGCCGAGGAGCTGCGTGTAATACTGGAGGAACCCGATGTCGAAGCTCAACATCACCAGCGCGCCGCCGAATATTCCGATCACATCGGCCAGCACGGACAGCAGCGGCACCACCAGCGCCGATGCCAGCAGCCGCGGCAGCACCAGGAAGCGCACCGGGTCGAGACCGAAGGTGACGATCGCGTTCACCTCCTCGTTGACCTTCTGCGTCCCGATCTGGGCGGCGAAAGCCGCGCCCGTTCGCCCCGCGAAGACGATGGCGGTCATCAGCGCGCCGAGCTCGCGCAGCATGGCCACACCCACGCCGTTGACGACATAGATGACGGCCCCGAACTGCTGCGCGACCAGCCCGATCTCGAACGCGATGATCACGCCCATCAGGAAGCCGATCAGCATGACGATCGGCACGGCGTCGGCGCCCGCCTCCGCGGCGACCGCCACGACTTCTGCCAGACGGACCGTGCGCGGGTGGCCCACGGCGTGCCAGAGCGCGGCCGTGCATTCGCCGATGAAGCCGATCATCGTCCGCACATCGGCGATCACGCCCGCGGTCGCCCGACCGATCTGCTCGGCGATGCCGATGGGTGGAGGTCCGTGGTAGGACTCCGCGAAGTCCTTTGGGTCGTAGCCTTCGACCAACGCCGCGATGTTCGGGGCGAGTCTCTCGATCGTGACCTCGGCCCCGTGCGGCCGGGGGCGGCGGCGCAAATCGAAGATCAGCGCAATCCCCGTGTCGTCGACGTACTCGAGCTTGGACGCGTCGACGACGATCGGCCGGGCCGGATTGCGCTCCAGCGTCTGGAGCGCAGTGCGCCAGATGCGCGCCACCGTGTAGGCCGTGATCCGGCCTTCCAGGGTGATCGTCGCGCCATCCCCGGCAGCCGGGGCCCCGCGTGCCGTGGTCATCGGTCAGAGTCCCCCTCCGATGCCGACACTATCACAGATAGGGCGTCATCCGCGCACAGTGGCGGATCCGCATGCGCGTGACGCCTGGGATCCTGCCGCCGCGGATCGACGCTTGCCCTAACGCAGCGCAGCCTCGATGTCGCCGGCGATCGCTTCGGGTTTGGTCTGCGGCGCGTAACGCTTGAGCGGCTTACCGTCCTTGCCGACCAGGAACTTGGTGAAGTTCCACTTGATGCCCTCGGTCCCCAGCAATCCCGGCTCGCTCGATTTCAGGAATTCGTAGAGCGGATGGGCGCCAGGGCCGTTGACTTCGATCTTCGCGAACAGCGGGAAGCTCACGCCGAAGCGAGTCTCGCAGAAGCTCTTGATCTGCGCCTCGTCGCCGGGCTCCTGCGCGCCGAACTGGTTGCAGGGGAAACCCAGCACCGCGAAGCCGCGCTCCTTGAACTTCTCGTGCAGCTCCTCCAACCCCTGGTACTGCGGCGTGAAGCCGCATTCGCTGGCAACGTTGACGACCAGCAGGACTTTGCCCTTGTAATCGGCGAGCGATTGCTCTTTACCCTCGATGCTGCGTGCACTGAACTCGTACACCGTGGCGCTGCCCATGCGATCCTCCGATACAGTCTCGAACTTCCCGAGCGGAATTATCGCGCAAGCCGGCAGACTCTGATCACGTGTCGCGGCAGGCACCGGGCCCCGGCGGCCGAGTGGCAGCGAGTGAAGGGAAGTCGGGGCAGTCCTCGGCGGGCGCGCAACTTGTTCTGCTGGAGCTCGCGCCCGCGCGGTTCGAGTTTCGCGCCCGGCTCCTCCCACAGTCGCTCAAGAACATCGGCGCTGTCCGCGTCGAGATTCACGAGTCCGAGCTGAACTAACCGGATGCGGGGCGGCAGGGCGCGACCGAGTGCGCGCGATAGGCCACCGCCGGATGCCGCATTCGGGCGGCTACGCAGAACCCGCGAACACGGACTCCCACCGGATACTTACGCCGGAAAGCGCTTCGACCCTTAGCTCGCCCGTCGTCTCGTGAATTGCGGGCCGCCCGTACCGCGCGCCCTCGATGCGGTACACGGTGACAACGCGATCGGTCGGGTGGACCAGCCACACCTCGGGAACACCGGCGCGCTCGTATGCAGCCAGCTTCACCGTCTGGTCATGGCTGGCGGAGGCAGGCGATAGCACTTCCACGATCCAGTCTGGCGCCCCACGCATCCCGCGCTCATCCAGCTTGCGAGGATCGCAGACGACAAGGAGATCGGGCTGCACGACGGTATCGACCCGCTCGTCGGCCTCGTCCTGCTTGGCCAACCGCACGTCGAAAGGTGCGATGTACGGGCGGCAGGCTCGGCCCGCCAAGGTGTTAGCCGCCTGGCGATAGATTTCGCCGACTGCCTCCTGATGCAGCCGAATCGAAGCGGGCGACATCAGGTAAGCGATCCCGTCGATCAGCTCGTAGCGAACCTCCTCGGGCCACGCGAGATAATCGCCGTAGGTGTGGTACGCGGTATCGCGTTGCGTCAAGGCCATGGCGGCGTGCGCAGGCGTCACGACGCCTTGCGCGTGTCTCCAACGAGCTGATCTTACCGCGAGACGGACCTCTCCCGCGCGTTACCCAGCCCTCACACGGGCAAGCCTATCCTTTCGCCGGTCATGGCGCTGTCGTCATCGACGCTTGGTCAGCCGGTCGGCTCGGGTATAGCCAAGCCGCAAGGCAATAGAGCGAAGCCGCGAGCAGCAGCACGAGCGTAAACCCGATATGAATCGCCAACAGGGTGGCGAGCACCGCGCTCACCACCGAAGCGCATGCATTCACTCCCCACGCCCAGGGCACCAGCGCCCGCTGCAGCGACGAGAGGCTGCGCATCGCCAGCGGGAACGGCATCCCCATCGCAAAGCCCAGCGGAAAGATGAGCGCCACGGCGAGCGCGATGCGTACGGCGTCCGGAAGTGCGGCGACAACAGGCAGAAGTCGCGGCAACACGATGGCATAGATCAGTATTGCCGCGAGGATCGCCAGTACGGGCAGCGCGACGGCCCGGCGGCGCTCCACGGCCTGCGGCGACAGCCGCTCGGACCAGCGGCTGCCGAACCCGGCCGACAGGAGGAAAGCGAACAGCGCGACCGCTACCGCATAGAGCGGATGATGGAGCAGCAGCACGAACTTCTGGATGAAGGCGATCTCGACGAACATGAACGCCACGCCGATCACGCCGAAGTACGCCGCAACTCTCGCCCGCGAACGACCTACGCTTGCATGCGCCGGCGCTCTGCCCAGCACGCGCAGCGGTAGAAGGATCAACACGAGGCTCACCACCAGGGCCTGCACGAGCGTCGCGGCAAGCAGCGGATAGCCCCATTCCAGCAGCGGCAGCCCACCGCTGCCCTTCAGCTTCAGCACCTCGGGCAGCGTGCGCCACTCGAAGAAGCGGAAGAAATAAGGCCGATCGTCGACGGCCGGCGCGATATCGAACTTGTAGCGGGCGATGAAGTCCGCTCGCCCAGGTCCCAGCAGCGCCGCGGCACCATCGTAGAAATAAGGCTCGTCGAGCTGGTTGTACCGATTCGCCTCCTGCCGTGGCATGCCCGGATACCAGGCGAGGTCGAAGGAACGCTCGCGGCAGAAGCTTCGCACGCGCTCGACGTCTTCGAGTGTCACGACGCCGTTTTTGATCAGCAGCGTCGCGGTCTTCCAACTGCGGATCAGGACGAGCCTGCTTCCAGGGTCGGCGACGCCGTCGCGTTCCAGCGCCTCGACGGCCATCCCGAACAGCTTCAGCGTGTCGCGCGGCGGCAGCGTGACCCAGCGCGTGATGGAGAGATAGCCGCCTGGCGCGAGCCGCGCCAGCATCGTACGCAGCGCCTCGACCGTGTACAGATAACTCTCGGAGAGCGCATACAGTCCGGCGGAGGAAGCGCCGAAGGCGTCCAACAGCGCGAGCTGGATCACATCGTAGCTTTGCCGGCTCGCCGTCATGAAACCGCGCGCTTCTCCGATGTGCACCATGACGTCGGGTTGCGCGTAGGGCCGGCCCGAGAAAGACGCGAAGCGCTCTTCGACCAATCGCACGACCTGGGGATTCAACTCCACTGCATCGACCGCCGCCGCACCCGCGTACAACGCCTGCAGCACGTCCGCGCCGGAGCCCGCACCGAGCACCGCCACACGCGGGCGAGCGACGAGGTGATAGGGCAATGCCGAAGTCATGTAGTCCAGATAGGCGAGCGGCGGGAGCGTGCCGTCGAACCGCACGATTGCGCTCATGCCCTCGCCGTCGGTGAAGAGCGCGAGCTGCTCGGGCGGCTCGCCCGGGGCGTTCAGGCTCAAACCCGGCGCATAACGAAACGGCACCTGCGGGCTTTCGACCACGGTCACCAGGCCGAGCGGACTGGAAACCTCGGCCAACACCCGAGTGCCGGTCACCTCCAGCGTCTGCGACAGCTCCTTGTACGGCGACATCCGCGGTTGCCCCAACGGCCCGTGCAGCGCCCACAGGACCAGCGCTCCTGCGACGAGGGAGCTCGCAGCCGCGATGGCATGCCAGAAGCCGCGCCCGATCGAGGCGAGCGCGGCCGCTGCGAGCGCAGTCGCCGCGACACAGCCCAACACGGACAGCGGAGCCACTGCGAACAGCCCGACGATCACACCCAGGCAGCCGGCCGCGGCGCCCAGGATGTCGAAGCTGTAGATGCGGCCCGCCTGCTCGGCGTAGCGCGTGAACATCAGACACACGCAGATCGCCGCGAAGAAGAACGGCAGAAACAACAGCAGATACACCGCGAGCAGCCACACCGGCTGTCTGGGATCCCACAGAAACTCGAGCGCGTTGAACGGCACCGCTTGGGCCAGGAGGAAGCAGCCGGCCGCGGCCACTCCGAACAGCGCCGCGCACAGGGCGAACGCCGCGTCCAACCGGCGCAACAGGCGCTCCTGAAGCAGCGTGACGAAGCTGCCCGCGGCCCCGTATCCCAGCAGCGCCACGCTGATCATCATGTACGCGAAGTGGTGCCACTGGACGATGGAGAACAGGCGGGTGAGCAGAATCTCGTACGCGAGCGCAGCGGCCGAAACGAGCGAAAGCGCGAAACGCAGCCGGGGAGATACTCCGGCCGCTGTGGACATCGCCGCCGACCCCGAGCCGCCCTTGCCGAGCCAGGACAAGAGACCGGATGCGAGCGGGCGCATCGGCCGCTCAGTGCTTCCCCGTGAGCGGAACGAAGGCTACGGGAAGGATCTGGCGCGTGGTCACCGAGCCGTCGGCCTGCTTCTCGATCAGCATGAGGTACTGCGTGAGGAAGCTCGCGCCGACCGGGATCACCATGCGCCCGCCGGGTTTGAGCTGCTTCACCAGCGGCGGCGGGACGTGGCTCGCCGCCGCGGTGACGACGATGGAGTCGAAGGGCGCATGTTCCGGCCATCCGTAGTAGCCGTCGGCGACTTTGACCTCGGCGTTGCGATAGCCGAGCTGCGCCAGGCGCTGCGCCGCCTGCTTCGCGAGCGGCTCGATGATCTCGATGGTGTACACCTGCTTCACGAGCTCGGCCAGCACCGCCGCTTGATAGCCCGAGCCGGTGCCGATCTCCAGCACCCGGTCGCCGGGCTTGCTGTGCAGCAGGTCGGTCATCACCGCGACGATGTACGGCTGCGAGATCGTCTGGCCATGGCCGATCGGCAGCGGGCGATTCTCGTACGCCTCGGACTCCAGGTCCTTGCTCACGAACTGATGCCGTGGCACCTTGCCCATCACGGCCATCACCCTGGGATCGAGCGTGCGCTGTCCCATCTCGCCGCTGACCAGGAGCTGCGTGCTTTCGATCTCGCGCACCATGCGCTGGCGATCCGCGACAAGCCGGTCTTGCGCGTAGGACCCGGAAAAGGCACCGGCCAGCAGCAACGCGGCGAGGAGTCGCACGCCGTTCCGGCCCGGGACGGCGCTCCGCGGGCTCGGAGCAGGCGCATGCTCGGTGCTCGCACCTCCCGGATTCCACCGCGTCACCCCGACGAACGACATGCACATCGTCATAGCGGCACTCCGCACCGCATCCCGCGCTTCACTTCCCGAGCATGCGCGACAATTCCCCGCTGTCGATCAACGCTTGCAAGTCGGAAGCGCCGCCCACCAGGATTCCCTTCACGAAGATCATCGGAAAGGTGGGCCAACCGGTCCACATCTTGAGCGCGTTGCGCCGATGCCAGGGGCCGAAGTAGTTGCCGTACTCCATGTACTTGTACGGAATGTGGCGTGCATCGAGCGCTTTTCGCGCCTGCTTGGGAAAGGGATTCTGCGCCATGCCGACCACCACCACGTCGTTGGACGCGACCGCCGCCTGCACCTCGCGAACGATGTCCGCATGGTTGTTCGCGATCCGTTCGCGGATCGCCGGGTGGATGTGGGCTTCGTCGAGGATTTCGCGGCTCATGGGATGCCTGACATCGGTTTGAGGAGCTTCGATCCGGGCCGCCATCGCCGGCAGCCCAGCACGCGCTTCGGGTCGGATCGCGTCCACGCTCCGATGCTCTTGCGAGGCCGTGACCGTGAGTGCGCCGGCCGGGTGGTCGACCCGAGTCGCAGGACCATTATGTGAGCAGCCTCCCTCACGGGCAAGACCGGCATCCGGCACTGGCCTGCATCCTGCATGGCCCGGAGCCGCTCGGCGGGAAGATGAGGCACAATTCGCACTCTCTGCCCAGCCACCGCTGGCATCGCTTGTCTTCGTCCGAGGATCTCCATGACTGCTTTCACCTGTGCGGCCATTCTCGCGGGCCGAGCACCGAAGGACACACCCGTCACCGTCAAAGGCTGGGTGCGCACGCGGCGCGACTCGAAGGCCGGCATTTCCTTCGTGCACGTCTCGGACGGCTCCTGCTTCCACCCGGTCCAGGTCGTGGCGCCCAACACGCTCCCCAACTATGCGGACGAGATCCTGCATCTGACGGCGGGCTGCTCGGTGGAGGCCACCGGCAACATCGTGCCCTCGCCGGCGAAGGGGCAACCCTTCGAGATGCAAGCGAGCGCGATCAAAGTGCTCGGCTGGGTGGAGGACCCCGACTCGTATCCGATCCAACCCAAGCCGCACACGCTGGAGTTCCTGCGCGAGGTCGCGCACCTGCGACCCCGCACCAACGTCATCGGCGCGGTCACGCGCGTACGCCACACGATCGCGCAGGCGATCCACCGCTTCTTTCACGAGAACGGCTTCGTGTGGGTGAACACGCCGATCATCACCGGATCGGACGCGGAAGGTGCGGGCGAGCTGTTCCGCGTGTCGACGCTGGACTTGATGAACCTGCCGCGCACGCCGGAGGGCAAGATCGACTTCTCGCAGGACTTCTTCGGGCGCGAGACCTTCCTCACCGTCTCCGGACAGCTCAACGTGGAGAGCTACTGCCTGGCGCTGTCCAAGGTCTACACGTTCGGCCCGACGTTCCGCGCCGAGAACTCGAACACCAGCAGACACCTCGCGGAGTTCTGGATGATCGAGCCCGAGATCGCGTTCGCGGCGCTCACCGACGATGCCGCGCTGGCCGAAGCGCTGCTCAAGCACATCTTCCGGGCCGTGCTCGAGGAGCGGCCCGACGACATGGCGTTCTTCGAGGAGCGCATCGAGAAAGGCGTGATCGCCAAGCTGCAGGGCATCGTCGACTCGCAGTTCGTGCACATGGAGTACATCGAGGCCATCCGCATCCTGGAGCAGGCGAAGGAGAAGTTCGAGTTCCCGATCCATTGGGGCATGGACCTGCAGTCCGAGCACGAGCGCTACCTCTCGGAGAAGCACGTCCGCGGGCCGCTGGTGCTGATGAACTACCCGAAGGAGATCAAAGCGTTCTACATGCGGCTCAACGACGACGGCAAAACCGTCGCGGCGATGGACGTGCTCGCGCCGGGGATCGGCGAGATCGTAGGCGGCAGCCAGCGGGAGGAGCGGCTCGACGTGCTCGACGCCCGCATGGCGCAGGCCGAGCTCGACAAGGCGCATTACGACTGGTACCGCGACCTGCGCCGCTACGGCACCGTCCCGCACGCCGGGTTCGGTCTGGGCTTCGAGCGCACGGTCGCCTACGTGACGGGGCTCACCAACGTGCGCGATGCCATCCCCTTCCCCAGGACGCCGGGACACGCGCGGTACTGACTCGAGCGCGACCTGAAGCGCCTCCCGATCGCGCGCCGCGGGATCAGGCGGGCAGCCGGTCCGCCAACTGCCGGTCGAACATCCAGCCCGGGTATTCGCGCGGCAGCTTGCTCACCTCGTCCAGCGCAGCGATCTCGGCGTCCGAGAGCCGCAGCTCGGCGGCCGCGAGGTTGTCGGCGAGCTGCTCTTGAGTCTTCGCGCCGATGATCACGCTGGTCACCGCAGGCCGTTGCAGGACCCACGCGAGCGCCACGCGAGCGACCGACACGCCGTGCGCCTTCGCGATCGGCCGCATCGCGTCCACGCAGCGGAACGCACGCGGGCGGTCCACAGGCGGAAAGTCGAAGGTGGTGCGACGCGCGCCCTCGGGGCCGGCGGCGCTGTCGCTGAACTTGCCGCTCAGCAGCCCGCCCGCCAGCGGACTCCAGACCAGGATGCTCAACCCCTGGTCGAGCGCCACCGGAACGATCTCGCGCTCCAGGTCGCGCCCGGCGAGCGAGTAGTAGGCCTGGACGCTCTCGAACCGGTTCCAGCCCTGTCGCTCGGATACGCCCAGCGCCTTCATGATCTGCCAGGCGGCGTGATTGGACACGCCGATGTAGCGCACCCTCCCCGAGCGCACCAGGTCTTCGAGCGCGCGCAGCGTCTGATCGAGCGGCGTGACCTGGTCTACGCCGTGGATCTGATACAGATCGACGTGATCCTGCCGGAGCCGGCGCAGGCTCGCGTCCAACTCGTTCATGATGTGCACACGCGTGAGCCCCACACGGTTGGGGGTCGGCCCCATGCGCACGCGCACCTTGGTGGCGATCACCAGGTCCTCGCGCGGCAGTCCTAGCTTGGCGAGCGCCTCGCCCACGATGCTCTCCGACTGGCCTTCCGAGTAGACGTTGGCGGTGTCGATGAAGTTGACGCCGGCCTCGAAGGCGGCCTTGATCTGCGCCTGCGCCTCCGCCAGGCCGAGGCGCCCGACCACCTCCCAGCGTCCTTTGCCGCCGTAGGTCATCGTCCCCAGGCAGATCTCCGAGACATACAGGCCGGTCCGGCCCAGCAAGCGATACCGCATGGCTATGTTCTCCTGTGTGGATCCACGTTCTTGCCGCGAGCTTTCAACCGAGTGCCCGACGCGCCGGGTCGCGGTCGTCCAGGACGTAGCCTATCAGGATCTCGATGGCGAAGCGGTTACAGTCCTGCGCACAGATGCTCCTACCTGCTGAGCGCGCCGCGTCCAGATCCCTTAGACTTGTCGGCTCCACCATCATTGGCGCGGGCTCGCGCGACGCGGCGCGGAATGTGAGCAGCCCGCGCCACGCGACGCAAGGCTGCCCGAGTCGCATGGAAACGTTACGGAGCACACGAGTGACACCACACCGAATCGCGGTCATCGCCGGAGACGGCATCGGCAAGGAAGTCATGCCCGAAGGCGTGCGCGTGCTCGACGCAGCCGCGCGCAAGTTCGGCGTCCCGCTCGCCTTCGACCACTTCGACTGGAGCTGCGACAACTACGAGCGGCATGGCTGGTGGATGCCGCCGGACTGGCGGGAGAAGATCGGCGGCCACGACGCGATCTTTTTCGGCGCAACAGGCTGGCCGGCGAAAGTCCCGGATCACGTTTCGCTCTGGGACTCGCTCATCAAGTTCCGGCGCGGCTTCGACCAGTACGTGAATTTGCGGCCGGTGCGCCTCATGCCGGGCATCCCCTGCCCGCTGGCCGGCCGCAAGATCGGCGACATCGACTACTACGTGGTGCGCGAAAACACCGAAGGCGAATACTCCTCGGTGGGCGGGCGCATGTTCGAAGGCACGGAGCGCGAGATGGCGGTGCAGCAGTCCATCTTCACGCGCAAGGGTGTGGACCGCATCATGCAGTTTGCCTTCGAGCTGGCCATGAAGCGGCCGCGCAAGCTCCTCGCCTCGGCCACCAAGTCGAACGGCATCTCGATCACTATGCCCTACTGGGACGAGCGCTTCGCCGCCATGGCCAAGCGTTACCCCGAGATCAAGACCAGCCAGTATCACATCGATGGGCTCACCATCCAGCTGGTGCTCAACCCGCAGCGCTTCGATGTGATCGTCGCGTCCAATCTGTTCGGCGACATCATCTCGGATCTCGGCCCCGCGACCACGGGCACCATCGGTATCGCTCCCTCCGCGAACATCAATCCGACACGGGAGCTCCCTTCTCTGTTCGAGCCCGTGCACGGCTCGGCCCCGGACATCTACGGCAAGAAGATCGCCAACCCGATCGCGCAGATCTGGTCGGGCGCGATGCTGCTCGATCATCTCGGCCATCCCGAGGCCGCTGGCGGCATCGTGCGCGCGATCGAGCGGGCCCTGCAGGACGGGCCGCGGACACCGGATATGGGCGGCAGCGCGGGCACCGAAGACGTGGGCAAAGCGATTGCCGCTGCGATCTGAACCCGTCGCCAGACGCTTAGCGGCGACCCGACCGCGACTGCAGTGAAGCCATGAGTCGCCACGACGCCAAGCCGCTCCTGATCGGCGGCGAATGGATCGCCGAGGGTGCGGACACGATCACTTCGGTGAACCCGGCCAGCGGCCAAGTCAACTACGAAGTTTGCGCCGCGACCGCACGTCATGTCGATGCCGCGGTCGAAGTCGCGCAGCGCGCCGCAAGCGCGGGCGCCTGGCGCGACATGCTGCCCCACAAGCGTGCGCGGCTGCTCGCGAAGCTTGCCGACATCGTCGAAGCGCGTGCCGAGCCACTCGCGCGGACGCAGATGTTGGAGAACGGAAAGGTCCTGGCGGAATGCCGCGCGCAGGCGCAGTCCGCCGCCGCGACTTTCCGGTACTACGCGGCCGTGTGCGAAACGCTCGGCTCGGAGGTCACCCCTTCGCGCGGCCAGTACTGGTCGATGACCGTCTACGAGCCCTACGGTGTGGTCGCCGCCATCACGCCCTGGAACTCGCCGCTTACGATGGAAGCGCAGAAGCTCGCGCCGGCGCTGGCCGCGGGCAATGCCGTCGTCCTGAAGCCTTCCGAGGTCACTCCCTCAGTGGGATTGGCGCTCGGTCAGGCCGCACTCGATGCCGGGATCCCGGCGGGCATCGTGAACGTCCTCCCGGGGACGGGCGGGGTTGCCGGCGACGCGCTGATCCGCCATCCAGGCGTGAAGTTCGTCTCGTTCACGGGAGGAACCGCGAGCGGGCGGCGGATCGCGGCCATCGCCGCGGAAAAGCTGATGCCGGCGGCGCTCGAGCTGGGCGGAAAGTCTCCGCACATCGTGTTCGCGGACGCGGACCTCGAGGCGGCGGCAAAAGCCGTCGCGGATGGCATCTTCGAGGCATGCGGCCAATCGTGCGTGGCGGGGTCGCGCTTGTTCGTCGAGCGGCGAGTCTACGAGCGAGTGCTCGACCGAGTCATCGAGCGCGCCCGCAGTCTGAGGATCGGCCTGCCGGATGCAGCCGAAGCCGAACTGGGACCGCTCGCTTCCTTCGCGCATCGCGAGCGCGTCGAGCGTTATGTCGCGACCGCGCGAGCGGAAGGCGGAGAGATCGTCGCCGGCGGCCAGCGTCCCGAGAATGGCGGCCTCAGCCGGGGAGCCTACTACCTGCCCACCGTAGTCGCACGACTCGCGAGCTCCGCGACCGTTTGCCAGCAGGAGATCTTCGGGCCGGTGCTATGCGCGCTGCCATTCGACGACGAAGAAGACCTGCTGCGGCAGGCGAACGAGTCCGCGTACGGGTTGGCGGCTGGCATCTGGACGGGCGATTACCGCCGCGCGTGGCGGGTCGCTCGCAGGCTCGAGGCGGGGACCGTGTGGATCAACACCTACAAGCAGCTCTCGATCTCGACGCCGTTCGGCGGCTTCAAGGACAGCGGCATCGGCCGCGAGAAAGGGACCGCCGGGCTGCGCCTGTACCAACAAGCCAAGAGTCTGTACTTCGGCCTGTAAGCGCCATCAGCGCCTGGGAGAGCGCCGCCAGGTCGAGCTGCGCTGCTTGAACGTCTGGATCCTGCGCGCCGGCCGAACTGAGCAGATGGGCATCGCTGGCGATCAGAGGCCGACCCGACTCGTGTAATCCAAAGGGAAGTGCCTAGCGTGTAGACCTCTTCACGGGTCCGTGTAGCTACAGGGCGGACTATCTGTCGAGGAACCGGATCGCAACGACCTCGAAATGCCGATGGCAGAAGCTTTGATGCCGCGCCTCGCAGATGCGGGCGGAAGAAAGCGAACGCCGAGCCTGGAGCGGCGAGCCGGTGCCTGCTCCCTGAAGCATGCGGCGCCCCCCGTGGCGCATACGGAGGAACTGATGGTGTCCATCTCCAGTCCTGTGGCACCGACATCCCGATTGCAAGCCGGGCGCAGCGAGCGTCGCGGAATCGCCGCTCACCATGGCTTGTCGTGAAAACCGTAGGCAAGCGTTCTACGCTTCATTTCCGAGCCCAGACTTGCACGCAGCGCGGAAGCGCGACCAGAATGGTTTCATCCAGGTTGACGCGCTGTATCTCACGGACGCGGCGCTCGACCACTTCCAACGCGCAGAACCCGTGGCCAACCAGCGCGCCTTTACTCTCGGCGATCGAATACTCCCAGAAGCGCTTCTCTTCCCCTCGGAGGTACGCGGGCTGGTTTAACCTCACCTCGATGTCTGCAAGACCCGCCGCACGAAGCAGGCGGTGGACTTTCATCCCGCTCGCTCCATCGATGCCACGCGCGGCACTGATCTCGCTCATGAGTCGAACCTCATCCGCGTAAGCCGGATCGGGTGGGTCGGTCGCTATGCCACCGAGATCTAGCGTCTCCGTGACGAGAACGCCGTTCGGTCGCAACAGGCGCCGCATCTCGATTACGGCTGCTTGCGGGTCGATCAGATGGTCCAGCAGGAACCGGCAGTAGACCAGGTCGAAGCTATCGCTGGGCAGGCCTATGTGCTCAGCGCTGGCCTCGAGGAACGTCATGTTGGTGTAGCCGCTCTCCGTTGCGGAGCACCGCGCGAGCACAAGCTGTTCAGGGCTCTTGTCGATACATACCACAGATCCGGTCGCACCGACTTGTTGCGCCATCCACAAGGCAACGGTTCCGATACCGCAGCCGATGTCCGTGACCCGCATCCCCGATGCAAGGCCCGCATCGCTGAGCAAGCGCTCCGTTCCCGAGCCGTACACGCGATGCAGGAGCCTTAGCCGAATCGCACCGGCGTCACCCACGCCCAGAAGATAGTCCGTCTTCCCGTGGCTCACTTGTGGCCCCGTCGGTGGTGGAACACGACCTCCGGCCGGCTCACGCCCACGAAGGTGTCGAGCGGAGCCCAAGACCTGTTATCACTGGCTGATGCGAGCCCACCGCGATCCGTCGAAACGCTCCAGCTGGACCCGGCTGATGGGGAAATAGTTAGTTGCGCTTGTGTTCACGGTAATGCCGGGAAGCAGCGTAGGCAGCTGAACCGCGCTCAAGCTCGTAGCTTGACGCATGACGTTCTCACGGGTGAGATCGTCGCCGCAGCGCTTGAGCACCTCGACCAGTGCCATCGCCTCCTCGTACCCGCGCAGCGCATTCGGATCCGCTGGATCCGCCTCCGGGTAGTATCGCTTCATGAACGCGAGGTAGCTCTGGACGCCTGGGTCGCTCGCCCATTGTGGATCGCTCGGATCTTTGCTGGATGTCGCGCTGAGCAGCCCCACCGCTTTTTCCAGGCCCACCGGCTTCAACGTGGTAGAGATGGAGTTGGCTGGACTCGCCAGAAAGTGCAAGGGATGCCAATCGATTTCGTAGACCTTGCGAACGGCTTGCGCCCCGGCCTTGGGAGTCGAAAAGTTCATCAGGACGTCCGCGCCGGAGCTCTTCAAGGTAATGATCTGCTGATCGACTGTCGGGTCTGTCACTTCATACGTCGATTCCGCGACGATCATCCGTGCTGCTTTGTCACCGAGCGCAGTCTTCAAGCCGTTGACCAAGTCCTTCCCGTAATCATCGTTCTGGTAGAGCACGCCGACCTTCGCATCTGGTCGATGCTGTAGCAGGTAGGCTGCGTACGCAGCCGCCTCGGTCGCGAAGTTGGGCATGAAGCCCATGGTCCAAGGATAGCTCTTCGGATCGCCAAATTTGGTGACCCCGGTGGTGATAAACAGCTGAGGTACACCTCGGCCGTTGAGATACCTGCGCGTCGCCAAGTTCGTCGGCGTTCCAAGCGATCCGAAGATAATCAGCACGCCTTCGTCCTCTACCAGCCTTCGGGTCTGCTCCATGGTCCTAGGCGGGCTGTACCCATCGTCGAGACTGATCAGGTTGACCCTGCGACCGTTGACGCCGCCCTCGTCGTTGATCTTCTTGAAGTAGGCGGTCATCGCCTTGCCGGTTGGACTGTTCAACGACACCGGTCCGCTATACGGCATCGTCTGACCGATTTTGATCTCCGTGTCGGTTACGCCCGGCCCATACTGCTTCTCGGCAAGACTCACTCCGATTGGTAGAGACACCAGTACGCCGGCAACGAACACAGAACGCAATAGCGAAGCTGCCATGACATCCTCCTCCGTGTTGTACCGCAGTTGCGTGGCTCGCTTAGTTGCCTATATTGTAATTGGATTACGCAAAGTGTAATTACGTAATGGGATAATGTCAACCACAGTCCGTAATCTGGTAGACTCCCCAGCATCGTACGGAGGATGTTCCCCCATGAAGGCCACACAGCAGGGTGTGCAATCGGTAGAGGTCGCTGGGCGTCTGCTGCGAGCGCTGGTGGACGAGGGGCGTGCCATGATGCTGCGCGACCTGGCCAAAGCGGCTCATATGCCTCCGGCCAAGGCTCACCGCTACCTGGTGAGCTTGGGTCGTCTGGGCCTCGTCGAGCAGGACCCGTCCACCGGCCGCTATGACTTGGCCAATTACGCCCTTGAGCTCGGGCTGGCGCGTCAGGGACGGATTGACGCGATCGGTGAGGCGACCGCGGCTTTGGAACAAGTGCGCGAGTCAACGGGGGAGAGTGTCCTGCTCGCAGTATGGGGAGACCGGGGTCCCACCGTGGTTCGCGTCCTCGAATCACGTCGTCTGGGTTTTATTCTGACTCGAGTGGGCGCAGTCATGCCGCTGACCTGGTCGGCAACCGGGCTCGCCTTCGCGGCTTTCCTGCCCGAATCGGTTACACAGAGTCTGGTTACCGCCGAGCTTGAACTGAACCGCCGTACGCCGGGAACGCAGGCCCCAAAGACTAAGAAAGAGTTGGAGGCAATGCTCCTGACAGTTCGCCAGCAGGGCCTATCTCGTATACGGGGTACGGTCACCCCGGGAACTAATGCCTTCGGCGCTCCCGTGTTTGATAGCCGAGGAGGGCTTGCGGCCGTGATGACCGTTCTGGGCTCGGAGCGCACCCTTGAAATCTCCTGGGATGGTGCGGCTGCGCGAGCGATCAGAGAGGCCGCTGCCAGCGTGTCTCGAAGACTGGGCTATTCGCCATCCAAGAAAGAGCGCGCTTGAAGGCCTGTGGGACATCGCAGTGCGCTCTCGAACGAATG
>Ga0335083_10001941_pt1 | contig 27889 bp, 22 predicted proteins | sample Lox_Sample_42_FD_206716 | JGI IMG/M metagenome (GOLD analysis project Ga0335083, IMG submission 206716) | Soil microbial communities from Loxahatchee National Wildlife Refuge, Florida, United States - Lox_Sample_4.2 | ecosystem: Environmental > Terrestrial > Soil > Wetlands | place: USA...
TGGAGGTCTTCATGTTTTAGTGGGGGTTATTTCACGTTTGCCTCTGACATTGTGGCTGCCTGGCGGCTGGCCAGTGTGTGGTGCTCCGGGCTGGGTCAGGGGCAGGTCGGTGCCGTATGTGGGTGTGCTGGCATGTGGCTGTGGTGGTGTGCGGCTGCTGGCTCAAAGCGCGGCTCGTGGGCGTGGCGGTGTGAGGGCCGAATGAGAACGCCGCTAAGCCCAGAACCCATAGAACCGTCAGGATGGAGACGCTGATCGAGCCCGACGAGCCGAGCGAGGGCACAGAAGAAACCAATGGTCGGTTGGCAACGTTAGGTCCTGACTCGCAGGTAATCATCCTTCAGGGGTGATGGCCTTTCTCGTCGTTCGTCGGAGGATCGTGGTTTGTGGCGCTCCGCGGATGCCGGGGCCGGAGGGGAGACGAACCGTGAGCATCGGCCCGGTGGAATATGTGATTCTCGGCTTCCCCGGCAACAACTTCACAGGTCAGATCGTGCCGGAGCTCGCCAAGCTTCTTGACAGCGGACTGGTCAGGCTCATCGACCTCACCTTCATCAGCAAAGATGCCGCTGGCAATGTGGAGGTGGTCGAGTACGACGCTGTCGAGGAGCTGGCGGCGTTCGCCGGTCTCGACGCCGAGGTGGGCGGGATTCTCACTGACGAAGACGTCGCCTACGCCGCACTGAGCCTCGAGCCGAACACCTCAGCAGCGCTGCTCATCTGGGAAGACACCTGGGCAGGCCCATTCGCAGAAGCTGTACGCAATGCGAACGGAGTAATCCTCGAAGGCGCACGAATCCCGCGCGAGATCATCGAACAGGCAATGGGCGCCTTGGCCGACGCCCTCGACTGAAATCGGCAAGCCCCGCACCATTCACGCCGCGTGGCCTCCCACCGGGGCGCCAATACAACAGGAGACGATTGACATGCCGTTGCGACGACGTCGACCCCTTGCACGAATGGCGACGACCGCAGTCGTGGCCGGGACCGCAGCCCACATGGGAGCCAAGTCCGCGCAGCGGAGCGCCGCGGCCGACCAGGAGCAAGACCAGACCCCGCCTGCCCCCACTCCAACGGATGAAACCGCTGCACCCGAAGCCGCCGCACCCGAAACCGCCGAGAGCGCGCAGATCGAACAGATCAAGCAGCTTGCCGCCCTCAAGGACCAGGGCATCCTTACCGAGGATGAGTTCACCGCCTCGAAGGCAAAGATCCTGGGGATCTGACCCCACAGCTAGAGGTGATGCCATCCTGACAGCCCGGAAAAGAGGAGACCAGGAACCCCTGCGGGCACAGACCCAGGATGGCCGGATCCGTTCAGCTGGCCGGGGACTTCGATGACTTGTGTCTAGGTTCGGCCGATGCGAGACGGGAGGCCTGCCTGGTTGCCGGGACCGGAGGCGGGCGGTACTTCATCGGGCCCGGGGAGGCTTGATCCGCACAGAGCCCCGAACACGCCGACGCCTCACCGGGAGCCGCCGAACACCTCAACCATGAACTCATCGTGCGACTTCAGGCCAGGCCGCCCAGCCGCCTTCCATGCCTCGTGCTCGGCGATGGCAGCGTCGATCTCGGCTTCCTCGACCTGCTCGGCGGATGCGCGGTCCCGCAGGGGCTTGAGCGTGTGCTACTCGTGCACTGGAACCACGACAGCGGTTCGCATTCAGCTGGGCCTCCGGCTCCTGACGCACCAGACATACCCGATCGCTGTAACGATACGTACAGTAGCAGGACCAAGGGGTCGCGCGCCGCGGCCGTGGACCGGTTCGTGGACCGAGCTACCCGTACAAACAGCGCAATGAGGGCCATCGGCGGCACGCCTGGGTGGTATCCGTGCAGGCAGAGCGTCGGGAGCGCCGGGCCGTGCTTCTCATAATCCGCCGGTCGTGGGTTCGAGCCCCACCCGCCCCACCTCGCGAGTTTGGCATGGCACACGCCTGACGAGGCTCGCGTGTATCAGGTAGCAGCAGCCTTACCGGCAATCCGAGCTCCGGCCGCCGGGGCGTGAGGAATTGATGTGCCCTGGGCCGCGGCCAGCTCGTTGAGCCAGGCCGCGTACTCCGCCCATGTCGGTGTGTCGGCGTATCGGCAGACTGCCACCATCCCGGCCAAGTGCCGGATGTGGCGGGCCGTGGCATCGGACATGCGCGCGGCCATCGCCTGCCGCGCCATCGCCGGGTCCGTGACGAGGCAGGCGTCGGAGATCGCCATCGACACCCCCTGGGACGCGAGCGCGTCGCGAGTCAGCGCAGCGTCACCGATTGCCGTCGCCGGACCGCCCGGCGTCGGGATCGACGCGCCGGCCGGCCGCCGGTCCGGAGGGCCCGCCCGCGCGAGGTCGCACCCGTCGAGCAGCCACCCGCATGCGGCCGCGTCGATCCGTTGCCGCAGCGCTGCAGCGTCCCGCGGCGGCCGGCCCGGCCCGACCCATCCGACGGTCGTCCACCGCGCCGAACCCAGCCGGTAGGCGTAACCGTCGGGTGCGGCCGCGAGCCGGAGACGGCCGTCGAAGCGGGCCGGCCCGACCGTGACGGTGGACGCCGTCCAGGTCCGCGGCGGCCGCAGAGTCGTCAGCGCGCTGACCGCCCGGCGGCCAGTGGCGTCGATCCAGCCTGGTGCGGCGCCGGCCGGGTCCACTCGGTCGGTCACCGTGATTCCCGGATCGGCGACGACGCGGTCCCAGAGGGCGGCGTGCAATGCGGCGCGGTCGACGTGTGCGCAGGCTGGCCCGGCGTGCCGGTCGGGTTCGGAGTCCCACGCAACGATGCGGTCGTGGGTCAGTTCGGCCACATCAAGCTCGGCTGGGGTCACGCCAAGCTCGAGCAACAGGGTCAGCGTCGCCGCGGGAACGCTCTCCACCGACCGCCTCGGCCGGGGGTCCCGCCGGCCGCACAGCCGCACAGGGCCGTGCTGTGCGGCGAACAACGCGCAGGCCACCGCGGCGACACCGCTACCCATGACGGTGCCGACGCGCGTCACGGCGGCGGGGCGATCGCGGCGAAGCGGGCGTCTGCGGGCACGGCGAATACCGGGAGCATCCCGGCCGCGGCCAGGTCGCCGCACGCGCCCTCGACGCCGACCGGGCCGAGCATCGAGGTGCGGGCGGCCGCGACCGCCGCGGCGCCGGCTGGCATACCGACCGCGTAACCGTCGTAGAGGTGGCCCAGCACGTCCTCGTAGCGTTGTTGCAGAGTCGCCAGTGCTGCGTCACCGGCCGCCGGAACCTGCAAGTTCAGCAGGTACGGCGTGCCGGCGTGCCGGTTGAGCCACTCTTGCACCGCGAGGAACGTGGCGTAGTGGTCGGCGCCCTCGGCCATCACCTGCGCGACGGTGGCCGCCTGCGTCTCCCGGCGGTCCCGCACGTAGGTGGCCAGTATCCGGCCGTACAGGGCGTCGACGGTCTTCGACGGCGCCTCGACCTGGACGAAGTAGGCCAGAACGTCGGGCCGCAGCGGTCGGAAGTCGACGGGGCGTCCCGGGGCGTTGGCGGGCTCCGGGACCAGCGTCGCCACGCCCAGCGAAGGCACGAACGCGCCGGCCGCGCCCGATGCCTGGTGTTCCTCGAACAGCAGGCCGTTCACCGCCTTCAGGTGCCTCATCTCCGAGGCGGCAACCCGGAGCAGCTCGTAGCGGGCCGCGCGCGCGTCGTCGCGCAGCGCCGATCCGACGGCTCCGGCCGTGAGGTCCAGGGAGAAGGCCGCAGCCAGGTACTCGAGCATGACGGCGAGCTCGACCCCCGCCGCGTACTGCAGGGTCGGAACCAGCGTTCCGGCGGCCAGCGGAGCCGCGGCCACGATGCCCGGGGCGTAGGGCGAACGCTGCTCGCGCCCGTCGAGCACGATGTCGAGCTCCTGCCAACGGCGGTTGATCTCGAAGTACTGCAGCGCCTGCGTCTGATCGTGCTGGGGATCCACCGGCGGAGGGGACGTCTGCCGGTCGGTCCGCATCCACTGCACCCGCACGGCGTAGGCCGGGTCGTCTGGGGTGACGGCCGCGGGCTCGGACGGCTGGACGATGTCGGGATGGTTCGACGCCCAGTAGAAGCAACCGCAGTCACGGAAGTCGTGGGTCCATGGCGAGCACAGCGACTGGGTGAGCTCGCCGGGCGCGAACATTTCCGCGAAGGCCCCGTCGTCGCTCAGGTAGGAGGCCCGCGTGTCGGTCAGCGTCACGGCGGGCACGCCCGTCCCCTGGAGCGTCAGCGTCACCTGGGTGCCCGGGCGCAGCAGCCTGACGGCGGTCCAGGCACTGATCGGGCGGCTGGTGCTGCTGCCCAGGCTCGCGACCGCGTAGGTCTGCTGTCCGAACCCGGCGAAATCGCCGCCGAGGCTGGTCACCCGCCACGCGGCGTTCGGCTTGTTCGCCACGGCGGTCAGGTTCGTCAGCCGCGCGCCGGTGACACCGTCGGACTGGGCGCGGGCGAGCGCGACCTCGCTGACCACGATGTCGCTGCCGATGAAGTCGACGGCGAGATAGGGGAAGAACCGGCGGTCGAGGTTGCGCACGTCGGCCTCGAGGCCGGGGAAGCAGTTGCCGACCCCGGACTCCAGCTCGGTGACGACGGGGTTGCCTGCGGCACGGGCGTCGACGAGTCGGGCCGTGCGGTTGCGGGGTTGCAGCTTGTCTGCCGGCATCAGGGGCCTCCGAACCAGTCGGGTCGTGCGGCGGAGAGGGTGCAGTAGGCGTCGAGGCAGTAGTCCAGCCAGTCGCGGATCGCGGAGCAGGAGGCGTCGGACCGCGCGGGTGCCTCCTGGTGACAGCCGCCGCTGCACAGGTAGCGCGCCCAGCAGGTATTGCAGGGCTCGATGCGGTCGACGTGCCGATCTGCGAGGAACGCCCCCTGCCGGGCCGGATCGACGGCGGTGTCGCCGTCGCCGAGCGCGTACTCCTCGTTGCCGATCGCGCGGTGGCAGGCGTACCACCGGCCCTCAGTGGAGACCGAGGCGTAGCCGCCACCCGCCCCGCATGGGAACGGCGCCGACCAGCCGCCGTGCAGACGGCGCAGCGCCGTGGTGAAGTTGTCGTAGCCAGTGTCGCCGCCGCCGAGCAGCACGCCGAGCTCGCGCTCGGCCAGCGCGGTCGATGCCTCCGTCCACTTCGGCCAGTCGGCCTCGCCCAGCGCCCCGAACCCGAGCCGGACCGGCGAGAACCCGACCCGTCCGAAGCCCTCGGCGACCAGCTCGTCGTAGCGCGCAGTCAGATCGAGATGCCCCGCGGTCACGGTGGCCCGGGCGGTGACGGTGGCCAGGCCCGGCTCGGCCAGCAGCGGTGCGATCCCGGCGATCACCTCGTCAAATGTGCCGCCGCCGAGCAGGTTGCGGCGCAGCAGGTCGTGGGTGGAGCGCCCGCCGTCAATGCTGACCGTCAGAGCGAAACGCCGCGTGCGGACGAGCTCGTGGTCGGCTGGCCGCAGGCGGGTGCCGTTCGTGGTGGCCGAGAAGCCGATCGGCTGGCCGAGCTCGGCGGCTCGCGCGGTCGCGTAGGCGACGACCTCGTGCACGAGCGCGGGATGCAGGAACGGCTCGCCGCCGAGGAAGCCGACGGTGGCCCGGGCGGTGCGCTCGCAGCTCGCGAGCAGCGTGTCGACGGCCGCCTCAGCCGTGCTCCCGGACATCGCACCGCGCTGGTTGCCCGAGAACCGGCCGCGGTCGGCATAGCAGTAGGCGCAGCCGAGATTGCATGCCGAGGTCACGTTGAGCGAGATGCCCTGCGGCGCGATCTGGGGAACCGCATCCAGGCCGAAGCCGTCGCCGTGGTCGAGGAACGGGTCGAGCGCGGCCGGGTCGAGGTCGGCTGCGTGCGCGCCGGCTGGGAGGTCCAGGATCTGGGTGCCGCGCAGCACCAGCACGTGCTCGCCGATCCGCGACCGGAACGGCCGCCACGCCGCGGCGGTCACTGCTCGTCCTCCCCGAGCACGTCGAGCACCTGGCGCCGGCGCTCCGCCGCCGAGGAAGACAGCCCGGTGACCCCCTCGTCCGCGGCGAGCAAGGCGGGTCCGCCAGCGGCGACCACGTCGTCCTTCCACGCCATAAGCAGCCGGTACTGCCAGTTCGATAGGGCCAGCGGCCAACGGTTGCTGTTGGCCATGAACGGTGGCATCTGCATTGTGAAGGCGTTGGCGTAGGTGGTGGTCGGCACCGAGAACGGTGCGCGCACCAGCGCGGCCAGGCGGTCGGGATGGGCCAGGATCCAGGACGTCAGCTGGTCGAGGTCCGACAGCGCGCGGTGGCGCTCGCGGGCACGGGCCGACAGCGGAAACGGCTCGATCTCCGATCGCGGCGCGATCGCGATGTCCCGGTCGCGCAGGGCGTCCCGCCCGCCCATCGCGCGGGTCGGCGCGGGCACGCCGTCGTCGGGGATCGACGTGGCCGCCAAAGCGCTTCCGGTCAGGGTTGCGGACAGCCCGCGCCAGTAGTCGAGATCGAACAGCGACACGGTCTCGGCGATCCGCTCGAACAGGTCCTCCACCCACGCGTCGCGTTCGCCAGGTGTCAGGACGGCGTCGCGCGCGGCGGCGTCGTCCTCACGGTCGTTGATCTCGTCCGCGATCGAGAGGAAGGGCCGCCGGTCTGGGGCGAAATGGGGAGGCCCGACCGTGATGTTCGCCCGGGCGCCCAGCGCGGCGCCGCCGATGGTCACCGCGACGGTGACGACCGCATCGCAGGTGTCGTCGACCACGCCGAGCGAACGCGGCGTCTGTCCCTGTGCGGTGTCCTGCGCGTCGAAAGTGTCCGCCGGAACGACGACGTTGCCCATGGGCGCGTCGAACCAGCCAGCTTGGTCGTTGAGGAACGCGCGCTCGGCGGGGACTGCCGGGGGTTGGGTCGCGGCCGCCTGCGGCGGGCCGTAGCACAGGCCGGCGGCGGGGGTGAAGCGCAAGCGCAGGACGTCGAGGCGGATCTCGGCCGGGAACGGCGGGTTCGCGGGTTGTGCCTGCGGCCGCATGATCTGCACGCTGCCCAGCGGGATGAACTGCCCGGCCGGGACCATCGGATTGGCCACGCTGGGTGGGCTCTCGCCACGCAGTGGCACCGCCCCGTGGTCGTCACCGGTCAGCAATACGGGGGGGAAGGTGCCGAACCGCAGGTTCGGCCGACCTGCGCGATGCGCGGCCTTCTGGTTCATGGCGGTGACGGTGAACGTCACGTCGGACTCCACGACGCCGTTGGACGCGAGCAGCGTCGGCGTGACGGGCTGGGCGACCCATCCGTCGGCCGGGCCGTCACCGGTCAGCGCCCACAGCTCGAGGAACGGGGCGACCGGACGCTGCAGGGCACCGTCACGGACGGAGATCGACGTCGGCAGCCTCGTCGTCACGTTGCCGGCCGCGTCGACGTCGAGCGTCCACTCGGGACGGATCCGGGTCTCCGCGATCGTGTGTGGATCGCCCGGGCCCCAGCTGAAGGAGGCCATCGGGCTCGTGCTCCCGCCCAGTCTCGCCACGGCCACGGAAGGATTGAACAGGAGTCTGCGGATCGTGTCAGCGGTCATCGGTACTCCTTGTCGCGGTCGTTCACGGGCTCGTCATCGTTTCCCTGGTCCGCCTGCACTATCCCGGGTAACAACCGCCCCATCGGACGTCGAGGGCGGCTTGCAACGCACCGTCCAACTGCCCCACCGTGGTTGCGTCCAACCGGCCCTGGGTTGCCCATCCAGGCGCGGTATAGCCGTGGCGGCCGAGGCTGGCGCGTTGCACGACCCGGCGAAGGTGCTGCGGGATCTCGCAGTCACGCTCGCCGAAGGTTACGGGTTTACTTAGTCGCCCACCGCCGCTTCAGCGAGTCGTTCGGCGCCCTCGGTAAAGGCAGCACCAAGATCCCCTTCGGAAGTCGTGACCCAGCCGACGCGAAAATGATCGCGCCCACGATGCGGGCAGAACGCGGCCAGGTCCTGCTGGCCGATGGCCGTGCCCGCGAACTCACCCGGGCCCGCCACCACCACACCGCCCTTTTTTCGTTTAAACCCCCCTCCATCGTAAGCAAAGGCTACCGGCACCCCGGCGGGGTCAACCGAACACCCGGACGCCGAAACTTTTCCGGACGTAGGTTCTGGACGGTGTCCGCCCTGGTCGCTAAGGTGTCCGGGTATCCGGGCTGACACATGGGGACGGGAACTGCCTCTACCATTGCGTAGGCAGCCTCTTCCTAGGGACAATACATAACTTATGTTGAAAGATTCCGCAAGATGCTCACAGGCAAAAACTAGTATAGTATACAAAATACGACAAAGCCGGTCCTGAATAACCTAATTCATTCATCCCCGTTAATGCTGCATTAGAGACCCTCGTTAGCCTCGATCTTTCGCGTGGCTGACGTGGCGGCTCGCCCTTTCGGCTGATGGTGATTTTCGGGTGCGGGCCGTGGCTGGCTGCCCGGCTGTCGCGCCGGGTGGGCGGGGTTCCACAAGCCCCCGGGGGTTGCTCCCTCCGTGTCGCAGGGGTGGTTCCGGCTGGTCAGCCGGAGGGATGGCTTGCAGGCGGGTGACCGCAGCGGTGATCTGGCCGGCCTAGGCCCAGCATCGCGGCTGGCCACACAGGGACTAGCGGCGCGACGAGGGGCTTCTGCGGCTGCTTGGGTTAGCTGATCCAGTTCACCTGGATGATGACCACGCGTTCGCCGCGGACGTCGGTCAGGTAGACGAGCGATGCATCGGGCCGTACTTCTCATAATCCGCCGGTCGTGGGTTCGAGCCCCACCCGCCCCACCTCGCTGATTCCGAGTACAAGCTCTAGGAGCGTCATGAACAGCAAGGCATGAGAGAGTCTTAAGTTCCTGACACTGATCTATGGCCCGATGGATGGGACAGCAGGCCGCTGAACGACTCGGCGCTGCTGGTGGAATGCGGGTCAAGTTAGCCCCGATGCGGGTGGGCTGGACGATTGTGAGCGTCTGGGCGATGCCGTGCAGTGTGCTCAGCGTCGAAGATCACCTGGGGTTCCGTGGCCGGGGCTGGCCGCTGTGGCGAAGGGCGGGCGAGGGCCCACCCGAGGCGCAGGCCAGGGCACCTCTTATCGCATCAACGGCGTTACGATTCAACTGATCGGCGTGGTCGTCGTTTGCCTGAAGGGGAGGATTGTGCACGCTAGGCTGCAGCGGGCCGCGGCTCGAAACGATTCTCCGATGCGGTCGCCGTCTGCCGCACCGCTGGCCATGCACCAAACCTTGCGCTCGCAGGGGCAGCTCCTAGATACCGATACGCGTGCCTATTTCGAGCCGCGCTACGGTCACGATTTTTCGCGTGTGCGTGTTCATGCCGACCGGCAGGCCAGCGAAGCGGCTCGGGCAGTGGATGCGGCGGCGTACACGGTCGGGTCGCAGATCGTGTTCGCCGAGGGCCGCTATCAGCCCAGGACGGCGGCAGGGCGGCGGCTGCTGGCGCACGAGCTGGCGCACGTCGCGCAGCAACGTAACGCATCCGTTCCTGGAACCGATCTGAAGATCGGCAACCCGTCGGATGCTGCTGAGCGCGCGGCCGACGCGGCAGCGCAGCACGCGCTCGTGCACCCAGCGACGTGTACGGTGGATGCCATAGGCGCGTCAGCGACCGTCAGGCGCGAGACGCGCGAATCGTGGGCAGGAACGTTCGACAACGACCTGCAATACGACTTGATTAACAAGAGGATAGGCAAGAAACACGGCGCGTACGGTACGCCGATCCAGATCCGCTTTACGCCAAAGCCCGTCGTGAGCGCTGACAAAGATGCAAAGGTTGCATTCGTCCAGATTGCCAATTCTTCATGGAATGATGAGATCTTCCCCGTCGGAACTGAGGCAGAGGCCGCGGCGACGGCGGCCCGCTCGACACCGGCAGGCTCTCATATCGATCAGCTGAACACCTCGAGCACCACACCTCTTGTCGGCATGAAGAACCCGTCGTCCGGAGGCGACCTTGCCGCTTCGGTGCCGGGGAAGAACGCGAGGTTCGGTATCCCTTCGGCGAAGAACCTGCAGGATCGGCAGGCGTGGCTGTTCGATCCCGCAGGGCTCGACGTAGACCCCGATGGGATCCCCGACGAGATCGGTGTCTCGCAAAGCCTCGAGACCGCAGCGCTCGCGGTTTCCGGCCCGCAGAAGGGGGTCTATTACGGGTCAGTCAGGTGGGGATGGGACAAGCCCCCCGACGCCAAGGTCGCCACACAGAAGAAGTTCGAGTTGGTGTCCAAGGACGCGCCGAGCCTGGAGCTCAGTGGCGCCTCAACGAAGTGGAATGAGTCGAAGACCGATCAAGGCGGAGCGAGAATCCCGCTGCCGATCACGCAAGGAAAGTACGTCGCGCATGCAGGCGCGCCATTGATGGAACGCGCCGATGGCGGCAAGCAAGTCACGCGGCTCGAGTTCAACGAACGCGTGGAAACCACTGACCAGCCCGACCCCAAACACCCGGACTGGAGCCGCGTCATCGTCACCGAAGGCTCGCACACTGGCAAGCAGGGCTGGGTCAAGACCGCGCTGCTAGATGACTACAAACTCAAGAAGTCCCGCTGAGAAGCGCGCGAACACCGTGAAGGCGCCGGTGCTCCCGCAGCCGCGCAGTTCTTCACCCCCGGCCTCGCCGCCCTCCTGGCCCGCGTCCTCGGCCGCATCGACCAGCTCAACGCCTCCATCGACGAGCTGACCGCGGCGATCGAGACCCTGCTGGAACCACATGAGGAACAGCTGCAGCAGGCCGAGTCGATGCCCGGCTGGGGACGCCGCTCCGCTCAGGACGCCCTTGCCGAGACGGGCGCGGACATGACAAAGTTCCGCACCGGCGCGCACCTGGCCTCCTGGACCGGCCGCACCCCGCTGGACAGCCAGTCCGGCGCGCGCAACGGCCGGGCCAGGCATAAGAAGGGCAACCGGTACCTGGCCGCCATCACGGGCGAGACCGCCGCCGCAGTCGGCAAGACCCAGACCTGCGAAGGCGCCGAGCCCCACCCGCCCCACCAGCAGTTTTACTAGATTTCCCGGTCAGGTCGTGGACCGTGTCGCTGGTCCGGTGTACGGGCAGCGCAGCCGGTCTTGTCTGCGCGAGCCGCCGGCATCGTTGCTGGTGATAGGGCGCTGGGCTAACTTCCGCTTGAGCGGTCCGCTTAGGCTCGATTGAGGAGCACACGCGGCACAACGATCAGGCTGGTTTCCTGGGTGAGCGACTCGACCGCAGCACGGGTGACTGATCCTGGGAACGCCGGCCGCCGCCTCCTGGAAGGGAAGGACGGCATCCCATGGGCAGGCATGTCACTCGGATGTTCTGCGCGGTGGCGGCGGGGTTTGCGCTGGTCGCCTCAGGTCTGACCGCGGGCTGCGCGGTGGGCGCGGTCCGGCCCAGCCTCTCCGGCAGGACGGCACAGTCCGCCATCATCTGCTGTGTGTCGGCCGTGGCCGCCACCTCCGTCCGGAATGCCTGGGCGGTTGGCGGAGGCTTCCGGACCGTGATCCTGCACTGGAATGGCACCGCGTGGAAGAGGATGCCCAGCCCGAGCCTGGCGGGCAGCCTCAGCAGGGTTGCTGCTATCTCCGCCGACGACGCCTGGGCGGTCGGCTACACCTCCAGCCCGGCTGGCAGCGAGGCACCCCTGATCCTGCACTGGAACGGCAAGGCCTGGAGGCGGGTGCCCAGCCCGAACCCCGGCGCTGGCACCGTGCTCGGCGGCGTGGCCGCCACTTCCGCTGGTGATGCCTGGGTGGTCGGCTACACCGGCATGGGCCCTCGTACCTGCGGCCACTGCACCACGCTGATCCTGCACTGGAACGGCAAGGCCTGGAGGCGGGTGCCCAGCCCGAACCCCAGCGCCGGCAGCGCGCTCTACGCCGTGACCGCCGCTTCTGCCGGTAATGCCTGGGCGGTCGGCTACACCCCAAGCCTGGCTCGCAGCACCCTGATCCTGCACTGGAACGGCAAGGCCTGGAGACGGGTGCCCAGCCCGAACCCACCTGGTGGCAGCACCCTCACCGGCGTGGCCGCCACCTCCGCCCGCAGCGCCTGGGCCGTCGGTTACAGCCAGGGCGGCGGCACCTTGATCCTGCGCTGGAACGGCAAGGCCTGGAAGCGGGTGCCCAGCCCGAACCCCGCAACCAGTATCCTCGAGGGCGTAGCAGCCGCCTCCGCCCGCAGCGCCTGGGCGGTCGGCAGCACTGAGGGCCACACCCTGATCCTGCACTGGACCGGCACCGTGTGGGAACAGGTACACAGCCTGAATCCCACCCCGGACCACGGCGAGAACCTCACTGGCGTCGCGGCCACATCTGCCAGGAACGCGTGGGTGGTCGGCTACGCCGGTGGCGGCGGCCAGGTCCTGATCGCGCACTGGAACGGCGTCTCCTGGACGACGTAACACGTCACGTTTACCTGGCAGACAGCATTCATGGACGCGGTCGTGATCGCGGATCCGGCGCAATACCAGCACCGACGCGATGAGCGTAATGACGTCTCTCTGCCGCTGCGCTCATTGCATTTCGGCCCGGACGGCGAGGGCTTGGCAATGTTCCTGATGTACCCGCCGGCTGATCTCGTGCTTGTAGTCGAAATTCAGCTGCTCGGCGGTTAGCAACGCCTGTTCTCCTCGGGAGGCCTTAACCCACCAGGCGCGGGCATGCTCTGATCGGCCAAGCAGGCGGTAGGCATCGCGGCTGGCCACACAGGGACTAGCGGCGCGACGAGGGGCTTCTATGGCTGCTTGGGTTGGCTGATCCAGTTTACCTGGATGATGACCACGCGTTCGCCGCGGACGTCGGTCAGGTAGACGAGCATTAACGGGCCTCGCTGGACGGTGCGCAGCCCCGGCGGCTCGCCTGCGAACTCCCGCCCGTCGAGGAAGATCATCGATTCGCGGGCGGTCAGTTCCTCGGCTACCTGACGGACCGCTGCCAGCGCGGCAGGCGGCAACCAGTCGAGCAGGTCATCGGTGACAGGTTCCCAGCGCCAGTCAGCCACTCGCAACCTCGCGGTAGGCCGCCTGGACGATCTCGGCGGCTTCGCGGACTGCCTGGTCCCGGACGGCAGGGTCGGGGTCGGCCAGGGCTCGTTCGGCGGCGTGGAGCCGGGCGGCGACCGAGGGCCGCCGCTCGATGGCGATAGTGGCGCCCCAGCGCTGGTAGAAGTGACGGATCGGGAAGACGCTGTCCTCCTCGCCAGCCTGGCTGAAGGCGTCCTGGATTTCCTGGAAGAACTCCGGCAGCCGGGACGGCGCCACCGCGGCGACCGCCTGGCGCAGAGCGGAGAGCGTCAGCGTGGGCATGGGAATCAACGGCTCGTCACCCTGTGGGTACTCAGCAGTCATCCCGGCCCGCCTCCTCTCAGGTCCAGCACCAGAATAAACCGTGCCGCGCTCCGAGGCAGAGTATGGCGATTCGCTCGCGCGGCTGTGGGACGGGCGCTCCTGGCGAGGTTACGTACAGTAGCGGGGCGGGAGGAGGGCCGCGCGTTGCTGTGGACCGGTTCGTGGACCGAGCCATTGGTGCCAACAGTGCAATCAGGGTCATGAGCGGCACGGCTTCGCGGTATCCGCGCAGGTAGTGCGTACGATGCGCCGGGCCGTACTTCTCATAATCCGCCGGTCGTGGGTTCGAGCCCCACCCGCCCCACCATCTGTACGCCGGGACCGGCCGCTGACGGGTCGTGAGATCCGGTTCCGAATACATGCAAGACCGAGCAGGCCGCGCAGATCGAGCTCGGCAGGCTGCTCGCGCAGGCCGCGGCGGGATGCCAGCCCGACTCGGCCGTCACCGTGGCCCAGCTGCTCGCGGCGGTGAGGGCGGCGTGGCGATCCCCGGGCATGCGAAGCGCGGGCTCCATGATCCTGATGTTTGACGACCAAGACGCAAGGCCCGCGCGTGCCCAGCGTACGCGCCCGGCCGGGCCAGGTCGGCGGTATCCCTCCGGCGGTCGGTGCCGGCCGGACGAGCTTGCAGCCCGCCGGTGTCGTCTTGGAGCAGCAGGGTCAGGAAGCCCCAGTCGGCGTGCGGCCCGACACCTTGCGCGTCGGTGCCGTCGGCGGCCCCGACGTAATGAATCAGCTTGCCGAACCAGTGCGGTTTATCGGAGAAGTACTGGTCGAAATGGTCTTCGGGCAGGGCGAGCGCCGCGGCGATCGCCTGGGTGAGCTCAAGGCCGATGGTGCTCATCAGCTCGGCCCACTGTTCCACCAGCGGGCGGAGCTCAGGGACGGTGTCATCGGGCCACTGGTTCGGTCCCTCGAGCAGCCGGTACGGAGCGTCCCAGAACTCGCAGGGCACGGGAGCCTGATCGGGCGCGAAGTCGATCTGCTCGCGGGCATCGGCCTGGCCGGCGGTGATCTCGTGCCCGAGCCGGGTGTAACCCCGGAAGTGCGGGGACAGCCGGTTATCCAGCCGCAGCCGCTGCTCCAGGGGCAGCGTGAAGAACCGGGCCGCCGCCGCGGTCAGCTCGCCGATCTGCTCAGGCGTCGCACCGTAGCCGGTGAGCTGCAGGAACCCGATCTCGTGGAGGGCGGTGCGCAGCTGGGCGAGGAACGTCTCGTCGAACGTCCCGTCCGCGCGGCGGGCGGTATCGAGACGCAGCACCGGGATGGGCCCGGCCGCCCGGGAAACGTGATCCGGGGTATCGTGCCGGTGACTCGCTTGGTCGACGGGATTTGTCATAGTGTTCCTGCCCTGACGGTGCTGCTCTTGGTAGCGGGGGAGTGGGCCCCACCCGCCACACGAGGATAATCTGCGGCTGCTTGAGTTAGCTGATCCAGTTCACCTGGCCGGGCTACCGGTGACACCTCCTCGTCTGCGATGGCAACGCTGGCTTAGCCTGCCTTTCGGGAGGGAATTGGAGCACTGGGCTGTCAGGCAAGCTCGCCTGGGCCCTGCCGCCGACTAGCCCGACCGAAGGGAGGCGCGCGATGGCACAGGATGCGGAGCGTACCGCGGCTTCGGAGATCGTTACCGACCGCGCCGCGGCGCCGACGGCGGGTCCGCCTGGTGCGGCCACGGCGGCTGACCGCCGCTGGTGGGTGCTGGGCGTGGTGGGACTGGCGCAGCTGATGGTGGTCCTAGACGCCACGATCGTGAACATAGCGCTGCCCTCCGCCCAGCAAGAACTGGGGTTCTCAAACGCCGACCGGCAGTGGGTGGTGACGGCCTACTCGCTGGCGTTCGGCAGTCTGCTGCTGCTCGGCGGCAGGCTGGCGGACCTGGTCGGCCGGCGGCGGATGCTGATCATCGGGCTGACGGGCTTCGCCGCCGCCTCCGCGCTCGGCGGCGCGGCGACCGGCTTCGGCATGCTGGTGACCGGCCGTGCCATTCAGGGCGCGTTCGGCGCTTTGCTGGCTCCGGCGGCGCTGTCGACGCTGGCGGTTACCTTCTCGGACCCGGCCGAGCGGGGTAAGGCCTTCGGGGTCTACGGCGCGATCGCCGGGGCTGGCGGCGCGGTCGGGCTGCTGCTCGGCGGGCTGCTGACCGAGTACCTGAGCTGGCGGTGGTGCCTGTACGTCAACGTCCCCTTGGCCCTGATCGCCGTCACGGGCGCGGTGCGGCTGCTGCCGAACCAGCCCCGCGACACGAACGTGCACCTGGACCCGGCCGGCACGATCCTGGTCGTAGCCGGGCTGGTGGGCCTGGTCTACGGGCTATCGGAGGCCGAGACGAAGGGGTGGGGCGCGCCGACGACCATCATCCTGCTGGTCGCCGGGGTGGTCCTGCTAACCGCGTTCGTGCTGGTCGAGCGGCGTGCTGCGCATCCGCTGCTGCCGCTGCGGATCGTCCTCAGCCGCTTCCGCGGTGGTTCGTATCTGGCCATCGGGCTGTCCGCCGTGGGCCTGTTCGGGGTCTTCCTGTTCCTCACGTACTACCTTCAGCTAATCCTGGCTTACTCGCCGGTCAAGACAGGCCTGGCGTTCCTGCCGATGATCGCGGCACTGATCGCGACCTCCACGACCGTCAGCGCGGTGCTGCTGCCCCGGTTCGGACCCCGGATCCTTATCCCCACGGGGATGGTGGTAGCGGCGGCCGGGCTGGTCATTCTGGCGGCACAACTGGGCCTGCGCACCAACTATCCCAGCACGATCCTGCCCGCCCTGGTGGTGATCGGGCTCGGGCTCGGGCTGGTGTTCGCCTGCGCGATCAACACGGCGACCTACGGCGCCGCGCGCGAGGACGCCGGCGTCGCCTCGGCCATGGTCAACACCAACCAGCAGGTCGGCGGCTCGATCGGCACCGCGCTGCTCAACACGATCGCCGCGAGCGCGTTCAGCAGCTACCTGGTGACGCATGGGCAAAGCCAGCTGGCTCAGGCCGGCGCGGCCGTGCACAGTTACATCGTCGCGTTCTGGGTTTCGGCCGGCATATTCGCCGCCGCCGCGATCGTGTGCGGGCTGGTACTGCCCACCGGCCTCCTGGCGCTGACCGCGCCCGAGATTGCCCCGGCCGCGGCCTGACCAGGAGGAGATGAGAACCCGTGACTTCCGATCCCGCTGACATCGGGCCCGGCCCGGCCGTGCCCCTGATCACGGTGTCAGCCACCTACGGCACCGGCGGCAGCGTGGTCGCGCCCGCCCTCGCGGAGCGACTCGGCCTGCCCTTCCTGCAGCGCGCCACGTCCACGGAGGGCCAGGTCGTATTGACCGGCCCCTGCCATGAACGGCTGGTAGTCGAGGAGGCGAAGGCGACGCCGGTCCACCGGCTGCTCGCGTCCCTGACGCACTCGATGCCGGTCGGCCCGACCCAGTCACCGCTGTCCGCCCGGCATCAGGACGAAGACCTACGGTGCAGCGCCGAGGCCGGGATCAACGACCTGCTAGCCGGCGGCGGGGGCGTGATCCTCGGCCGGGCCGCCGCGGTGGTACTCGGCAAGGACCGCGGTTTCCACGTCCGGCTCGACGGGCCGCCGGCCCGCCGGATCATCCAGGGCGCCACGGTCGAGGGCATCAGCCAGGAGCAGGCCAGCGCTCACCTGCAAGCGGCTGACAAGGCGCGCACCGCCTACGTTCGGCGCCTGTACCGCGTCGACCCGGCCGACGCGTCGTTGTACCACCTGGTGATCGACTCCACCGCGATCCCCCTCGACACCGTCATCGAGCTCATCCTCACCGCCGCCCGGAGCCAGCACGGCGAACCAGTACCGGAATCAACCACCCGTGCGTGAGACGCTTCCGGGATCCGCGCCTTAGTCCAGGCCGAGGTCTTCCGCGCCGCCCTGCGCGATCCCTTCGAGCCAGCCTTTCACGATCGTCGCGTCGCGATCTCGCAGTGTCTCGGTCAGGTGTTTGCGGAGCGCGGACGGGACGTCCTGCCGCGGGTCGCCCGCGTAGACCATCGGGGCGTGACCCTCGCCCGGGCCGTAGGCACCGTCCAGCAGGTTGACGGCATACTCGCGTGCGTGCTTCGCGACCAGCGCCTCGACGCGGTCCCAGCGCTTGTCCTGCCGGTTGAAGCGGATCTGCATCGTGCTGCCGTATGCCTTGACCAGCTCGTAGATGTGGGTCACCTTGTTCCGCTGCATCATCAGCTGGGTCACCATCTCGGCGCGCAGCTCGGGGGCAAGCGCGGAAACCCGGTGCCCGTCCCCGCCGTCGGACGGCAGGTCGATGCCGGCGCTCGTGAGGATTGCCGCCATCGCGTCGTCGAGGTCAGCAGGCGCCCCCCCGGCGTGCTGGATGATGTCCTCGTAGGCGTCGGCCACGTCCGGCGGAAGCCCGCTGGCGCCTTCGGGGCCTAGCGGCCGCGAACCCATGAGCAGCAGGACCAGGCGGTAGCAGTCGTTGGTCCACGTCCGCATCGCGCGCATGGACCGGCCGCGGAGCTGCTGCCAGGCCGTCACGTCCCGGGTGGCGGTAGCGTCGATGAGCACGTTCGGCCGGATCACGTTCCAGCCGGTCCGGGCCCAGGATGAGACGATGATCGTGTTGACCGGCAGCTCGTCCGAATCGACGATCCGCGCCGTCAGGTCGTAGGTGAGCTGCTTCTGATCGCCCGCGGGCATGCGCATCACGGCGAACCGGTGCACGCTGCCGTCGGCCCGCTGCAGCTCGGCCACCTGAGCCCGCTCGAAGCGGAACGCGATCTCCCGGTACGCCTTGAAGGTCATCGACCACTGGCGGAGGTGGTACTGACGCGTCGAGAGGCGGGTCATCAGCCGGGCGCGCTGTTCGCCTCTGAAGTTCTCCCGCACCACCCGGCGCAGAGGCATCACCACCAGCCGCGTCACCGATCCCGGCGGCGCGTCAGGCGCGACCGCGGCGGCCAGCAGCCGCGTCACCGCTGACTGCAACGTCGATACCTGACGCGGCTCCAGCTCGGTGCCCTGGGTCAGCATCGCGAGCAGTGCGTCACCCTGCTCGTCGACCACGATCCGGCGCCGGATGAATCCGGCGATGGCACCGCTGAGCGGAGCGCCTGGATCGTGGGGCAGGTAGATCTCGCTCGACAGCGCCGCCATCGGCACGACGGCCGGTACGCCGAGGAGCTCACTGAACATGCCCCCTGCACCGCCGTAGCCCGGCCGCGCCGGTCCTGGTGTCCGATCCCACCGGATGCGGGTGCCGGCGTCGAACACGATGACCCCGTGAACCGTGCGCACCGAGCGCTCGGCCGCCAGTATCGACCGCACGACAGAGACCCGGCCTTCGCCGACCCGCTGCGCCCACTCGACCAGGCTCGGATACAGGCCGCTCATCGTCACGGCCAATTCGTCCCGCGAGCGCTCGGACCGCTGCCCGGCCGGCAGCACCGCGGTCGCGAGCTCCCGGGCGCCCGCAGGAGCGGCCGTGCCCCAGCCGGCCGCAGTAAGCCGCCGTTCGGCCTCGGGCCGGTAGATGAGCCCAGCCAGCTCGGTGCGGATGGCGTCCGCACGCCGCAGGGTGGCCGCCGCGATCTCCCGTCGGCCGTCGGCGTCCCCGTCTAGCGCGGCACCCACCAGGTCGCTGTCCGACCAGCCGCGCAGGACCTGGAGGATCGTGACCATGCCCACCTCAGGCAGCCTCAGGGCGCCGCCCGCTTCCCAGCTCGCCAGGCGCTCCGCGATGGCGGCGTCGCGATCCGCCCCCGCGCCGGCCGCCATCCGCAGCAGCCCGCGAGCGATCGCAACCCGGTCGTCCATCGCCAGCTCGGCAAACCAGGCCCGCAGCGCGGCGGCCCCCACGACCTCGTTCAGGAGGCTTTTCAGCAGCTCCTTGTACTCGTCGACGAGCTGGCGCACGCGCTGCTCGCGCTCCGAGTAGGCGAACGGCACACCGAGCTCCGCAAACGGCGCGACGAAGCCGTAGGCGATGAGCTCGGCCGCCGGCATCACGTGGACGAGGTCGAGCCCGAGCCGGGCGAAGCGGTTGCGGTACGCCGCCGCCGTGCCGGAGAAGCCGATGGCGCCCCGGAGGCTGCCGTCACGCAGCCACTCGATCAGCACCCTGGTGACCTCGGCGGAGACGCTGCGCAGGTCATCGACGACCTTGTGGACCTCGTCGAAGATCACGTGACGGACGTTGGCGCCCTGCAGGAAGATCTCGATCGAGTCCCGGTCAAAGCCCCCCTTCCCCACCCCGGATCCTGTCTGCGCGAGCGCCGGATACGACATGACCAGGACGGCGGGCATCACGCCGGTCCGGGCCCTGACCGTCTCGACCTGCGCCGGGGTCCCCGTGTAAACCAGGTGCGGTGAGAGCTTGAGTCCAGTCTCCTTGTAACAGAGCTCGCCGACCCACTGCTGCTGATAGCTGACGGTCGGCACCAGCACCAGGATCGACTGGCCGGGCGACAAGGTGGTGAGCCAGTCCTGGATGCACATCATCCCGATCAGCGTCTTGCCGCTCCCCGTCGGCGCCTCGATGATCTGGCCCTGATAGCCGTATCCACGGAAGATCGCGAACGCTTCCTGCTGGTACGGCCGCGGGTACGAGGAGCCGATGAGGTCGGCGGCGCCCCAGGGGCCGTGTCCGGCGGTGCCGGGCTCTCGCTCGATCATCACCAGGACGGCGGCGAGCAGGAGCGCCGCGGTCTCGTCGTCGAAGCCCTTCGGCTCCAGCACGAGGCTGCGGAACTTGCTTCGGCGGGCGGTCAGGTCCCCCAGGCCCCGGAAGCTGTGTTCCTCGAGCTCAGCGTAGATCCTCGGTCCGGCCAGGGCCTCGAGCGCGGCGTGGTCCTGGTTGACCTCGAAGTACGGCCGCTTGGTGCGGCGGTAGCCGCTTCCGTGCCGCTCCACGTGTCCGGTGTCGGCCAGTTCCTTCAGGTGCTCGCGGATCCGGTCCGGCTTCAGCGGGACCACCTGGGAGAGCCCGTTCACCCGTTCGGTCACGGCCGGCACGTCGAGCGGCCGGTCCGAATCACTCAGGACCTTGACGACCAGGTCGTGGGTCAGCCGCACTCGGCCCGAACGGCCCAGCGCGAGCGATCGAGGCACCGAGGCGGGCGCTGCTTCTCGCATCGTCCGGAGGCCGTTGTGCAGGGCGATCAGGTTGCGCAGCGTGGCCTTGGCGAGCGGCTCACGCCGGTGCTCGAACGCCCACCGGAAGATGGTGATCGTCCGGGCCCGGTAGCCGGCGAGCAAGTAGAACGCGGCGCGCATCTCGTCCGTCCGTCCGGCCGCCGCGGCGGCTTGGAACTCGTGCACGACGATGTCGGTGAGGCCCTGGGCCTCCCAGTACTGGCGCCCCGGACGCGGCGTCGCGGCGGCTTCGGCGACGGGGTCCTCGGTGGCGGTCACGGAGCCGTTGTCTCCCCGCGTTGCCGCTCGTGACGAAGCATCACGACCTGAATGCGCGCGACCAGCTCGCGGGGGGCGAACGGCTTCACGATGTAGTCGTCCGCGCCGCTGTCTAGCCCGGTCGCGACGTCGCTGTCCTGCCCGCGCGCGGTCAGCATGATGATCGCGGGAGCTTCCGAGCCGAGCGCCTCGCGGACCTCGCGGACCATCGTGTAGCCATCCTTCTTCGGCATCATCACGTCGCTCACCAGGAGGTCCGGCTTGTCGCGCACGGCCGCGGCCAGTCCTTCCTCCCCGTCGCTCGCGGTCGTGACCTCGTAGCCGGCGCCTTTCAGCTTGATCGAGACCAGGCGCCGGATGTCCTCTTCGTCCTCGACGACCAGAACGCGCTTGCTCATTCGGCCCCCTTCGTTAGCCCGTGAGTGATGAGCTCGGCCAGTTCCTCCGCGCTGCTCGGCTTGTGCAACAGGACCGACGCCCCCAGCTGGTCGATCGCCGACCGGTACGAAGCCGACATCCCCCGGCTGGCGGTCATCATCACGACCGGCAGGTGGCGGGTGGCCTCGTCGCCGCGCAGGGCGCGCAGGACCCCGAGGCCGTCCAGGCGCGGCATGCGGATGTCGAGCAGCACAAGGCCGGGCGCCGGCTCGGCCCGCGCCGCCTGGAGCGCCTGCTCGCCGTCGGCCGCCTCGCGCACCTGGTGGCCGGCCCGCCGCAGGTGACCCGCGATCAGCGCGCGGATGTGTTCCTCGTCATCGGCCACCAGGACGACCTGCGGCTCCGGGCCGCGTACGATCGAGCCGACGTGGCTGAGCAGCGTCGGCTCGTCGATCGGCTTGTGCAGGTAATCGACGGCGCCCATCAAGAGGCCGCGACCGGTGTCTTCGAGCACCGACAGCATGATCGCGGGAATCTGCGCGGTCGCCGGGTCGTCCTTCAGCCACTCCAGGAGCGTGAAACCGTCGCAGTCAGGCAGGTTCACGTCGAGTGTCATCAGGTCCGGGCGCTCTCGCCTGGCCGTCTCCAGCGCGGTGCGAGCGTCGTGCGCGACCAGCACCTGGTAGCCGCCCCGCTCCAGGTAGCGCCGGATCAAGCCGGCGATGTCAGGCTCGTCGTCGACCACCAGGATCCGCGTACCCGCCGTCGTCACGGGCGCCTGCGCATGAGCGGCGGCGGTGGCCGTCGCGGCGGTCCGTGCCGTGCTGTCGGCGGGGATGGTGAACGTGAAGGTGGAGCCCTGCATCGGCTCGCTGGTCACCCAGATCCGGCCGCCCTGCCTCTCGACCAGCGACTTGACGATGTTGAGGCCGAGGCCCGTGCCGCTGACGTTCTGGGTGACCGGGTTCTGGGCTCGGAAGAACTTGGTGAACAGCTTGTCCCGTTCGTCCGCGGACAGACCCACACCGGTGTCGCTGACCTCGACCCGCACCTCGTTCTCGCCGGCCTGCGCCCGGACGGCGACGGTGCCGCCTGCCAGCGTGTACTTGTGCGCGTTGGACAGCAGGTTGGTGATGATCTGGACCACGCGATCGCGGTCGGCTCTCGCCTGGGGCAGGTCGGCCGGCACCTCCAGCTTCAGCGACTGCCTCTTCTGCTCCATCAGCGGCCGCAGCGAGGTCGCAACCTCATCGATGGAGCCGGCCACATCGACGGGCTGCACGCGCAGGCTGATCCGGCCCGCCTCGATCCGCGAGACGTCAAGCAGGTCGTTGACTAGCAGCACGAGCCGGTCCGAGTTGCTCTTGACGATGTCCAGGAACTCTTTCTGTTCCTCGGTGACCTCGCCCGCGTCGCCGTCGATGAGCAGGTCGACGTAGCCCTTGATCGACGTCAGCGGCGTCCGCAGCTCGTGCGAGACGAGCGACACGAAGTCGTCCTTCATGCGGTCGAGCTCACGCTCGCGGGTGACGTCCCGGAAGGCGTGGAGTCGGCCAAGGTCACGGCCTTCGCGGTCGGTTACCGCCGCCGCGGAGACCTCGAGGTCGCGGACTTCCGGGTAGCGCTGCCTGGTCAGGAAACGCGTAGCCGCTCCCGGGCGCCTGGCGGCCTGGAGGATACGACGGCGGAACTCGTCCGGCTCATCGAAGATCCGGTTGACAGGGCCCTCGATGGAGGCGAGGGGGTGGCCGTCGATCTGCTTTGCCGCGAAGCCGAAGAGGTCCAGGAAGCGGCGGTTGTGATAGCCCATCACGCCGTCCCTGCCGATCAGCAGGATGCCCTCGCTGGTGGCGTCCATCACCGCCCGCATGCGGGCCTGGCTCTCGATGGTCAGCTTCAGCAGCCGCGTCAGCTCGATGTCCGCGAGCTCTTCCTCGGCCAGACGGCACAGGTCGGTGAGCGACTGGAGCTCCTCGTCGCTGAAGGCATGCGGTTCGGAATCCATCACCAGCAAGGCCCCTACCCGATAACCATCAGGTGTTTTCAGCGGGTGGGCGGCCAGCGACCGGATCCGGTCGGGCCCGATGACAAGGGGGTGCGCCGCGAACCGCGGGTCCTTGCGCACGTCCGGAACGACCAGCGGCTCGTCGGTCTCGATGGCCAGCTCCGAGAACGACGACTCGCGCGGCACCCAGTCGATGGCGGTACCGACGTCGGATTTCACCCAGGCCCTGGTCTCATCGACGAACGCCAGCAAGGACTTCGGCATTCGGAAAAGGCGCACCGCGGTCCGCGTTATACGATCGAAGCGCTCCTCGCGGGGCGTGTCGAGAATCTCGAGCGCATAAAGCGCTTCCAGTCTCTTCGCCTCGAGGCTCGGCATGAAGGTTCCCAGTCCATCAGTGTGCCGGTGGGCGCCTGTCATATACCCCGCCGGGGCGAACCTTACGCCAGGGCGCGTGGCCAGAAGCACCGCGAAGCTGCTCAACAGTCATGACAGACGGTCAAGTCGTGCTCACACGTGCGATTGGCCATTAGTGATCATCGCTCCCGGCTCACGCTCTGGGGTCGTGGCCATCGAATTTACTCAGTTTTGACGAGAAGGCATTCTGCGCATCTGTCAGTTCCATTCGAGTAAGTGGAATAATTTTCCGGCTCGGAGCACTATCGATGCTTCCATCTCCCGCGCGTTCCGGGATGGCCGTGTCTGCCTGGCTTCCAGCCCCATCTTGGTGAACAGGTTCAACCAGCTCTGCGGCGGTCGGCTCAGCAGGGATGTTCCTGCATCACGAGAGTTCCAGGGGTGCTAGGGCGAGCCAGCCGGTGTAGCGTAAAACCAAGTCTGATCAGGGGAGGGACCATGGAACTGACCGCGGGGAAAGTCGCCGTCGTCACCGGAGCCGCCAGCGGCATCGGCTTGGCGCTGGCTGAGCGGTTCGCCCGCGCCGGGCTCGACGTGGTCATGGCCGACATCGAGCAGCCTGCACTGCAGGCCGCCTCGGAAAAGATCGCGGGCCTGGGCGGCAGGACGCTCGCGGTGCCCACCGATGTCAGCGACGAGGCGGCGGTCAATGCCCTGGCGGCGGCCGCGGTTGATCGCTTCGGAGCGGTGCACGTGGTCTGCAATAACGCGGGCGTGGCCAGCCTTGCCGACCCGTGGTTCGGCCCGCTCTCGGCATGGAAGTGGGTGCTGGGAGTCAACCTGTGGGGAGTCATCCACGGGATACGGGCCTTCCTGCCGGTGCTGGCCGCGCAGGGCGAAGGCCACATCGTGAACACGGCGAGCGTGGCCGGGCTGGTCCCGGGGATTGGCCCCTCCTACGACGCGACCAAGCACGCTGTGGTCGCTATTTCCGAAGACCTGTACCAGGCGATGAACGTGGCAATGCTGCCCGTCGGGGTCAGCGTCTTGTGCCCGGGCTGGGTTCGCACCAGCATCGCCCAGGCCGACCGCAACTGGTCACAGAGCCTGGGGGAGGTCCCCGCACGGGCGGCGACCGCCGAAGTGACGGAACCGCACGTGCAGCGCGCGATCGACGAAGGGATGGCGCCTGCCGCCGTGGCCGACCTGGTAGCGGATGCCATCACCGCCAACCGGTTCTGGGTATTCACCGACCCTCACTTCACCCAGATGGCACTCGACCGATGGCAGCGCATCGCCGAAGGCCGCAATCCCCAGACCGACGCGGACATGCCTGGCCTGCCACCCGCCAAGCAGCTCATCGCGGAGATCCAGCAACTGCTAGCTGGCCCGGGCGGCGCGTTATGGCTGCCCGGGGGACCCGGACCACCGGCTGACGGGACCACCTGGTCCTGGGTCGGCCCGGGACTCCCGGCGTGTGCCGGAGTTAGCCCGGCGCCGGCCGTTCAGTAATGACGCTTGCAGGAGGCTTGGATCACGACGGGAGCGGTTTCGGTCTGCGTGGTAGTGCCATCGCTGGCCCACAGCGTGATGTTGAATGACGAATTCGCCTGAAGGCCAGACGGTGCCTTCAGCGCCACTTAGCCTTCCGCATCCAGTGTGTAGTCTTGCGGGTCTGGTTGCGGGACCACTCTGACCGGCCCGGTCCCGTTGCTCCAGCCAGCCGGGATGGGCGCAGTGCCGTAGCTCGCCCCATAGCCGCCGAGCGTGTAGTAGTAGTAGAAGTAGATGACGGGGGTGCTCGCAACGGAGACGCCCGCCGACAGGCCGGACGCGCCGATATTGATCGGTACGGACCAGTTGCCGTTCAGATCGATCGCCAGGTCGTTCGTCCCCCCGCTGGTGGTGTAGCAGCCCCACCCGCCCCACCTCACTGTTTCCCTGTTCCTTGTGCCCCTTTGCCGTCGCGTCAGCGTGGCTTCAGCGCCGTATCAGCCCTCGCTGACAGCATCAGGCAAAGGAGATGTTGTCGAGCCTGAAAGAGGGCTTCGGCAACATGCGGAGGAAATTTCGATGCCAACAATAGAGTTTTTTGGCTTCACTGGGGATGAGCGCATCGAGATCGAGCGTCTTGTCCGGGAGTGCTTGACGGACGAGGAATTCTGCGAGGACTGCGTGTTCGTGGCGGCAGCGCAGTGTCAGGTGTATGGCTGGGATGGAACTGAACGTCCCTTCGTCAGGGTCAGCACTCGTTCCGCAGGACGCGCGGAGCGGTTCAGGATGCTACTGCTGGATAAATGTGATCTTGAAATTGTGCGGATAGAGTTCCAGCCGCGGGAGAAGGCATGACATCGGTGATCGGCAATGGGTACCGCCGGATGGGGCTGTCACCATTGAGCCGGCGGCTATCCGCAGTGGCGCAGACAGTCAGCGAAGAATGGACGCTGCTCGCGGAAAATATTCCAATGTGGCCGGAGCTGTCGTTGCCGCCGGTCAATCTGATTTCCGGCGATGGGCACTATGACTATGCGCCGAGCCAGGGTGTCGATGCGCTGAGAGTTGCCTTGCGGGATCGTGCCGCCGCCCAGGGAGCCGACATCGGAATCGAGTCGGTCCTCGTCACCAACGGAGCATTTGATGGGCTCGGCCTGGTGGCCAGGCAACTGAGCGGGTCGGGGGTACGGCGGGCGATCTGCGGCGGCCCCGTGCTGCTCAGTTTCGCAGATCTCCTGCATGCGGCCGGCCTCGAGGTTGTGGTCGAGGACTGGGAGGAGCTGATAGCCGCGCAAGGCTGGGCCTCGCTCGGCCTCGGTCCAGGTGACCTGCTCTATGTAAATACGCCGCACAATCCTACCGGTGCTTGCCTGGATGACTCCACCGCTCGTGCGCTCCTGGCTGCGCGGGAACGGCAAGGATTTTCGGTCATCTTTGATCTTGTCTGCGACTCGTTCGTTTTTGATCAGGCGGTGATCGGTACCCCGCTGCCGCTGATCAGGGACTGGCAAGGTGTGTACGCGATCAACAGCTTTTCAAAGAACTACGGAGCGCCAGGCCTGCGGATAGGATGGATAATAGCCGGGCAGGCTGCGATCGAGCAGCTTACAATACGGCTCGAATGGGAGCGAATTTCTGTAGGTACAGCCGCTCAGTACCATGCGGCCGCACTCTGCGGTCACGGAAACGCAGCATTGGTGGAGCGGGTCAGGGCTGGCCGGCAAATGATCCTGGATTGGGCAGCGGGCAATAACATTGGTGTCGGCGCTCAGCAGGGCGGGGTGCAAGCATGGCTGAACTTGGCAGATTCGGGCGGCTCGGACTGCGAAGATGCCGAGGATTTCGCCGACAAACTGATGATGAAACATAAGATCGTGATAACCACGGGGGCCAATTACTACCCCAGGGCTGCCGCCTGGTTCCGGATTCCGGCAGGCGTGTCTGAGGCAGTGCTGCGGGATGTCCTGCCCATGCTCGCTGCCAGCTGGCCGAGCCGGAACACAGCACGACGTAACTGAGCGACAGAGGTACTTCAGACATGGAAGATACATTGCTGCCTATCCGGGAGAGCACCTTGGTCACGGCGCTCGAGCCGTTCCATGGTTTCGTTCTCAGCATGGCAATTTTCGCCATGCACAAGAGCGGGCTGGCCTCGCAGCTCGCCGACGGCACGACGCTCGCCGAGCTTGCCGGTGATGGCCGGCGTGATCTGGAACGGCTGACCGCGATGCTCGATTACCTGCGGGCCGTCGGCCTGGTGACGTGCGACGAGGGCACGTTCAAGCTCACTGAGCTGGCGCGCGTATACGGAGCGGCCGGGGCGTGGTACGAAATGATGGTCGGCGGCTACGGCATAACATTCCTGGCGCTCGCGGATCACCTGGAAGCCGGGACGCCGGGCGCGCCGCGAGTCGGCCGCTATGTCGGCTCGGGCAGCTGCGGAATCAGCATGCATGACGCTGTGCCCCTGGTCCGGCGCCTGCTCGCCTTGTCAGGCAGGAAGTACAAGCGGCTGATCGACCTCGGCTGCGGGTCCGGCGTGTACCTGACCGAACTCTGCGCGGATTACCCCGACCTGCTGGCAACCGGCATCGAGCCGGACGCGGACGCGGTGGCCGCCGCCAGGCAGTGGGTGACCGGGCAGCCCGCCGCGGACCGGGTCACGATCGAGCAGGCGGGTGCCCTGGAGTGGATTGCCAGCACCCCCGACCAGCCTGACCTTGCCGTTCTGGCGTTCGTGATCCACGAGGTACTCGGGCAGCAGGGCGAAGACGGTGTCAGGCGGCTGCTTCTGAGCCTGTTCGATGCGGCGCCCGGCCTCGACCTGGTAATCATCGACGTCGACCTGCGCTCGGCTGACCTGGCCGCGATGACCCATCCGCTGGCCCGTAATTATTACAACGCTTACTTCCTTCTGCACCCGTTCACGGACCAGCGGCTGATGCCGCGTGAATGGTGGGAGCGTCTTTTCGCGGACTGCGGGCTGACCGTGGCGTACTCGGGTACCACGGATCCGGCGAC
>Ga0335083_10001943_pt1 | contig 27879 bp, 26 predicted proteins | sample Lox_Sample_42_FD_206716 | JGI IMG/M metagenome (GOLD analysis project Ga0335083, IMG submission 206716) | Soil microbial communities from Loxahatchee National Wildlife Refuge, Florida, United States - Lox_Sample_4.2 | ecosystem: Environmental > Terrestrial > Soil > Wetlands | place: USA...
CCCACCGCGTCGCAAGGCTGTGCGGGATAGAATGACTTCCAGATAGCGCGTAATCCATGAGCAATCTGGAAGTCGGAAGCACTTCTACGGGACGGTGACTCGTCGTCAAACTGGATCGAGCACCCGGTCTGGCCAACTGGCGGTGTGGTCGCCACGACGCGCTTGGTACGTGTCACATGGCCGACGGACCGGCAAATTCCCGCGAACCGCCTTGAAGTTCATCGCAATCTGGTTTGGAGGTCTCGTGTGTGTTCAGAAAGAAAACGAACGATGCACCCTCGAAGTTCAGGATCAGCGAGAGCGTTACACGTTCGAGCGTATGTCTTGAACCAATCCAAGTGCTCACGCCGAAATGCAGGCCTCTGTTGGTCCGGTAGCGTCTGCAGCATGCTCCTGTATGCCTCGGCCATTGATCGTTCTAGAACCGCCAAATCGCCATCTCGACAAATCACCTTTTCAACCGGCGTTTTGGCAGCTGCACAATTGAAACTTGGGGTGGCGGGGGGAGTACTTGGGGGCCGTGCGGTGGCAACTTGGGGCTGTTGCGCTTTCAGCCCAGAGTCTCCCTGAATTGGAACTTCACGACCATCTCCAGAGCGACGGTATTGTGCGCCATCGAAGATGTATGTCTCCATATATGCGGCAGTGCCAGCCCTGATGGCGGACGACAGCCGCAGATCTTTGTATCCTAAGTGTTCCTGCGGCAACAAACTCACGCTATCAACGGGCCCAACGTCAAGCAGTTGTTTGTAACCGGTATCGACTCTTTCGTAAATCCACTGGAGCGGCATGCGCGCCCCAATCAGTGGGCATGGGTCGCGGCCGGCACCAGCGACCAATATGGCGTCTCGTCCGCCACCAACATCCAGTCGTTCAAAATCGAGTGCAGCCAAAACCTGCTCTCTTGTTGAGCTCGCCGCGCAGGTCGCGACCGCTGGAATCGATCTAGCCATCTCGTCAACAAGTGCAAGTGAAGCCGAACCTCTTGGGCGAGCAACAACAGGCAAAGCTGCCGATTGGGCCAATGGCGCATACAGCGGCTGCGATGCCAGTCCTGGACTCGTACCCCGACCACGCATCTCATTTACGTGAGGGACCCACCAAACAAGGGCGATAGCCAGTCCCGCCACGATGACGTTCTTGACAATCACTGATGGCGAGGGCTTCTCGCTTCGCATGAGCGAGCCAACCAACTGAAACGGAGCCTTGACGAGTTGCCACAGTATCCAGCACTCAACGACAATGAGGACGCCCAAGAACCAACCGAAGGGATTCTCCGAAAACTCCGGTATCAGTCCCTTGGTCCGGAGCCGATCACGTGCTGGGATTGACGGCGGGTTGAAGTGCCTGCCCGCTGCTCCGTCGTTGTATCCCGCCTGGAAGTGACCGCCCGGATCGTCACGGAGCATGCCCATCGTCATCTCCGCAAGACGACCACCGGCGCTATCACTTCGTCCCCTTTCATATCCCTGGCGGTAGGCTTCGATTGGTGTCGGCATCACTTACCTCGCGTGAGCTTGAACGTCACCGGACGGAGTAGCCCATCGTAATGGCCAATGCGCGCGTCGTTGGAGCTGCGGCGTTGAGGTCGGGACGCGCGCTGAAAGAACTGCGCCCACCGGCCAGCCGAGGGAGGCAAAGTGAATAGCTTTCGACATGGACTCCTATTGGGCCACCCGCCGCGTAGTCAAAGTGGCGACGAAGCGCTGGGCGGCGCCATCGAACGAAACCTCCCCGTGCATAGCCGTTTCTGAACCGTGGTTTGGCTGCCTGTCAAAAGCCCAGTGTCCTAGCGTGGAGGGTGTTTGATCGAAAATGCCCGCCCAAAACTCGATTTTCGGCGGGTCGTTGTTCCACCGCATTTCTACGGGAAACTGCAGCACGTGATCAGAAGACTTGCTGTACCCAAACGCACTGCTCTGAGCGTTTCCACACGACTCGTAGACAAATAGCGGGAACGCCACAGCGCTTGCATCCGTGAACCTGCGAAAGTACAGAATCGTGGGTTTGCCTTCTCCCTGCTGAGTCGAAGTGGCGACGTAGTAATAATGATTCGAGACGAGGAACGGAAGACTGAAGGAGTCTTTGGACGAACCCCATAAATCCTCGCGAACTTCGATCGTGTTGAGCACGGTTCGCGTACTTGGGTTGATCAACGATAGCCGAGTCTGGCCGTACCAGTAGTCGCCAGTGACCGACTCGCTGCAGCCTTGGTCGCCACGACTCGTCCGCACAGATCTTTGTGGATTGAGCATCCATAACACGATTGTTCTGGGCTTGCCCGCAAATCCTGCCAGATCGGCCCACTCGATGACCTGTGAGTTTGCGGGAAGTAGAGCTACTAATGATGGTGATAGCGGGCCGTCGTTCGACCCAGAGGAAACAGGGGCTTGCGTCGGTTGCACCGCTTCGGTGTAACCAACCGGACCACGCATCTCATTTACGTGAGGGACCCACCAAACAAGGGCGATAGCCAGTCCCGCCACGATAACGTTCTTGACAATCATTAATGGCGAGGGCTTCTCGCTTCGCATGAGTGAGCCAACCAACTGAAAGGGGGCCTTGATCAGTTGCCACAATACCCAGAACTCGATGACAATGAGGACGCCCAAGAACCAACCGAAGGGATTCTCCGAAAACTTTGGTATGAGCTTACCGTTTCGGAATCGGTTTGATGTTGGGATTGACGGCGGGTTGAAGGCGCGGTTGTTGATTGCGTCCTGATACCCGAGTTTGAAGTGTCCTCCTGGGTCGTCCCTCAGCATCTCGGCGAACATGACTTCCGCGGCGGCGCTCCCGAGTGTCTGGTTCTTTCCAGCTTCGTAACCTTTGCGGTAATTGTCCACTGGTCTCGGCATAAGGCTTAGCAGTCTGACACAATGTATTGTACAAACTAAGAATCTGCTGTATGCAGTCGGCCCGCCGACGCACATCGAATCCCAAAGACGATCGGCCTTTATGACCGCCGGAACGGCCTCAGACTTGACGAGGTAGCGCGGTCCAAAAGCAAGGATTATAGTGATTGCGCTTTGCAGGCGAGTACGCCACTGCGACTATTGTCCCAGACCGGAGTTTCGGCTGAGTTCGCCCGGCGAGTTTTACGCAGCGTTGTGAAGCAGCATCCCCACAAAAGTCCCCACATTGGCGAATTTGGAAAGCGTGTTTGACGGAAGGTTAGCGTGTAAGTGTTTGAAGGGTTTGGCTCCTCAGGTAGGACTCGAACCTACAACCCTTCGGTTAACAGCCGAATGCTCTACCATTGAGCTACTGAGGAGCAAGGCGGGAAACAACTTCGCAATCAAATTACATCAAACCACGCTGCTCGCTGTCAAATTTCCGGCGATCTCAAGCCCCTTGGCCAAAGCCCGAAGCTGCGGTCGCGCCATTCCAAGTTAAGGGCATACTCGACTCTGGTAACCTGTCCATTCAGGGGGGGAATGAATCTCGCTGGCGAGGACTTGGAGAAACTTCGGCTGAAGTTGCGGTTCAAAGTCTCCTATGAGGTCGGCTTCGCTTGCCCCGACGTGGAAGACATCGTGCAAGAAACCATTGCCCGTTTCCTGGTTGCCTCCCAAAACGAAAAGATCCGGAATCTCGAAGCTGCTGGTGCGTTTGTTAACGGTATTTGCCGCAACGTAATCTTGGAATACCGGCGGCGGTCGCACCGCGATGAGCCAATGCCCGATGTGGTTCCCGAGCCCGGCGCCAGGAGCCTGCCAGAGGCCGAACTGTTCGAGCTGCGGCAGGCCATCGCCCACGGCTTGGCCCAGCTTCCCGAGCGCGATCGCCGCATTCTGCGCTCCTTCTATCTAGAAGAAACGACTAAGGAAGAGATCCTAGAACAAACCGGCCTGACGGACCAGAACTTCCGTGTCATCCTATTCCGCGCCAAAGAAAAATTTCGCGCGATTTATATCGAACATACGAAACATCAGGCCTCCTCGCGTCACTCAAGTATATGAGCACGGATTGGCACGGCGACACTGTATACCGTGAGGACTTGATCCGCAAATATCTGCATCGCCGCTTGGCGCCGGAATTGGCCGATCGGTTTGAGGACCATTACCTGGCCTGCGACGATTGTTATAACGAGATGCGCGCCACCGAGCTGTTGATCCGAGGCCTGGGCGAGCCCATTATCGAGCGAAAGCGGGTCCAGGACGTCACCGTATTGAGCTTTACGCAGGATTCCCAACTGCTGGCTTCGTCGCTCGAACTCAATGAGCTCGCCAACGCTATCCGGCTCCAAAAGGACACCAAGGTTTTGATCGATCTCAGCAAGGTGAGCCGCATCGACAGCACCGGCTTGGGTGTGCTCATGAATTGCTATTGCCACGCAGTTAAGAATTCGGGGGCCTTGAAGCTGTTGAATCCCGATGCTCCGGTAAAGAAAGTCTTGAGCATTACCAAGATTGATTCGCTCTTGCAGACTTTCGAAGATGAGACTGTGGCGATCGCAAGCTTCCACGGCTTGCCGGCATAGCGTTCAGCTATCCGCCCCCAGCCGCGGTCTCCTGCCGGGCGGCCAGATGTTCCATCTCCCAGATATCGCGGCGGCTTCGCCCCACCAGAGGCGCTAAAGCCAACTGGCCGGCGCGGCCGATTTGCGATTCCAGATAACGCAGCTCCTTTAACTGCGCGGCCAGCTCAGTGTCAGCCGCAACGGGGAAGCCCATTTCGCGGCGCAACAGGTCGCCTTTGGCATGCGCGCTCAGCTCGAGCGAAAGCTGCAGGTAAGATAGCATGTCGCCCAAGATTTCCGGCGCGAACGTGCCTTCCAGCGACTGCAGATATCGCCCCGGGCGTGAAGAATTGAATTCGCCGCCCGTGAGCATCTGTAGCAAGTCGATATCTTTATCTAGTTTGGTGCCGAGCCATTTCTCCAGTGCTTTTTCGCTGCGCCAGAAGATCACCGACATCAAGGCCGGCAGCGTTACCAATACAACCACCGCCGCGGCCACCGGTCTCCACAGCGGCTGATTATAGAGTTCGTGGATGAAAACCGCGATAGCCAGGCCCGGCAGGAACAGCAGCCAGGAACGGGAAGCGCGAATCTCGCTCAGATTCACCGATACGATTCCAAAGATCGCGGTAGTACCGCCGTGCATCATCGCGGTGCCCAGGCCGCGGATGGCGCTGGTCAGCAGGCCGGCGGCGGTGACATCCGGAAGGTAAGTCAGATTCTCGAGCATGGCAAAACCCGCTCCCACCGCGAAGCCCGAGATCGCGGCGTCCACCATAAAACCTACGCGATTCTTCCGCAGCAGCCAGATCACGTACAGCGCCTTGCCGCACTCCTCCACCAGCGGCGCACCGGAGCGCGCCCAAAGCGATGCGGAAACCACTCCGGAAGCATTCACGGCTGTATTCAAGACGTAACACAGCACCGCGACCAAGGCGCCGATCGCCACGCTGCGCAGCACCCGGCGAAGCGTCAGCAGCTTGTAGGTATCTATCAACTCCAGTCCGAACAGAAACACCAGGACCGGGAGCAAACCCAACGCCGCGTGCGCCAGCAACAATCGAATAGAATTCAGATCCATCAAAGAATGCGAAGCGAGACCATGTACTGAGTCGAGATGTGACCGTTGTGATCCGCCGCCGCGGCATAGCCGCCCGAAAGCGTCGTGTTCAAGTACGTGAACATAACGATGCGGAGATCCAGTTGCGTGCCGAGATTCGCGAAATATCCCCGGCTCGGCGCGCTGGTGAAATTCGTGAAGAGGCCGGAAGAAAAAAGCGTCAGGCGCGCCCAGTTCATATACATCCAGGTGGTCCCGAGTTCCCGGAATCGCTTGGGCGGCAGATTGTATTCCCCCAGGATTTTTCCGAAGCTCCTGGCGCCGATGGCATCGATATCCACGCCCGGGAAACTGTAGTACTCGCGATAGCGGCTGATCTCGCCGTGGTCGACGTAGTTGTTGCCATAGTCGCCAAAATAGAAACTGGAGAACGGACTGGTGAAATCGCCGAACGATTTGCCGGCTGATGTTCGAATCCAGAAGGAACTGTTGCTCGGAAGTAAGAACCCGCGATCGTAGTTGGCCCAGATCCTCGGAAATGAACCGCGGCTATAGTAATAACGCGAATAAATGCCCCAGTTGGTGCCCTTTTCGTCATCCACCGCGCCTTGTGCCCGGCTGAGATCGGAGTACTTGAGAAACAGGTTGCCTTCGAGCAGGTTCGGCGTTACCGTGGCGACGTTCTGATATTCGGGCAATGTGTCCAGGCCCGAATATCCCGCCACATTCCATTCCAGAGACAGCGTGCGAGGCATGTCGTAAATGAGAAACTGCGAATGGCCAACCTTCAGCGATTCGCCCCGGCGGCTGAGTTTGGTGGGTCCGAAAAGATCGTAGAAATCCGCGTAGTTGTCGTAGCCGCTTACCTTCCAATCCCAGAAATGCGCGTCGAAGGAGGCATGCATGCGTTCCTTATCAGGTAGGCTGGTGTCGGGCGAGTAGCTGACGTCCACATTGACGCCCACCAGCCTCAAGCGGTCCGCGAATTCGGCGCGCATGCCGCCCGCCGGCGAGTCTTTATAGCCCTGGGCGATCGGATACGCCGAAACCAACTGAACGTTGTGTAGTGGATCGTAAGCACCGGCGCGCGTGATCAGCTTTTCGGAATTGGCTTGGGCGGGCGGCGGAGGAATTTTCCAGTTGCGCAGGACCGGATATTTCTGGAGCAGCGCCTGGCCCAGATACTTGACGGCGCTCACGTCCTCCAGAGGCTGCGTGGGCACGCGCGCCGGCACGAATCCTTTGCTGGTATATTCGAACGCGATCAGCGAGCCATCCGCCAGGGGCACGGGCCGGAACAGACCAGTCTCGGCGTTACTGATCGCGTCCATTTTCTTGGTCTCGAAGTCGTAACGGAACAGGTTGGAAGCCCCTGTATAGTAGGACGATCCATACAAGTAGCGCCCATCGGCGGAGAAAACGAAATTGCCGGGCGAGTTGTATTCAAAATCGTAGAGCACTTCGTACTGCGCCGCGGGCTCGCGCAACTGATCGATTCGAAAGCGGACCAGCTTCTGGCGTCCGTTGACATCCGTCACCGCGCCGGTCAGGTACTGGCCGTCGGGCGAAACATCGATGTCGAAGATGTCGGTTCCATATTCAAATTCGCGGCGGGTTTTGAACTCATTGTAGGGCGAGGAAAGCTCAACCAGGCTCGACAAGCCGTTGTTGTGCCGCACGCCCCACAAAGAGTTGTCTTTGGAATCGAACACCAGGTCGCCGGTGCGGAAGTCTTTGAACAATCGGCGGGCGTGGTGTGTTTCCACGTCAAAAACGTTTAGATCGCGCCAGTCGTTGTTGTCGGTGGTGTAGTAAAGCTTGCGGCCGCGCGGATCCCAGGCCAGCGATGTTACGTAGTACAGCGCCGGACCCTTAATGTCCTTGAGCTCTTCGACGCGCCCGGTGTCGAGATGCACTGCCGAGACGCTGGCCATGTGCGCCGGATAGCGGGCGCCGGCATACAGGACATTGTCCTGGGCGTCGTAATAAGCTCGCGACACCGAACCCAGGGCGCGCTCGGAAAGCCGCTGCGGCTTGGTCACGGGGTATTTGCGGATGTCGGCCAAATTCGCTTCTTGAAACCGGCGCTCGTCGGCAATCCATTGCTCCCAGGCCTTCTCCATCCCCATTCCGTACACTTGGGAGAACCGGGCCCCGAAGTAGCGGCTGGTGTGCTCGCCGCGAGTGACCCATTGCATCAGCTTGTCGGGGCCGTAGGTGTAGCACAGCCAGGTCATGAAACGGGTTCCGTAGAGATACGAGTTCGCACCGGTCTGAAAGTCGGCGGACGTGCCTTCTGATTCCAGCCCCACCACGTGATAAATGAAGGCGTCGTCGTGCACCAATGTGCGGAAAACCATTTCGTCGTAGCCGCCCATGGCGCGACCTAGCCCGCCGGACATCCAGGTTTCCATGAACGTGGCGATGCCTTCGTGAAACCAGCGCGTGGCGTAGTGCCGGGGACTGGTGAGCGAACTGTACAGCACCGAAACCGGATCTTCGTCGGTAGGCACCACCTTGCCGAAGAACAGCGAACGGAAGCGGCGATCGACGCTATTGGCCTGGTCGCCCATCACGACGTGGATCGACTCGTGATTCATGATCCAGGTCATGCGTTCGTTGGCCGGCAGCGTTTCATAGGTGTAGCTGAACGGCGCAATGCCCACGTCGATGAAATTGGTGGGGACGGTTCCGGCCGCGCCGTGGCCGTAATCGCCGAAGTCCTCTATCAGGACGGTTACTTTTCGCGACGGTGTGAAGTGGAACTGGTTGCGCTCGAAATTGAGGGCATTCTCGTAGGCGCGAATCAGGTGCGTGACCAGGTATTCATGGGCGGGGCTGTAGTAGAGAACCTCGATGTGCTCGGAAGATTGGATGAAAAGCTTGGGGAGGCTGGCGCCCAGAAGCGGGGTACAAAAAAGAAGGAGTCCCGCAATCCAGCGCGGGACTCCGTTAATTATCCTACAAGTTCTGTGAAGCAAGTACTCCAGTGTAGCGAAAGGCTGAAGCTTTCGGCGCTAGCTACTGCGCATAACTACCGCCCGTTACTGCCGAGCAACGCCCATCAACAGCTGCGAAGAGCTTTGGCTCAGCAGGTTCTCCCGGAACGAACCGTTCGTCAGGAGCCGGTTGAACAGTTGATTGGTCACCAGCGAGTTGAACGCCGATGAACTCATCAGCGCGCGAAAGTTCATATTCTGGAGCAGGGACGTAAAGGAGCTCTCATGCACCAGTCCGTTAAACGCGCTATTGTCCTTCAGCGCTTGATAGTTCGAATCCTGTTGGAGCGCCTCGAAATTCAAGGATTGGGCTTCTGACTTCTGCTTCACTTGCTGCCGGTTGGATTCCGCCAACGCTCTTGCCAACGCGTCGCTCTTCAAGAGCTGCATGAAGTGGGCGTTTTGTAGCATCGCCTGAAAGTGGCTGTCCGCCAGCAAATTCGCGAACTGGCTGTTGGCTTTGAGTTCTGTGAAGGAGCTCTCCCGCACCAGCTCTTGAAATGCCGGATTCTTAGCGAGCGACTTGAACTCGCTGCTCTCGAGGATGGCGGTGGTGGCCACCGGCGCCTGGCCCGGAGCAGAGATATCCGCTGTGTTCACTTGGCTGTCGCGATACACATCGCGCTTGCCGATCGCGCCTTGTGTCTTGTCCGAACTCACCCGCGCGCTCGAAAAGTATAGAAGCACACCAGCGGCGATGATGCCGCTTCCGATCAGGATCGAAAATCTCCACTTGCGGAACGTCGTCATCTTAATGTCATCCTCTTTTCTAATGTCGTTGGTCATTTGCTTGGGGGCCTTGTCATAGAGTGACACAGCTCCGGCTGGTGTTACAGGAAAGCCAAAAAAGTTTTGAACTTTCAAGTGACCGGCTGTTTTGGACCCGGGAAGCGGAACGAGACCGTATTGCGGCCCTGCTCCCGGCGATAGCTGAGCGAATCGACTAGTTCCCGGACTAGGAAGATGCCGAGCCCTCCTACGGGCCGGTCCTCCAGAGGGCTGGATAGATCCGGCTCTTCTTTTTCTAACGGATTGAAAATGCGCCCCTTATCGGCTATCTGCACCAGCAGCTTCCCGTCGGATTCGACAGTATAGGCTACTTCGACATCGCCGGTGCCGGGTTGATAAGCGTAGCGTGCAATGTTCACCAAGAGCTCTTCGAGGACCAGGTCGAGCTGGTCGCGATCAGCCGCCGTAAGTCCGGCCGCGTTGGCCCCGGCATGGCCAAACTCGAGAAAAGCTTGCAACGAACTAAGGCTGGCCGGCAGGCTCAGCCGTCGAACCCCCGGGCCCGTCACAACTTAGCAATGGCCTCGTCGCTGGACTGATAAACCGGAAAAAGACCGATCAGCTTGGTCATCTCGAAAACCTGCCGCGGCAGACCTTGCAGCCCGCACAGGGTCAGCGAGCCGTCGAGCGACTTCAGCTTTTGCGCGACCGTCAGAAAAGATCGCAACCCCATGCTGCTGACGTATTGCAATCCGCTCAGCTCCGCTATCAGATGCCGGGCGCCTTGGGCGATTGATCGCTCGCAGGCTTGTTCAAACTCCGGGGCGCTTTCCGCGTCCATACGCCCGGTGACCTTCAGCAGCACGGCCTTGTCGAGTTTGGTGGGTTCGATTTGCATAATGGTGGTCGCAGGCCTCAAAGTGAGGGCTCGGCTGCCATTATGACACTAGTCAAGCAGCGTCCGGCACCGATGAAGTTTCATCGCGCGGGACACTCAACTAAAGATACCAATAGTGTCCGGTAAGCCTAAGCAGCCAAATGGCTAAATGGATCTTCAGCAACGCTTGGCGCCAGTGGGAATGTAACGACCCTGGAATGTTCCTCGCGGTTCAAACAGACTTCGCAATCTAGGACATGCGAGCCGGACGGCAAGTTGCGGGCAAGACTGGCCAGCGTGGATCGAATCGCGGCTAGCGCAGCCTGCTTTTGCGGGCTCTCCGGCCACTCTTCAACAACGTGCAATCGGTGATGTTCTGTCTTGAACCATTGGAAGTGCATATCACATCCCTCAAACGCAATGTATGCACGCCAGCGTCCATTCTGGCTCGCAAGGACGTGCCGGTAGAAACCGCTTATTTTACTGTGGTTTGGTTGGCCGCGACTCAGCTAAAGCAGCGCGAAGCGCCCGTACGCGCTTTCTACGATTGATCTTCTGCTTACGCTGGCGTCCGAAACGGGACTTATCGCCATTATGGGCTGACATTCTGTCACCCAAGATAGCACACCAAGCAAGCAATTGATGCCTTCTTGCGTAACTAAGTGACCAGGGGGCAGGCGAGTGCTCCGGACGATTGTTATCCCTGAGCGACAATAAGGCGCTGGAGGAGCTGGCGGGGAGTTACGATCGCAACCGGATCGTAATGCTTTGGAAAATGGCGCACGTTGCCGGTTACGAGGAAGGCCGCTCTCGCCGCCAATGCACATTCAAGAAAACGATCGTCGTCGGGATCAGAACAGAGGGCAAGCCGCTCGGTAGGAGACACATGGACGGCAAATGTGTTCATCAAGGCCAATACCTCGCGTGCGGCATCGGCGTGCGGCAGGAGGACCGGGCGGGCGAGCACGTCCAGATACTCAGCCATGACCGCATCCGATACGCATGGCGTGAGAATGCCGGGAGGCACCAAATCGAGAACTTGGGCCGGGATTGCCAACTCGTTTGAATGCTGCTGAAAACAGGATGTTGGTATCAACGACAACCCGAATCATCGCTCGGGTTTTCGTTTCCGAACTCGGCGGGCGGCTGCAATTTCAGCATCCATCTCTCGCATGGTGAGCTTTGCCGCGGCGGTTTTGGCGGCTTGGGCGCGGAGAGCTTCGAGGGCACGGCCGAATTCGCGCCGCGCCTCATCCGAGATGTAGCGCCGGTAGAGCTCGCGGATAAGCTCGCTCATCGTGCGATTTTCTTTCTTCGCGGTCTGCTCCATGGCCTTGAGCTGCTTAGGGGGCAGCGAAATGGACAGGGTTTTCGTGTTTCTCATGGTCGTGCCTAGTGTTAACTGCGCTTTCAGTATACCGGTCGGGGATTGGCTGTCAAACGAAGAAAGTTGTCAACATCTTTGCAAGATAGGCATGCGGGCTTCCCTGCGCGGAAGGCTAGTCTTTGCTCTTACCCAGCTTGGACTGTAGCGGGAGAGGTCAGGGAATTATTTTTTGCTCGATCGTTTTGTACCCCTTAAGGCTAATCGTGATCGTCCTTGGTGCGTCACTGTGTCTGATAAGAATGAAAGCCAGAGGAGTGATTTCTGCGTCATTACCATCGATGAGAACGGTCACTGCGGGAGGGTTTGTTACGATGGCAATATTTTGAAGCTTCCCCCCTTCGACCACGTCCAGGAGCGGGAGCACCGGAGTCTTGCCGCGCTTCGTCGTGTATTTCGGACCGCGCACGCCGCGGCGGGGGTGGCCGATCATACGACAATCGAGACATGGATCAGGCGACGCTTCGGCAATGCTTGGAAGGTCAGCGCGCGGCTTTCCGGCGCAAGATGCCGGGCTACGCGGAGCGCCGCGAGGCACTGCGTTCTCTCGAAACCGCTTTGTTGAAACGGCAAGGTCAAATTATCGCCGCCATTTCGGATGACTTCGGCGGCCGCGCAGCCGAGGAGACGCTGGCTCTGGAACTGTTTCCGACGCTGGCTGAAATTCGGTATGCCATCTCGCATCTGAAGCGTTGGATGGCGCCGCGCCGCGCTCCGGTCTCCTGGCAGTTCTGGCCTGCTCGCGCGGAAGTGCTGTACCAGCCGCTGGGTGTGGTGGGAATCCTGTCGGCTTGGAACTACCCGCTGTTCTTGAGCTACGCGCCGCTCGCCAATGCTCTGGCGGCCGGAAATCATGTGATGCTGAAGCCGTCGGAATTTGCGCCGCGAACCGCGGAGTTATTGCGGTCGATTGCCGCGGAGTTGTTTTCGCCTGACTATGTCACGGTCATCCCGGGCGAAGCTGAGACCGGCAGCGAATTCTCGCGGCTTCCTTTCGATCATTTGCTTTATACCGGATCCGGCCGCGTGGGGAAAATGGTACTGCGCGCGGCGGCCGAAAACCTGACGCCGGTGACGCTGGAGCTGGGCGGCAAAAGCCCGGCGATTATCCATCCCGATTATCCGTTGCGGCGAGCCGCTGAAAGAATTCTCGCCGGCAAGCTGTACAACGCGGGCCAAACCTGCGTGGCGCCCGACTATGTTCTGGTGTCGTCGGACCGGCGCGGCGAGTTCATCGAGCTGGCGCGCGAGATCGCAACAGGCATGTACCCCCGCCTGACAGCGAACCCCGACTACACGCGCATTATCAATGGCCGCCATTATCAGCGGCTGGCCGCGCTGCTCGAAGACGCCCAGCAAAAAGGAGCTCACGTGATCCGGATCAATCCAGCCGAAGAGAAATGCGACCAGGGCAATCGCGTGTTTCCGCCCGCGCTGATAACCGATGTTCGCGACGAAATGGCGCTGATGCAGGAGGAGATTTTCGGGCCTTTGCTGCCGGTGGTTCCTTTCGAAGCGCTGGCTCAGGCCATCGAATACGTCAACGCCCGTCCGCATCCGCTCGCGTTCTACTATTTCGACGAGAGCGGCTCACGCGTCCGCGAGGTTCTGGAGAAAACCCTGGCCGGCGGGGTCACGGTGAACGATTGCATCTTCCATGTGGGCCAATGCACGCTGCCGTTCGGCGGCGTAGGACCCAGCGGCATGGGCCGCTACCACGGCTTCGATGGCTTCGAGACTTTTTCGAAGAAAAAAGGCGTGTTCCTGCAAAGCCGCTGGACTCCGTTGAGCCTGCTGCGTCCTCCCTATGGCGCGACTGCGCGGCGCATGCTCAAATTCATCGTCGGAGCGTAGCGCGAGCCGGCTCACGGCATCGAACGTGCCTGTCAGATTGAGTCCCATGCCAGCAACTGCTCCTGATTTCGATTTCATCGTCGTCGGTTCGGGCTTCGGCGGCAGCGTCGCGGCCCATCGCCTGACCGAGAAAGGCTATCGCGTCGCGGTGCTGGAAATGGGACGGCGCTGGACTCCGGAAAATCTGCCTCGTAGCAATTGGCGGATCTGGCGTTGGATCTGGCGGCCTCGGTTGGCGCTGCGAGGCTTCTTCAACATCAAGTTGTTTCGCCACGTGCTGATCCTGCATGGCTGCGCGGTGGGCGGTGGATCCATCACCTACGCCAATACGCTGCTGGTTCCCAGAGATTCAATTTGGCGGAACGGGTCGTGGGCGGGGCTGGCGGACTGGTCCGCGGAAATGCCGGCGCATTACCGGACTGCCATGCGGATGCTGGGCGTGGTGGAGAATCGCATTCTCGGTCCAGCGGATCTTCTGCTCAAGAAAGCCGCCGACCTGGCCGGCGTGGGCGACACATTTTATCGGACTCACGTCGCGGTTTTCCAGCCGCCGGAGGGTGAAGCGGGCGGCAAGACTTATCCCGATCCATACTTCGCGGGCGTTGGCCCCGAGCGCGCCACCTGCATCGGATGCGGCGGCTGCATGGTGGGATGCCGCTATAACGCCAAGAACAGCCTCGACAAGAATTACCTCTACCTGGCCGAGAAAAGCGGCGCGCGTGTTTTTGAGGAGACGCGCGTGGTGGATGTACAGCCGCTCGATGGCCAAGCGGACGGCAGCGGCGGATACGAAGTGCGCACCATCAGCTCCACCAGTTTGCTCAAAAAGAATCGACGCCGTTTCACTTGCCGCGGCGTGGTGTTCGCTGCGTCCGCGCTGGGCACTCTGGACCTTTTATTCCGGCTGAAGCAGCGTGGGTCGTTGCCTGCGCTCAGCGATCAACTTGGAAATCGCGTGCGCACCAACGCCGAGTCGTTGATCGGCGTGCGCGTGCCCGGCATCGGCGAGGATCTTTCGAAAGGCATCGCGATCGGCTCCGGCATCTACCTGGACGAGCACACCCACATCGAAGCTACGCGCTATCCCCAAGGGTCGGACGCCATGGCGCTGCTCGGCACGCTGCTCACCGGCGGCCGTCCGGGCTGGACTCGGATTCTACTTTGGCTCAGAAACCTGGCCGTTTCGCTGGCGCGGCACCCTTGGAAAACTTTGCGCTGTCTGCAACCCTTCGGTTGGGCGCGCGAGTCGCTGATCCTGCTGTGCATGCAATCGCTCGAAGGCCACATCGACATGCGGCTTGCCCGGCCCTGGTATTGGCCATTCGGAAAAGTGCTGGTAAGCCGGGGAAAGAAAATTCCCACGTTTATTCCGCGCGCCAATGAATTCGCGCGCCAGGTGGCCCGCATGGCCGGCGGAACACCCATGAGCATGTTGACCGAGATTCTTTTCGACATCCCCGGCACGGCGCATATTCTTGGCGGTTGTCCGATGTCTGGCTCGGCGGAGGGCGGCGTGGTGGATCACCACAACCGCGTGTTCTCTTACAGGAATATGTACATCTGCGACGGATCGGTGCTTTCGGCCAACCTGGGGGTCAACCCGAGCTTGACCATCTGTGCCATCACCGAGCGAGCCATGAGTCTTTTACCGCCCGCGTCCGAGACAGATTGGAACGATTTCGCGCCGACGGCTGAAACGCCCTCGGCTCCGCGTACGTTCTATATTTGAGGTGTTGCCGTTGGGGAAGAACTCATGACCCGTGCTGCGATCCTGATCTCGGCGCTGACCGCCGCGTTGCCGGTCTGGGCGCAGGATACCAATATCGTGTTCCACAGCGACGTGGCACTGGTTCGTGTGGACGCGCAGGTGGTGGATCGCGACAATCGCGCCATCACGCATCTGCGGCAGGAAGACTTCATCGTTCGTGAAGAAGGCCGTCCGGCGACGATCCGCAATTTCTCGAGCGAAGAGATGCCCATTGATGTGCTGTTTCTTCTGGACGTGAGCGCCAGCATGCGGCCGCACGTGCAGCGCATCGCCGACGCATCCGGCCAGGCTTTGACCGTGCTGGGCAAAGACGACCACATGGGGATCATGGTGTTCGATCGCGCGACTCGCGTGCGCCTGCCGTTTTCCGGCAACCATCAGGATGTGCAGCGCGAGTTCGACCGGCTGCTGCGGCAGGAGCGCTTCAACGGCGGCACCGATATTACGCGCGCCATGCTGGACGCCGCCGATTACATCCGTCGCGAAGGCCGGCAGGAAGCGCGGCGGGCCATTGTTATTCTGACAGACGATCAAACTGAATTCGATCGCGACGATGCGGCGGTGTCGCGCGCGATGGCGCGGGCCGATGCGGTGATGTGCGCGCTGATCGCGCCCGACGCCATGGCCGGCCGGCAATATCCACGGGGCGGCGGTGGACAGCGGCGCGGAGGATGGGGCGGTGGACCGGGACTCGGCGGACCATTAGGCGGGATTATTTTTGGCGGGCCGCGCGGCGGCGGAGGCAATCGCGGCGGCATGGGCGGAGCGCCGAGAACTCAATCTGCCGGGACATCGGAAATCGCGCGCGATTCGGGCGGCGACAGCATGTCGGTGAACGACGCCTCGGCGCTCGAAGAGACGCTCATGCGCCTGCGGCAACGCTACGCGCTGTTCTTCAGCCTGCCTGAGGGCGTGACGCCGGGCCAGGAGCGCAACATCGTAGTGGATCTCGCGCCGGATGCGCGGCGCCGCTATCCCGACGCCGACGTGCACTACCGGCGCGCGTACATGTCAGGGAGCCATGAAGGCAACAACGGGCCGACCTTAGTGCGGCGCGCACCCGCCGATGCAGGCTATGCGACTCCGACGGGGACTTCCGCGCCGGCCAGCGACGCAGCGAGCGACGCGCCAACGACGACGCACCGCCGGCGAGTAGCGGTGAACCAGGACGGCTCGCCGATCATTAGTTCGTCGGAGGATTCGCCCGCTCCAGCGCAAAATCCCAGCGGTGGGGCCAAAGCTAATCCACCGAGTCAACAGTAAAACGCCTCCCCCTTGCCCTGCGTTTGCTCCGGCGGTATGCTTCGAGCGGGCGCCTCATGCCTACGCGGGCAAAAGCAGCGCATTTCCTGATAATCGCTGGAATTTTCTGCCAGCCGGTGGCTGCGCAGGCTCCGCCGCCAGTCGATCCCGGTAAGCAACTTTGGAACACGATAAAACAGCAACTGATGAGTCCCGGCGCCGACGATTATTTTGAATCGTCGATCAAGGACGCTCGGCTTCCCGCCCTTACGGGTACTCTGGTTGCTGCCCCGATCTCCGATTCCGGCGCGCCTCCGGTGATGCTCCTCGGCTTGACTGACGCGGCGACGCCCGACGTCACGTTAGTCCTTCATAAACGCGCCGCCGGGGTCAGGATGGAACTAAGCAATGGCGCGCGGATCGACTTCCAAGGCGTCGGTGTGAGCTTCAACAAGAACCCTTTCCAGGTTGTGTTCGACGTGGAGGATTTTCAGGAACCGATAGCAGATCTTGGTCGTTTGGCGTCGAATTGGTACTTCGGACCCGACCTCGGCCAAGTGAGGAATGGTCGCTACCAAGACGCGGGTGTGGAATTCGATTTACCTGCGGGGTGGTCAGTTCGTGGTAGGCGGCCTTCAATCGATGGCGGTGACCTCGTGGTGCTTACGAATACGCAGCTCGCAAACGTGACGGCCGCGGTATATGTGAGTCGGCATAAAATCAGCTCAGCCGAGATACCGAGCGAGCTCCAACATCTGATCGCGAAGATCAGCGCTCAGCGCTCGGATCTGGCACATTACGCAATTCGCGCGGAGAGCGTACGCGCCACCTGGATTGGAGGCCAGCAGGCTCTAAGCGCCGTGGCGCACTATGAAAATGGCGGCCAGACGATGTCCGAGATACTGACCTGGATTGTGACCGAACGCGCGGAGGTAGTCTTCTTCGCACGAACGACGCCAGACAATTTGCCAGACTTGCGGTCCTGGTTCGACCGTTTGGTTCGTTCCGGCCGATCCTGTCAGCATGTCCCAGCGCGCGCCGGCCTTCTCCAAAAACTTCGGCACATCGCTCTCCAGCATCAAGCCCTGGCGCACCAGCGGCTGCGCGGCGGCTCCCACTTTCTGCAGATATTCTTCGCGGCTGGAGTAACGCTCCTCGATCGACGGCCGTGGATCGCCCGACTTCTCGCGCTCGGCGCGGGTGCGCGCAAACGGGATCATCGAACCCACCATGTCGAACATAGCGTCCGGAGCGCCGATCGAAGGATCGCGCAAGTTCCAACCCGTGTAGGTCGCAAGCGGCGCCACCTGATCCGGCAGGCGGATACCCGAAGTCTCGTTACCGTCTTTGTCGACTTGCGGGATCAGCACCGGGTACCGGCCTTCGATCTTGGGCGGTTCAAAGGCGATGATGCCCTTAGTGCGAAAATCCGGACCGTAGTCGAGGCGAAACACCGGCGTCGGCTCCTTGGGCAGCGCGACCCCGGGGATTTTCGGGAAATTCAGCGCCGTTACCTGGACCAAATTATCCTTGCCGATTTGCGGTATTTGCGACGTGGGCGGCTCGACGCCGGTGGTGATCCAGTTGTTCATCGCCACCAGCAACGCGCGCATCACGAATCGATAATCCGCCGGATTGGGCAGGTTTTGCGTTACGGTGCGCACCGTCCTGGCGTTGGCCCCGTGCTGCGTCCCGGCCAGGTAGTAAATCCGCGAGGTGGAAACCGGCGCGACGTCTTTCTTCCCGTCCAGGCTGGTGTGGATGAGCGAGGCTGCGCGTCCCCAATATTCGAAGGACCCGTTGGTATAGAACATTTTGGGAACGACGTGTTGCGCGCTGGCGCGTGCCAGCACCGAGTCCGTCACGCCCTCGTCCGTCTCGGGCGAATCGGTGAACGGAAACCGGTCCACGGCATATAGAAGATTCAACCGCGGCATCCCGTCGCGCGAAGGTTGCGCGAAACGATAATTGAAATTGCCGCGCGCGGCTCCAGCGACGTGCGCCCAGACGCCATCGAACACCTGGCGGCCCTGCTCGTCGGCGTTGAATCCGTCGTAAACGTAGTTGCGCAGGAAACGGCCGCTTTGCGAAGTGCCGAACGCAATGGCGCGCTTCACCTCGCCGTTCTGTTTGATGTAAGAAATGTAGTCGCGCACCGCGGCCGGTCCCAGCCCAACCACGGCCGGATCCTTGCCGGTGTAGACCACGTCGTAGATGCGCCCCGGTTCGAAGCCCGCGGAATACTCCACATGCGTGCCGTCGGCGCTGAAATGCCATTGATCGCGCGGGATGATGGTGCGCGGTCCATCGATCTCATCGCGCACGGTTAGCGTGCCGCCGTTCAGATCGGCCACCGCATACGGCGTCTGCGCGCGATCGCCCAGCGACACCGAAGTCGCGCGTTTCTCGGTCACGATCTGCGAGCGCACCGGCCCAGTGATGCCTTTGATCACCGGCGCGTACAGATGCATCAAGTTCGCGCGCGGCGGAACATCCCACTCCCAGCCCACCCAAACCAGCGTGTAGCCCGATTCGAGCAGCATTTGATTCGGATCGTCGGGGCCAAAGTCAAAGGTGTTTTGCATGCCTTTGCCGCCGCGATTAGAAATTTCCAGCAGCGCCGTCCCGTTGGATTTCTTCGGATCCTTGGGCCGCAGCACATACAGGTCGGAGGAAAATTCCACCAGGCCTTTCGCGTTCACCGGCGCGAGCGCGATATCGCGGATGATCTGGTTGTTGGGCAGCTTGGGATCGACGGCGAAGTACACCTTGCCGGTGATCCGTTCGTAGTTCGCTGTCGGCAGATCGGCTCGCTCGGTAATCTCGACCCGCGTGACGGCCGCTTGTGCGCACAAGGCGGCAAAACATAGCGTCAGAACGTTGCGACGTAGCATGGGATTATTCTACCTCCGGACTCATTGGGACAGAATTAGCACGGCACTTGGCAGGTCCAGGCAGAGCGCCCATAATGGCGGTTACCTTCCGGGCGCGTCCGTCCAATACCGGAAAGGTCAATTTATGCTAATTCGCCGTCTTGTGCGCTTTATCATCTAATAGCCTCGAGATGCGGGCGCGCGCGATGCGCGATGCGCCGCCCGGCTTGCCTGCGATAAACTCATATACCCGAGCTCTTTTAGATTCGTACATTCTTAGGAGGATCGACCTTGGCTGAATGGAGCTATGTAGAAACGAAACCGGGCGAAGGTTTCTGCGAGATTCGCTATTTCGGATACGTCAAAAAGCAGGCTGGCGGCGACGTGGACTTCGTAATCACTTTGCGCGAATATGTGCATCCGCCCGATCCCGCGCTCAAGTTCTTCGCGCAGGCCGACAAACAGACCAATCAGAAGACCGCGCCCTTCACTCCGGTCGGCTGGGGCCCCTCGGTCGCAACGGCGCTGCACGAATGCGTCAAGGCAATCCGGCGGTTTCCCTACGAGCCGCTAGCGGAGTCGGCGACCAGCGAGAACGCTTAGGAAGCAGCGGGCCTACGCCTGCTGGATGTCCACGATCTGCGACGTGATCACCGTGCGGTGCACCGGATGAATGAACTCCAGATGCATCCCCCGCCCGACGAACTTCGTTTTCAGCATGGAGCCGCCCCAGGTGCAGCCCTGCACTTGCACCTTGACCGGCTCGGGGCAGAAGTCGGGATGTCCGGAAATCAACGCCGCCTCTTCGCCCAGACTTACCAGCGTATACGAGCGGTTGCGCGTCTGAATCGCCAGCACCGCGCCCGGCCGCAGATCGCGCAGGTACACGCCGCCCTCGATTTCCGATTGAATGATGTTGTGATTAATCTCGTCCGAGAGATTCGGGTGTGGGACCAGCGAAGCGCGGTCGAAGACCCCAGTAGCCGTGTCGGCGTACATCCGCTCTTATTGTAACCACTTATTAATGCCGCGCAACTGCCCAGTACCGTGCCCGCGTTAATGCCCAGGCACGAATACACGAACCAGTTCGATCACCAGAATCGCCACCACCAGCACTTCCAATACAAACGCGCGCGCCTGGTGAAATTCGTTCACCATGAAGTCGTACAGCTCGCCGGCCGTCCGCAGCTTGTCATCCACCAGGTTGCGATAGTCCGGCACGCCCACGCGCATGGCCGCTATGCGATGGGCCCGCGCATAGAACATATCGCTCAGAAACTTGATCGCGTTGTCGGTGTGCTCGGTCAGCTCGATAACGTCCAGACGCAGCGTGTTCAGGCGTTCGGCCTCGCGCGCCATGCGCCAGCGCCGGAACAGGCCGCCGCGCCGTTCCAGGATCTTGTAGACATTCTGCAGCACGCGCGTCAACACGTCATCGTAATGGCGAAACTCGAGCAATTGCGCATTGGCATATTCGAGTAACTGAATCGTCGGCGCCGCGCCTTCGGGCGTGTCGTACACTAGAGCGCCAACCCAGCCGGCCACCAGCAGATCGGTCGGATAATACGAAAGGCTGGATTGCAATACCTCCTTGCATTCGCTCTCGGAAAGCTGCATGGACTCGCCACGGACGATTTGGGCAACCTGGTCGCCGTGCTGCGCCAGCATGGCCGCCGCCGTCATCGGCCGGCCCTCCTCGTCCAGTGCTTCCCGCAGATGAATAATGTAGTAATCCTCGCTGAGTGGGTTTGAATAAGGGCTTCGCAACGCGGCGCCCACTTTCTCTGAACGCTTTCGAACCAGCTCGGATGTCGCGCGTTCGATCTCGGGCGCAAGAATCCAGCGATTCGAAAGCCGGATCAGTTCTTCCCAGCTCTTCTCGAATTCCATTTCCAGTTCGGTGCTGACCACGCCATAGTCGAAATATCTGATCCGCACCTGGAACTGTTCTCCAGAGATGGAGATTGGTTCGGGATACTCCACCACGGGCGGGCGCTCGAATCGCACATACTCGGGCGCGGGATGCTTGAAGCGGGGCTGAGCCGCGGCGCGCTCGGCCGTCACCAGAGCCTGCACTTTGTCGAGCTGAATCTCTTCGGCTATGTCATACAGCACCAGCACCCACAAAGACCCCCGCAATGGCTGCATCCCTGTATTGTCACAGAGGCCGAGGCGAGGTTACACTGCGCTCATGCTGAGAGTAAAACCCGCTTGGCTGGAGCCGCTGTTCCCCTGGCAACAAAAAAGCGTCATGGTCAATGGGCGCAACATGGCGTATATCGATGAGGGAGACCGCGCCGGACGCCCGGTATTGCTGCTCTCCGGCAATCCCACGTGGGGTTTCTTGTATCGCGACTTCATAGCTGCGCTAACCGAAGCGGGCTATCGCGCCATCGCGCCGGACTGGATCGGAGCCGGCTATTCGGATCATCCCCGCGCCGACGCAGCGCTGACGTTTGCGCACCATATCGCCGACCTGGTGTCCCTGATCGACCAACTCGATTTGCGCGGATTCGTGATTACGGGTCAGGACTGGGGTGGTCCGCAAGGAGTGGGCGCAGCTTTGCAACGCGTCGAAAAACTCTCGGCGCTGGTTTTGATGAACACCTGGCTGTTCACCGGACTGATCAGCAAATTTCACGCCTCGCCGCGGCCCTGGACCACTTGGCACGCCCCGCTGATAGGGCCGTTCTTCATGCACCGGCACAAGATGCTTTCGCAGCACGGGCCGACAGCGACCACGGTCCGCGGCATGACGCTCGACGAAGGCCGCGCCTATCATCACGTGTTCGACGAAGGCGGCTCTGATCACGTCGTGCTCACTTGGCCGCGCAGCATCCCCATGCGGGAAGGCGATCGCGGCTGGGCGGACATGCAGGCCATCGAGCGGCGGCTGCCGGAGCTTTCTAAAACCCCGACGTTGCTGCTGTGGGCGCCGGGCGATGAAGTTTTTCCCATCGAGTTTGGCAATCGTCTGAAGGAACTGCTGCCGCACGCCGAAGGCCCTATCGCGTTCGATCGCGCGCGACACTTCTTACAGGACGACCGCGGGGCGGATCTCGCGCGCGCCATGGTGGAGTTCTTGGATCGCACCGTGCGAGCGCGCTCATGAAATGGATCACGCCCTCCGACGAAGAGCTTTCCTATCTGCGGCCTGATCCATTGCTATGGGAGCAGGAGCTGGATGTGCGCCCGGATGTCGCGCAAGCCGTCGAGCGCGCCGCTGGTGTGCGCGCCGGACGCGTCTATTGGCTATCGAAATTCGGACATCTGTACGCGCTGGAACTGGCCGACCTCGGGCGCGGCCGTCCGTCCATGGCCATGGTTTACGGGCATTGGGATCGCTACGAGCCGCGTCCGCCCGAGCACGAGATCGATTCAGACCTTTTGGAATTCTGCCGGTGGGTTGCCGAGATCGCGCCTAACCTGAACCCGGCGGATATCGCGAAGGTGGCGCAATTCGCGGGCGTCAAAACGTCCTGGCCGGAAGGCTCGGTGTTACGCACGCCGGAGGACCGCTTCGCGAATCTGCCCGGTTTCCCCTACCAGCCGAAATACGTTGAGATCGAAGGCCTGCGCATGGCCTACGTCGAGCACGGGAAAGGCGATCCGATCCTGCTGCTGCACGGCGAGCCGACCTGGAGCTATCTCTATCGCCACATGATTCCGCCGCTCGCGCAAGTTGGCCGCGTCATCGCGCCGGACCTGATCGGCTTCGGACGCAGCGACAAACCGAAAGCAGCCAACGCCTATACGTACAAATCGCACTCGCGCTGGCTGCGCCAATTCGTCGAAGCTCTGGATCTGAAAAGCGCGACCATGGTCTGCCAGGACTGGGGCGGGCTGCTGGGCCTGCGCATCCTGGCCGAGATTCCGGAGCGCTTCAATCGCCTGGTCGCGATGAACACCGGCATCTCGCCCGGTGGCTCGCCCGGCGACGCGTTCTTGAAGTGGCGCCGTTTCTCGCAGCGCGTGGAAACTCTGGATATTGCCACCATGATGCGCAACACACTCACCAAACGGCAACTCACGGATGCCGAAGCGGCCGCGTATGACGCGCCGTTCCCGTCCAAGGAATATCAAACCGCCGCGCTGGTTTTCCCGCGCCTGGTCCCGATCCGCAAGGATCACCCGGGCGCTTACGACAATCGAGTGGCGATCGAGCGGCTGAAGACGCTGGACCTTCCGGTGCTTCTGCCATGGGGCGAGAAAGACGCCATCACGGCACCGGCCGAACCGTTCCTGCGCTCGATTTTTAAGCACGTCGCCCCGCGCCTGATCATCCCGGGCGCCGGCCACTTCATCCAGGAAGACGCTGGCGAAGAAGTGGCCGGACATATTGTGGCTTGGATGAAAAGCTAAGGCTCAGTCATGTTCGATTACGAATCCGCCGCGAGGTTCAAAGACCCGCATAACCTTTTCACCCGTCGCCAGTTTATATACTCAGAGGACGAATGGCCGGTTCAAAGCCGAGGGCCCTCGAGGACTCCGAAGACGAGCGTTCGCTGGTGGAAGCCGCGCGCCGCGATCCGGCCCGGTTTGCGGAGCTGTATGAAATTCATTTCGAACTGATTTATGCCTATATCGCGCGGCGCGTTCGGGATCGGGATGTCGCCGAAGACCTGACCTCCGAGGTTTTCCACAAAGCGCTCGCTAACTTGGGGAGTTTCGAATGGCGCGGGGCGCCCTTTGCCGCCTGGTTAATAAGGATTGCCGCCAATGCCGTAGCGGACCAGTCGAAACGAGCCGCCCGCGAAGCAGGCAATCCCGGACCGGAGCCGGCGTCGGAGCCCGACATGGAGGCCATCGAAAATCGCGCTCGACTGTTTCGGTTGGTCGAGGACCTGCCCGCCGACCAGAAACACGTCATCTACGGGCGGTTCGTCGAACAGCACAGCATTCGCGAGATCGCGCAACAGCTCGGACGAAGCGAAGGCGCCGTGAAGCAATTGCAATTTCGGGCCGTGCAAAGTTTGAGGTCCCGCATGGAGGGCAAAGATGCCAACCATGTTTGAACAATTCGATCAAGCCATCGGTGCGCTCTTCACCGGCTCGAGCGCTGAGTCGCATGAATTGGAGCCGATGCTTGCGGTGGCGCGCGACTTGCTCGACCTGCCGCGCGAGAGTTTTAAAGCACGTCTGAAGTCAGAACTGGAAAGGAAATCATCTATGGCAACTCAAGCCGCCCCTGCACTACAAGCCGCCGTGGCGCGCCTGCGCGTGAAAAACACTGCGGCCGCCATCGACTTTTATACGAAAGCTTTTGGAGCTAAAGAGCTCTCACGCTTTGAGGTCCACGGCACGATACCTTATGCGGAGATGGCGATCGGAAACTCCGTCATCTCACTCGGTGAGTCGTCGCCCGAGGCAGGTTATCCCGGTCCGGAAACGCTGGGAGGGTCGCCCGTGAGCATACACCTCAACGTCGATGAGGTAGATGCTTTCGTGACCAAAGCAGTTGATGCCGGAGCCAAGGTCGTGTCACCGGTGCGCGATCAATTTTATGGCGAGCGCTCCGGCCAGGTTTCCGATCCGTTCGGATACACCTGGAGCATCGGCACGCTCAAGGAACAGTTGACCATCGAGGAAATGCACCGCCGGTTCGAAGCTATGGAACGCGAGTCGGCGCCGAAGCCTACGGGAGTAAGTCCGATTCCCAAGGGTTATCACACCATCACGCCGTATCTGATCGCGGAGAATGCCGCCGCGCTGATCGAGTTCGCCAAACATACTTTCGGCGCGCAGGAGACCTTCCACGCTATCGGCTCGGGGGGCGGCATTCACGCCGAAGTTCGCATCGGCGATTCGATGCTCATGATGGGTGGAGGCGGGCCCGGTCTCTCCTTCCGCGGACCGGCTCTCCCGACCGCGCTGCACGTCTACGTGGAAGACGTCGACGCGGCGCACCAACACGGAGTGAAAGCGGGCGGCGTCACCATTCAGCCTCCCGCCGATCAGGAATACGGCGAGCGGAGCAGCAGCTTGAAGGATCCGGCCGGCAACCATTGGTACATTGCGACGGCCAAGGGCGCCAGCTATATTCCCGAAGGTCTGCGCAATGTCAATGTCTATCTGCATCCCTTGCGCGCAGAGCCTGTGATCGGCTTCCTGACAAGGGCTTTCGGTGCGGTGGAGTTGGAGAAGTATGCGACGCCGGACGGCGTTATCCACCACGCCAGAGTTCGAATCGGCGACTCAGTGCTCGAAATGGGCGAGGCGCATGGCCCGTATCAGCCCATGCCGACCATGTTCTATCTGTACGTTCCGGACGTCGATGCGTTGTATCAGCGCGCGATCAAGGCCGGCGCAACATCGCTGAGCGAGCCGGCTGACCAGCCCTACGGGGACCGCAGCGCGGGCGTGAAAGACGCCTTCGGCAACCAGTGGTACATTGCGACGCACATCAAGGATATGGCACCGTAATCCTGAGTGCCCGAACTGCCGGACATAGTCGTATATATCGAAGCTCTCGAAAAGCGCATTCTGGGCCAACCGCTCGAGCGCGTGCGTTTGGGCAGCCCGTTTCTGCTGCGTACGGTGGATCCGCCGCTGCGCGCGGTGGAAGGCAAGACGGTGCGCGAGCTGCGGCGCATCGGCAAGCGCATCGCCATCGGAGTCGAAGACGATTTGTGGCTGGTGTTGCACCTGATGATAGCTGGGCGTCTGCATTGGCGCGAGCGCGGAGTCAAGGTAGCGCGGCCGCGCGGCTTGGCGGCCTTCGACTTTCCGAACGGCTCGCTGCTCTTCACCGAGGCAGGATCGAAGAAGCGCGCGTCGCTGCATGTCGTCGCGGGCGACGCCGGTTTGCAGAAGCTCAATCCGGGGGGACTGGAGGTCCTGGATGCGGATCTCGAACACTTCGCCGCCGCTCTGACCAGAGAAAATCATACGCTGAAGCGTTCGCTCACCGATCCGAGGACATTCAGCGGAATCGGTAATGCCTATTCCGACGAGATCCTGTTTGAAGCGCGGCTTTCGCCGGTTGCTCTCACGCAGAAGCTGAAGCCGGAGGAAATCAGCCGTCTTTTCGAAGCGACTCGGGCCACGCTGCTACGGTGGGTCGATGAATTGCGCTCCGAAGCCGGCGAGAAGTTCCCCGAAAAGGTCACAGCGTTTCGTCCGAACATGGCGGTTCATGGACGCTACAAAGAGGCGTGCGTAAGATGCGGGGCGCCGATCCAACGCATCCGCTACGCCGACAACGAAACCAACTATTGCGCCAACTGCCAGACCAGCGGGAAGCTGCTCGCGGACCGCGGACTGTCGCGACTGATGCGAGAGGACTGGCCCAGGACGCTGGACGAACTGGAAGCGCTTACGTCGAAGTAGCCGGCTTGGTTGCGTAGACGATGCGCAGCAGCGGATACCAGCCCCGGAGCCGCACCTCGAGTCCGGCCTTTCGAAACTCTTCGGCGTAGTGCTTGGTATGGATGAAATCCGACAGAACGATTTTGCCGCCGGGTTTGAGCACACGCGCGATTTCAGCGCAGGCTTGATCGCGCTCGGCATCCGACGCGATGTTGTGCAGGCACTGATTGGAAACGATGACGTCGAAGCTAGCCGATGGAAAGGTCATCTTTTGCGCAGACTCGCTGCGCAATTCGCAACGATCGGCGACGCCTTCGGCCTTGATATTGAACTCGGTGCGTTCCAGCCGGTTGTCGCTGAGATCCTTCTTGCTCCAGATGTCGATGCCAACGGCGTGCCCGGTGGTCAAGCGTTTGGCGGCGCCGATCAGCAGCAAGCCGCGGCCCGTACCGATGTCGAGCACCTGTTCGTCTCCGCGCCAAGGGATCATCGCCAGCATTTTGTCGCGATGACGGAACTTCCCGCGCAGCGAATAATCCAACATCAGCGCGGTCTCGCCCAGGAGAATGGCGGCTGGATAATAAAAGCCGGTATGGGGAAAAAGAAAGATGCCGATGTGGAAATCCAGGCGAAATACCGCGACCGCTAGCGCGGCCAGGCCCCAGAATCCGAGCTGGAGCACGACGCGCGGCGCATCGATCCCGTAGTTGAGTTTCATTTCGCCTTGGACAGGAGTTGGTTCAGACGGCGCTCGAGGTCCGCGACTGTGGCCACTGCTTGCGTGGTCGGGGTGGCGTCGGCGCCTTCGATCGCTTCGAGGACTTCCACGAGTTGGCCGTTCAGTTTCTTTAGATCCTCATTGCCTGGCTGCGCCGACTGGTGCAGCATGCTGGTGATTTTTGTTGCCAGGCGGAATTGTTCCTGGAGACCGGCGAGGGGAGTTTTGACGCGCGGGTCCATTTTGATGGTCAGGGGCTGGGTGTAGGTCTTGCCGTCGACCGATAGTTTGACGGTGTAGACGCCGGGCAGCACGCGCGGCCCCTGCGGGTCGCGGGGAGTGTTGTGCCAAATCGCGGCGATGGGATATTCGTGTTCGAGCGCGTCCGGCGGCGGGTAATGGAGGTCCCATACGAAGCGGTGCATCCCGGCGTCGGCGGGGGGAATCGCAGCGGGGCGAATCCACTGGACCTGGACGACCAGTTCCGGATCGATCGGTGTTGGTTTGTCGTCGCTCGAGTAGCGGCGAACGAGTTTTCCCGAGGCATCGGAGATTTCGAGCGTCACCGGCGCCGATGCCGGCGTTTTCAGATAGTAATAAATGAT
>Ga0335083_10001946_pt1 | contig 27848 bp, 31 predicted proteins | sample Lox_Sample_42_FD_206716 | JGI IMG/M metagenome (GOLD analysis project Ga0335083, IMG submission 206716) | Soil microbial communities from Loxahatchee National Wildlife Refuge, Florida, United States - Lox_Sample_4.2 | ecosystem: Environmental > Terrestrial > Soil > Wetlands | place: USA...
CCTCGGCAAGCTCCAAGGCTTCCCGGGCTACGCACAGCCGGCGGCGCTTCCGTTCCTGGGACGCGATCGACGAATGCTGCGCGGATTCCGCGAGGCCGATGCCGGGTTCGCTTCCCGCGTCATCGGTGCATTCCAGACGTGGCGACTCGCGGGCGGTGCACCCAATCTCCTGGCCCAGCTCGCCGACTACTTCTCGCCCACGCCACCGGTTCTCCGCTATGTGGTGAACGGCATCGACAACACGGGCCACAACTTCACCGATTGGTGGACGCTCAATGGCGGCACGCTGTCCCAGTACCGCCAACAGGATAGCTCGAGCTGGGGCACGAATTGGAACTGGGATAACCAGGTGGGGCAGATCCGATTCTGGATTATCGTGTATCGAAACCAGGGATTCACGCCGTGGTTCTGGGGCGATGGGCATACGTGGGGCGAGCAGCACCTCAGCTGGGGGTTTACTGAGGATTTCACCCAGAACTTCGCATATGACGTACGTAATTTCATCCGTCAATGGAAGGCAGCTGGATCCCACTGCGGCACCTACCCCGGTGTACCGGCCGGCATCATTGTGACGGGTGACATGACCCTGTTTCAGCCGAATGGGAGCGGCGCTGGATATCCCGATGGTACGTGGGGCCGCTACTCGAGTCGAGCTGGCATCCACGACGCCGTAAATCCAACTTTCTATTTGGATGGTGTCTGATGCTGCGCCCCGAATGCCCACCACTCGAGGTGCTTCGATGGATGTGTGAGCTGGCTCGGCAGCGTGGCCGTGAGCACGGCTGCGATCAATGTGGCGGGGATTGCACAGACGGCAAGGTAGCGGTTAAGCCCGACGCCGACGGCCGACCGTTCTCGGTTGTTTGGTGTGGTGCCTGTATTGCGGGGGCGGGCGCCCCGGGGGCCAACTGATGACCTGCGACGAATTCATGCAGCTGCCGGCCGCGACGGTTGAGATGGTGAGCGGACCGACCGGCGCTCCCATGGGCACGGAGACGTTCACGGTGGCGGCGTGAGCCCAGGATCCGGGGCGAGGGGGTCAGGGCCGCGGGAAATCTTCGGTGGCCGTTTCCAGGAGAACCTTGAGCACGGCCTCGATAGCAAACGCGCAGCCGGTGTCGGGCTCAGGCTTGAACGTGGCGCTTTCTTCGTCCCAAACGGCCGCCTTCGTCTTGGACTTCGATTCTTGGAGAAACGTACCATCTCGACGAACCTTGGCGGAACCCTCCTTGCCGCGGTGATCCCAAGCCGACAGCTCCAGGCGCGGACCCTCCAGCAGGTTTACTTTGAGCGGTTTCCCGCCGAGCAATACGTTGGCCTCTTCCAGTCGCTGCTTGGCCTCGGCAAAGATGAGCTCCGCCTCGTGGTCCATTGCGCCGTACGGTTCGGTCTTGTGCCATACGCGGCGGATCATGCGGGTGGCCGCTTCCTTCCTGAGGGCATCTTGCTCGAGGGGGCTCATCCCGCCATCGAACCCACCCCCACACCGCGCGGAATAGTCATTTTTCACGTCTCCGTGCGTCTTCAAGAAATCTGCACCCGGCGGCGCTCCTTCGCTCATCTGCTCACTTTCTCATTGACTCATCCGCTCGGGCGATCCATGTTGGAGTGGACCAATGAAAGGTAAGGTTCCGGTGACGAAACGCGCCCTAATTCAGCGGATCAACCGCAAGATCGCGGACGATGGCGAGGTTCTCAAGGCGACGCGCGGAGAACGATCGCGGCAAGAGCTCGGGGATTTCTACATCCTCGATCCCAACCACAACGCGATCGTGAACAAACACGTCGACCCCGAGGCTCTTGGGCGCGAACTCGGCGTACTGAAACCTTACGAGACGTTGGTCGATTGAAACCCAAACGGGCGCCGCCGGGTGGCTAGACCCGACGACGCCCTAACCGACACATGGAGATGACCCACATGAAGGCTGAAAATAAGCGTACCACACGCAAATCATCGAACACGCCCCGCATCCGCGCCAAGCGCGAGGAGCCGGCACCGGCACCGATCGATCTCGGCGAGCGGCCTTACGCTCGGCAGCTGGCGACGACGCTGCTCTCGGCGGGCGAGACGAGCGCATCCGTGGCGACCAAGCTACGGCACGAGGCCGACCTTCTGGAGGCCGAGGCGGACAGCCTGTCGAAGCCGAGAATGATCGGCCCGGACGAAAGGGCGAAGCGGGTCGTCGCATTCATGAAAGACCGGCTTGTCCGTGCCACGGATGTCACGAGCGAGGCCGTGGCGGCTCTCGACGGCGTCGTAGAGCACAACGAGGAATCGACCAACCGTAGCGTGGCGGAGCATCTGCACGAGGTGCACAGCATGCTCTGGGAGATGCGCTGGGAGTGCTTCGCGGACGTGGACGACGTGAAGAAGAAGACGGTGGGAGGTGCGTCATGAGCACCCGCAAAGCGGCCGAGCAGAAGGAGCTCGCCAAGATCGCGCACGCTCTCGACGCTCGCACCGTGGCGATCGTTGCGCTGGCTGGCGAAGGGGCCGAGAAGGAGGCGAACGCGAACGACCTCCTTTCGATGATGCTGAACATCCTCAGCGAGGAATCAGAGCTCTTGCTCGAGAGCATCGAGCCCGCCGAGCGGATGCTTTGGGCTCAGGCGCTGAGGCTGCGGACTCGGTGCGACGCCGTGCGTCTGTTCGTGCGCGATTTCGTTGATGCGAAGCACGCCGGGGTGCAGCCGTGAGCGCGCGCAAGGCACGGAGCCGCCGCACGAAGCCGCGCGCCCTGGACTTCGGTCCCTTTCATCCCGCCAACGACGCCCGCAACATTATCGCGGGCTTGGATGGCGTCCAGGCCGACCTCGAGAAGGCGCGCGACGAGATCATCGAAGGGGCGCCGCTCGCTGGGCTTCGGACACTCGCGCACCTACGCAGCGCGCTCATCGTTCAGATCGAGCGCGCCAAGAGCATTGCGGCGGCCATCGCACGGGTGGAGTCATGAGCGCCGAGCTCTCTCTCGAAGACCTCGAGATGGCCCGCGACGAAGTGACCGCAGCCGTCATGACCGTGCTCGAAACCGCACTCGTCTACCCCGACGCTCGCGGCGAACTCGTGCCGGCCGTCTTAAAGATGGTTGCGGCCACGGGAACGTTGAACCGCGCGATCGAGGCGCACGGCGAAGAGCCGAGCGAAAGGGCGAACGATGGCTGATGCACGTCAAACGATTCAGTGGGCGGCTATTCAGCGCGCCAAAATGTATCTCAACCGAGACACGGGCCGAGTGGACTACGAGGAGCAGTTGATTCTGGACATGTTCTCCGAGGATTGGGAGGGCCAGGGCGCGCTCCAAGATCCAACGGACGAACTCTCCTCTCTCGGCATCGGCATGGAGGAGGCGCTAGACATTTACGTCTCAGCGTTCCGCGGCGCGTTGAACGAGGAGCTGCCATCGTGAAACGCACCGCCATCACCATCGCCGCAATCGTTGCCGCTGCCGCTTTCGTCCTTCACCGGGCGGAGGCGGCGCCGGCCGCGCAAGAGCCGGCGTTCATCGCGAGCGTCGACGGAGTCAGCATGTACGCCGTGAACGCGAACGGCCTGCGCTGCATCGTCACGGCGCCACAGGGGGCGATCTCATGCAAGTGAAGAAAGGCGGCCGGCCGCGTTCGGGAACGCTCGAGATGCGCAGCGGCACGTGGAAGGCGCGGCTCACCATGCCGGACGGCTCGCGCCGTTGGTTCAACCTCGGCACCACGGACAAGACCGCCGCGCGCCGTAAGCTCGCGAAGCTCATCAAGGATCAGGCGGCCGGTGTCCTCCCCGAGCCCGAAGAGGTGAAGGCGGTGGAGCTCACGGACAACTACGCGGCGGCATGGCTCGACGGCCGTGCCCGCCGCAAGCTGCCCAGCGCGCCGAACGAACGCCGGACGTACGAGCACGTGTGGAAGCCGGCGATCGGCCGGCTGCCGATGGACAAGGTTCACGGCGGGCTGATTCAGTCCACCATCAATGAAGCGGTCGACGGGCGCATCGTCGGGCTTCGTGGCGAGCCGTATTCACGTCAGAGCATCCTCCACATGCGGGCCACGATCCTCCGCATGTTCGAGGCCGCGTGGCGAGGGCATCGTCAAAGAGAACCCGGCCAAGCGAACGCAGGTGCCGGACATGGACGAAGAGCGCTTGCCGCGCGCGGTGCTGACCGATGGCGAAATCGGCGAGCTCGTCGCGCACCCGCACGTCGACCCCGAAATCAAGCTGTTGGTGCTGCTCGGCCGGTGCATCGGCGGCTTGCGAACGGGTGACCTGAATCGCTTGCAGTGGAGCAACTTCTCCCCGGGCTTCGAGGTCTGCTCGATCGTGCGGCGCAAGACGCGCAAGAAGCGTCCCGTGCCCGTGCCGCTCGCGGTGACGCCGATGGTACGTCCGTTTCTTGATGCGTGGTGGCGGGCTGCCCGTTGTCCGAGCGCGGGTGTTGTGTTCCCCGCTCGTCGTGGCGCCCGCGCGGGTAAAGAGAAGAAGCAGGCGAAGCAGTCGTACGCGCCGCGTCTCCGCCGCGCGCTTCGGGTGGCGTTCGGCCTCCTCATTCGGCAAGAGGCCGGCGGCTGGGAGGAGTCAGACCGTCCGCTCACGCCGCGCGAAGACGAGCTGTTGAACGGCTCCGCGACCGTGCAGCCGGTCGACTTTCACAGCACGAGGCGCGCCTACGCTACCGCCCTCGCCCTGGCCGGGGTAAACGAGCAGCAAGCCATGGCGCTCACCGGCCACGCCGACTCGAAGACCCATCGGCTCTACCTCGAGGCGCTCAACGTTCGGGCGCTTCCTGAGACCGCGGTGCCCGCGGTGGACCCGTCGGCGGTGGCCGTTTTCGCTGCGAACCAGAATCGTCCCAAGCGGGGGACGAAACCGGGGCCCTCAACGAAAAAACCGGCCAGCGCGACGCGCCAACCGGTTGATTCGACTCAGCAATCTGGAGCGGGAGAAGAGATTCGAACTCTCGACGTCCACCTTGGCAAGGTGGCACTCTACCGCTGAGTTACTCCCGCAAAAGAGCGGGCGGTGTACCTCCCGGCGAACGGCGTGTCAAGGGAAGGGCGACGGCCGGCCGGTGGTTCGGGGGGGTGACGTCGGCTGCTTTCGAGGGCTTGGATGGCGGTGGGTGTTGTCGCGGGCCCGGGGGCGGTACGAATGCGGGGAGCACCTTTGACGATGTCGTCGCCGTCGCCCTGCGTGCTGTTTCGCGATAGCCGGTTCGTCGCGGTCGATAAGCCTTCGGGCGTGGTCGTGCACCGCGGGTGGGCCGATGACGAGGCGCCGCTTCTGCAAGCGGTGCGTGATCGGGTCGGCCAGCACGTCTTTCCCGTGCACCGCCTCGATCGGGGCGCCTCGGGCGTCGTGCTGTTCGCGCTCGACGCCGATGCGGCGGGGGCGATGGCGAAGCTCTGGTCGTCGGCGGATTGTATAGACAAACGTTACCTCGCGATCACGCGTGGTCATCCGCCGCCCCACACGCTGCTCGACCACCCGGTTCCGCGCGAGCCCGGCGGCGAACGCGTCGGCGCCGTCACCGAGATCTGGCTCCGTGAAACCATCGGTCGCTACGCGCTCGTCGAGGCGCGCCCCCACACCGGGCGTCTGCACCAGATCAGGCGCCATCTGAAGCACCTCGCGTGTCCGCTGGTCGGCGACGTGAAGTACGGCAAGGGCGAGCACAATCGCGTCTGGCGCGACGCGCATGCGCTCCACCGTCTCGCGCTTCATGCGACGAGCCTCGCGTTCACGCACCCGTATGCGGGGACGCGCGTCGTCGTGGACGCGCCGCTCCCCGCCGATTTCAGCGCCGCGCTCGCGTCGGCGCGCGCCGCTTACGGCGAGCCGGGCGGGGCGTCGAGCGCCGCACCACCGAGCGCATGACCTCGGCTCAGTCGCCGAACGGGTTCGGTGCGAGCGCCGCCGAGTGCGGCTTCGGGGCGGGGGGCGGCGCGGGTTCTTCCTTCGCCGGTGGCGCGGGGGGCTCGCTCTTCGCGGCGACCTTCGCCGGCTTGCCGTTCGCGTGCTTGACCTCCGGCGCGAGCGCGTCCGGGGCCGACGCGTTGTCGTCCGAGGCCGCCGACTCCGCGGCGCGGTCCGCCTCCGCCACGGCTTCATCGAGCGATTTACCGTGGCGTCGCGCGGCCGCGGTTTCGGACACGAGCCCGACGACGACGCGCGTCTTCGAGCCGTCGAGCTTGAGCGGGCGCGTCACGTAGCCCTTGCGCGCGATGGTGACGACCTTGGTCTGCCCGGGTTCGAGGTCGATGGTAATCGGCATCATGCCGAGATCTTTGTCGCCGTCGAACGCGTGGGAGTTCAGCGGGAACAAGATGAGCGCCACGTGCGTGAGCTCGGGCGCGCTCGCCGCTGAAGCACTGGGCGCGGCGCTCGGCGGCGGGGCGGGCGCCGCGCTCGTCGCCGTGGCCGTCTCCCGTGCCGTCGCGATGGCTTCGGTCAGCGCGGCCACCGCATGCTTCGGCGTGAGGGCGGGAAGCGGCAGATACGGCCGCAAGAACAGGAACGCGCCCGCCCCCGCGCCCGCGAGCAGCACGAAGAGCGCCCCGCGCGCGACCCAGCGCCGCCGCCGGCCGCCGGCGTGAAGCTCGCGGAAGTCGGTGTCGCGAGCGAGCTCCTCGCTGTACGAATCCGTGTCGTTTTCTTGGCTCGAAGGCGGCGCGACGAGCGGCACGCCGCCGCCGGCGATGCGTTCGAGCGCGGCGCGCACGTCGTCCATGCTCGCGAAGCGCTCCGTCGTGTCCTTCGCGAGGCACTTGAGAACGACGGCTTCGAACCCTTGCGGCAGCGTGCGCCCGGGCGGCATGCGCCGGCGCAGCGGCGGCGGATCGTCGGTGACCTGCATCGAGATCACGGCGAGCGGGTTCTCCGCGTCGAACGGCACCTTGCCGCACGCCATCTCGTAAAGGATGCAGCCGAGCGAGTACACGTCGGTGCGCTCGTCGGTTCGCCCGCCGGTGGCTTGCTCGGGCGACATGTAGTGCGGCGTGCCGATCACGCTGCCGGCGACCGTGAGCTTCTGGCCGCTCTGCATGATCTTGGCGATGCCGAAATCGAGGATCTTCACGAACCAACCCTGCTCGCTCTGCAGCAAGAAGACGTTGTCCGGCTTGAGATCGCGGTGGACGACGCCGGCCGCGTGCGCCGCGCCGAGCGCCTCCGTCATCTGGATCCCGATGTCGAGCGCGTCCCCGACGGTGAGCCCGTTCGGCGTGTCGAGCGCTTCCCCGAGCGTGAGGCCCTCGAGGTATTCCATCACGATGTAGCTCGCGCCGTCCGGCAACGCGCCGAAGTCGAGGACCTCGACGATGTGCTTGCTGCCGATGGCCGACGCGGAGCGCGCCTCCGTCATGAAGCGGCCGACCGTCTCCTCGTCCTGCGCGAGATCCTGCCGGATGATTTTCAGCGCGACGGTCTTGTCGAGCACCGTGTGCCGGCAGCGGTAAACGAGGCCCATCGACCCCACCCCGAGCAGCCGCTCGACGAGATAGCGATCCGCGATCACCCGTCCGAGGTAGGGGTCGGTCGCCGGCGCGCTCTGCGCCGGCTGACTCATCGGGGCAGGGCTGAGCTCGTCGATCTCGTGAGCGGCGAGCGGCAAGATCGGGTCGTCGAAGTCGGCCATCTGAATGTCGATCTCGGGCGGCGACGATTCCGGTCGCTTGGGGCGGCGGAGCGTTGACTGCGCAGCGGTCGCGACGTCCTCCGGAAGGAGGTCCTCGGTCGCTTCGTCATCGCTCGCGGCGTCGCCGGGGGGCATGGCCAGACGCTGAACTCTGCCATCACTTGCCGCCCGGCTCAACCGGCTCAGCCGCCAAATCTCAACGATTTTCGATAGTAACCGCTCCCGCTCCGAGACAGTCGAGACCCTTGGAGCACGCCTCGGCCGGCGCTTGACCCGCCGCGCGCTCTTCGTTCGCGCTTCGAGCCCCTCACCCGCGGGGCTCGTCTCGTCACTTCGACGGGTTATGCGTGGCCTGGTTCGTGCCGAGCTCCGCGCGAGCGCCCCTTGCGCGGCTTTCGCTGCGTGCCTAGTTTGCATTTCGTCCAGGCGACGGCCTGAAACCGGAAGGGCCGCGAGGCTCGCTTCGGTCTCTAGGGGCAAAACCCCGTCGCGGACATGGCGTGCGGCCAGCCACTGGCCCGTCGTGCGGCCGTGATCCGCCGTCGTCCGGACGCAGACCCAAAAAACGAAAACAGAACAGAAGGAGAGACGAACATGCTGACCCGTTGGAACGATTTTGGAGTGTGGCCGAGCCTCGGATTCCGCGATTTTCCGCGCCTGTCGCGCGACCTCGATCGCCTTTTTTACGCCTTCGAGCGCCCGCAGGATTTCGCGCCGCGCGTGACGTTCGAGGAGCGCGCCGACGCGTGGGTGTTGAAGAGCGAGCTGCCCGGCTTCAGCGAGAAGGAGATCGACATCAAAGTGACGGGGAGTACCGTCACGTTGAAGGTCGAGCGCAAGACCGAGGCGAAGGCCGAAGGCGAGAAGGCGCAAGCCCAATCGAGCTACCGCTACGAGCGCAGCTTCGAGCTTCCGACCAAAGTCGACGCCGAGAAGGTCGAGGCCGAACTGAAGCTCGGCATTCTGACCGTCACGCTGCCGAAGGCCTCCGAAGCACAGCCGAAGCAGATCGCGGTCAAGGCCGCGTAACCGAGCGGCGGCTGCGACACGACGCCACGTTGCGAACGCTCGCGACGTGGCGTCGCCGTTTTGTCGCCGCCGCTTCGTGTTCCCGCGCCCTCCACGAAGTGGTACTTGAACCACGTCGTGGCCCATCCCCTCGCCGGCAAACCTGCTCCGAAAGAACTCCTGCTCGATACCGCGGCGCTCCTCACCGCCTATTTCGAGAAGCACCCCGATCCCAAAAAGCCGGCCGAACGCGTGAGTTTCGGCACGAGCGGGCACCGTGGTTCCGCGTTCGCCTCGGCGTTCAACGAGGACCACATCCTCGCGATCACGCAGGCCATTTGCGAGTACCGCGCGCAAGAGGGCACGAGCGGCCCGCTCTTTCTCGGTAAGGACACGCACGCGCTCTCGGCGCCCGCCGAGCGGAGCGCGCTCGAGGTGCTCGCGGCGAACGGCGTCGAAGTCGTCGTGCAGGAGAACGACGGTTACACGCCGACCCCCGCCATTTCGCTCGCCATCATCGAGCACAACCGCGGTAAGAGCTCGCGGCTCGCGGACGGCATCGTCGTCACGCCGTCGCACAATCCGCCCGAGGACGGCGGCTTCAAGTACAACCCGCCGCACGGCGGTCCAGCCGACACGGGGGCCACGCAGTGGATCGAAACGCGCGCGAACGCGCTCATCGCCTCGGGGCTCGGCGAGGTGCGGCGCGTTCCCTTCGAAAAGGCGCGTACGGCGTCCACGACCCGGAGCAGCGATTTCGTCGCGATTTACCTGCGAGAATTGCCGAAGATTCTCGATCTCGCGGCCGTCCGCAACGCGGGCGTGAAGCTCGGCGCCGATCCGCTCGGCGGCGCGAGCGTCGGCTATTACCCGCGTATCGCGAGCGAGTTCGGGCTCGAGCTCGACATCGTGAACCCCAACGTCGACCCGCAGTTCGCGTTCATGCCGCTCGATCACGACGGCCGCATCCGCATGGACTGCTCGAGCCCGTACGCGATGGCCGGCCTCGTGAAGCTCGCGGGTCGCTATGCCGTCGCGTTCGCGAACGACACGGACGCCGATCGCCACGGCATCGTCGTGCCGGGCATGGGCGTCATGAACCCGAACCACTATCTCGCCGTCGCAGTCGACTACCTCTTCCGTTCGCGAAGCGGCTGGCCCGCGGGCGCCGCCGTCGGCAAGACCGTCGTCTCGAGCGCGCTCATCGATCGCGTCGCGCGCTCGCTCGGCCGCCGCGTCGTCGAGGTTCCGGTAGGCTTCAAGTTCTTCGTCTCGGGCCTCTCGGACGGCTCGCTCGGCTTCGGCGGCGAAGAAAGCGCGGGCGCGAGCTTCCTGCGTCTCGACGGCAGCGTCTGGACGACGGACAAAGACGGCATCCTGCTCGCGCTCCTCGCCGCCGAAATCACGGCGAAGACGGGCAAGGATCCGGGGCGCTACTACGAGGAGCTCGCTCAAAAGCTCGGGCGCCCGTACACGACGCGCCTCGACGCGCCCGCGACGCCCGAGCAGAAGGCCGCGCTGAAGAAGCTCAGTCCCGCGGCGGTCACCGCGACCGAGCTCGCGGGCGAACCCATCCGTGAACGGCTCACGAACGCGCCCGGCAACGGCGCGTCCATCGGCGGGCTCGTCGTCAAAACCGACAACGGCTGGTTTGCCGCGCGTCCGAGCGGTACCGAAAACATCTACAAGATTTATGCCGAAAGCTTCGTGAGCGAGGCGCACTTGAGCGCGCTCGTCGACGAAGCGAAGGCGATGGTGGGGCGCGCCCTCGGCGGCTGATTTCGCGGCCGCGACAGCAGCTCGATCAAACCATGAAGGCGGCGCAAACCTAATCCGCGCACGGCATCACACGGGCTACCTGAATGGTGCTCGTCGCCGACGCCACGGATGCCCAAGCGACGCTGCCGTCCGGAAACGCCTTCCACGATTGCCACGGATGATCCGGCGCCGCGATGCTGAATTGAGCGCCGACGGGTGCGCCGGTGCCCGCGTCGTAAATCTGCGCGGCGAGACCGGTGCCTGATTTCCACGTCAGGAGCATGTCGTTCGCTCCGAGCGAAACCAGATGTGGATTCTCGCTGTCGCCGGCGGTCGTCACGGTTTGATCGGAAGCGCCCGTCGTGAAGTGCTCGAGCTTGATGACGTTCTGGTAGCTCCACGCCGTCCAGTAGCCGGTGGTCGTGGCGTTCACGACGTCGCCGCCGAAGAGCGTGCCGTCACACGTGGCGGTGACGATCGTCTTGTAGTTCGGGGCGAGCGCGATGCGGCAATCGTTGTCCGTCGCGCACACGGCGACGAAGTGCCCCACGCGCGCGTCCCAGAGCATGCGCGTCGTCCAGCTGTGGCTGCAGCCGAGGTCGAAGCTGTCGTGGCCTTTGACGAGTGCGCCCGTCGGGTCCACCACTTTCATGCGGTCGCCTTCGTGGATATCGACGAGGCCCGCGCCGTTCGCGCACTGTTGATTGCTGACGCTGATTGCGTCAGCGAAGTAAGCGGCGTAGTTCGTGCCGTCGTAGGCGATGCGGCCGTGGTGTTGGTACCACCAGACGAAGTAGTTGTAGCTGCCCGTCCCAGCCGAGTAGCCCGGCATCTCCGCGGTCGCGGTGTCGAGCTGGGTCGCCCACTGTTCCTGGCCGGTGCAATCGAAGCGCACCATGTTCACGTCGTAACAACCGGGGCGATCGCTCGGCAGCACGCAGAGGTTAGCCACGTCGCCGCAGTGCTGGGCGTCGGGCCCGCCTTTGGAATCGCGCGTGAGCACGATCACTCCGCCGTTGGCGTCGGCGGCGAGGTCCTGAAAATCGTGGGCTTCGAGCGTGAACGGCGTGCCGGTGAGGTGATCGTCGCAGTCGAGCTCGGCGACGTGCACCTGACTCGTGGTGCTGCTGCCGTAGTGCGAATAGCCGGTCATCCACGCGACGAGCGATCCGCCTCCCGGCTTGGCCGCGATCGCGAGCGGAATGTTGTAGGTTTCGTCGGTCGAGTAATCGAGCGTGACGCCGAGATCGACCGCGGTGACGCGCACGCTCGGCGCGCTGCAAGAAGTCGGCGTGGCGGCCGCGCAGCTCCCGGGGCAATTGCCGGTCGCGCCGCCCGCGCTCGTCCCCGCTTGACCGCCGCTGCCCGACGACATGCCGCCCGTACCCGTGCCGCCGCCGCCCGCGGTGCCGCCGCCGCTCGACCCGGACGCGCCGCCCGTCGTGTTCGCGCCGCCCGTTCCCGCCCCGCTCGACATCGCTCCCGAGCCGCCGGTCCCCGAGCGTCCGCTCGAACCGCCGCCCGCTCCCGCGGTCGCGGCGCCGCCGGAGCCGCCCGTCGTTCCGCCGCCCGTCGCCGAGCTCCCACCCCCGCCGCCGGAGCTCGTCCCGCCGCCGGAACCGCCGCTCGCCGGCAAGACGGTCCCGTCGTTGCTCGAGCCCGACTGGCAGCCGCAGAGGACGGCGAGCGTTCCCGCGAGGGGCAGCGACCAGGGCGAGGGATAAGGCATCGGTGCGTCGTTTCTCGAAGAGCGGACCATTCACCCTAGAGTGGCGCGAGCGGCCGAACTTGCGCCACGAAACGTCAGAACCCGCTCAGCCGCCGGGCCCCGCGTCCAAATCCAGCCGGAGCAGGCTCGGCAGCGGGTCCGCCGGCGTGAAACGGCCGCGCTCGTCGCGCACGACGCGGGACGCGGCCACGTTCGGATCGTGCGTGTAGACGAGCTGCGTCCCGTCCGCGACGAGCTGCGCCAAAAGCTCGCTCTTCTCGTCGACGAGCTTCTCCGCGTAGCGGTCGTAGCCCATGGTGATGGGTGCGTGGAGCCAGGGCGTGCCCGGAATCAAATCCGAGCAGAAGAGCACGCGTGCGCTTCGCCCGACGGCGCTGCCGAGGAGGAGGCCCGGCGTGTGACCGTCACTGTCCACGAAATCGAAGCCCACGCCGAGCGCCTGGCGCGCGCCGCGGGCGCCGTCAACGAGGCGCAGCCGCCCGCTCGCCTCGAGCAAGCTCGGCAGCTCGGGGATGTAGGAGGCGCGATCGCGAGGGTGCGGCTTCTGCGCGCGTTCGAACGCTCGCTCGGACACGACGAGCTCCGCGCGGCGAAACAGGAGCTCCGGTGCGCGGCCGGCGCGAAACGGCGCGAGCAAGCCGCCCGCGTGATCGAAGTGGAGATGACTCAAGACGACGCAGTCGATGTCGCCGTCCGAGAGTCCGAGCGCGCCGAGCGACTCGAGGAGCACGTGATTCGCTTCGACGACGCCGTAGCGCTCGCGCAGATTCGGCTCGAAAAAAGCGCCGATCCCCGTCTCGAAGAGCACGCGGCGCCCCGGCGCTTCCACGAGCAGCGCACGACACGCGAGCGGAATGCGCGAGAGCTCGTCGGGCGGGAGCCAGCGGCTCCAGAGCGCGCGCGGTGCGTTGCCGAACATCGCTCCGCCGTCGAGGCGCTGGCTGTTGCCGAGCAGCGTGCTCGCGAGCATGGCCCGAAGTATCGCTCACGCGCCGCGACCGTGGTAGGAGCCGCGCATGGCGGACACGATTTTCGGGAAAATCCTGCGGGGCGAAGTGCCGAGCCACAAAGTCTACGAAGACGCGCACGTGTTCGCGTTCCTCGACGTGAATCCGCTCTCGCGCGGTCACTTGCTCGTGATTCCGAAGGAGCCCGCCGTGACGCTCGACGAGCTCTCCGACGAATCGGCCGCCGCGCTCGGCCGGGTGCTCCCGCGCCTCGCGCGCGCGCTCAAGCGCGTGACGGGCGTGGAGGCGTACAACGTGCTCCAGAACAACGGCACCGGCGCGCACCAGGCCGTGTTCCACGTCCATTTTCATCTGATCCCGAAGCCGAACGCCGACGAGGGGCTCGGCCTGCGCTGGGTGCCGAAGAAGCTCGACGGTGCCGCCGGCGCGGCGCTCGCAGGGGAAGTCGTCGCGGCGCTCGGCGCGTGAGCGGCGGCGTTCACGCCTCGCGAATGTCGACCTTCACGACGGGCGGCTTCGAGAGGGTCTGCAGCACGACGCAATAACGTTCGCTGAGCTCCACGAGCTTCTTCAGTTTTTCGCCGGGCTCGTTCGCGCGGAGCCCGAAGGTGAGCGTCATGTTGACGAAGCCGACCGGCGCCTCGCGCGAGACGCCGAGAGTGCCGCGAAAATCGACGTCACCTTCCGCTTCGACGGTCGCCTCGTCGAGCGTGATGCCCATCGCGGTCGCGACCGCCGCGAGCGTCACGCCCGCACAGCCGACGAGGGCTTCGAGCAGCATGTCGCCCGAGCACGCCGCGCTGCCGTCGCCGCCCGTCGCCGGGTGCAAGCCCGCCGGCGCTCCGTGCTTGCCGGTCTCGAGCTTGCACGTGACGCTCGCCTGATCGACGCGACCGCGGGCTCGCAGGCGCACGAGCGCCGACTCGGGAGCTTCTTTGTAGCGGGCCTTGAGCGGCGCTTGGCGCGCGCGGAGTTCGTCGGGGGTCACCGGCCGAGTTTACTCCGCGCGTTAGACCTTGCGGCCCTGCGCGTGCCGGTAGCGGCGGAGGAGCGCGTTCGTCGAACCGTCGTGCGTGAGCGCCGGCGCCGCGTCGGCCTCGATTTCCGAGGCGATGCGCTTGGCGAGCACCTTCCCGAGCTCGACGCCCCATTGATCGAAGGAATTGACGCCCCAGATCGTGCCCTGGACGAACACCTTGTGCTCGTAGAGCGCGATCAAGCGGCCGAGCGCCGCGGGCGTCATGCGATCGAGGAGGAGCGTGCTCGACGGCCGATCGCCCGGGAACGTGCGGTGCGGGACGAGCTCGGGCTTCACGCCTTCGGCGCGCACTTCCTCGGCCGTTTTGCCGAAGGCGAGCGCCTCCGACTGCGCGAAGAGGTTCGCCATCAAGAGATCGTGGTGCTTGCCGAGCGGATTCTCGCTCCGCAAAAAGCCGATGAAGTCGCAGGGGATGAGCTTCGTGCCCTGGTGGATGAGCTGGTAAAACGCGTGCTGGCCGTTCGTGCCGGGCTCGCCCCAGATGATGGGCCCGGTTTGATAATCGACCGGACGCCCCGCGAGGTCGACGCGCTTGCCGTTGCTCTCCATGTCGAGTTGCTGGAGGTAGGCCGGCAGGCGCGCGAGGTATTGGTCGTACGGCAGCACGGCGTGCGTCTCGGCGCCGAAGAAATTGTTGTAGAAGACGCCGAGCACGCCCATCACGACGGGCAGATTCTTCTCGAACGGCGCGCTCCGGAAGTGCTCGTCGATCTCGCGAAAGCCGGCGAGAAAGTCGCGAAAACCCGCCGGACCGATCGCGACCATGAGCGACAGGCCGATCGCGGAGTCGACCGAGTAGCGTCCGCCCACCCAATCCCAAAACCCGAACATGTTCGCGGTGTCGATGCCGAATTTCGCGACCTCGACCCCGTTGGTCGAAACGGCCACGAAGTGCTTGGCGACGGCGGCGTCGCTCCCGAGCTTGCCGACGAGCCAGGCGCGCGCGGTCTTCGCGTTCTCGAGCGTCTCGAGCGTCGTGAACGTCTTCGAGCAGACGATGAAGAGCGTCTCTTCCGGGTTCGCGTCGCGCACCGCTTCTGCGAAATCGGTTGCGTCGATGTTCGACACGAAGCGGAGCTCGAGCGCGCGATCGCTCACGCTCCGGAGCGCCTGGTAGGCCATCGCCGGGCCGAGATCGGACCCGCCGATGCCGATGTTGACGACGCGCCGGATGCGCTTGCCCGTGTGGCCCGTCCACGCGCCGCTCCGCACGCGCTCCGCGAACTCCCCCATGCGCGCGAGCACGGCGTGCACTTCCGGCACCACGTTTTTGCCCTCGACGAGAATGCTCGCGCCGGCGGGCGCCCGGAGCGCGACGTGGAGCACGGAGCGCCCTTCCGTCACGTTGATGGGCGCGCCCGTGAAGAGCGCCTCGATGCGCTCGCGCACGCCGCGCGCCTTGGCGAGCGCGACGAGCGCATCGAAGGCAGGCGCGTCGACGCGGTGCTTCGAGTAATCGAGGAAGATGCCGGCGGCCTCGAGCGACAGGCGTTCGGCGCGGCTCGCGTCCTCGGCGAAGAGGCGGCGCAGCGGCACCGAGCGCAGGCGTGCGGCGTGACCTTCGAGCGCTTGCCACTCGGGCAGCGCGGTGAGCGGCTTCGAGTCTGACATGGCGGCGCGAATCTATCAGCGTTCGGCGCTCACGTCGCCTCGAGCTCGAGCTCCGCGCAAAGCGGCAGGTGATCGGAGGCCTGGCGCGTCAGCGGGTTCTTCAGCGGGCCGCACGCGTGAGCGCGCACGTGCCCGCGCACGAAAATACCGTCGAGCGGACGCATCGGAACGGCGGCCGGAAACGTGTTCGTCGCGCGCCCGGCACGCACGAACCCGGCCGGAGCCAGGAAGCGCGGCCCGAGCGAGCCCCACACGTCGTTCAAGTCGCCGCCGACGACGACGGGCGTCGGGTGGTGCAGGTGACGGAGCGCGGGTGAAGCGAGGAAGCGCTCGAGCTGGAGCGCCCGTTCCGAGCCGGCGAGGCCGAGGTGCAGGTTGAAGGCGGCGACCGTGCGCGAGTGGCCGCCCACGCGGACGCGAAGGTGGGCTCCGATCGCGCCGCGGCGCTTGCGGCGCCCGATGGTGAGGTCGATCTCCTCGGTGCTCGTGATGGGGTGACGGCTGAGGATCGCGTTGCCGTAGCCCCCGATGGAAAAGCGATGCTGTGGGCAGAAGGCCATGTGCTCCATGCCGAGCGCCTCCGCCAAAAGCTCCGCTTGATCGTGAAAAGACGCTCGCGGCAGGCCGTCCGTCACTTCCTGAAGCAGGGCCACGTCCGGCGCGATCTCGGCGAGGACGGCCACGACGCGGTCGATGCGGTAGCGCCGGTCGACGCCGCCGATGCCCTTGTGGATGTTCCAGCTCACGACCGAGAGCCGCATGCTATCGTGATGACTCTAGCGCGGAAGTCCGGCGCGCACGTGAGCGGGTCATGGAATCGTCGGTTGTCGGATGACACAGGCTAACGCGCTCTTCGGCACCGTCGTCGCGCATCGCTACGAGGTGATGGAGCAGCTCGGATCCGGCGGCATGGGCGCCGTCTACCTCGGCCGCCACGTGAGCCTCGGACAAAAGGTCGCGATCAAGTTCATCCACCCCGAGCTCTCGCAGAGCGAGGAGGTGCGCCGCCGCTTCGACACCGAAGCAAAAGCGGCCGCCGCCATCAAGAGCCGGCACGCGGTGTCCGTCATCGATCACGGCGTCGCCGAGACGGGACAGCCGTTCATCGTCATGGAGTATCTCGAGGGGCAGTCCCTCGAGCAGGCGATGCGCGAGCGCGGGCGCCTGCCGTTCGAGGAGGTGACCGAGATCGTCGTGCAGGTGGCGCGCGCTCTCGAACAGGCTCACGCGGCGGGGATCGTTCATCGCGATCTCAAACCCGACAATATCTTCCTCGCGAAGGACGCGGAAGCGGGTCGCTTCGGTTGGATCGTCAAAGTTTTGGACTTCGGGATCGCCAAGGTGGTCCACGACGACAACGTGGGCGGCGTCGGGACGACCAAGACGGGCATGGTGCTCGGCACGCCGCTTTTCATGAGCCCCGAGGCGCTCACCGCCTCCGCGCCGGTGAGCCCCGCGTCCGACATCTGGTCGCTCGGGGCGTGCGCCTTCGCGGCGGCCTGCGGCCGCGTGCCGTTCGAGGGCGAGGTGATCGGCGACGTGGTGCTCAAGGTGTGCGCCGCGCCCATGCCGGTCCCGAGTCAATATGCCCCGGAGCTGCCGCGCGCCTTCGACGCCTGGTTCGCGAAAGCGTGCGCGCGCGACATGCGCCAGCGCTTCCGGCGCGTGGGGGAAATGGCGGACGCCCTGCGCCGGCTCGACGAATGGTCGCGCGCGCAACAAGAACGCTCGCTCTACGAAATTCGGCCAATCGGCTCGATCGCTGACGTGGAGAGCGCCCTCGACGTCGAGGAGCCGCGCACTTCGAGCCGGGGGCTCGTGCTCGGGGGCATGCTCGCGGGCGTCGCGCTGACCCTCGGCGTGCTCGGCTATTACGTGCTCCAGCGCACGCGGGCCGCGGACGAAACCGCGCGCGCGGCCGCCGCCCGTGAGGCCGCCATCGTCGAAGCGGACAACGCGCGCAAGCTCCGCGAGGCCGAGCGCCAGTTCCGGGCCCCGTCCGCCGACACGAGCGTCGACGCCGGCGCGGCCGACGCCGGCTCGCCGGAAGGGACGCGGGGGCGCCGCCGCCGCCATGCGACCCCGAGCCCGCCCGAGCCGCCCTAGCTGGGCCCCCGCGCCGGCTCCTCGGCGCTGTGATATATGGTGCGCCCCCGCGTTGCGAGGCGAGAAACAGCATGATCGACGACGTATTGTCCGAGCTCAAGCAGAGTATCGAGAAGGCCAAGGAGGCCCTGCGTCGCGATCTGGCGAAGCTCCGGACGGGGCGCGCGCATCCCGGCATGCTCGAGAATCTGCGCGTCGACTATTACGGGCAGGCCACGCCCATCGCGCAAATGGCGACGGTCAACGTGCCCGAGCCGCGCCTCATCACGGTCAAGCCCTGGGACAAGTCGCAGGTCCAGGCCGTCGAGAAGGCCATTCGCGAGAGCGACCTCGGCCTGAACCCTCAGGTCGATAGCGAGCTCATTCGCATTCCGATCCCGCCGCTCAGCGAGGAGCGACGTAAAGAGCTCGTGAAGGTCGCGAAGAAGAACGGGGAAGAGTGCAAGGTGGCGGTGCGAAAAGCCCGCCACGACGCGCTCGACATGCTGAGCGAGATCGAGAAAGAGGGCGGGGCGAGCAAGGACGACGTCGATCGCGGCAAAAAGAAAGCCGAGGAAATCGTGTCCGAGTCGGGCACGGCGGTCGATCACATCGTCCAGCAGAAGGAAAAGGAGATCCTCACCGTTTGAGGACCCACCCAAACCTTAGGCGGATCGAGGGGTTAGCCGCTTGACAGTAAAGGGCCGGCATGAAACCGTGTGGCGTTGAGGAACCCGCCTCAGGAAAGGGCTCAGGTTCTCCGTTCGGAAGGAAGGCATGCGCGCGATAGCGGCCGGGATCAGCGATGTGGGGCTTCAGCGCGACCACAACGAGGACAGCTTCGCGATCCTCAAGGAGCATCGCCTGTTCATCGTTGCCGACGGCATGGGCGGGCACCGTGCGGGTGACGTCGCGAGCCGGCTTGCGACGGAGTCGATCGTCGACTTCTTCCGCGCCGCCGCGAACGAGGGCTACACGTGGCCGTTCCCGTTCGACACGCGCCTGACCGACGAAGAGAACCGGCTGCTCTGCGGCATCCGCATCGCCAACCGTCAGATCATCGAGCGGAGCACGCGCTCGCGCGAGTGCCAGGGCATGGGCACGACGGTCGTCGGCTGCCTCTTCAGCTCGCAAAAGGGCAAGATGTTCATCGGGCACGTCGGCGACAGCCGCGCGTACCGCGTCAGGAATCAGCAGATCCAGCTCATGACGCGCGATCATTCGCTCGTCAACGACTACCTCCTCGCGATGCCGGAGCTCACGGAGGAGCAGCGCAGCGAGCTCCCGAAAAACGTGATCACGCGCGCGCTCGGCATGCAGGAGCAGGTCGCCGTCGACATCCAGAGCGACGATGCGATCGCCGGTGATTGCTACGTGCTCTGTTCCGACGGCTTGAGCGGCATGGTCGAGGATCGCGAGATTCTCGAAGTCGTGAGCACGACCAACGATCTCGAAGCGGCTTGCCGCAGGCTGATCGCGCTCGCGAACGAGCACGGCGGTGAGGACAACATCACCGCGCTCATCGTGCGAGTCGAGCAACAAGCCGAGGGCGAAATCAGTCTGTCGGACACCCTGCCGACGCCGGTGACGCTACGCCAGCGCGATCCACTCGAAGGCCAGGCCGACACGCCGCCCGCGGGTGTCGTCGGCGGCAAGCGCGACTGAGCGCCGGGCCGCGCCCGTCGGCGCGCGAGCGGTCGTCGAGCGCGCGAGCGAAACGACGCGGCGATGCCGTCGCGCGGTCTTCGAGCGCGGTAGCGAAACGACGTGACGACGCCGTCGCGTGACGAGTCGAGCGCGCCGTCGCGTGACGAGCCGGCTCAGTTCTGCTCGTCGCCCGTCTTGCAGTACTCGAACGCGATCGTGCCGGACACGGCGCAGCCGCTCGACGCGTCGTCGATCGGGCCGACCAACGGACAGGTGATGTCGGTGAGGATCGCGCCCTTCTTCAGCGTGGTGACGGGGCCGAACGTGCACGTCGGGAAGCCCGCGACCTGACTCGTCATCGGACCGGTGTCGGGCGAGGTCGACGTCATCGAGCCCGTGTTCGCCTTCGCGTTCATCTGGTCCACGATCTGGCCGGTGAAAGAAAAGCTCGCCGGGCGGCCTCGTTCGTCGGCGCCCGCGATTTGTCCGTTGAAGGTGCCGTCACCCTTGACGAGACAGCTCACGGTGACGCCGTCGTGGCCGTTCTCGATGGTCTTGCCGGGATCGGGCTGTCCGATCTGGTACGTGTACGCGCCGACGGTCCCCGCGTTGCAGCTGCGCGTCGAGCTCACGGTCATGTCCGGAGGCGACAGCGTGATGGACACGCCGGCCGCAGGCGGCGAGGGCGGTGGATCGCTGCACGCTGCTGCGGACAGTGCCAACGGAACGCAAACCAGAAATGGGAGGACGCGAGCAAGCATGATGGGCTCCGGCGCGTCGGTCCGGAAGAGATCCTCCCGGAGCCTCGGCACCCGGCAGTGTAGTACCGCTTCAATCCCCGACGCAAACCACTACTGGTCGGCGCGCTGCGTCGTCACGTGGCTCGTGCGGGTACCGGATTGAAGACGAGGTCGGAGATGGCCGGCTCGCCGCCCGTTTCCCGAACGCTGCGATAGCCGAGGCCGTGATCGGTGCTTTCCGGCTGCCAGACGAGCGGCGCCTTCTTCGGGACCGAGCCCGGGGCGGGGAGGGGGAAGACGAGCGAACGCGCGGCGTGATGGCGCACGTTCGCGGTCGTCCGATGGTGCTCTTGGTGAATGTGACCGTAAAACACGGTCGCGTCGCTGAAGCGGGTGAGGAGCTCGACGACGCGCGCGCCGTCGGCCGTGGCCCAATCCCAGCTCGGGAAGAGATCGAAGAGCGGCCGATGCGCGAGCACGACGACCGGCATCTCGGCCGGCAGCGGCGCGAGATCGTGGGCGAGCCAATCGAGCTGCGCTTCTCCGACGCTCGGCCCCGCCGAGACGTTGTCGAGGCGCACGAAGTGGATCCCGCCGTGTTCGAAGGAACCGTGCGTTTCGCCGAACGCCTCGCGAAAGGCCGCACCCTGGTCGGGCATCGCGTCGTGCTCGCCGGGCAGGAAATAGCGGGTCTTCACCTTGAGATCGGCGACGATGCGCGAAAACTCGCGCATGCGCCGGCGCCGTTCGCTGCCGTCGTCGGTCGTGTGCGTGAGATCTCCCGTGAAGACGACGAAGTCCGGCTCGAGCGGCGAGGCGTTGATGGCGGCGACCGCGTCCTTCAGCGTGTGCGCGGCCTCGGGATTGTTCGGCCCCTCGTAGCCGAAGTGCGTGTCGCTGAGCTGCAGGAAGAGGAAATCGGGCCGCGCCGTCGGTCTCGGCGCGGGGGGCAGGGGCGGGGCGGAAGGCGCGGCGGCGGGCGGAGTCGTGTTTTCGGCGCAGCTCGTCAGCGCCGCGGCGGAAACGATGCCGCCGAGCGTGAGGAGCCGCAGGAGCTCGCGGCGATCGAGGGCGGCGAGTTGCTCGGGCGGGGTTTTGGGAGCGTTCGGCATGCTTTCCAAACGCGGGCGGCGAAAATCGGTTCCGTGGCCGCGCGCGGGAACCAGCGGGCGGGGGCGCGCGTTTTTCGAATTGGAGCCCGTGAAGTCCCTCGTCGCGCCGCGCTGCCAGCGTTCCGACCCGCTGTCACCCCCGAGAGCGAGCTGGTATGCGATCCGCGTGCCGCCCGAGCGAACGCGCGAGCCAGCGAGCTTCTCGACCGAGCTCTTGGCGCACGTCGACGCGCTTTATAACTTCGCGACGCGCCTCGCTCGAAACGGCAGCGAGGCCGAAGATCTCGTGCAGGACACGTTCGCGCGCGCGATGGCCGCGCAAGCGCAGTTTCGCGCGGGGACGAACCTCAAAGCCTGGCTTTTTCGCATTTTGCACAACGCCTACATCGACGGGCGGCGCCGGGCTCGGCACGGTTTCGACCCGGGCGGCACGGCGCGCGAAGACGAGGACACGGTCGAAGTCCACGTCGACCTCCTGCGCGGCGATCTCGAGCTCGAGCGCTTGCGCCGCGTCGTCGCCGAGGACATCGAAGCGGCGCTGATGAAGCTCGGTGAGGAGGCGCGGACGGTCGTGCTGCTCGATCTCGAAGGGTTCGCGGAGGCGGAAATCGGCGAGGTGATGGGGACGCCGCCCGGCACCGTGAAATCGCGCCTGTCGCGCGCCCGCGCGCGCCTGCGCCGGCTACTCGTGGAGTACCAACGATGAGCGACCCCGATCACAAGCTCGACGCCGCCGAGCGCGAGCTCGATCGGGCCCTCTCGCTGCTCGAGCAGCGCAAGGCGCCCGAGCTCCTGAAAGCGCGCCTGGCCGCGTCGGCACTGGCCGCGCCGGAGGCCGCACCCCCGCAGGCGGCGCCGGCGCGCGTCGCGTCGCGCCGGACGCTCGCGCTGTCGTTGTCGCTCGGGGTCGCCGTGCTCGCGGCGGGCGGCCTGGGCGTCGGCTGGTTCCGCGCCGTCCACGACGGCGACGCGCTCGTCACCGAGGCCGTGAACGACCACTTGCGCGTGCTGTATGCCGAGCGTCCGCTCGAGGTGGAGAGCAGCGATCGCCACCAAGTCAAGCCGTGGTTCGAGGGCAAGCTCGACTTCGCGCCGGTGCTCTCCTTTTCCGGCGACGACGAGTTCGTGCTCACGGGCGGCGCGGTCGCGTACCTCTTGGATCGCAAGGCCGCGGCCTTCGTCTTCAAGCGGAAACTCCACGTGATGACGCTCTTCGTTTTTCGCGCGGACGGCTTGCCGTGGCCGCGCGGGACGCCGCAAAACCTGGGCAAGACGAAGGCGTCGTACGCGAGCTCGCGCGGCTTCGGCACGCTGCTCTTTCGCCAGGGCGATCTCGGCTACGCGCTCGTCTCGGACGCCGACACCGCGACGTTGCTCCGCCTCGGCACCAAGATCGCCGAGACGCACTGAGGCCGGCGCTCCGCGCCGTGACGCTGCGCGGCGCTCGGCGTCAGACGTAGCGCTGGACGAACGCGAGCGCGGTGTCGGCCACTTCACGCCAACCGCTGTCGATCGTGAGCGCGTGGCCGCGGTCCTTGAGCTCGATGATCTCGGTCACGCCGCCGTTCTCGGCTTGCTGCTTGTAGGACGCGTTCGCGATCGACCAAGGCACGGTGTGATCCTTCTCGCCGGAGATGACGAGCAAGGGGCCGCGTTCGGGGTTTTTGGTGTCGACTTTCGCTTCCGTCCACGGGTTCAGATTCGCCGTGGCGGCCTGAAACAGGGGCTTGCCCGCGGCGGGCACGGCGTACTTCTCGTAGAGCTCCTTCGCCTCGTCTTCGCTCACCGCGTTCGCGAACGCGAAGCGGAACTGATCGTAGGTGAGCGGCACCGCACGGCTCCGGTTCGCCGGGTTGCCGAGGACCGGCCACGCCGACTTCAGCGCCGAGAACGGCAGCGGCAGCACGCCGCGAAACGGCGCCGGATCGATCGCGACGGTCGCGGCGGAGAGTCCGCGGCCCGCCAGGATTTGCACCATGAGTCCGCCGAAGGAATGTCCGATCAGCACCGGACGCTGATTCAACTTGCGGATGATCGAGTCGAAGTGGTCCGCCACCTGACCGACCGTCTTGTTCGCGAAGACCTCGGGATGTGCCTTCGCCTGGTCGGTCGTCTCGGGATCGTCGGGCCAGCCCGGCGTGAGCGCGACGTAGCCCGCCTCCTCGAAGCGCTGTGCCCAGCGCTCCCAGCTGCTCGGCAAGAGCCAGAGTCCGTGCACGAACACCACCGGACGTTTGCCGGTCGAATTCGCCCGCGCGACCTCGTTCGCTTCGTGTTCCGTGATCGTCTTAGCCGTTGACCTCGACATGGGAAACTCCTCTGCGATCGAGCACCACACCCCGACGCCCGAGAGTATCGACCCCGCCGCTACCGGACGGGAGCCGCATTTTTGCCCCAGACCGCGCTACCGAAGCGGGCTCGGAGCGAGTCCGTCAGCGCGGCCAGTGCAGCAAACGAGCGTTGACCGCGCCCTGGAACTCGGTGTGGTCGAGCTCGACGCGGGGCAACGCCTCCCAGCGCCGCGGCGACACGTGAAAGTGGCGGCCGACGAGTTGCTCGAGCTCGCGGCGTCGGTTCGCGCGCCCGAAATCGGCGACCAAGTAGTCGCGCACGCCGGGGACCGGCGCGAACGACTCGAGATCGATGACGGGCGCCTTCACCGGATAGCCGTACTCGACGATGAATCGACCGGGAAAGCGCGGGAAGACGACGAGTGCCGTCGTCCGCGAGCGCGCCGGCGTGAAGTAGCGCGCGAGTCCCTCGTAGTACGCGCGCCCCGTCCCGAAGGCCGCCGGGTATTGCGCCGCGCGCACGAAGAGCGGCACGATCAAGAGCGGCGCCGCGAGCGCACGACGCAGCCACGACCACGGCGGGCGAATCCCCTCGCCGCCGCGCACCAACGCCCAGAGCGCGAGCAACGCCGACGTGGCGCCGAGCTGGTAGAAGACGAACGACGGCGCGAGGTACCGCGACGCGACGAAGTGGCCCGTCGAGATCAGGCTCGCGAGCGCGCACGGCGGGAACGCGAGTCCGAAGGGAATGACCCGCGCGATGCCGCGCACGCGCAAACCGACGTACACGAGCCCGGCCGCGGAGACGAACGGCTCGACGAGTACGACGCGCGGCGCGTCCCAAACGAACGCGAATTCGAGCCGCAGGAGGTCGATGAGACTGCCGCCCCGCCCGCCGATTCTGTGGCTCCGGTAGAAGGTCACCAAGCGCAGCGCTCCGAACGCCACGCAGCCGATGACGAGCGCGAGCGCGGCGAGGACGAGCACGCTCTTCCACCCGACGCGACGCGACCAGAGACGCGGCGCCCAGGTGCGAACCGTGCCGACCGCGAGCGCGCCGAGCAGCGCGAGCACGTAGGCGAGCGCGAAGTAGTGGGTGAGGACCGCTCCCGCGCCGCTCACGGCGAGCCCGACGAGAGAGCCCGTGTCCGTCGGACGGCGCAGCAAGCGAAGCGTGAAGACGGTCGCGAGCGTCGTGAACGCGGGCATCATCGCGTATTGGCGCGCCTCGATCGCGTGGTTCAGGAAGAACGGCGCGAGGGCGACGGACACGACGACGATGAGCGCCGCCGGAGGATCGAACTCGAGCTCGAGGCAGAGGTAGTACGTCGCCACGAGCAGCACGCAGCCGAACGCCAGCGAGGTCAGCCGAACGGCGGTCTCGGACGTGCCGAAAGCGTTCATCGACAGCCGAACCAGCCAGTACATGAGCGGCGGGTGCTCGCGCGACGGGCCGCGCAGAACGAGCGGCCACGGCTGCCCGGAGTCCTGAAGGGTCCACACTTCGTCGAGCCAGAAGGAGCAGCGCAACGACGCGTAGACGCGCATCACGAGACTCAGGAGCACGACGCACCCCAAGAGCACCTCGTAGCGACGCCGCGCGAGCGTGCCGCGCCAACCGCCCCTCGCTTCGATCAGATCTCCGTTAATTCCTTTCACCCTGCAGCCGGGGCCTCCGAAGTGAAACACTTCTCCGTGGGGGCCGTGTTTCTTCAATCTTGCGACCGCGAACGCCCGCACCGGGCCGTGTCGAGCGTCGCAGAAGACTGGGGTGAGTGACGGGGATCGAACCTGCACCGGAAGCACGATCCAGCAGGAAAATAGCCTGGTCGTGAAGCCGGAGCAAGCATCGGACACCCTTGTCAGTGCACGTAAGTATGCGGACCCTGGTACGCGATCAAAACGTTTTGATCAAGCGGAAGGGGCCGACCTGAGTCCGCGAGCCCGGCTCGTCGCGACGCTCGCGGAGACGATCTCGACGGCGACGACAGCGGGCGACCTGCACGCTGCGAGGGTCGCGCACGAGGCGCTCGGGCGGTTGCTCGCGGAAGCGGAGCCGGGAGCGCCGGAGGTGGCGGACCTCGCGTCGGAGCGCGCGAAGCGGGGCGGGAAGGGGTAGGTTCGGACGGCAGCATGACCAGCCCGGGCGATCCGCTCGTAATCCCCGAGAAGCCGGAGCAGCTGGGGCTCTGGCGTCAGATCCTGGATCGGCGGGAGAAACTCGCGGCATCCGCCCGGTCGTGGCACGAGTTTTTGGCGCGTCAGCGTGCGGATTTCGAGCGCCGTGACGAAGAGCATGCCGAGATGGGCGTACCCTCGGCCGCCCGCGCCAACGCGCGGCAAGTCATCGACGAAGCCGAGGTGCGCTTCAAGCGCGGGATCGCGGAACTCCTCCGCGTCGTCGCCTCCATCGACGAGGCTGTGCGCGCCGGCAGCAAAGAGACGTCGAAAGACGGCCGCGGACTATCGATGAAGCAGCTTCGCGAGCTCGCCGATCCCCGGGACGACACGAACCTCGATCGTGAGCAGGCGATCGGTTACGTCCTCCTGTACCTCGAAGCGAAGAAGGGAAACCGCGGGGACGACGCCGGCTCGTCGACGGCGAAACAGTCCGCAGCGGCAGTCCTCAAGGCGTGCTTCGGCAGCGATGTGGACGTCAGCGCTCTCGAGCAAGACGCGCGGCAGCAGCGCAAAGACCGAGAGGGTTCGGGCGAGCTACGAGCACTCGCTGTGGCGATGGTGGACCTTGCGCGCGCTTCCGGCTGAATAGGTCGGGGCAAAACTTCGTACGCGGCCCGGCCCTGCATCCAGTGGTTTTCTCAGGCATAAGAGTTAGCGCTAGGTCGTCGAGCGACAGGCTGCGGCAAATAGCCGTGGCGCCCTGACGGAAAGCGGCTTCGGCGCCGCTTCCCTCGACAAGACCAGCGATCAGTCGAGGTGTGCGATGAGTCATGCGGACTACATCAAACAGCTGCTTCGCGCGGCGAAAATGAGCCAGGTGCAGGCGTCCGTATTGGCCGACGTCTCGCCGGTGAGCTGGCGCGTCTACATGGCGAACCCGGAGCTTGTCTCGGAGCCGGTGCGCGCCCGTTGTGAGGCCGTCGAGCGCTCCCTCGAGCAAACCACAAAGGGACTGCCGTGACTAAGAGTGAGCGACGCAGGTTGCTGCGCGCAAAGGCGGAAGAGCGGAAGGCGATCAAGCTCCCGGAGCACGAACCGAGGACACCCGACGAGCGCAAAGCCGCCGGACTCTCCGCGTTGCCGGTCGTGCGCGGCGCCGTTTCGAAGGGCACGACCAGCTGTCCGCGAAGCATGTCGGTGCAGCTTCGGAAGAGCTGGTCTCTCCGGTTACCCGGCGATCGCACGATCGCCCGCTACGAACGCGCGGAAGCGTTGCTTCCCGTCGGTACCTCCCAGGAACGCGACGATCATCGTCGGGGCATGGCGGGTCGAGCGAGTTGAGCAGAATGAACGCCGAGCGACCCAATCACCGTGCAGCGCTCCTAGCGCAGGTTTTCGCGCTCCGCTCGCAAGCCGACGCGCTCGAGGTGCTCGCTCATGCGCTGCCCGAGGGCGACACCTCCGATCCGCTCTACGATCTCTCGGAGCCTCGGGAAGGCGTCAGCCCGAGCACGCTCCGCTCATGGATCCGCTCGAGGAGGCTGAAGGCGAGCCAGGTCGAGCGCGGGCGGTATGTTTTTCGCGCTTCCGACCTGCGAGCAGCGATCGAGGCAGCGCCGGTGCAGCGCCGCGAGCGTATCGAGACGGCCGCGACGTCGATGGACTCGTGGGAGGCGCAGGCCGACAAGAGCTTACGGCTGGTGGGAGGCGCTCGGTGACGGAGGCGCCGCTCACGCTTCGAATGCTGTGGGCATTGCGGGACGACCGCTCGTTGGCGAAGGCCCCGCGGAACATCTTACAGGAGCTGCTCGGATTCACGAACGCGGACGGCACCTGCTTTCCCAGCGTGCGCACGATCGCCAAGGCAGCGAGAACCAGCCCCGGAGCAGTGCGTCGCTACTTGAAGCAGCTCGAGCTTGATGCCGGTCCCCTCGTCCTGCGCGTAGAGCGCGGACGCGCTAGCAACCATGGCGACGCCGACACGAACGTCTACTCGCTATCGCTGCGATCCGAGGCAACGCACGGGGGGTGGGATCACGCAAGGCCTACCCGGGATCAACCGAGCCCCACGGTGGGATCACCGCTGCCCCAGGGGTGGGATCAGCCAGACCGGACGG
>Ga0335083_10001947_pt1 | contig 27841 bp, 31 predicted proteins | sample Lox_Sample_42_FD_206716 | JGI IMG/M metagenome (GOLD analysis project Ga0335083, IMG submission 206716) | Soil microbial communities from Loxahatchee National Wildlife Refuge, Florida, United States - Lox_Sample_4.2 | ecosystem: Environmental > Terrestrial > Soil > Wetlands | place: USA...
GAAATCGCGTTCGCGCAGCGGCTTTTCCGGCAGGAGGAAGAAGAGGCCGAGCAGGCAGACCGCGCCGACCGGCACGTTCACATAGAAGCACCAGCGCCAGTCCATCACGTCCGTCAGCCAGCCGCCGACGATTGGCCCCATGATCGGCCCCACCATGACGCCCATGCCATAGACCGACATGGCCCGCGCCTGTTCGGAAGGCTTGTTGATATCGAGCATGAGGCTCTGGGCGAGCGGACCGAGAAAGGCGCCGCCAAGGCCCTGAAGCGCGCGGAACATGACCATCTGTTCCAGGCTCTGGGCGACGCCGCAGAGCATGGACGCGATCACGAACAAGGCGACCGAGGCAATGAAAAGGCGCCGCGTGCCAAACCGGTCGGCGATCCAGCCGGTGATCGGGATCGCCACGGCGGAGGCAAGGATGTAGCTGGTGAGGACCCAACTGATCGTGTCCTGCGCGGCGCCGAGCGAAGACTGCATATAGGGCAGGGCGACATTGGTGATCGTCGTGTCGAGCACCTGCATGACCATCGCCGACATGATCGCGACGGTGAGCAGTCCCTTGTGCTTGGCTACAAGGTGCGGCTTGTCTTCGTTGGGCGCCATGAGGCTATTTGGCCTGGGCCGCGCCGCCTGCGCCGCATTTGGAGAACTTGACCGTGACCTTGGCGCTGAGGCCCGCAATCATGGTGCGGGGCGGATTGCCGTCGATGTCGACTCGCACCGGCACGCGCTGCGTCACCTTCACCCAGTTGCCATTGGCATTCTGCGCGGGAAGGATCGAGAATTGCGATCCGGTGCCCTCACCGATGCTGGTGACATGGCCCTTGAGCTTGAGGCCGGGATAGGCGTCCAGCTTGACGTCAGCCGGCTGGCCCGGGCACATCTTGTCGAGGTCGGTTTCCTTGAAATTGGCCGTGACCCAGCTTTTCTCGCTCTCCACGATGCTGACCAGCGGCAGTCCCTCGACGGCCATCTGGCCGACCTGGAGCCGCTCGGTCTGGCTGGCACGGCCGGAAATGGGCGCGCGCACGACGGTGCGCTGGAGATTGAGCGCGGCCTGGTCGCGCTGGGCCTGCGCCGCGGCGATCTGCGGATTGACGCCGGGTACCTGCGAGCCGGTCGCCATCGCCGCCTTGGCCTTGGCGGCGTCGGACAGCGCATTGTTCAACACCTTTTCCGCGGTGGCAACGGCTTGCTGCGACTGCTGGAGCCGCGTGCGGGTGGTGAAGCCCTGGTCCATCAGCGCCTGCTGGCGCTTCAGGTCTTCCTGCGCGAAATAGAGGTCGCTCTTGGCACCGGTGATGTCGGCGGACGTTGCGGTATAGTCCTCTTGCAGCTTGCCGACGCTGACCTGCGCATTGGCGATCGCGGCATTGGCCTGCTCGAGCGCCACCTTGTAGGGCGCCTGGTCGACGACGAACAGGACATCGCCCTGCTTCACCATCTGGTTCTCGTGGACCCGCACGTCGACGATACGTCCGGAGACGTCGCTACCGACCGAGCTGATGTCGCGCTTCACATAGGCATTCTCGGTACTGACCGAGCGCCCGCTGGTCGCCCAGGCATAGGCGCCGCCGGCAATGACCAGAAGCGGGACGGAATAGAGCAGGATGTTGCGGCGCAACCGGCGCCGGGGTGCCGGCGCCTCGCCTGCAGCAGTCGTGGGAGCGGCCGCGACCCGCTGCGGCTTGTTCATGACGGGGTCTGCCTCAGCCATGGCTGGTCACCTGTGCGCGGTTGATGCTGTCCGGCTCGCCCGCCACCCGATTTAGGTTGTCGCGGATTCGAGCCAGCGCGGCCATTACCGCGTCATGGGCGGCGGGGTCTAGGCCTTCCAGGGATTCGTTCAAAAGTCCCTGGCCGATGGTCTGGAGCTGCTCGGCAATCGGTTCGGCGGTCTTGGTGAGGAAAAGGCGCCATGCCCGCCGGTCCTGCGGATCGCGGCGGCGCTCGACCAGATCGGCTTGCTCCAGCCTGTCGACCATGCGGCAGGTCGTGATCGGCTCGACGTCGAGCCGATCGGCCAGCGCGCCCTGGTTGATGCCGGGAAAGCGCATGATCTGCACGAGGGCGCGCATCTGCGGCCCTGTGATGCCAAACGAGCGCGTGCGCTCGTCGAATCGCCGCCGGTAGAGGCGCGCGACATCGTTGATGACGAAGGCAAGGTGATGCTGGTCCATAGGATGCGATATAATAAGGTTGCTTATTAAATGCAAGATTAATTTCACCTTAGTCATTTATTTACGCCGCGCCGCAGCATGGCGGCAAGCACCATGAGTTCGTGGCGCTTGCCTCCACACAGAATGCCCGCCATGCGTCAGTCGATGAGTCAATCGCTGACGCTCCAACAGGTTCCGGGCCATGACGCCACGGCGATCGCCGTCCACCGGCTCGGTGCAGGCTCGCCGGTCGTCCTGATTCACGGACTGGCCTCCAACGCGCAGACCAACTGGATCCGCTACGGCCATGCCGCGAAGATCGCTACCGCCGGCTTCGAGGCGGTTATGATCGACCTGCGCTGCCATGGCGACAGCGAAGCGCCGCATGATCCCGAAGCCTATCCGCCCGACGTGGCCGTTCTCGACATCGAGGCGGTGCTGGCGGCGCTCGACCTCGGCGCGATCGATCTGGTCGGCTATTCGCTCGGCGCACGCCTTTCGACCACGCTGGTCGCGCGCGGCCTCAGGCCTCGGCGGCTGGTGCTGGGCGGCATGGGCTATGAGACGCTGACGCACTGGACCCCGCGCCGCGATCATTTCATCGCCATGCTTGAGCGCTTCGATGTCTCGAAGCTGGGCGATGATGACTATCTCTCGATCCAGTTCATGAAGCAGATGCAGGTCGATCCGCTCGCCGTGCGCCTGCTGTTGGAGAGCACGAGTGATGTTGCGCCCGCAACGCTCTCGCAGATCACGATGTCTACTTTGGTCGTGGCCGGCTCGGAGGATCGGGAGATCGGTTCGCCGGCGTTTCTCGCCGGGCATTTGCATGAGGCGCGTCTGGAGCTCGTCCCTGGCAATCATATGAGCTGCGTGACAAGGCCGGAGCTTGGCACCGCGATCGCGAGCTTCCTCGCGGCTTGACGCGCCTGGCAAATCGGCGCTGCTCTGCGAACGGCAATGGTGCCGGATGAGGGGATCGAACCCCCGACCTTCGGTTTACAAAACCGCTGCACTACCGCTGTGCTAATCCGGCGCGTCCATCGATGGGCTCGCGGGCCCTTGCCTCAAAGCACGCCGAAGGTCCAGCCTTCCGTGCGCATGATATCGGGCAGGCGCTCGCGCGGCGCCCAGAGCTGGGGGCAGGCATGGGCATGCCGCAGCCAGGCGGAGGTCAGCAGCGCATCGGTCTGGTGATCGCTGTAGCGGGCGAGGGGGACATGTGCTTCGCAGCCGAAGCGGGCGAGGCAGCGGTCCAGCTCCTCCCCGGTCCAGACCTTGGTCTGGCCCTTGCGCTTGCCGGCTTCGCGCGCGGCGAGGCTGGTGTAGATCTCGACGATCATCGAGCCATGGTCCGGATCGGCATCGAACGGCCAGATCGGGATATGGCCGTTCAGGCGATGCAGGACGCGGATGCCGGTCAGGGTCGATTTCCCGACTTGCGCGGCGCCGACGAGATTGAAGTTGGAATAGGGATTGAGGCCCTGTTCTCCCTGCGCCACTTCCGCGACGCGCAGCCGTCCGCGTCCCCCCCCGAACTGCGCGCCTTCCTCAGCATGATGGCGGAAATAGGCGCGCGCGACGGGATGATTGACGAAGCTCGTCGCGGCGAGGTGGGGATCGTCGGCGCTGATTTCTTCGACCAGCGTCCAGAGCGCGCGGGCATCGGGCGGCGAGCGGTCCCAGCCGGGAAAGAAGGCGCCCTTGTCGGCGAAGGCGAACGACGCACCGATGTCGAGGCCCACGAGGCTGTCCTGCGGCAGGTCGGTCAGCAGCCAGTCGAGTATTTCCTGCCGCGACCAGACATGGCCGGGGCGGACCAGCGCTGGCGCGGCCTTGCCCTCATGGCAGAGTGCCATGGCAATGCCGGGCTGGCGCGGACCGACCGCGCCTGACCAGTCGATCGCGACGAAATGCTGGAACCGGCTCATTTCTTCTTGCGTGGCCTTACCGGCTTTTTTGCGGCCGCATAATCGCGGGCTCGCTCGATCATGATGCGGACGCGCTCCGGATCGTCCGTGTCGTGCCGTACAAGCACGCCGTCCCAGCCCATATAATGCGGCGTCTGGTAGAAGGTCGCGGGATCGGTGTCCTTGAGCATCTCGACCGTGTCGCGGTCGAGCGTGATGACGAAGGATTCCGGCGCTTCGCGACCCGGGAAGATGAAGACGCGCCTGTTGCTCGCGACCATGACGCCCGAACTCGGCAGGTCGCCCGCCCGGACCGCATCCGGCAGGGTCAGCGCATGGGCAATCGCCTCGTCCCAGCTCAGGCCCATGCGCATGCCTCCCGGCGCTCAGCTCTTGATGAAGGCGAGAAGGTCAGGATTGATGATCTCCGGATGGGTCGTGCACATCCCGTGCGGCAGGCCGGGATAGGTCTTGAGCGTGCCATGCTTGAGCAGGGTGATGCCGATCAACGCGGAATCAGCGATGGGCACGATCTGGTCGTCCTCGCCATGCATGATCAGCACGGGCACGTCCGCGCTCTTCAGGTCCTCGGTGAAGTCGGTTTCGCTGAACGCCTTGATGCAATCATAATGCGCCTTGGTCCCTCCCATCATGCCCTGACGCCACCAGTTGCGGATGACGCCCTGATCGACCTTCGCGCCGGGGCGATTGTAGCCGTAGAAAGGCCCGCTCGGCACATCGAGGAAGAATTGCGCGCGGTTCGCGGCCTGCGCGGCGCGGAAGCCGTCGAACACTTCGATCGGCAAGCCGCCCGGGTTCTTGTCGGACTTGACCATGATCGGCGGGACCGCGCCGATCAGCACGGCCTTGGCGACCCGGCCCGGCCTGGCGCGGGCGACATAATGGATGACCTCGCCGCCGCCGGTCGAATGGCCGACATGGATCGCGCCCTTGAGGTCGAGATGGTCGGTCAGTGCCGCGACATCGGCGGCATAGGTGTCCATCTCGTTGCCCTCCCAGGTCTGGGTCGAGCGGCCATGCCCGCGCCTATCATGCGCGATGACGCGATAGCCCTCGCCGAGGAAGAACATCATCTGGTTGTCCCAGTCGTCGGCGCTGAGCGGCCAGCCATGATGGAAGACGATGGGGGTCGCGTCCTTCGAGCCCCAGTCCTTGTAGAAAATCTCGGTGCCGTCCGCGGTCGTGATGAAGGGCATGGTCGGTGTCCTTTGCATGGATGGTCAGGCGATCGAGACGGTGCAGCGCCGGATTCGATCAACTCAGACAATAGCGCCGATTGTGCGCCGCAGCACGGACAAAGACGTGCAACTCAGTTCGCGTTTCGCTCGGCGCGCAACGTATTCCAATGCTCGATGCGCTCGGCGATCTTGCGCTCGAAGCCGCGATCGACCGGTGCGTAGAAGGTCTGCGGGCTCATCTCGTCGGGCCAGTAATTGTCGCCCGAGAAGCCGCCCTCGGCGTCATGGTCATAGTGATAGTCCTTGCCGTAGCCGATCTCCTTCATGAGCTTCGTCGGCGCGTTCAGGATATTGGCGGGCGGCATCAGCGATCCGGTGTCCTTTGCGCTCTTCCAGGCGGCCTTTTGCGCGGTGTAGGCGGCGTTCGATTTGGGCGCGGTGGCGAGATAGAGGCAGGCCTGCACGATCGCGAGTTCGCCCTCGGGAGAGCCGAGGAAATCATAGGCATCCTTGGCGGCGAGGCATTGGACCAGCGCTTGCGGGTCGGCGAGGCCGACATCCTCTGAGGCGAAGCGCACGAGCCTGCGGATGACGTAGAGCGGCTCCTCGCCGGCGACGAGCATGCGCGCGAGATAATAGAGCGCGGCCTGCGGATCGGAGCCGCGCAGCGCCTTGTGCAGGGCGGAAATGAGATTGTAGTGGCCCTCGCGGTCCTTGTCATAGACCGGCATGCGGCGATGAAGCAGGGCGGCGAGGCCCGCCGGATCGAGCGGTCCCTTGATGTCGATGCCCTGACCAAAATTTTGCAGCGTCTCGACCTGATTGAGCAGGAAGCGTCCGTCGCCATCCGCCGAGGCGATAAGTGCCGCGCGCGCATCGTCGGTGAGGGGCAGGGGCTTCCCGGTCAGCGCTTCCGCACGGCGCAGGAGCTCTTCGAGCGCGGCTTCGTCGAGGCGCCGCAGAATCAGCACCTGCGCCCGGCTGAGCAAGGCGGCGTTGAGTTCGAAGCTGGGATTCTCCGTGGTCGCACCGATCAGCGTGACCGTGCCGTCTTCGACAAAGGGGAGGAAGCCATCCTGCTGGGCGCGATTGAAGCGGTGAATCTCGTCGACGAAGAGCAAGGTGCGCTGGCCGGCGCGGGCGGCATCCCTGGCGGCGGCGAAGGCGGCTATGAGGTCGGCGACACCGGAGAAGACGGCGCTGATCGCCGCGAAGCGCATGTTCACAGCCTGGGCAAGCAATCGGGCGAGGGTGGTCTTGCCGGTGCCGGGCGGACCCCACAGGATCATGGAGCTGAGCCGCCCCGCCGCGACCATGCGGCCGATCGCACCGTCGGGGCCGGTCAGATGATCCTGGCCGACCACATCCTCGAGCGTCCGCGGCCGCAGTCGATCGGCCAGCGGTGCATCGCGCGGCGGATCATCGGAACGGGACGCGGCTGCGAGGCCGCCGAACAGGTCGGACATGGCCCCAATATAAGTCCTCGCGTGATTCTTTCATCCTATCTTGAAACCAGATAGCTCAAGATATATCTTAGAAACATCGAAATGAGTCGCAGACCCATCGATATGGGCTGCGCGAGAGGATCGGAGCTTATCATGACACATGGACCCAAGGATTGGCAGGGCGGCCCGGAAGGCTTTCCGGGCTGGGAAGCGCTGCGCTTCCACTTCGGCAATGGCGGTCGCGGGCGCGGCCCGGGCGGGCCCGGTGGCCGGGGCGGTTGGGAAAATTTCGGCGAGGCGATCAGCGGCTTCGTCAATGAGGCGATCAATGGCGCCATGCGCGGCGGCCCGGGCGGCGGCGGGAAAGGCCGCATGTTCGATGGCGGCGAGCTGCGTCTCGTCCTCCTGAAGCTCATCGAGGACGGCCCGCGCCACGGCTACGACCTCATTCGCGCGGTCGAGGAGATGACCGGCGGCGCCTATGCGCCGAGCCCCGGCATCGTCTATCCGACGCTGACCATGCTCGCCGACATGGAACTGATCGCCGAGCAGGAGAGCGAAGGCGCGCGCAAGGTCTTCGAGATCACCCAGGCCGGCCGCGATTATCTCTCCGAGCGCGAGGAAGAGATTGACGGCCTGATGGCGCGCCTCAACGGCGTCGGCGCGATCCGCAATCGCATGGGTCGCGGCCCGGTGCGCCGCGCGGTGCAGAACGTCAAGTCGGCGATCCATAACCGCATGGGCATTGGCGACGAGCAGGGTGACCTTGCTCATCAGATCGCCGACATTCTCGACGAAGCGGCGCGCAAGATTGAGCGGCTGCCGTGACGCTGACGGTTCTCGGGAGCGTGGCCCGAGTACCGACAGCCCACGCCGGCCGCTATCTCCAGCAGCTTTGCGCGCTTTGGAAGCAGCGCTTCCAGGTCGAGGAGAATGACGGCCGCGGCATCGTGCAGATCCCGCGCGATGCCCGCGGCGATGAGTGGCCCGGCGACGGCCTCGTCTTCCTGATCGCCGGCGTGGTCGATCTCGAAGTGCGGATCGAAGCGAGCTGCAGAGAACAGCTCGACGCGATCCAGAGCGCCGTTGCACGTCATCTGGAGCGCTTCGCGTTCCGGGAATCGCCACTCAAATTCGAGTGGAAATGAAGCGGAAATCGTGATAAACGATATTGCGAACTATTATCAAATAGAGATGAGTATGACCGAATCTACCTCGAACGTGCCGACCACTCATGGCAGCCGTTATCTCCAGCAGCTGTGCAAGCATTGGCAGCACAGCCTCGATCTCGAGTTCACGCCCGAGCATGCCGTGATCCGCTTTCCGCGCGATGCGCGCGGCGCGAGCTGGCCGGGCGATGCTCTGGTGTTCATGGATGCCAGACCGGAAACGCTGGATGTGCGGATCGAGGCCAGCAATGCCGAGCACCTCGAAGCGCTGAAGGGCGCGGTCGCGCGCCATCTCGACCGGTTTGCGTTCCGGGAGGCGCCGCTCGCCTTCGAATGGCATTGAGCTGGAGCGCTGCGCCTAGCGCATGATCTCCAGCTGATCCGGCAGGCTGGCGCGCAACGCCGGACTGAATGTCGCGGCGATATGGAAGAAGGCCATGCGCGTGCGCTTGCTCGTGCGGTTTTCCCAGGCATGGTCGGTGCCGTTCTGCACGATCACCGAGCCCGGCCCCAGCACCGCCTCGCTGTCGTCGAGGATGAGCGTGATCTCGCCTTCGATCACCACGGCATAATCCAGCGTCTCGGTGCGGTGCATCGGCGTCGCGCTGCCGCCTTCGCTCGCCGGATAGACGTCGATGATGCGGATGAGATGACCAGTCGCCGGCATCATCGTGAAGTCGCGCAGCGCCGGTTCGCTCTTCGGCACGGGCGTCAAGGTCGGTACCGTCTCCGCGCTGCTCCAGATCTCGATGAAGTCCGCGCCATTGCCGGTCATCGGATTGTTCTGTGGCGGCACGCCGTCCGAGAGGATGACCGATTTGCCCTGCGGGTCATGCCCGGTGACAATACGGCGTCCGATCCCTTTGGCGATATCTCTCATGCCTTGCTCCCTCTCGCCAGCAGCTCTTCATAGGCCGCGATCATGACGGCATTGACCTGGTCCCAGTCATAGCCCTGCACACGGCTATGGCCGGCCTGCCCGGCCGCAATGCGTAGCTCCGGCTGCTCGATCAACCGGGCGATGGCGTCGGCATAGCCGGCAATGTCTCTCGGTTCGACGAGGAAACCGGTCTCACCGTCCGCGACCAGGTCGACATTGCCCGTCGCCCGGGCCGCGACCACCGGCACGCCCGCGGCCATCGCCTCGCAGGTGACATTGCCGAAGCTCTCGGTGACCGAGGGCATGAAGAAGATGTCCATGCCGGCAGTGGCGCGGCCGAGATCGTCGCCGGCCTGGAAGCCGGTGAACACCGCTTCCGGGACACGCTGCGCGAACCATGGCCGCGCGGGACCTTCGCCGATCACGAGAACGCGGTGCGGCACGCCGCGCTGCTTGAGTTCGGTCACGACGTCAGCGAACACGTCGAGCCCTTTTTCCAGCACCAGCCGTCCGAGGAAGCCGACCGCCACCTCCTCATCGCCGATGCCGAGCGATCGCCGCCATTCATCGTCGCGCCGGCCGGGATTGAAGCGCTCATGATTGATGCCGCGCGCCCAGGTTCCCGTCGGCGTGGTCACGCCCCATTCGCGCAGCATCTCGCCCACGCTGGCGCTCGGCACCATCGCGTGATCGACCCGGTTGTAAAAGCGCTTCTGGATGCCGATGAGCAGTCGCTCGGCGAAACCGAAACCATAATAGCGCGCATAGGTCTCGAAGCGGGTGTGATGCGAGGCAATGGCGGGAATGCCGTTGCGCAGTGCCCAGGTCACGGCGCGATGGCCGAGAATATCGGGCGCCGAGACATGCACGATATTGGGCGCGAAGCGTCTGAGATCGGCCTCGACCTCCGCCGTCAGGCCCTTGGCGAGGCGATATTCGCCGCGCCCGCCAATCATGCGCCAGCTTGGCACGGAGACGAGATCGCCCGTTGGCTCGAAGGCTGGCGTGCCGGTTGTGGGCGAATAAACGCGCACCGCTGCGCCCGCGCGCAACGCCGACCCCATCAGGCGATTGAGCGCCTGATTGGCGCCATCCCGGACATAATTGTAATTGCCGCTAAAGAGCGCGACGCGAAGGTCTTTTGCCGCCATCAGGGGGGCTATAGCGGCGGAATGAAGCGAGGCAAAGGGAAGGCGTGCCTTTCTGCCAATAGTCATGAAGCGGGGCCTATGGCATGGTTCTGCAATGACCGAGCTCGTCCTGACCGTCGATGCCATCCTCACCGGCAAGCCCGCATTCATCGCGCCGGGCGTACTCTCCGCCATGGGCAAGACGCCGGCCACCGGGCCGGTGCGGCTCAGCTGGCTGGGGTTCGAGGGCGATGCAGTCGCCGACCCTACAGTCCATGGCGGCCATGACAAGGCGGTGCATCTTTTCCCGCAGGAACATTATCACTGGTGGCGCATGCCGCTCGGCAAGCATCCGCTGCTCGATGCGCCCGGCGCGTTCGGCGAGAATCTGGCGACGCACGGCGCCATCGAAGGCATGCTGTGCCTTGGCGATCGCTTCACCCTCGGCACGGCGCTGCTGGAAATCTGCCAGGGCCGCCAGCCCTGCTCCAAGCTCAACTATCGTTTCGGCAATGACGAGGTGCTGGCCCGCGCCGCGCAGACCGGGCGGATCGGGCTTTACCTGCGTGTGATCCGCGAGGGCGAGGCGCAGGCCGGCAATGTCATGACGCTGACCGAGCGGCCGCATCCTGAGTGGAGCGTCGCGCGCATGTTCGACCTGCTCGTGGCCGGCGGCTATCGTCGCGATCCGGCCGGCGTCGCCGAATTGGCGAAATTGCCGGTGCTGGCGGAAGCGTGGCGAAGCCGCGCGGAGAAGCTGGCGCGATAAAGCCTAAAGCGTCGCTTCGATCTCGCGCGCGACCTGGTCGGGCTCGGGGGCATTGGTGATTGCGCGGCCGATGACGAGGATCGAGGCGCCCTTGTCGAGCGCCTCGCGCGGCGTCACTGCCCGCTTCTGGTCGCCCTTCGCCGCGCCGGCCGGCCGCACACCGGGCACGACGAAGAAGCCGCCTGGCCAGATCCTGCGTGCATGAGCGACTTCCTCGCCCGAGCACACGATGCCGTCGAGACCCGCCTCCCTCGCGAGCCGCGCCAGCCGCTCAACCTGGCTGCGCGGATCGTCCGCGACACCGATCGCATCGAGATCGTCGCGGTCGAGGCTGGTCAGCACGGTCACGGCCACGACCTTGGTGTTGACGCCCGCTGCGGCCTTGGCGTCCTCCATCATCGCCCGGCCACCCGCCGCATGGACGGTGAGCACGGCCGGTTCGAGCGCGTGCAGCGACTGCACGGCCTTGGCGACCGTGTTGGGGATGTCGTGAAGCTTGAGGTCGAGGAAGATGGGCAGACCGAGCTTGCGCATCTCATGCACGCCATGATGGCCGTTGGCGCAGAAGAATTCGAGGCCGAGCTTGATGCCGCCGATATGATTGCGCACCTGCCGGACGAGTTCGGCTGCGCGCGCCAAGCTCGGCGTATCGATGGCAAGATAGATGCTGCTGCTCATTGGTCGTCCGTGGCGGAAAAGGAATCGGTGGGCGGCGGGGGATAGCTCGGCTTGACCGAGGCCAGTGCCCGTTCTGCGCTGTCGAGCTTGCGCCGCATGCTCCAGCGCGAGATCCTGTGCAGCAGCCACATCGGGGTCAGCCCGAGCAGGAAGAAGACGAAGGCTATGATGCCCACCGGCCAACTGAAATGCAGATAGCCGCCTTCCTGCGGCCAGATGTTCACGTCGGAATTATGCCAGTTCATCGCGATGAACGCGACGAGCAGCGCGGTGATCAGCACCCAGAAGATCGTCCGTACCGTGCGCATCGATCTGTTCCTGTCCTTGTCGGTCAGTCGGGATGGTCAAGCGGACCCGCGCTCTTCCATAACTGTCAAATCCGGAATTTCCTAGCCGGGCGGCCTGCTTCGATCTGGTACAAGAAAACCGGCCGATCCCCACGGACCGGCCGGCGTTTCGAACCCATGCTGCGGCTGCGCTCGCGGCAGCCCGATGTTGCTTACTGCAGCTTCCAGGTGAGCGGCAGCACGATCGTGGTCGCCGCGCCGCCTTCGGGCGCCGGGAACTTGCCGATCTTGGCCGGGAGGGCAAGGGCTTCCTTGTCGAGCAGCGCGGAGCCCGAGCCGCTGACAATCTCGGTCTTCTGCACGGTGCCGTCGCCGCCGACGAACACGCGCACCCTCGCGGTGCCTTCGTCGCCGCGCATCTGCGCCGCGGTGGGATAAGTCTGCTTGGAGGCGACGAGATGCGCGACCTGGCCCGACCAGTCGGCGAAAGCCGGTGCCGAGACGATCAGGAGAGAAGCACCGACCAAAATGCTCTTTGCGACTATCTTGTACATGATGTTGCCCTTGTTGGTTCGTTGAATGGATAAACTGACCGCCCCGGCATATTGCGCAGGCCATAATTCAGGGCTAATTGACGTGGTTTCTCAGTCATTTACTTTCTGTTGCACCGCAACAGAAAGGAGCCCTTCGATATGGCGCTGATCGGCCGGGCCGGTCAGAATTCGGCCCAGTCGTCCTCGATCCTGACCGCGAGATTGCCGACAAAGGCTGGTGCGGCCTGGGAGGTATGTCGCGCCGACTGGGCACGCCGGCCCTGCTGACCCGGCGCTGCCGATTCGATCCTGAACAAGCCGAGTTGGCCGACCAGCCGGACCGTCTCGCTCGACAGGTTGCGCGCGCTCGCCGTGCTTTGCTCGACCATCGCCGCATTCTGCTGGGTGACGCTGTCCATGCTCGCCATCATCTGGCTGATTTCCTGGATGCCCTGTGCCTGCTTCTCGGTTTCGCCGGCGATCTCGTCGACGAGGCCGGCCACCGCCGCCACTTCGCTGACGACCTGCTGCAGCGCCTCGCCGCTGCTCTCCACCAGGCTCACGCCTTCGGAGATCTGCGTGCTGGAGGTGGTCACGAGATTGCGGATCGAGCCCGCTGCTTCGGCGGAGCGCTGCGCAAGATGGCGCACTTCGGTCGCGACGACGGCGAAACCGGCGCCCGAAGGGCCGGCACGCGCCGCTTCGACGCCGGCATTGAGCGCCAGCAGATTGGTCTGGAAGGCGAGACCGTCGATGGTCGCGATGATGTCTGTCATTTCCTTCGACGAGGCCTCGATGGCACGCATCGCCACGACCGCGCGCTTAGCGGTTTCGTCGACATTCGCGGCGGACGAACGGGCCACGCCCAGCCGGGTGCTGGTCTGGCGCGCATTGTCGGCCGCATGCTTCACCGATCCGCTGAACTCATCGAGCGCCTTGCTGGCAAGGGTGATGGATTCGGCCTGATGCTCGGTGCGCTGCGAGAGGTCGTCGGATGCCTGGGCGATCTCGCCGGTGCCGTCGCGGATGATGTTGCAGCCGTTGATGATGTCGCCCAGCACATGGGCGAGCTTCGACACCGCGTCATTATAGTCATGGTGAAGCTTGGCGAGCGGCCCGGTCGCATCCTCGCGGACCCGGTAGCCGAGATTGCCCTCGGCCAGCGCCGACAGGCCCTTGCCAATATCGTCGATGGTGCCCTGGGTCTCTCTCGCGCGCTCCGCTTCGAGACGGTTATGCTCCTGGTCGGCCTGGAAGAGCGCCTTGAAGCTGTCGAGTGCCTTGGCGAGGCTGCCGAGCTCGTCGCGGCGGCCGACGCCCGGAATCTCGACCGACAGATCGCCCTCGACGAGCTGGCTGACGGCTTCGCTCATCTTGCGGACCGGCCGGGCGACCGTGCGCATCAGCACGAAAAGCAGCACCAGCGCCATGGCGAGGCCGGCACCGATTGCGCCGATATCCATCTTGCGCGCCTGCGCATAGATCGCCTGGCTCTTGGCGTCGAGCGCATCGACGCTCTTGCTGTTGAGATCGGTGAGCTGAAGGATGTCGTCCTCGACGGCATAGAAGCCTTCGAGCGCATCGGCATTGAAGAGGTCGTTGGCGCTCGCGTCATTGGCGTCGGAGAGCTTCAGGATCCGGTCGGTCTGTCCGAGATAGGTCGCCCAGTCGGTCTTCAGCTTGTTGAACGCACTTTGCTGTTCGTCGGTGGTCAGCAGCGGCTCATATTTGGCCATGAGATCGTCAATGGCCTTGCGCGCGTTTCGGATGAGCTTTTCCTGCTTGGCCTTGCGCTCGGGGGTGGTCGCGTCGAGCTGGTCGCGCAGCTTGATGCGGAATTGCGAGGTGTAGGCGTGAAGATCGCCGATCGTCTGCGAGGCGGGCAGCGCCCGGTCGCTCATCTCGGTCGAGACCGAATTCACCTGCTCTATTTTGGTCAGCGAGAAGGCGCCGATCGCGCCCATAACCCCCAGCAACACAGTAAACGAGCCCAGCATTTTCGCTGAGATACCAAGACCTTTGGACACCCCACGTGCTCCCTTTTACCCAGACCCCCTTAGGGCCTAACGCAGAAGGACTTCACAAATGGTTAGGAGGGAATTTGCCCTGTATCGCGGTCAGTCGGTCGCGCCGAACACCCGCGCGAAGATCGTATCGACCTGCTTCAGATGATAATCGAGGTCGAACAGCGCCTCGAGCTGGGTCGGCGACAGATGCGCCGTCACGTCCGGGTCGGACATCAGCAGATTGAGCAGCGAGAGCGCGCCATCCGATTCCCAGACCTTCATCGCGTTGCGCTGGACGAGCCTGTAACTGTCCTCGCGGCTCACGCCCGCCTGGGTGAGGGCGAGCAGCACCCGCTGTGAGTGGATGAGGCCGCCCATCCGGTTCATGTTCTTCATCATCCGCTCGGGATAGACGAGCAACTTGTCGACTACACCGGCGAGGCGCGCGAGGGCGAAGTCGAGCGTGATCGTCGCGTCCGGGCCGATGAAGCGCTCGACCGAGCTGTGCGAGATGTCGCGCTCATGCCAGAGGGCGACATTCTCCAGCGCGGGGAGGGCATAGGCGCGCACCATGCGGGCGAGGCCGGTGAGATTCTCGGTCAGTACCGGGTTGCGCTTGTGCGGCATCGCCGAGGAGCCCTTCTGGCCCGGCGAGAAATATTCCTCGGCCTCGAGCACTTCGGTGCGCTGGAGATGGCGGATCTCGACGGCGAGCCGCTCGATCGACCCGGCAATCACCGCCAGCGTCGCGAAGAACATGGCGTGGCGGTCGCGCGGGATGACCTGCGTCGAAACCGGCTCGACGGCGAGGCCCATTTTCGACGCGACATGCGCCTCCACGCGCGGATCGATATTGGCGAACGTCCCGACCGCGCCCGAGATGGCGCAGGTCGCGATATCGGCGCGCGCCGCAAGCAGCCGCGTCTTGCAGCGGCTGAACTCGGCATAGGCTTCCGCCAGCTTGAGGCCGAAAGTGACGGGCTCGGCATGGATGCCATGGCTGCGGCCGATGGTGGGGGTGAGCTTGTGCTCGAGGGCGCGGCGCTTGATCGCTTCGAGCAGCGCCTCGAGATCGGCCAGCAGCAAATCGGCGGCGCGCGCGAGCTGCACGTTAAGGCAGGTGTCGAGCACGTCCGAGCTGGTCATGCCCTGGTGCATGAAACGCGCCTCGTCGCCGACCTGCTCCGCGACCCAAGTGAGGAAGGCGATCACGTCATGCTTGGTGACGGCCTCGATGGCGTCGATGGCGGCAACGTCGATCGCCGGGTTTGTCGCCCACCAGTCCCACAGTGCCCTGGCCGCGCTCTTCGGCACGACGCCCAGCTCCGCCAGCGCGTCCGTGGCATGGGCCTCGATCTCGAACCAGATACGGAAGCGCGCTTCCGGCTCCCAGATCGCGGTCATTTGCGGGCGGGCGTAACGGGGCACCATGACGGGGGTCCTAGCGAAAACAACGGGTGGTCAGATTTCGAGTGCCGCCTAGCAGGGGCGGTCTCTACAGGCAATTGGCAGTCAAAATCGTTCAGTTCACCGACAGGTCGTTGAAAATATACAGACTCCCCAGAGAGTGCCTCGGAGGGCGTCCGAAATCCGTAGGAACGCGGCGCCCTGAAAATAGTTTAGTCCCTTGGAGGGAATTGTTCGATTGCCTGGTCCGGGCAAGCTTCAGAAAACTTGTTTTAGCGAGAGAAGTTCATGAATATCAAAAAGTTGGTCGTATCATATCTGCTCGTGCCCGCCGCATTGGCCGTGCCGTCGGCGGCCTATGCCCAGGCTGCGGCCCCGGCCGCTCCCGCCACCGCTGCACCCGCTCCCCCGCAGGCGCCCGCGACCCCGGCCAATCCCCAGGTCGTCACCTTCGTCGATCAGCAGTTCCCGATCGCCGACGCCAATCATGACGGCACGGTGAGCGCCGCCGAGTTCACGGCCTGGATCACCGGTCTCAAGACTGCGGAGCAGCAAAAGGCGGGGCAGGTCGACGCAGCCGCTGCTCAGGCCTATGCTGCGGGTGCGCTGGCCAAGGCGGACACGGACAAGGACGGCACGCTCACGAAGACCGAACTGGTGAAGTTCTTCGGCGGCTGAGCCGCTCGCCCGATCTAGATCAGCCCCAACGCCCGCATCGAGCTGTGGCCCTGCGTGCCGATGATGATGTGATCGTGGACCGTGACTCCGATCGGCCGCGTGGCGTCGATGATCTGGCGGGTCACGGCGATGTCCTGCCGGCTCGGCTCGGGCGAGCCGCTCGGGTGGTTGTGAACGAGGATGAGGCTCGCCGAGCCGATCGCCACCGCCCGCTTCACCACCTCGCGCGTATAGATGGCCGCTTCGTCGATGGAGCCATCGCCCATATGATCGTCGCGCAGCAGCATGTTGCGCGCATTGAGATGGAGCACACGCACCCGCTCGACCGGGAGGTGGGCCATGTCGGCGCGAAGATAATCGAGCACCGCCTGCCAGCCGGACAGCACCGGTCGCTCGCCGATCTCGCTCTTGAGTAGCCGGAGGGCCGAAGCCTGCGCGATCTTGAGCGCGGCGATGCTGGTTTCGGAAAGCGCCGGCACTTGCGCCAGATCGCGCCAGTCGGCGCTCAGCAGGGCGCCGAAGCTGCCGAAGCGGGCGATGAGTTGCTTGGCGAGCGGCTTGGTGTCTCGGCGCGGGATGGCGAGCGCGAGCAGATATTCGACCAGCTCGTGATCCAGCAGCGCGTCCGGGCCGCCCTCGGCAAGGCGCTGGCGCAGCCGCGCGCGATGACCTGCGCCCATCGGCTGGTCCGCCTTGCTCTTGTCCCCCGTCGCATCGCTCATAGCGCTATGTGCTAGGTGGCGAGCCAGTCTCTCGCAAGAGGGTCCGCGCGATTGATTCGGGCGCAATGGGAGGTTCGCAGATGCGGAAATCCGCCGCGCTTCGGGGCTTGCCGCGCCGGTGTTGACTTGGCGGGGATCGCTCCCTACACGGGCCGCGCTTCAGGCAGGCTGCCTGCGGCGAGCAAAGCCTTGTGCAAAGCGCAAGGAAGGCATTTTTCGATCAGGGAAGCCCGGATTGACCGACGAAAGTCGAAACGAACAGCTTGATCAGCGTATTGCGGCGGCGAAGGCCGCCCACGAACGCGGGGTCACGGCGGCCGAAGGCGCTTCGGAAAGTCGGGGCTGGGCAATCGGGATCGAGTTCGTCGGTGCGGTGCTGGTGAGCGCGGGTCTGGGCTATGCCATAGACTATTTCGCTCACACGCTTCCGTGGTTCACGATCGTGCTGCTCATTCTTGGTTTCGCCGCCGGCACGCGCCGCGCGATGAAAACCTCTGCCGAATTCGAGACGAGTTCGGGCAAAGACAAGAAGGATTGAAGGACCGACCATGGCCGGCCCGATGGAACAGTTTGAAGTCAAGGTGCTCCACCCAATGCAGGTGGGTACCTATGACGTGTCGTTCACCAATAGCGCGCTGTGGATGGCGATTGCCCTCGCCGGCATTTCGATCTTCCTTGTCATCGGCACCGCCCGACCGCAGCTCGTGCCGGGCCGCTGGCAGGCCGCCGTCGAATATATCTATGATTTCGTGCGAAAGATGTTGGACGACAATGTGGGACCGGAAGGCCGCCGCTTTGCGCCGCTGATCTTCTCGATCTTCATTTTCGTGCTGTTCTGCAATCTGCTGGGCCTGCTGCCCTGGCTCGGCACGTTCACGCCGACCAGCCATGTCGCGGTCACCTTCGCGCTGGCGGTCATCGTGTTCGTGACGGTCTGCATCGTCGGTTTCGCGCGCCACGGCCTGCATTTCTTCGGGCTGTTCTGGCCGCAGGGCACGGGCGTCGTCATCGGCCTCTTCGTGTTCGTGATCGAGATACTGAGCTTCCTCAGCCGCCCGTTCACGCTCGCCATTCGCCTTTTCGCCAACATGACCGCGGGCCATGTGCTGTTGCAGACCTTCGGCACCTTCGTGGTCGCGCTCGGCTCCTTCGGGATGCTGCCCTATGTCTTCGGCGTCGTGCCGCTGGCGGTCAGCGTCGCGCTCTGCGCGCTCGAATTGCTGATCGCGGTGGTGCAGGCCTATGTTTTCGCTTTGCTCGCGTCGCTCTACCTGAACGACGCGATCAACCTTCACTGACATCCTGAATAGAAAGAAGAGGGAATTACCATGGACGTGGCAACGGCAGCTAAGATCGGTGCGGGTCTTGCGGCGATGGGCGCGGGCTTCGCGGCGATCGGTGTGGGCAACATCTTCGGCCAGTATCTCAATGGCGTTTCGCGCAATCCGGAAGCCGATCACAAGCTTGGCGGCCGTGTGATCTTTGGCTTCGCGGTGACCGAAGCTCTGGGCCTGATCGCGGCGGTTATCGCCTTCGTTCTCGCGTTCAAGTAAGTTCGTCTGAACGCTTCGACGCATCGAGACGGAACGGGACAGCCCAGTGCCTCAATTTGATTTTGCGCGTAACTTCCTTCCGCAGGTCTTCTGGCTCGCGATCGTTTTCGCGTTCCTCTACTTCGTGATCGTCCGCGCCACCCTGCCGCGTCTCGGCAAGGTGATGCAGGATCGCGAGGACAAGGTGCTGGGCGATCTCGACAGCGCGCAGGCTGCCAAGGCGGAGGCGGACAACGTGTCCGAGGTCTATGAAGCCGCATTGCGCAAGGCACAGGAGGAGGCGCGTGCCCTGATCGCGTCTTCGCGTTCCGAGGCCCAGAAGAGCATCGAGGTCAGGCTGCACGAGGTCGATGCAGCGATTGCCGGCAAAGCCGACGTCGCTCAGGCCGCGCTCGAGGCGGCGCGCAGCAGGGCAGCCGGCGAAATCCAGGCGATTGCCGCCGATGCCGCAGGCTCCATCGTCGAGCGGCTGACCGGCGTGCGGCCAGCGAACGACAAGGCCGAGGACGCGGCGAAAGCCGCGCTGGCCAAGGCCTGAGGGAGCGCGTGATGGCAGAGCAGACCACCGCAACCACTGAAGTCCCTGGCAGCCCAGCCGTCGAGCATGAGGCGACTTTGCTTGGCCTCGGCGCCGAAGGCTGGGTCTATGTTGGCCTCACCATCTTCATCCTGATCGCGATCTTCGTGGCCAAGGCGCCGAAGAAGGTTCTGGAAACGCTCGATGCGCGCATCGCCGAGACGGTGCGGGAGTTGAACGAGGCCAAGGCATTGCGCGCCGAAGCCGAGGCACTGCTTGCCGACGCCAAGGCGAGGCAGGCGCAGAGCAAGAAGGACGCCGCCGCCATCATCGCCCAGGCCAAGGAAGAGGCCGAGGAGATGGTGCATGAGCTCGAGGTCAGCACGGCTGAGCTGATCGCCCGCCGTCAGAAGATGGCGGAGGACAAGATCGCCGCCGCCGAGCGCATGGCTATCGCCGACCTGCGGGCGCAGGCGGCCAAGGCTGCAACGGTCGCCGCGGCGAACCTGATCGGCGAGGTCCATGACGCCAAGGCCGACAAGGGCCTGGTCGACGACACGATCGGCAAGCTCGCGCACTGAGCGAACGCAGCCACGAAATTCCGGGCCGGGCTGGGCGACCAGTCCGGTTTTTTCATGACCTTTTCCCGTCGCATCCAAAGGGGGATGACGAAACCGATTCCCGGTGCCAAAAAGGGCAGGACCATTAGGAGGCAAAGCGCTTCGGCGCGGGAGAGGAATTTGCGACATCGTCTTGCATGGATAGGTGCGCTCGCCCTGTCCCTTGGCGCCCAGGCGGCGCAGGCTCATCACAGCTTTGCCATGTTCGATCAGACCAAGTCGCTTAAGCTGACCGGCTCTGTCGTCCAGTTCCAGTGGACCAATCCGCATTGCTACATTCAGCTGGCCGTCAAGGACGCGAGCGGCACGACGACCGAGTGGAGCCTGGAAATGGGCGCCCCCATGTATCTTTATGCCGATGGCTGGCGGCCGGGCACGCTCAAGACCGGCAGTCCGATCACGGTCACGATCTACCCGCTCAAGGACGGCAAGCCCGGCGGCGTCGTGCTGACCGCGACGACCGCCGACGGCAAGCCGCTTGGCAAGGGTGCGCCGTTGAGCAAGGCCTCTTCCTGATGCGGCCCGTTCTGCTGCTCGCTGCCGCCGCGCTGGCAGTGGGCGCCTTTCCCGCCGCAGCCAAGGACCTGACTCCGGCGGAACGCACCAAGGCCTATGCCAAGCTACCCTATTGGGGCGGCTTCTGGATCACCGAGAATGACGAGACGTCGATCGGCGGCCTCTCGCAGCGCGCGATCGATAAGGATTCTTCGCGCGCGGCCATGTTGCTCTATGGTTTCAACGCGCCCTGGAATGACGAGGGCAGGAAGCGCCAGGCGGCAAGGGCGAAGGCTGGCGACCGCAAGGCCGACGGCTGGGGCTACCCGGTCATGATGAATGCCGCCGCGCCGATCCAGTTCATGATTACGCCTGAGGAAGTGATCATCATCAATGCCTATCGCGACGTGCGGCACATCTACACCGACGGGCGCAAGCATCCCGATGCCGACGATCTTTGGCCCACGGTCTGGGGCGATTCCATCGGTCATTGGGAAGGCGACACGCTGGTGGTCGACACCATCCAGGTGAAGAACCCGAATATCTATTTTCACGGTGCGGCGCCGCTCTCCGAGCAGGCGCATTATGTGGAACGGATTCGCATGGTTTCCCCGACCAGGATCGAGGACGAGTTCACCATCGAGGACCCGGTGACGCTGACGGGGCCATGGAAGGCGAAGATCACTTATTCGCCTGCAGAAGGCTTCGACCGAATGGTTTCCATCGATTTCGACAATGACCGCACCGGCTTCGATGATCAGGGCCGCAACACCATCGAGCCGCCCAAGCCCGCCGAAAAATAGGCGGACAAGCCATTCAGGGGAGGAATGCTATGACCATCCGGACCAGGATTGCCGCGGCAGCGCTGGCCAGCGTGCTCGTTCTGGCGGTGCCGACGAGCGCTAAGCCGCTTCCGGGCGAGAAGGAGGCGGTCATCACCGCCATCCCCGGCGTCGTCGCGGCCGGTGCGAAATGGGAGATGGCCTGGTCGGGGCCGATGACCGCAGACGGCATGACCGGCACGCCGGACGGCGCGCTGCTGTTCGCGCAGGAGCAGAGCAATGCGGTCTGGAAGCTCTGGCCGGACGGCAAATCCTTCGTGCAGTGGCCCTATGTCGAGGGCGCGGGCGCGGTCTCGATCGACGCCGCCGGCCGTGTCATCGCGATCGAGCGGACCTGCACCGATCCCGGCCTCAAGCTGCCCAATTGCGCCGAAGCGACGCGCGTCACCCAGCTCGCGCCCGAGCACAAGGTGATCGCGGACAAATTTCCGGATGGAAAGACGCTGGGCCGGCTCAATGACGTGGCCGCCGATGGTCTCGGCGGGGCCTGGTACACGCAAGGCGGGCTCTACCATGCCGCCGCCGACGGCAAGGTGACCGTCGTTGCCGAAGGGGGCGGCATGTTCACCAACGGCCTGGTGCTGAGCCCCGACGGCAAGACGCTCTATGTCACCAACCGCACCAAGATCGTCGCCTTCGACGTCGGCGCAGATGGCGCGACCTCGAACCGCCGCGATTTTGCGACGCTCGACAAGGAGCCGCAGGGCAGCTTCGGCGGCGACGGCATGGCGGTCGACAGCGAGGCGCGTGTCTATGTGACCGGCGGGGCAGGCATCTACGTGTTCGACAAGAGCGGCAAGGAGCTGGGCGTCATCCCGACCCCGCGCGCGGCGATCACGCTCGCTTTCTCGGGTCCGAACAAGCAGACCCTCTATGCCGGCATGATGGGCGCGGTGACGCCGGAGGGGAAGGCATGGGAGACGCCGCAGGGCGTGCGCAACGTCGCCATGACCATCTACAAGGTGAAGACGATCTCTTCGGGCCCCAAGAACCGGCCGAAATAAGGTCCTCCGCCGCTACTTCGGCTTCTGGAACAGATAGACGAACTGATCGGTCTTTCCCCGGATCGAGGGATCGAACACCAGCTTGTCGTGTGGGTCGGCCGGGTTTGTGTAGAGCCGGCTCGATCCGACGAACCTGAACCCCGCCCGCTCGATCTCCAGCCGCGCCGCCATCGGGTCGATGCGGTGCAGCTTGTTGGGCACCGCGAAGTCGGGATCGGGATTGGCGGCGTGATCGACGACCAGGAACAGCCCGCCTGGCTTCAGCGCCGCATAGAGCTTCTTGGTCGTGACCAGCGCATTGTCGGCCGGCGAGAAGCTGAGATGCAGGTCGTGATAATTTTCCACCGTGATGATCGCGTCGAGCGGCTCGGGAAAGGCAACCTCTTCCCAGGGCGTGACCACCGCGCTGGCATTGGCATGCGCCGCGACGGCCGCCTTTTGCTCATCGCCATAAGCGGGGCGCAGCTTGATGAATTCGGTTGATTGATAGCCATAGACATGGCCCTTGGGACCAACCAGCGGCGCCAGGATATGCGTCCAGTAGCCGCCGCCCATCATGAAGTCGGCGACCTTCATGCCCGGCTTGATCCCGGCGAAGGCGAGTAACTCGCCCGGATGGCGGGCCTCGTCGCGCGCGACGTCGGTCGCGGGGCGCGAAGGATCGGCCAGCGCGGCCTTGATGGCGGGCGAGACGCTGTTGATCTGCGCCGCCAGTGGCGCGGCGGCCAGCAGAGCGATCGCTATCAGGCTTTTCCTCATCATTCTCTCTCCCGCATCGGTGCGACATATCGCTTGGTTGCCGCCGTCGCTCGCCGCGCCTAAATCCCGGTCATGGTCGATCGCCCCTCATCTCCCGAGCGCTTCAATGAGGAACGCGCCACCTATACGGTGCGCGGTGGCGACGCGCCAGACATCGAGGCCGGTGTCGCTGCGATCCGTGAGACGCTGAAGACGCTGACCACGCGCCCCGGCGTCTATCGCATGCAGGATGCGCGCGGCGACGTGCTCTATGTCGGCAAGGCGCGCGCGCTCAAGAACCGGGTCGGCACCTATACCCAGGTCGACCGGCTGCCCAGGCGTCTGCAGCGCATGGTCGCGCAGACCCGGAGCTTGACCATTGTCACCACCGGGAGCGAGGCCGAGGCACTGCTGCTGGAGGCCCAGCTCATCAAGAGATTTCGCCCGCCTTACAATGTGTTGCTTCGGGATGACAAAAGCTTCCCCTTCATCCTGCTGCGCGAGGACCATGCTTTCCCGCGCGTGCAGCTCCATCGCGGCGCGCGCAAGATTCAGGGCCAATATTATGGGCCGTTCGCGGGGGCAGGGCAGGTGCGGCGGACGCTCAACGCGCTGCAGAAGCTGTTCCTGCTGCGCTCATGCACGGACAGTTTCTTCGCCAACCGCTCGCGGCCCTGCCTGCTCTATCAGATCAGGCGCTGCTCCGCGCCTTGCGTCGGACGGATCGACGAGGCCAATTACAATGAGCTGGTGCAGGACGCGCAGGACTTCCTCGGCGGCAAGTCGACCAAGGTGCAGGCCAAGCTCGGCGAGGCGATGAACCGCGCGGCGGAGGCGCTCGATTATGAACTGGCCGCTCTTTACCGGGACAGGCTGAAGGCGCTGACTTTCATCCAGGGCAGCCAGGCGATCAATGCCGAGGGGCTGGGCGATGCCGACATCTTCGCGCTTGCCAGCCGGAATGGCGGCATGTGCGTCCAGGCCTTCTTCATCCGTGGCGGCCAGAACTGGGGCCATCGCAGCTTCTTCCCCGTCCACACCGCCGAAGTCGGCGAGGACGAGGTGCTGATGCAGTTCATGGCGCAATTCTATGAGGATGTGCCGCCGGCTCCGCTCGTGCTGTGCGACCGCGAGCCGGCGGAGAGCCTGCTTCTCGCCGAGGCACTGGCGCAGCGCATCGGCCGCAAGGTCCGCATCGAGGTGCCCCGGCGCGGGAGCCGCGTGAAGCTGATGAAACAGGCGCAGCGCAATGCTGTCGAGGCGCTGGAACGGCGGCAGGCGGAAAGCAGCGCGACCGGCAAGGCGCTCGACGAGCTGGCCGATCTGTTCGGACTGGAGGGACCACCCGAGCGCATCGAGGTCTATGACAACAGCCATATCCAGGGCACCAATGCGCTGGGCGCAATGATCGTCGCGGGGCCTGAAGGCTTCCGAAAAAACGCCTATCGCAAGTTCAACATCAAGCGGCCCGAGACCGAGCCCGGCGACGATTTCGCGATGATGCGCGAGGTGTTCGAGCGGCGTTTCGGCCGCGCGCAGGAAGAAGATCCGGAGCGCGAGTCAGGTGAATGGCCCGACCTCGTGCTCGTCGATGGCGGTCGGGGGCATCTTAATGCCGCGCGTGAAATCCTCGAGGATCTGGGCATCGAGGACGTGCCGATGGTCGGCGTCGCCAAGGGTCCGCATCATGGCCGCGAGGGACGCGAGATCTTCCACCTGCTCGACGGGCGCGAGATCACCTTGCCCGTCAACCATCCCGTGCTGTTCTACCTCCAACGGCTGCGCGACGAGGCGCATCGCTTCGCGATCGGCGCGCATCGCCAGAAGCGCAGCAAGGCGATTACGGTGAGCAGCCTCGACGAGGTCCCCGGCATCGGCCCGGCGCGCAAGAAAGCGCTGCTCATGCATTTCGGCACGGCGGGCGCCGTGCGCAACGCCAGCCTCGATGATCTCCAGCGCGCGCCGGGCGTCTCGGCGGCGGTCGCGCAGACGGTCTATGATTTCTTCCACGGCTGATCTCGGATTGAGGTGGGAAGCCTAGATTTATTTTGTGCTATCAGGGAGCCGATCATGTTCTCTAACCGATTGGATTGGCTACATTCTCTCCATCCCCAAACGCTCGTTGATTGGCTCAATAATAATCAGGGCGTCGTCGGTGTCGCGCTATTTCTCGCTACCCTGCTGTTTGGTTGGGCAAGCGGCATATTTCAGGCTCTAAGACGGCGGCCAAAATTTCGGTTTCGCCTTATCGATGGGCCGACGTTCGTTTGTACCTTTGGCGTCAATAAGCAGCACGGGCAGTATCAAGTCCACCGCACCGGGATGGCGCTCTATTTAGATATCGCGAACATTGGTTCTGCGTCTTCGAGCATTCGCGAAATCCGTGTCGGATATCACTGGGCTCTAAAACCTTTTGGTAAATCTTGGTGGAAATATTCTCTTGGTTGGTTCCAACTCTCAGATCAAGTTGTCTGTCTTTCAGATTTTCAAGTTCTCATCGGTGAGAACGTAAAGTTATATCCTTTTCTTATCCAAAAGAGTGGCATTTCTGGAGCCTCGGCTGATACTTATCTAGAGGTTGGAAAGTCGACTAATGGAGTAGTCTATTTTGAGCAGACAGACAGTTGGGGGGCGTGCTTTCCTGTCAGCATTGGTGGCAAAGTTCGGGTGAAAATAGCGATCGAAGATGCGTTCGGACGATGGCATCGGAAAAAAGTATGGCTTCCCAAGGTTTCACTTTTGGAGGCGCAGAAGTTCAACCCCTCTTTCGGATTGACCCATGCTTCGCTTCACGGAGAAGAGTGTCCATTTGAGCTACCGGTCGATGCCCATGGAAATATCTTGCCTCCTGAAAACCCGAATTGATGCTTGCCGAGCAGCGGACGCTCAGCTCTGCGGAAGTGTGACCGATCCGGTGCGCTGCAGCTTGCCCCAGCCGACGACCTGGCCCCGCAGCGCGGCATGGATCGAGCGGATGACGACGCCGTACATGAGCTGGCGATAGACGAAGCGCTGCATGATCATGAGCAGCGCCGGGAAGCGCTGCCGCGTCGGTTCGAGCCGATAGGCGATCCAGCCCGCGAACAGGTCGATGACGACGAACAGCAGCCAATAGCCGCCCATGCGCAGTACATCGCTCTGGGTCTGCGCCCAGCCATGCTGGCTGATCTGGATCCAGGTGCCGACGACGGAAACGACCAGCGCCAGGTCGATGATCGGCGAGAGCGCGGCGAAGATGATCTGGAACAGCCAAGCCTGCGGCATGCCGAACCAGGCGAGCCCGCGCGGACGGCCCCGGCGCAGCACGGCGCGATGCTTCCACAGGCATTGCAGCGTGCCGAATGACCAGCGGTAGCGCTGCTTGCCGAGCGCGCGGAAGCTCTCCGGCGCCTCGGTCAGGGCGACGGCCTCGACATCATATTCGACCCACCAGCCGGCGCGCTGGATGGCGATGGTCAGGTCCTGGTCCTCGGCGAGCGTGTCCTCGGGATAGCCGCCGACGGCGTCCAGCGCCTCGCGCCGCCATGCGCCCACGGCACCCGGGACCACGGTGATCGCCTTCAGGGCGTCCAGCGCGCGGCGCTCGACATTCTGCGCCGTCACATATTCGATCGCCTGCCAGCGTGTGACCAGGTTGATCTTGTTGCCGACGCGCGCATTGCCCGCGACCGCGCCGACCCTTGGGTTGGCGAACCAGCGCACGAGCTTGGAGATGGTGTCGGGCATGAACTGGGTGTCGGCATCGAGCGCGATGATGATCGAGCCGGTGGCATGGACGAGCGCACGATTAAGCGCGCTGGCCTTGCCGCCATTTTCCAGGGTCAGCAGCCGCACGCGCGGATCGTCGCCATAATGTCTAGCGACGAGGGCGCTGGTCGCGTCCTTCGATCCGTCGTCGGCGACGATCAGCTCGACCGACGGGTAGTTGCTGGCCAGGACGCGGGCGACCGAAGCGACGATCACCGTCTCCTCGTTGAAGGCCGGGATGATGACCGAGACCGGCGGTTGCGTCCCGTCCTTCGGGGCGCTGCCGCTCGCATTGCGGTCGATGAGGGCAAGCACGGTCATGCAGGCGGCGCGCGCGATACCGAGCGCGATGGCAAAGAAGAAGAGCCAGCGCAGCACATAACCGAACACGGCGATCCCGATGAAGAAGGCCACGTCCGCGCGCACGGCGATGAGGTCCGGGCCCTTGACCGGCGGCATGACCGTGTCGCGCGACAGGCCGGCGAGGCGGGACACGGGCACGAACGTGTAGCCTTCGGCCTTGAGACGGTCGATGATGACCGGCAGCGCCTTGATCGTCTGCTCGCGATTGCCGCCGCTGTCGTGGAGCAGGATGATATTGCCGGTGCGCTCGGGTGTCGCGGCCTCGATCTGCTGGACCGTCTTGTCGATGATGGTCTGCACGCCGGGCGTGCGCCAGTCGCCCGGATCGATGTGCAGGCCGACGATCGTGTAGCCGCGCTTCTGGGCAATGGCGGCGGGGACGAGTTCGTCCTCGGTGGTCGGCTCGGCGTCGCCGAAATAGGGCGGGCGCAACAGCCGGGTCGAGCGGCCGGTATAGGCTTCGATCAGGCGCTGCGTTGCATTGAGCTCCAGCCCGATGCCGAACTCCGACACTTCGGCCATATTCGGGTGGGTATAGCTGTGATTGCCGATCTCATTGCCGTCCCGCGCGATGCGCCGCAGGATTTCGGGATGTTCCAGCGCATTCTCGCCGATGACGAAGAAGGTCGCCGGCACATGCTTGCGCTCGAGAATGTCGAGAATGGGACCGTCGTCGAACGTGATCGCGAGCAGCTTGGGATTGTCGCCGCCGGTCCGCTGCACGACATAGGGCGTGGGCAGCTCGAGCAGCTGCTCGCCGGTGACGGCGCCGTCCGGGCCGAACTGGACCTTCCGCGCACCGCCCTTGGGCAGCGCGTCGATGCGCAGGATCTCGCCCGATCCCTCGACGTCCGTGCCGGGCGCAGGCGGAATCTTCTCGAGTTTGGGCTTGCGCTTGCCGTTCGATTGCGAGGAGAGGAGCACATCCCAGAAGCCGGGGTCCTCGCTGCCCAGGCGCCAGAGCGCGATACCGGCAATGCCGCGCTG
>Ga0335083_10001948_pt1 | contig 27830 bp, 25 predicted proteins | sample Lox_Sample_42_FD_206716 | JGI IMG/M metagenome (GOLD analysis project Ga0335083, IMG submission 206716) | Soil microbial communities from Loxahatchee National Wildlife Refuge, Florida, United States - Lox_Sample_4.2 | ecosystem: Environmental > Terrestrial > Soil > Wetlands | place: USA...
CGCGAGCAGCGCCGGCACCATCGACGGCATTCCGGCCAACGAGCAGATCAGCCAGGCGGGCTTCCTGCAGCTGATCAGCGCGCAGATGCAGAGCCAGAACCCCCTGAATCCCACCGATCCGACCCAGTTCCTGACGCAGATCGAGGGACTCTCCGAGGTGTCGAGCCTGCAGAGCCTGCAGACCTCGATCGCAGGTCTCACCGCGGGACTGCAGAGCGCACAGATGCTGAACGGCACCGCGCTCCTCGGCCACTCGGTGCTCGCACCCGGCAGCAGCGCCACCCTCGCCGCCGGCGGCACGGTCTCCGGCGCGGTCAGCGCGCCGAGCGGCGCGACCAGCCTCACCGTGTCGGTCAGCGACTCGAGCGGCGCGCTGGTCGATGCCTTCGCGGTCGCGCCGCAGTCCTCGGGCTACAGCAAGTTCACCTGGAACGGCACCACCACGGGCGGCAGCGCCGCGCCCGCCGGGCAGTACAGCCTGAGCGTCACCGCCGCGGTCGGCGGCGCGAGCCAGTCGGTGAGCCCGCTCGTCTACAGCCAGGTGCAGAGCGTCACCATCGACCCCTCCACCCAGACGCTCGACCTGAATACGGTCAACGGCACCGTGCCCCTGAGCTCGGTCGTCAACATCCAGTAGGAGACTCCCCATGTCCTTCAACATCGCACTCACCGGACTCAACGCCGCCAACGAGGATCTGTCGGTCGTCTCCAACAACCTCGCCAACGTCGCCACCACCGGCTTCAAGGGCTCGCGCGCCGAGTTCGCGGACCTGTTCGCCACCACGCAGCAGGGCGCCATCGCCACCGGCAACGGCGTGGCGGTCTCGGAGATCGCCCAACAGTTCACCCAGGGCAACATCGAGACCACCGGCAACACGCTCGACCTGGCGGTGAGCGGCAACGGCTTCTTCGTCCTGAGCAACAACGGCGCGCTCAACTATTCGCGCGACGGCGAGTTCCAGCTGAACAGCAACGGCGAGGTAGTGAATTCCGAGGGCCTGGCGCTGCAGGCCTACCCGGCGCTCGCCAACGGCGGCTTCAACACCGGCGGTCTCGCCAATCTCTCGCTCAACACCAACCTGAGCCAGCCGCAGGCCACCAGCATGGCGCAGATCACCGCCAATCTGCCCGCCAACGCCACGCCACCGCCCGATGCGCCCTTCTCCGCGACCGATCCCAATAGCTACAACAACACCACCTCGCTCACGACCTACGACTCCCTCGGAGCCGCGCACACGGCGAGCCTGTACTTCATCAACACCGCCCCCAACGCCTGGGCGGTGCAGCTGACCGTCGACGGCACCGCGGTCGGCGCGCCGCAGCCGCTCGGCTACTCGCAGACCGGCCAGCTCATCGCGCCGGCCAACGGACAGGTCGCCTTCCCGGCCTACACGCCGGCGACCGGCGCGCAGGCCATGAACATGACCTTCGACTTCTCGAACACCACCCAGTACGGCGGCAGCTTCGGCGTCACTGCCATCCAGCAGAACGGCTTCACCACCGGACAGCTCACCGGCATCAACATCGGCCAGAGCGGCGTGGTGCAGGCGCAGTTCACCAACGGCCGCTCGGTCAATCTCGGCCAGGTGGCGCTCGCCAACTTCGCCAACCCGCAGGGCCTGCAGCAGCTCGGCAACGCCACCTGGTCGGCGACCAACGACTCGGGCGCCGCGGTCAACGGCGTCGCCGGCACCTCCGGCTTCGGCACGCTGCAGTCGGGCTCGCTCGAGCAGTCGAACGTCGATACCACCGCGGCGCTGGTCGACATGATCACCGCGCAGCGCAACTTCCAGGCCAACGCGCAGATGATCCAGACCCAGGACCAGGTCACGCAGACGATCATCAACATCCGCGGCGGCTGAGCCGCGACAGCACGGCGCGCGGGATAACCTATGGACAAGCTGTTGTACGTGGCCATGTCGGGAGCGAAGGAGACGCTCGCCAGCCAGGAGGCCAACAACTACAACCTCGCCAACGCGAGCACCACCGCCTTCAAGGCGGCGCTCACGGCGTTCCAGACGCGCAGCGTCGCCGGTCCCGGCTTCGCCTCGCGCGCCTATGCCACCGCAGGCTCGGTCGGCTGGAGCGATGTGATCGGCGAGCAGCAGACCACCGGCAATCCGCTCGACGTGGCCGTGCAGGGCGCGGGCTTCATCGCCGTCCAGGACCCTTCAGGCAAGGAGGCCTACACCCGCGCGGGCAACCTGCACGTCGACCCCGACGGGCAGCTGATCACGGCGGGCGGACGTCCGGTGCTGGCAGACTCAGGTCCCATCGCCGTGCCGCCGGCCTCCTCGGTCACGATCGGCGCCGACGGCACCGTGTCGGTCGTCGGGCTCGGCCAGACACCCAACTCGGTGGCCTCGGTCGGGCGCATCAAGCTGATCAACCCGCCCTCGGGCACGCTGACCCGCGGCGCGGACGGCCTGTACCGCAGCGCCAACGGCAGCCCCATCGAGGCCGATGCCAACACCCGCCTGGCCGCGGGCGTGCTCGAGTCGAGCAACGTCAACCTGACGAGCTGTCTGGTCAACATGATCGAGCTGTCGCGGCGCTTCGATCTGCAGGTGCGGGCGCTGCACACCGCCGACGAGGACGCCCAGTCCTCCACCAAGCTGCTGGCGTCCGGCGCCGGCGGCTGATCCACCCCATTCATTGAGAGAGGTCAACCATGGAACCCGCACTGTGGGCCGCAAAAACCGGGCTCGACGCCCAGCAGACCCAGATGACGGTCACGGCCAATAACCTTGCCAACGTCAACACCACCGGCTTCAAGAAGAGCCGCGCGGTGTTCGACGACCTGCTGTACCAGAACCTGTCGCAGGTCGGCGCCAACACCTCGCAGAACACCCAGTCGCCCACCGGCCTCAACGTCGGCACCGGCGTGCGCGTGGTGGCCACCGAGAAGAACTACACCCAGGGCAGTACCAACAACACCGGCAACGCGCTCGACATGGCGATCCAGGGACGCGGCTTCTTCCAGGTACTGCAGCCGGACGGCCAGATCGCCTATACGCGCGATGGCAGCTTTCAGCTGAACGCCCAGGGACAGCTGGTGACCGCGGCCGGCTACCAGGTGCAGCCGGCCATCACGATTCCGACCGGCGCGCAGAGCGTCACGGTCGCCGCCGACGGCACCATCACGGTCACGCTGGCCGGCCAGTCGACGCCGCAGACCGTCGGCACGCTGCAGCTTGCGGACTTCATCAACCCGGCGGGCCTGCAGGACGTCGGCGGCAACCTCGCGGTCGAGTCGGCCTCGAGCGGCACCGCGGTCACCGGCAACGCGGGCCTGAACGGCATGGGCACGGTGCTGCAGGGCTCGACCGAGGCCTCGAACGTCAACGTGGTCGAGGAGCTGGTCAACATGATCGAGACGCAGCAGGCCTACGAGATGAATTCGCGCGCCGTCGAGACGACCGACCAGATGCTCACCTACTCCACGCAGAACATGTGAGCGAGAGGCGATGCGCACTCCCCCGGTCCTGCTCTCCCTGGCGCTGGCGCTCGCCGGCTGCCAGGCCGCGCCGCCGCACCAGCCCGACGACGGGCTCGCCTGGACGCAGGAGAAGCTACCGCCGGCGACCGACGGCGCGATCTACCAGTCCGGCCGCGAGCTGGTGCTGGCGGAGAATCCGGTCGCGCATCACATCGGCGACATCGTGACCATCGTGCTGAACGAGGCCACGGCCGCCCAGAAGAGCGCCACCACGACCACCGCCAAGGCCAACACGCTCACCATGCCGGGCACGACGCTCATCAACAAGAACGTGCCCTGGCTCACCAACAACATCAACAACGCCAGCAAGTTCAACGGCGAGGGCGCCAGCGCCCAGAGCAACAGCCTGACCGGTTACCTCACCTGCACGGTGCTCAAGGTGCTGCCGAACGGCAACCTGTACGTCGCCGGCGAGAAGCAGATCGCCCTCAACCAGGGCAAGGAGTTCGTGCGGGTCACGGGCGTCGTGCGCCCGATCGACCTCGCCGCCGACAACTCGGTGCCGTCCTACCGCGTGGCGAGCGCCCACATCACCTACGACGGCAAGGGCGCGATCGCCGATGCCAACGCGCAGAGCTGGCTGTCCCGGTTCTTCAACTCGCCGTGGGTGCCGTTCTGATGGCCGCCTTGCTCATGCGCACACGGCGCGCGCCGGCGCTGCTCGCCGGCCTGGCGCTCGCCCTCGGCGCCGCCCTCGCCGCGCCGGCTGGAGCCGAGCGCATCAAGGACATCGCCAGCGTCGCCGGCGTGCGTACCAACCAGCTCATCGGCTATGGACTCGTCGTGGGCCTCGACGGCACGGGCGATCAGACCACGCAGGCGCCGTTCACCGTGCAGAGCATCGAGAACATGCTGCAGCGCTTCGGCGTCACCATCCCGCCGAACACCAATCCGCAGCTGAAGAACGTCGCCGCCGTGACCGTCACCGCGGACCTGCCGCCGTTCGTCAAGCCCGGCCAGACCATCGACGTCACCGTCGGCACCATCGGCAACGCCGCGAGCCTGCGCGGCGGCAATCTCCTCATGACGCCGCTGCGCGGCGCCGACAACCAGATCTACGCGATGGCGCAGGGCAACGTGATCGTGAGCGGCTTCGGCATCGCCGGCAAGGACGGCTCGCGTATCTCGCTCAACGTGCCGAGCTCGGGGCGCATCCCCAACGGCGCCTCGGTGGAGCGCGAAGTGCCGGTGCACTTCGCCGCCGACCCGCACCTCACGCTGAATCTCAACACCCCCGACTTCACCACCGCGGCGCACGTCGCCGCCGCGATCAACAACACCCTCGGCGCCGGCAGCGCCGAGGCGCTCGATGCGGTGTCGATCCGCGTGCTGGCGCCGCTCGATGCCAACCAGCGCATCTCCTACCTCGCCACACTCGAGGCGGTCGAGGTCGAGCCGGGCGAGGCGGCGGCGCGCGTCATCGTCAACTCGCGCACCGGCACCGTGGTGATCAGCGCGCACGTGCGCGTGACGGCGGCGGCGGTCGCGCACGGCTCGCTCTCGGTGACCATCACCGAGCGCAGCGACGTGAGCCAGCCGACACCCTTCTCCGAGGGCGGCAAGACCGTGGTGACGCCGCACAGCACCATCGACGTGCAGCAGGCGGACGCCCGCATGTTCGTATTCCAGGCCGGCGTCACGCTCGATGAGATCGTGCGCGCCGTCAACCAGGTGGGCGCCGCCCCCGGCGACCTGGTGGCGATCCTCGAGGCCCTGAAGGAGGCCGGCTCGCTGCGGGCCGAGCTGATCGTCATCTGAAGCCGCGCCCATGGCCACCACCCCCGTCAACAGTGCCGCCGTGTACGGCGATTTCGCCGGGCTCGAGAAGCTCAAGTCCTCGGCCTCACGCAGCGATGCGGGCGCGGTCCGCCAGGTGGCGCAGCAGTTCGAGAGCCTGTTCGCGCGCATGCTGATCAAGAGCATGCGCGATGCGATCGGCAAGGATCCGATCTTCGGCTCGGACCAGTCGCAGACCTACCAGAGCATGCTCGACGATCAGTTGTCGCTCGAGCTCACCAAGGGCAAGGGATTGGGCCTGGCCGACATGCTCGTGCGCCAGCTGCAGCAGTCGGGCGCGACCGCAGCGGCCGCGGCCACGAGCGCCACGAGCGCCACCAGCGCCGCCGGTGCCGCGGCGGCCACGCCGCCGCGCGCGGCCACCGGCGCCTCCGGCAGCGAGCGCGCGAATTTCATCAGCCAGGTGTGGCCCGACGCCGCGCAGGCCGCGCAGCAGCTCGGCGTACACCCGGTGAGCCTCATCGCTCAGGCGGCGCTCGAGACCAACTGGGGCAGGAACGTCCCGCGCACCTCAGGCGGCGCCTCGAGCAACAACCTCTTCGGCGTCAAGGCCGGCGCCAGCTGGAGCGGTGCCTCGGTCAGCGCCGGCACGCAGGAATTCGTCGGCGGAGCTGCGCAACCGACCAGCGCCGCGTTCCGCGCCTACGCAAGTCCCGGCGAGAGCTTCCAGGACTACGTGGCGCTCATCAGGAACAACCCGCGCCTGAGCGCCGCCCTCGGCAGCGGCACGAGTGTCGCGTCCTTCGCCACGGCGCTGCAGCAGGCTGGCTACGCCACCGATCCGGATTATGCCCGCAAGGTGACGGCCGTCGCGGGCCAGGTACTGGCCGCCCTAAAGTCCGGCGATGCTGTGCCGATGACGTCTGCGACACGGCCCACTCCCGGGGAGGAGTTAAGCCATGGCTGACATACTCTCGACCGGCGTCTCGGGGCTGCTGGCCTTTCAGCAGGCCCTCGACGTCACGAGCAACAACATTGCCAACTCCGCCACTCCGGGCTACAGCGTCGAGAGCATCGAGCTGACGCCCCAGCCGGCGCAGGGCACGGCCGGCGGCTACGTCGGCAGCGGCGTCCAGGTCGCGGGTATCACGCGCGCCTACAGCGAGTTGCTCGCGCAACAGGTGCGCTCCTCGCAGGCGAGCTACTCGAGCGCCAACGCGCTCGCGACCCAGGCCGGACAGATCGACAGCATGCTGAGCGCGTCCAGCACCGGGCTCACGGCCAGCCTGCAGAGCTTCATCAACGCCCTGCAGACGCTGTCGACCTCGCCCTCTTCGACCGCTTCGCGCCAGGCGCTCCTTTCCCAGGCGCAGGCCCTCACGCAGCAGATCAACTCCTACAGCTCCCAGATCCAGACCTATGGCTCGGGCCTCGAGCAGCAGATCGGCGCCGACATCTCCCAGGTGAATTCCATCTCGACCGGCATCGCCTCGCTCAACCGGCAGATCGCCTCCGATCTCGCCGGGGGCCAGACGCCGAATCAGCTGATGGACCAGCGCGACAACCTCATCGACCAGCTGAGCCAGTATGTCAGCGTCACGACCGCCACCGAGTCCGGCGGCTCGATGGACGTCTACATCGGCAACGGCCAGGCGCTGGTCACGGGCGGCGTAGCCCAGGCGCTCGCCACCGTCCCGAATCAGTACAACCCGACGGTGAGCGATATCGGCGTCTCGAGCGCCGGCGGCGCCACCACGGACGTGACCGCAGCGATCTCGGGCGGCGAGCTCGGCGGACTCGTCTCCGCCCGCAGCCAGGTGCTCGATCCGGCGCAGAACGCGCTCGGACTGATCAGCGTCGGCCTCGCCACCGTCATGAACCAGCAGCAGGCCTCCGGCATGGACCTGACCGGCGCGCAGGGCCAGCCGATGTTCTCGGTCGGCCCCGTGCAGATCGGCCCGAGCAGCAACAACACCGGCAGCGCGACGATAAGCGCCAGCATCAGCAATCTCGGCTCCCTCACCACCGATAACTACATCCTGGGCTACTCGGGCGGCGCCTGGCAGCTGCGCGATGCGAGCACCGGACAACCGGTGGCGATGAGCGGCGCCGGCACGGCTGCGAGCCCCTTCCAGGCGGCGGGTCTGTCGATCGTCGTGGGCGGCGGCGCGCCGCTCGACGGCGACAGTTACCTGATCCAGCCGACCGAGGCGGCGCCCGCGGGCCTGGCGCTGCTGCTCAGCAGCCCGAACCAGATCGCCGCCGCCTCGCTGGCGCAGACCGGTGCGAGCGGCAGCAACACCGGCAGCGGCACCATCTCCGCGGCGACCATCACCACGCCGGCGAGCTGGGTCCCGGGCAGCTACACGCTCTCCTTTACCAGCCCCACGCAGTACCAGGTCACCAATGGCGGCGGCACGGTGCTCGCCTCCGGCAACTACAGCGCCGGGCAACCGATCTCGTTCCAGGGCGTGCAGGTCACGGTGAACGGCGCGCCGGCGTCCGGCGACAGCTTCACGATCACGAGCAGCACCGCCGCCAACAGCGGCGACAACAGCAACGTGCTGGCCATGATCGGCGCCCTGTCCGCCAACACGCTCGCCGGCGGCACCACCTCGCTCACCAGCGCGGCCAACAACCTGGTGACGCAGATCGGGGTCACGACGCAGCAGGCGCAGGCGAACGCCAGCGCGCAGCAGGCCGTGAATCAGGACGCCGCCACGGCGCGCAGCAACCTCTCGGGCGTCAACCTCGATGCGGAAGCGGCCAGGATGCTGCAGTTCCAGCAGGCCTACCAGGCGATGGCGCAGGTCATCCAGGCGTCCGGAACCATGTTCAACTCGCTCATGAGCGCCATCACCCACGGCTGACCACCATGACCATCTCGACGCTCACCTTCCAGACCAACGCGCTCGCCGAGATGGAGGCGCTGCAGAGCGCGCTCACGCAGACGCAGGCCGAGCTCTCGACCGGCAGCAAGCTGCCGAACGCCGCCGCCAATCCGGCCGCCATGTCGCAGGTCAACCAGCTCAACATGACCCTGTCGGCGTCGCGGCAGTACGTGAGCAACGGCACGGCCGCCACCTCGGGACTGCAGCTCGAGCAGAACGCGCTCACCAGCGCGACCAACGCGCTGCAGAGCGCGCGCGACCTGGCGGTCGAGGCCAACAACTCCGCCATGAGCGCCGCCGACCGCCAGGACATCGCCACCCAGCTGCAGCAGCTGCAGAACGCGCTGCTCGGCGCCGCCAACGCCACCGACCCGGCCGGTAACTATCTGTTCGCCGGCACCGCGAGCGGCACGCCGGCCTTCGCCCTGACCGGGAGCGCGGTGAGCTACCAGGGCGCGAGCCAGGTCAATCAGGTGCAGATCGGCGCCGACCAGAGCGTCTCCGCCGGCGATGCCGGCGATGCGGTGTTCATGAACATCCCCGCGGGCAACGGCACCTTCACCACGGCCGCCGCCGGCGCCAACACCGGCAGCGGCAGCATCGATACCGGCAGCGTCACCAGCGTCGCCGCCTGGGTACCCGACAACTACACGGTTTCCTTCTCGAGCCCCACCCAGTACCAGGTGACCAGCAGCGCCGGCACGGTGGTGGCCTCCGGGACCTACACGAGCGGCAGCGCCATCGCCTTCAACGGCATTGAGGTGACGGTGAGCGGCGCGCCCGCAGCCGGGGACACCTTCACGGTGGCGCCGGCCGGCAAGGCGAGCGTCTTCAGCACCATCGGCAATCTGATCACGGCCCTCAATTCCGGCACCCTGACCAGCGGTCAGATCACGACCCGGATCGGCACGGCACTGCAGCAGATCGACAACGCGCTGAGCGGCCTCAACAACGTGCAGGCCTCGGTGGGCGGGCGGCTCAACGCGATCACCGCGGCGGGCAACAACGCCCAATCCAACCAGACCCAGCTGCAGGGCAGGATCTCGACGCTCGCCGATACCGACTACGCGGCGGCGGTCACGCAACTCAGCACCCAGGAGCTGGCGCTGCAGGCGGCGCAGCAGTCCTACGCCTCGATCGCCAAGCTTTCCCTCTTCAATTACATCTCCTGAGTCCATGGGCGCAATGCACACGCCGGCCGGCCGTGAGGCGTCGGCTCACGGCGACAGACTGTGAGGCGCTCGGCAGTTTGCGGCGGATTTCTGCCGCTGCCGATTCAAGTTCGGCGCGTCCGCACCGATACCCGGACTGTACGAGCAGCGGTCGAGGGGCCGCTGCCAGAAGCGCGCAGGACTGATGTCCGGCGTGTGAACCAACTTACGGAGTAGCACACATGTCATTAGTCCTCAACACCAACTACAGCTCGCTGGTAGCTCAGGGCAGCCTGAGCACCTCGGGCAGCCAGCTCAGCAGCGCGCTGCAGCAGCTGTCCTCGGGCCTGCGGATCAACACCGCAGCCGATGACGCCGCCGGCTACGCGATCGTGCAGGGCATGACCTCACAGATCAACGGCCTCGATCAGGCCGCCCGCAACGCGAACGACGGCGTGTCGCTCGCGCAGACTGCGCAGGGCGCGCTCACCGAGATCACCAACGACCTGCAGGCCATGCGCGACCTCGCCGTGCAGTCGCTGAACGCGACCAACAGCGCCCAGGACCGCGCCGACCTGAATCAGCAGTTCGCGCAGCTTCAGGCCGACATCAACAACGTCGCCGCGACGGCCTCGTTCAACGGCGTCAACCTGCTCGACGGCTCCTTCCAGGGCGCCACCTTCCAGGTCGGTGCCAACGTCGGCCAGACGATCACCGTCTCGTCGGTCGCGAGCGCCAGCACCTCGGCACTCGGCACGCTGTACACGGCTGCCGGTCCGACGACCGCGGCTGCCATGACGGCTGGCCAGACCGGCTCGCTGACCATCACCACGACGCCCACCGGCGGCGCGGCCCTCGCGGCTGTGTCCACCGGCACCTTCACGGTAACGGGCAACGTCGCCACCGACCTGAAGACAGTGGCGGCCGCGATCAACGCGGTCTCCGGCCAGGACGGCGGCATCGTCGCCACGGTCAATGCGACCGGCAACGGCATCAACCTGAGCAGCACGACGAGCTCGAGCGTCGCGGTCGCCGCAGGCGGCAGCAACGGCGCAACGGTGACACTCGCCAACATGGGCGTGAACGCCGCGAACACCGTCACTGCCGCGGGCACGACCACCAACCTCAACGTCGGTGCCGTGACCTCGGTCGACGGCTCCAACCTGGCGTTGGCGCAGATCGACGCCGCCCTGCAGCAGGTGGCGGCGACGGGCGCGCAGCTCGGCGCCTACCAGAATCGGTTCCAGGCCGCGATCTCGGGCCTGAAGTCCGACTCGACCAACCTGCAGAGCGCTCGCAGCCAGATTCAGGATACGGACTACGCGATGGCGACTTCCCAGCTGTCCAAGGCCCAGATCCTGCAGCAGGCGAGCACGGCCATGGTGGCGCAGGCCAACATGATCCCGCAGAACATTCTGACGCTCCTGCAGAAGCTGCCGTAACGGTGGTGAACTACCAGTCACTGGCACTGGTAACGCGGGGCGGGCGCCACAGGGCGCCCGCCCCACTCTTTTCTGAGATTCTCTGAGGACGAGCCATGAGCACCACGATCGACTCCGCGAGCCCGCCCTCGACGGTCGCGCCGGTGAGCTCCGTCCCTCAGACCCAGCCGCTGGTCTCGGTGGCGAGCAACTCGAGCTCCGGCGCCGCCGGCGGCTCGGTCATCAACGTCAGCAGCCTGGTGTCGCAGCTGGTCGCAGCGACCGAGGCGCCGCAGCAGACGCTGCTCAGCAACCAGACGCAGCAGGTCACGGCGCAGATCTCCGCGCTCGCGCAGCTGAAGGGCGCGCTGTCGAGCTTCCAGTCCGCCCTGGGGGCGCTCGACACGCCGAGCAGCTTCCAGCTCGAGACCGCCAGGAGCAGCGCCCCCGCGGTCTTCAGCGCCACCGCCGGGAACGGTGCGCCGGCCGGCACCTACAACGTGTCGGTAACCGCGCTGGCCACGGCGCAGCAGCTGCTGTCGAGCCCGGTCACCAGCGGCAGCAGCCTCGGCACCGGCACGCTGCAACTGTCGCTCGGGAGTAGCAGCTTCAGCGTCACGGTCGACAGCAGCGACAACACCCTGCAGGGACTCGCCGCCGCGATCAACTCCGCCGCCGGCAATCCGGGCATCGCCGCCACCCTGCTGCAGGGCGCGAGCGGCGACTATCTGCTGCTCTCCTCCTCACAGACCGGCGCGGCCAACACCATCCAGGTCGCCGAGACCGACGGCGGCACGGGACTTGCGGCCCTCACCTACGGCGCCGGGAATACCGCCAACTACACCCAGGAGGCGGCCGCGCAGGATGCCGCCTTCTCGATCTCCGGCGTGAGCTTCACCAGCCCGAGCAACACGGTCAGCAACGCCATGAGCGGCGTGACGCTCAACCTTCTCGGCGTGAGCCCGACCAGCGGCACGCCGCCCGCAGCCACGGCGGGCACGCTCTCGATCGCCAACGACACCTCGACGATCGCAACCAACATCCAGAGCTTCGTCACCGCCTACAACAGCCTGCAGAGCACGCTGGTGCAGCTCGGCGGCTACAATTCCTCGACCAACACCGCCGGCACCATGATGGGCGATGCGGGGCTCGAGGGTATCCAGAACCAGGTCCAGCAGGCCCTCTACAGCATCGTCAACACCGGCTCCTCGACCTACAACACGCTCGCCAGCATCGGCATCACGACCAACCGCGACGGCTCCCTGAGCGTCAACGGCGCCACGCTGTCCGCGGCTCTCAGCAGCAACTTCAGCGCGGTGAGCCAGCTGTTCAGCAGCAGCAGCGGCGTCGCCGCGAATATCAACACCGACATCCAGAGCGCGCTCGGACCGAACGGCTCGCTCACCGCCGAGGGCAATACGCTCGCGGCCGAGGAAAACTCGCTCACCAATCAGAGCAACCAGCTGCAGACGCAGATGGCGGCGCTGCAGGCGAGCCTCACGCAGCAGTATTCGGCCTTGAACGCCCTGCTGTCGTCGCTGCAGAGCACTTCCGCCTATCTCAGTCAGCAGTTCGCCACGCTGCCGCTGGTACAGGGCAAGGCGAACGCCTGATCCTCAAGTTGCGCCGGGCTGCGCCGCTACAGGGGTATCGACCCGCAGGAGCGTGAGCAGCCATGAGCGGATTCGCCCATGACCCGAGAATGGCAGCGTACCGGACCACCCTGGTGCACGGCGGGGTGGCGGGCGCCGACCCGCACGCGCTGGTGCAGATGCTGCTCGATGCGGCGGTCGACCGCATGGTCGCGGCGCGCGGCTGCATCGAGCGCGGCGAGCTGGTCGGCAAGGCCAAGCTCCTGCACAGCTGCGTGATCATCATCGCGGAGCTGCGCGGCAGCCTCGATCTCGCCAAGGGCGGGCCGCTCGCCAAGAACCTGCACGAGCTGTACGAGTACATGACCCGCCGGCTGCTGCTCGCCAATGTGCGCGGCGATGCCGGCTGCCTCAGCGAGGTGCTCGGCCTGCTCGGCGAGATCCGCAGCGCCTGGGTGGCCATCGGTCCCCAGGTACGGACCGCCTGAGGGCAGCGCCCGATGGCGCCGGCCGCGGCCCGCTCAGCCCGCGGCCGACGCGCGCCGCTCGCGGCCGGTACCGAGCGGAATGCTGGCGCTCAAGGTGGTGCCGCGCCCCGGGACACCGAACACCCTGAGTGCGCCGCCGAGCTGCGTCAGCCGCTCGGAGGCCGCCAGCAGTCCGAAGCAGCCGGCCTTGCCGCGGTCGCGGTCTCCGATGCCGACACCGTCATCGCTCACCCGCAGCTGCACCGCGCCGTCCTGCACCCAGACGTGCGCCTCGACGTGGCGGGCGTGCGCGTGCCGCACCACGTTGCTGAGCGCCTCCTGCAGAGTGCGATACAGCGCGAGCGCGCAGCGCCGGCCGAGGTCCGGGAGGCCGCCGGCGTCGGTGAGCTCGATGGCGAGCCCCGACTGCGCGGCGCACTCGTCCGCGCAGCGCTGCAGCGCGTCCGTGAAGCCGAGCTCGTCGATCCCGGGAGGGTCGAGCTCGAAGGTCACGCGCCGCAGCTCCTCGAGGCAGCGCCCGGCGAGCCCGGCAAGCTCGCCCAGGGCCTCGGGAGTCTGGCCGGGCCGGTTCGGCTGCGCGTGCAGCGACTCGAGCGCGTCTCTCAGCGTCGTCAGCTCCTGGCGCAGCGTACCGTGCAGCCGCCGCGCGATGCCGCCGCGCTCGTCCTCGCGCAGCTGCTCGAGGCGGTGAGCGAGCGCACGGATGCGGCCGTGGAAGCCGTCGAGCGCCGCGCGCCGCTGCTGCTGCTCGGTGACGTCCACGTCGATGCACATGAAGCCGACGCAGGCGCCCGCCTCATCGCGCAGCGCCGCGGCCCGCGACTGCACCGAGCGGGTCTCGCCGCCGTCGCGGCGATAGCGAAGCTCGAGGTCGAGCGGTGCGCCGCGCCTGAGGCGCTCCCACGCCTCGCTCGCGCGCTCGCGGTCATCCGGATGGATCGCGTCCCACCAGCCATCGCCCCGGGCCTTCTCCGAGTCGAGCCCGGTGAGCGCCAGCCAGCAGGGATTGGCGTAGCTCAGGCCCCCGTCGGCGTCCATCAGCAGGATGCCGACCGGGGCGGAGTCGGCGAGCTGGCGGAAGCGCGCGGCCGCCGTGTGCTGCACCTCGCCGAAGCGCAGCTCGCTCTCGGCCTTGAGCCGCGCGCGCAGGTCGGTCACGGTCTGGATCCGGTAGCTGATCGGGCCGTTGCCGTCCCGTACGCTGACCACGGCCACCTCCACCGGGATCAGCGAGCCGTCGAGGTGCGCCTGGCGGGTCTGGAAGGTGGCGGCGCCGTTGAGATCGGCCGAGTGCTCGGCGACGAGCAGCGGCACGCGCTCACTCGGTGGGAAGACGGCGTTGGACGGTTGTCCGGCGAGCTTCTCCGGCGTGCGCCCCGTGAGCTGCGCGTAGCTGGCGTTGACGGCCCGCAGGGTGGCGCTCGCCGGGTCGACGATTGCGATGCCGTGCGAGCTGAGGAGCGCGGCCTGCGCCCACAGCCGCTCGGGGAGCCCGGTCTCGTGCGGGGCTGGGCGCCCGCCGTCCCCGGCCGCCTGCCGGGCCGGAGCAGTACCGCTGCGGCCCGTGAGGCCCCGCAGCCAGCCGCGAAACGCGGCAACAGCAGCCGTACTCTTCGCCCGCATTCCCACACCCTGCGCCGAGGTCGCGGCACAGTGAGGCCCGCTACCCCCTTTGTCAATTCTGCGCAGCGCCGCGCGAATTCGTGCTGCGCCCTTCAGAAACAGCGCCCTGAGGTCGATACAGGCTTCGGACCGCGGCGGCCGGGCGCCGTATTGCCCTAAGCGTTAAGTCATATGCTGCAGATCATCGGCTCAGTGGTCGTGATTGGATGCATCCTCGGCGGCTTCGTGGCCGAGGGCGGTCACATCCTGGCACTGTGGCATCCGTTCGAGATCGTCATCATCGTCGGCTCGGCGATCGGCGCCTTCCTCATCAGCAACCCCATGAAGGTCGTCAAGGCGGCGTTCGGCGGCGCGCTCGCGCTGCCGCGGGGGCCGCGCTACAAGCGCGAGGACTACGTCACCCTGCTGCAGCTCCTCTACGACATCCTGGTCAAGATCCGCAAGGAAGGCGTGATGGCGATCGAGCGCGACGTCGAATCGCCGCAGCAGAGCGCGCTCTTCAAGAAATACCCGCACGTGCTCGCCGACCACCACATGGTGGAGTTCATCACCGACTGCCTGCGCCTCATCGTGGGCGGCAACCTCGACCCGCAGGAGCTCGAGACGCTGCTCGAGTACGAGCTCGAGACGCACCACAAGGAAGCGCACGAGCCGGCGCACGCGGTGCAGAAGGTGGCCGACGCGCTCCCCGGCTTCGGCATCGTCGCCGCGGTGCTCGGCATCGTGAACACCATGGCCTCGCTCGAGGGCGCCGACACCGCGACGATAGGACACAAAGTCGGCGCGGCGCTGGTCGGCACCTTCCTCGGGATCCTGGTCTCCTACGGCTTCGTCGGCCCGATCGCCGCGGCGATGGAGCATATCGCGCGCGAAGAGGCCAAGGCCTTCGAGGTGGTGAAGATGGCGCTGGTGGCGAGCGTGCGCGGCTACGCGCCGCCGGTCGCGGTGGAGTTCGCGCGCAAGCTGCTCTTCAGCGAGGTGCGCCCGACGTTCGCCGATCTCGAGGCGCACCTGCGCGGCAAGGGCAGGCCGGGGGCAGCCGGCGCGCCCGCCGCCAGGCCCGCGGCCGCCGCCGCGGCGGCCGCCGGCAAGTGAGCGGCAATGTCCGAGCGGTCCGACAAGCCTTCCATCGTCATCGTCAAGCGCTACAAGCGCGGCGAGGCGGGCCATCACGGCGGCGCCTGGAAGGTGGCCTACGCCGACTTCGTGACGGCGATGATGGCGTTCTTCCTGGTGATGTGGCTGGTGACCGCCGTGTCGCGCGACCAGCGTGCGGCAATATTCGAGTACTTCAAGAATCCGAGCCTGGAGCAGGGCAGGAGCGTCAAGGCCGCGCCCGGCATGGCCGGCCCGGGCGGCGCGAGCACGAGCCCGATCAACATGCACGGCGGACTCGACGCACCGCGCATGATGCAGAGCCCGAGCCCCGGCGTCGGCGCGCCGATCGCACCGCTGGTCCCGCCGAAGACGCAGGTCACCAATCCGACCGTCGAGCCGCCGCAGGTCGCCGAGAAGCTCGAGGACGATCTCGAGGCCGCGCGCAAGGCGGTGCTGGCGGCCGAGCACCAGCAGCTCGAGTCCCTCATGGAGGAGCTCAGGAAGGCCATCGACGAGAGCCAGGCACTCGAGCCGTTCAAGGACCAGCTGCTGCTCGACATCACGCCCGAGGGCTTGCGCATCCAGATCGTCGACAAGCAGAACCGCCCGATGTTCGACATCGGCAGCACGCGCCTGAAGCCCTACACCGTCGCGATCCTCGCCGAGCTGGCGAAGTACCTGAACACCGTACCCAACCACCTGAGCGTCACCGGCCACACCGACGCCACGCCCTACGCCGACGGCAGCGGGCGCACCAACTGGGATCTGTCGGCGGACCGCGCCAACGCCGCACGCCGCGCGCTCGAGGCCGCCGGGCTCGCGGGCGACAAGACCGCGCGCGTCGTCGGGCTGGCCTCGTCGGTGCTGTTCGACAAGAGCGATCCCCGCAATCCGATCAACCGTCGCATCAGCATCATCGTCATGACGCGCCAGGCGGAGCAGGACGCGCTGCGCACCGAGGCGGAACCGGCCCTGGGCGTGCCGGCGCAGCCCGCCGGCCAGAGCCGCTAGGACGCCATGCGCTACAAAGAGGACAAGGACCAGAGCGCGGAGCTGCTGCGGCTCGCGCTGCCCCTCATGGCACGGCAGTCGGCGGCGCTCCATCCGATCAGCTACACGCTGTGGTACGAGCACGTCGCCGGCATCAATCCGCCGCTCTCCTCGGTCCTCGAAGCGAGCCTCGCGGGCAAGCTGCCGCTCGGCGAGGACGATGTCTACGACCTGCACGCGCGCTACGTGGTGGCGCGCGACATGGAGGTCCTCGACCGCCTGCAGCGCAAGCTCCGCCACGTGCTCGAGGAAGCGGCGCAGGCTGCCGCCGCCGCGGTCGAGGACAGCGGACAGTTCGAGGCGGCGCTCAGGGACACGCGCTCGCGGCTCACCGGAGCATCCAGCCTCGAGGGCGTGCACGAAATCATCGCCGAGCTCGCTCGCGAGACCGCCCGCATGCACTCGGCGACCGAGGCCGTGCACGAGAAACTCGAGACGCGCGCCCGCGAGGTCGAGCAGCTCACGCAGCAGCTCGAGCAGGCCAAGACCGAGGCGCTGCTCGATCCGCTCACGGGACTGAAGAATCGCCGTGGCTTCCAGCTCGCGGTGAAGGAGCTCGAGATCTCCGGCAGCCCCTTCAAGGGCTCCGCGCTGGTGCTGGCCGACATCGACCATTTCAAGCAGATCAACGACCGGCACGGGCATCTGCTCGGAGACAAGATTCTGCGGGCGATCGGCCAGACGCTGCAGGCGAACATCAAGGGGCGCGACATCGCCGGGCGTCCCGGTGGGGATGAGTTCGCGATCCTGCTGCAACAGACCCCGCTCGCCGGCGCCCGCGCGCTCGCCGAGCAGATCCGCACCGCGGTCGCCGCCGGGCGGATCCGCCGCTCGGACAGCAAGGAACAGCCGGGCACCGTGACGCTGTCGATCGGCGTGGCCGCCGGCGGCAGCGGTGACACGCTCGAGAGCCTGCTGGCGCGCGCCGACGCGGCCCTCTATGCGGCCAAGCGCGCCGGACGCAACCGCGTCGCGGTGGATGCGGACGAGCCGCCGGCCAGCGCGGCGGCTACACGTTGAACCTGAAGTGCATGACGTCGCCCTCCTGCACCAGGTAGTCCTTGCCCTCGAGACGCAGTTTCCCGGCATCGCGCGCGCCCGCCTCGCCCTTGCCGGCCAGGTAGTCGGCGAAGGCGATGACCTCGGCGCGGATGAAGCCGCGCTCGAAGTCGGTGTGGATCACGCCCGCCGCCTGCGGCGCCGAGGCGCCGACGCGCACGGTCCAGGCACGCACTTCCTTGGGTCCCGCCGTGAAGAAGGTCTGCAGCCCGAGCAGCGCATAGGCGGCACGGATCACCCGATCGAGCCCCGGCTCCCTCAAACCCAGCTCCGCGAGAAACTCCGCCCGTTCGCCCTCGGCGAGCTGGGCGATCTCGGCCTCGATGGCGGCGCACACGGGCACGACGACCGCGCCCTCGGACAGGGCGCGCGTGCTCACGGCATCGAGCAGCGGGTTGTCCCTGAAGCCGTGCTCCGCCACGTTGGCAACGTACATCACCGGCTTGGCGGTCAGGAGCTGCAGGTCCCTTAGGTCGCGGCGCTCCTCCTCGCTCAAGGCGAGCGCGCGCACCGGCCTGGCGGAATCGAGCTGCACCTTGACGCGCTCGAGCAGCGCGCGGCGGCGCAGCGCCTCCTTGTCGCCGCTCTTGCCCGCCTTGACGGCGCGCTCGAGCCCCTTGTCGACGGTCGCGAGGTCGGCGAGCGCGAGCTCGGTGTCGATGATCTCCATGTCCGAGAGCGGATCGACCTTGCCGGCGACGTGGATGACATCGCCGCCGGCGAAGCAGCGCACCACGTGCGCGATCGCGTCCACCTCGCGGATATGCGCCAGGAACTGATTGCCGAGTCCCTCGCCCTGGGATGCGCCTGCGACCAGGCCCGCGATATCGACGAACTCGACCGTGGCGGGGACGACCTTCTCGGGGCGCGCGATCGCGGCCAGCGCGCTCAGGCGCGGGTCGGGAACCGGCACCACGCCGACGTTCGGGTCGATGGTGCAGAAAGGATAGTTCTCGGCGGCGATCTGCGCGCGCGTCAGCGCGTTGAACAGCGTCGACTTGCCGACGTTGGGGAGACCGACGATGCCGCAGCGGATGGGCATGTGCCTTCAGTCCGGGTCGTTGGCAGCCGGCGGGCCGTGCAGCAGGTTCATGGCGACCTGCGCGCCCTCGGTGAGCAGTACCGGCACGATGTCGGCGGCGGCCTCGATGGCCGAGCGAATCAGCTGCGCCTCCGCCGCCGGCGGGCGGCCGAGCACGTAGTCGAGCACCTGCGAGCGCTCGCCCGGATGCCCGATGCCGATGCGCAGCCGCCAGAACGCATCGCCCATCTGCGCGATCACATCCCGCAGACCGTTGTGTCCGGCGGCGCCGCCCCCCTGGCGCAGGCGCACCACGCCGGCCGGGAAGTCCAGCTCGTCGTACGCCACCAGCAGCGCCTGCGGCGGCACCTTATAAAAGGAGGCGACGCTCTGCGTGGCATCGCCGCTGTGGTTCATGTAGTTCATGGGTTTCAGGAGCCACAGGTCCGCCGCGCCGATGCGCACGCGCGCGAGCTCGCCCCGGTGGCGCGGCTCGGGCCTGAAGGTGGCGCCGTGCCGTGCGGCGAGCTCGTCCACGAGCTGAAAGCCGGCGTTGTGGCGCGTGCGCGCGTACTCGGTGCCCGGATTCCCGAGCCCGACGATCAGCTTGAGCGCTTCACCAGGCATGGCGTCGTGTCACACCGTAAAAGCGCCGGCCGCCTGAGGAGCGCGTGGCTCCCGCGGCGGCCGGCGGTTACCGCGCGTGTGCGGCGGCTACTTCTTGCCGCCCTCCTTCTTGCCTCCAGTCTCCTTCTTCTCCTCGCCCTTCTTGGCCTCTGCGGCCGGCGCGACAGCGCCCGGCGCTCCGGCGGCGGCCGGTGCGGCACCGGGGGCTCCCGGGGCAGCAGGTGCGCCCGCGACGCCAGCTGCGGCACCCTCGGCGGGCACGGCGGCGGCCTCGGCGGCGACCGCCTCCGGCTCCTCGGCGCGCGGCGCGTGGATCGATACCACCGGCGCATTGCGCTGGGTCAGCTCGGGAATGCTCACTCCGGCCGGCAGGGGAATGTCGGCGAGGAACCTGGTGTCGTTGAGATTCATGCCCGAGAGGTCGAGCTCGAGGAACTCCGGCAGATCCTTCGGCAGGCAGCTCACCTCCACGTCGGCGCGCATGTGCGACACGACGCCGCCCTCGTCCTTCACGCCGGGTGCGACGCTCTCGTTCTTGAAGTGGATCGGCAGGCGGATGCGGATCTTCTCGTCCGCCACCACGCGCTGCAGGTCGACGTGCACCACCAGGTTCTTGGCCGGGTGCATCTGCACGTCCTTGATGATGGCCTCCTGCGTGCGCTCGCCGATCTTCAGCTGCACGATGGAGGAGTAGAAACGCTCATCGGCGATCATGGTGAGCAGGTTCTGCTGATCGAGGGTCAGCGCCTGGGCGTCCTGGTGGGCGCCGTAGAGGACGGCCGGCACCTTGCCCGCGTGACGCAGGCGGCGGCTCGCACCTTTGCCTTGGCTCACGCGCAGGTCCGCGCCTACTGTGAATGAGATTCGCATTGCTTCAGTCTCCGTTGATTACCCAAACGTGCCGGCTCGCGACCAAGCCGGCACACCACTCAAATTCCTGCTAATCGACATACAGCGAGCTCACCGAGGCCTCGTCCAGGATGCGGCGGATGGTCTCGGCCAGGAGCTCCGCGACCGACAGCTGGCGGATGCGCTTGGCCTTCTGGGCGTCGGCGGACAGCGGGATCGTGTCGGTCACGACCAGCTCATCGAGCGCCGACTTCGAGATCTTCTCGACCGCGCTGCCCGACAGCACCGGGTGGGTGATGTAGGCCACGACCCGCGCCGCGCCCTCCTCCTTCAGCGCCTGCGCCGCCTGACACAGGGTCCCGGCGGTATCGACCATGTCGTCGACCAGCAGACAGGTCTTGCCCTCGACCTCGCCGATGATGTTCATCACCTTCGACTCGTTCGCCCGCGGCCGGCGCTTGTCGATGATGGCGAGGTCGGCGTCGTCGAGGCGCTTGGCGAAGGCGCGGGCGCGCGCCACGCCGCCCACGTCCGGTGACACGATGGTCACGTTGCGGTATGCCTGCTTCCAGGCATCGCCGAGCAGCACCGGTGAGGCATACACGTTGTCCACGGGGATGTCGAAGAACCCCTGGATCTGATCGGCGTGCAGGTCGATCGTCAGCAGCCGGTTCACCCCGGCGCTCGAAAGCATGTTCGCCACCAGCTTGGCGGTGATCGCCGCGCGCGTGGCGCGCGGGCGGCGGTCCTGGCGCGAGTAGCCGAAATAAGGCACCACCGCGGTGATGCGCGCGGCCGAGGCGCGCCGCGCCGCGTCCACCATCACCAGCAGCTCCATCAGCGTGTCGTTGGCGGGCGGACAGGTCGACTGCACGATGAACACGTCGCGCCCGCGCACGTTCTCGATCAGCTCGACGTTGATCTCGCCGTCGCTGAAACGCCCGACGTAGGCACGCCCGAGCGGCGTCTGCAGGCTGCGCGCGATGTCGTGCGCCAGCGCCGGCGTTGCGTTGCCGGCGAACAGCGCGAGTGTGTCGCTGGTACTCATACTCTATGCGCCAAGCGCTGCGGATCCTCGCCGCGTGTCAAAAACTGGCTGGGGTGGAAGGATTCGAACCTCCGAATGGCGGGATCAAAACCCGCTGCCTTACCACTTGGCGACACCCCAGCATCGTCTGCGTCGCGCAAAGAAGGCGGGCAATCTTACAGCCGCCTCACCTGTCCCGCCGCTCCCGCAGCCGCAGGTGTACCGGCGAGACGTTCAGGGCGCGCGCCACCGTGCTCTTCCAGCGGTCGGGCACGCGCGCCGCGACGCGCTCCGCCTCGGGCGCCGTCGCGAACGGCGCGAACACACACGCGCCCGTGCCGGTGAGCTGCGCCGGGGCGATCCGGCGGAGCCAGTCGAGCGCCTCGCCCACCTCGGGACAGAGCCGGCGCACCACGCCCTCGCAGTCGTTACGCCCACCCGACTCAAAAAAGGCGCGTATTGTGATGAGGGGGGAATTTCGTGTCAATTCAGGGCTCTGGAACACCTCACGGGTGCTCACCGCCGGGCCCGGATGAATGATGAGGAACCACCGCTCGGGCAGCTCGACGGGGGTCAGGCGCTCCCCAATACCCTCTCCCCAGGCGGAGGAACCTTGAACGAAAACAGGCACATCCGCGCCAAGCGGGAGCCCCAGGGCGGCGAGCTCCGTTAGGTTAAATCCGCACCCCCAGAGCTCATTCAGGACGAGCAGCGTCGTCGCGGCATCGGAGCTGCCGCCGCCGAGACCCCCGCCCTGGGGGATGCGCTTCAGCACGCGCAGCGTCGCCCCGAGCCCGCTGCCGCTCGCCGCCTTGAGGGCGCGCGCCGCGCGTACGGCGAGATCCGACTCGGCCGCAACGCCCTCGGGACCCTCCGGGCGCTCGATCGCGCCGTCCTCACGCACGACGATCCCGATCGTGTCGTTGAGGTCGACGAGCTGAAACAGGGTCTGCAGCTCGTGGTACCCGTCGGCGCGGCGCCCCGTGAGGTTCAGGAACAGATTGAGCTTCGCCGGCGCGGGCCAGCGGCTCTCGTCCGCCGGTTGCCTTGGCTTCACGACTGCCAGTCGTCCACCAGAAGCTTGACGCGCACGTCCGCGCGCTCGAGCGTCAGGCGCGCCGGCAGCCACTCGCTGCCGACTGCGACGTAGTCGCCGTAGTCGATCCGCCAGCCGTCCTGCTCGAGGGCGCTCAGGCGCTGCCGCCCGGGATCGAGCTTCTCGTCGGCGGGGCGCGCGGGATCGGGCACGCCAAGCACCCAGTAGCGCAGGCTCGCGAGCGGCGGGTCGAAGCCCAAGCGTGCGGCGAGCTCGGCGCGCGCCGCATCGCCGCTGAGATGTGCGCCGCTCGCCGTGGCGACGTCGAGCCCGCTCCCATCGGCCTCGACGTGCACGGCGCCGGCGCCGAGCGGTCCTTCGAGCGCGAGGTGCGCGCGCTCCCCGTCCTGCGCCCAGCGCAGCCGGGCGTTGAAGCCCGTACCCGCGGCAGCGACCGCGACGCGGCCCTTCAAGCCGAAATGCTCGCGCGCCTGCAGCTGCGGCTCGCGCGTCGTCCACGGCGGCGCGCCCGGCGCCGGCAACGGGGCGGTGCGGCAGGCGGTGAGCGCCAGCGCGGCGACTCCCCACGCCAGGCTATTTCGCATCGGGTATGAACCGCTCGAGCGTCGCTTTCAGCGGCTTCGATTGCGGCTCGCGCGCGAGCGCGGCTGCCCACACCTTGCGCGCCTCGCCCTGCTCGCCGCTCACCCACAGCGCCTCGCCCCAATGCGCGGCGATCTCCGCATCGTGATCGATCGCGTAGGCGCGCTCGAGCGTGCCGGCGGCACTGCGCGCATCGCCGCGGCGGAAATGCACCCATCCCAGGCTGTCGAGCGCCGCCGGGTTGTCGGGCATGACGCTCAAGGAGCGGCGGATCAGCCCCTCGGCGCGGGCGAGCTCGAGCGAGTGATCGGCGAGCGTGTAGCCGAGGGCATTCTGCAGCGAGGGATCGTCGGGCCGTGCGGCCAGCAGCTGCTCGAGCGCGCTCACCGACTCGTGCACCTGCCCGGCCTGGTCGAGGATCACGGCGCGGTCGTATTCGATCGAGGGGTGCTGTGGATGGCGCTCGAGCGCGCCGGCGAGCAGTGTCAGGCTCGCATCCGCCTCGCCGTGATCGGCGAGCAGATGCGCCTTGGCGAGGGTGAGCTGCAGCTCGTCCTCGGGATGCTCGGCGGCGTAGTCATCGAGCAGCGTCAGCGCCTCGGTGCGCGCGCTGTCGGTGCGCGCATGGCGCTCGAACAGCAGCGCGGCGGCACGCGAGCGCGCCGGCACCGCCACGGACGAGTCGTACAGGCGGCGGTATTCGGCCAGCGCCCGCTCGGGATCGCCTTCGCGGGCGGCGATGTCGGCGAGGTATAGCTGCGCCGCTTCGCCGCTCTCGCCGCTCGCCAGCAGCGCCGTGAAGCGCTGCTGCGCCTCCTTGAGGTCCCCGGACTGGAACGCGAGCAGCGCGAGACGCCGGTCGATCTCCGCCGCCGGCACGGCGCTGCCGCGCAAGCTCTCGAGCTGCTGGTGCGCCTCCTCCGTGCGATCGAGGGAGGCGAAGATCTCCGCGAGCTCGAGTCCGCCGCGCACCGGATCCACCTCGGCGGCCGAGCGCGCCGTCGCGATCGCATGCGCGGCATCGCCGCGCAGCACGTAGGAGCGCGCCAGGATTCTCAGAGCGGCGAAGTCCTTCGGGTCGTGCGCGAGCGCCTGCTGTGCGTAGGCTTCGGCGCGCTTGCCGTCGTAGGCCGCGAGTGCCAGCTCGCCGAACAGCACGAGCGTCTGCGGTGCGCTCGCGGTCGGCTCCGGCACGGCGCTCATCGCGGTGAGCACCGCCGAGGGTTCGGTCTCCTCGAGCAGCAGCGAGATCAGGTCGGCGAGCGCACCCACGCCCTGGTCGTGCGCGGGCTTGCCGCGCCGCGGCGCCGGGGACGCCTGCGCGGCCTCGGGGCTCGCGCTCCCCGCGCCGCTCTCGGCGAGCGTGCTGCGGCAGTAGTCATGGACCGCGGCGCGCGCATCCGCGGTGCGGTAGAGCTTCAACGCCACGAGCGCATAGAGCGCGTTGGCGTCGCGGTCCTGGGGCGTGAGCGTCCGCCAGCGTGTCGCGGCGGCCCAGGCTGCGGGCAGGTGCTCGCAGGCGAGCGCCACCTCGGTGGCGCGCCGCGCGAGGCGCGCGTCTCCGGTCAGGGCCGCCTGCGCATAGGCTTCGGCAGCCGTCCGGCAGTCGCCGCGCTTGAGCGCCGCTTCCGCGGTGAGAGTGAGCGCGGTCGGGTCGCCGGCGGGGGGCTGGGGGGGCGGCGCCGTGCCCTGCGGGTGCATCGCGGCGCAGCCCGCGAGCAACAGCGGGAGCACGAGACTTCGGGCGGCGGCCCGGGCCAGCTTGGGGCGGCTCATTGGGTACATGGCTTGACTATAGAGCCTCCGCCGGGGCGGTGCATTGCGCAACTTGTCACAAAGTGCGGACATCCCGGAAAATTTGACCTCCCTTGAAAACCTCAATCAGACAACGCCTCGAGAAGCTATCGGACCGCTTCGAGGAGGTCGGCAGCCTCCTGGCCACCGACGAGATCGCCGGCGGCTCGGCGCGCTTTCGCGAGCTCTCCGTGGAATACGCGCGCCTGGCGCCGCTCGCCGAGCGCTTCCGCGCCTACCGCGGACTTGAGCGCGACCTCGCGGCCGCCGCAGACATGGAGGCCGACGCCGATGCTGGCATGCGCACCCTCGGCGCCGAGGAGCGGGCGCGTGTCCAGGGGGAGATTGCTGCCGCGGAGGAGCAGCTGCGGCTGCTGCTGCTGCCGAAGGATCCGCGCGACGACAAGAACATCTTCCTCGAGGTACGCGCGGGGACCGGCGGCGACGAGGCGGCGATCTTCGCCGGGGACCTCTTTCGCATGTACGCCCGCTACGCCGAATCGAAGGGGCTGGCGGTCGAGGTCCTCTCCGAGAGCCCGGGCGAGCACGGCGGCTACAAGGAGATCATCAGCCGCATCGCCGGCAAGGGCGCCTTCTCGCTGCTGAAGTTCGAGTCCGGAACCCACCGCGTGCAGCGCGTACCGGCCACCGAGGCGCAGGGCCGCATCCACACCTCGACGGTGACGGTGGCGATCCTGCCGGAGCCCGACGAGCTGAGCGAGATCGAGCTGAAGCCGGCGGAGCTGCGCATCGACACCTACCGCTCCTCGGGCGCCGGCGGGCAGCACGTCAACAAGACCGACTCGGCGGTACGCATCACGCACCTGCCGAGCGGCATCGTGGTGGAGTGCCAGGACGAGCGCTCGCAGCACAAGAACCGCGCGCGCGCCATGGCGCTGCTCAAGGCGCGGCTGCTGGCCGCGGAGGAGGAGAAGCGCGCCAGCGCGCAGGCGCAGACGCGCCGGCTGCAGGTCGGCAGCGGCGACCGCTCGGAGCGCATCCGCACCTACAACTTCCCCCAGGGGCGCGTCACCGACCACCGCGTCGAGCTCACCCTCTACCGGCTGCCGCAGGTGATGGACGGCGAGCTCGACGAGCTCATCCAGGCGCTGCAGCAGGAGTACCAGGCGGAACTGCTCGCGGAAGAGGCATGAGCGAGGCGGCACCGCACTTGAGCGTCGACAGCGCCACGGGGATCGATGTCACCCTGCCGATCGCCGGTGCCGGTGCCCGCTCCTACGCGTTCGTGGTGGACTGGCACATCCGCCTGGTGCTCGGGCTCGCCTGGTACGGGGCGGCGGCACTCCTTTATAACTATGTGCGGGAGGGCGCCGTGTCGCTCGCCCCGCCGGTCACGAACGAGGCACGCTGGTTCGGCGCCGTGCTGGTGCCGGCGCTCGTGCTGTATTTCCTCTACCACCCGCTGCTCGAGCTGATCCTGCGCGGCAGCACGCCGGGCAAGCGCCTGGCGGGGGTGCGGGTGGTGGGCCGCGACGGCGGCGTCCCCGGGGCGGGCCCGCTCCTGGTGCGCAACGTCTTCCGCCTGATCGACAGCCTGCCGCTGGCCTATGGGCTCGGGCTGATGCTGGTGGCACTGACCCGCGAGCACGTGCGCTGCGGCGACATGGCCGCCGGCACGCTGCTGGTGTACGAGACGGCGAGCCCCGGCCTGGCGCTCGCCCCCGCAAGCACCGCCGGCTCGCTCGATGTCGCCACCGCGGAGCTAGTCGCGGAGCTGCTCGCGCGCTGGCCGCGTCTCACGGTCCCGGCGCGCGCCGCGCTCGCACGCGCGCTGCTGAGGCGCTGCGGCCGACTCGCCGACTCCCTGGCGCCGCTCGACGACGAGGCACTGCGGCGGGCGCTCATCGAAGCCAGCCGCGCCGGGGAGGCGGCGGCGTGAGCGCCGAGCCGCGCCAGAGCGCCCTGGCGCACGCCCTGCTCGAACGCGCGCCGCAGTGGCGGGAGGCCGAGGCGCGTGCCCGCCGCTTCAGCCAGGGGCGCTCGGACGATCCGGCCGAGGCCGTGCGCGTCGCGGACGACTACCGGCTGCTGGCGCACGACCTGGCGCGGGCGCGCGCACTCATGCCGCGCTCGCGCACGCGCGAGTACCTGGAGAGCACCTACGCGCGCGTGCACGCGACGCTGAATCACGGCGGCTGGCGTCTCGGGGCGGCGCTGCGGCGCGTGTTCCGCGACGACCTCCCGGCATCGGTGCGCTGGCTGGCACCGTACCTGGTGTGGTCGACGCTGCTGTTCCTGCTGGCCGCGCTCGCCGGCTACGCGCTCGTCGACCGTTTCCCCGAGCTGATCGCGCTGTTCGCCTCTCCGGATCTCATCGCCAGCGTCGAGAGCGGCAAGCTCTGGACCGAGGGCCTGCTCAACATCGTGCCCTCCTCGGTGCTGTCGGTGCAGATCCTCGCCAACAACATCGTCGTGAGCCTGTTCGCCTACTGCAGCGGCTTTCTCTTCGGTCTCGGCACGCTCTACATCCTCGGGCTCAACGGCATGATGCTCGGCGCCATCTTCGCGTTCGTGGCCCGGCACGCCCTCGCGGGCGCGCTGGCGACCTTCATCGTGGCGCACGGTTGTGTCGAGCTCTCGGTGATGTGTGTGTCGGGTGCCGCGGGAGCGGCGGTCGGCGAGGCCCTGGTGCGTCCCGGCAGTGAGGGGCGCGTGGCCGCCTTCCGCACCGTCGCCCTGCGCTCGGGCGAGGTGCTGCTCGCCTGCAGCGTGCTGCTCGTCGGGGCCGGCCTGATCGAGGGCTTCGTCTCGCCGCGGCCCGGCATACCGCTTCCCGTCAAGATCGCCGTGGGCGTCGGCTACTGGCTCTTCATGGTGGCGCTGCTCACCGGGCGCCTGTGGCCGAGAGCAGCCGGCGAAAGTCCGGGCGCCTAGCCACGTGCCGGCCTCATCCAGCAGGCCACGTTCTTCTTCGTGTCTGGGCGGAGTGGCAACAAACATGTCCAGACCAAACAACAAATTCATTGCCCGATATTCGCGACGCACGGCTGGCTCAATGATCTTTGGAACGATCGGGTCGTTGCTGCTGCCGCAACATAGTGTGTTTGCCGAAAATAGCGCGTCCCCATTAAGGCCCTTTCGCGTGAATATCCCGCAGGCCAAGATCGATCACATACTCAAGAGGGTTCGTGAGGCGCAGTGGCCCGACCGGCTGGACACCGACGATTGGCGCTACGGTGCCAATTGGGACTACATGAGGTCCTTGGCCAAGTACTGGGTTGAGCAGTTCGATTGGCGCAAGGC
>Ga0335083_10001951_pt1 | contig 27812 bp, 28 predicted proteins | sample Lox_Sample_42_FD_206716 | JGI IMG/M metagenome (GOLD analysis project Ga0335083, IMG submission 206716) | Soil microbial communities from Loxahatchee National Wildlife Refuge, Florida, United States - Lox_Sample_4.2 | ecosystem: Environmental > Terrestrial > Soil > Wetlands | place: USA...
CAATTGGCGGCTTCTGCTGGTGGTGGGGTTCTTGGGTGGGTACACGACGTTTTCAAGCTTCGAGTACGAAAGCTTCCGGGCGGTACACGATGGCGGGGGCTGGATCGGTCTCGGGAACCTGGTGGGAAGCGTCGCTCTAGGTTACTTGGGTGTGTGGGCAGGAGTCGTGCTCGCCAGCAAGCGCTGACAAGAGAGGTCGAATGTTGCAAAAGGGCCCGGCAAAGAAGGTGACCATTTATCTCAATGAAGATGCTCACTATCATGTGGGGCCGCTCTACGAGGCGATTCTCACCTTCCTTTTCAACAAAGGAGTCGCCGGTGCCACGGTGACTCGGGGCATGGCCGGATTTGGCGCCCATCATCGGATGCACACGGCAAAGGTTGAACTCTTGGCTGATCATCTGCCGATCCGAATTGAGTTCGTGGAGACAACGGGAAAGACCGAGGAACTTCTGCCCACCCTTTACGACATGGTGACCGACGGCCTCATTGATGTTCAGGATACAACCATCGTGAAGCATGCTATCAAGGAAAAGAAGAGTCCCCAGCCGCGAGAGCCGCACGAAATTAGGGAGAGCAAGGCCAAGTTGATGCGCATCTTCATGGGCGAGGCGGACCGCTGGCACGGCGAGCCCCTGTATGAAGCTGTGCTCAAGAGGCTGCGCATGATGGAGATTGCTGGGGGAACAGTGTACCGGGGAATCTTGGGTTACGGATCGAAGGGGCACACCCACAAGCAAAGCTTACTGCACCTCTCCCACGACCTGCCGGTGATGATTTTCGTGGTTGACGAGGAGGAAAAGATCTTGCAGGCCGCCCAAGCCGTGCTGGAAATGCTCACCGACGGCCTGATTGTGCTGTCCGACGAACGCATGATTCGGCTGGTTCACAGTAAACCCACAGCGGAGGGATCCCATGCCAATTTACCAGCCAGCTAGGCTGCTGGGCTTACACCTTTCCGAGCACGACCGATATCAAGGCAAGCCTCTTCATGAGCTCATTGTTGCCAAGTGCCGGGAACTGAAGATTGCTGGAGCCACGGTGTTTCGCGGTCACGAAGGGTACGGGGAAACCAGTGAGATCCACCGGCATCACTTGCTCAAGCACGATCTGCCCTTGGTGATCAACATCATCGACACCGTCGAGAACATCGACCGTCTGTTGCCGGTCATCGAGGGCATGATGGACAAGGGTCTCATCACCGTAAGCGACGTTCAAACGATTCGAGTGAAATCCGGCGGAGCATCGCGCGTCTGAGGGATTTCGGCTGCGCACCGCGGGGGAAAGGGCGCGCCGGACAACTGCGCAGGTGGAAAGCTAAACAGGGTACTGGAGGACGTAGTGTGATATCATACTCTTGTATAAGGTGATGGAGTTCGCCTAGAAGGCACCCGCCAAAGCGGGTTGATGACTCCTGACCGCCCAAGAGGCGTTCGGGAGTTTTTTGTTTTTGGGGCTATGTAAAAAGAGGGGCGAGTTGTGTTCGCGGGAGGTGTTATGGAGCACGAGCGCTTCGAAGGCGAGCGCACGCTGATGCGCATTCACGTTGGGGAGGGTGACAGATGGCACGGTAAACCTCTCTATCAAGGCATCATCGAACTTTTTCAACGGGAGGGATTCTTTGGGGCCACAGTACTTCGAGGGTGCGGGGGGTATGGCTCTTCGAGGCGCCACCATACCGACAGCATTTTGCGGCTCGCACAAGACTTACCGATTGTTATCGAGGTGGTTGAGTTCCAGGAGCGCGTGGAAAGGATCCTGCCCCGGCTCGACGAAATGGTTGAGGGCGGGTTGATCACCTTGGAGAAGGCTCATGTGATCCTCTACCGCTCCAGGCAGACGGTGAAAGGGTGATCGCTGCGGGAACGAATAGGCTCACATGCAAGGAAAGGCGAAAGTAGAAGCGACCGGAGTTAGCGATGAAGATTGTGATCATTTCAGACATTCACAGCAATTTTGACGCGCTCTCCGCGCTTCAGGAGGCCTACGACGAGCTTTGGGTTCTCGGCGATTTGGTGAACTACGGCCCCGAGCCAGGCAGCGTTATTGAATATGTAAGAGAGCGGGCCACAGTCGTCGTGCGCGGCAATCACGACCACTCTATTGGTTTCAATGAGGACCCTCGGTGCTCCGCACCGTTCAAAGAGATGGCTGAAGCCACCCGCCGCTACACGGATTCGGTGCTCAGTTTTGGTCAAAAGCACTTTCTTCGGCAACTGCCGTTGCACATCGAAATCGAGCGTGCCGGCGCCCGCTTTTATCTTTGTCACGCCATACCCTCGGAACCGTTGTTTGGGTACTGTGAAGCCGGTTCAGACCAGTGGGCCGCTGAGGCTAGCACGGTCGAGGCGGACTTCATCTTGGTGGGCCACACTCACATGCCGGCAATTCGTTCCGTCGGGTCTTGCGTTGTGGTCAACCCTGGAAGCGTTGGCCAGCCCAAAGGCGGTGGGCCAGAAGCGCGCTACGCCTTGTGGCAAGACGGGGCGGTCGAGCTCAAGTCGTGCCCGTACCCCGTGGAGGCGGCGGTGGCCAAAGTGCAAGCGCTTCCCCTTGAAGCCGAGCTGCGGGATGAGTTAAGTACCATTCTGCGGAGCGGAAGCATTCCAGCCGTAAAGGCGGCGCAAGCCTAATGCTCTCGCTCGTACGGCACGCTGAACCACCGCATTGCTATGAGGGACGAATCAATCAAAGCTTACGATCTGCCGGAGCGGGTGGCCTCTTACGATGCCGACATGGAGTTGATGCATCCCAACCGAAACAGGATGGTGGAGATCGCTTTGGAAGTGCTTCCCTTCGATCCTGGGGCCTCTTTCAGGGCACTGGACCTCGGGGTAGGAACAGGATTTTTCTCACATGCCGTGCTGAGGAGATTTCCGAACTGCCGGGTCATTGCAATTGATGGGGCGTCCGCCATGGTCGAAATGGCCAAGGTCAGACTAGGTACCGAGGTCGACCGGGTCGATTTCAGAATCGGGGACTTCCGCCTGTTGAAAGAGTTATTGGCCGCAGGAGAGAGCGGCGAGCTGGTGTACTCATCATATGCGCTCCATCATTTGACAGCCGAGGAGAAACTGGGCGTCGTGAGAGACGCTCTGAGCTTTCTGAAGGCCGGCGGATGGTTCCTGAACGCGGATTTGATAGTCGCCGCTGACTGGCATGTGGAAGCGCGCATCCAGGAGATACGTGTGCAAGGTATTGTGCGGCGGTCTGCTGGCCGTGACAAACGCTTCGCAAGTACAGTATCGACACGGGGATTCCTGGATGATCTCGAAGCCCGCGACCAGGACAAACCACTCTCTCTGGGTAAAGATCTGAGGATTCTGAGGGAGGGCGGGTTAGAGAGTGCCTCCGTCTTCTGGCTGGAGTACCGCGAAGCGGTCACCGGAGGCTTCAAACGGCAGCAAAAACAGGAAGGGTAGCTCGTAAGGGCATGGGCTGGTCAATCCAAAGCGAGTCGAATGCAGAGTTCAAAGGAGACCAAGTCTAAACTCATGGTGTGCGCTCCCTGTGCGAGATGCAAGGGCTGTCTTTAGACCAAGTAACATGCAAGTTTCCACTTCAGATAGGTCAAAAGGTGACTCGTATGTCAGGAATAAGCAAGCTGGAAGCGCTTGAGATTCTGGATTCCAGGGGCAATCCCACGATTCAGGTTTCTGTGCGTCTCGAAACTGGCGCCGTCGGGACTGCCAAAATACCGTCGGGCGCGTCGACCGGAAAACACGAGGCGGTCGAATTGCGCGACGGCGACAGGAAACGGTATGGCGGGAAGGGCGTTCGCAGAGCAATCACCAACGTTCTCGGAGAGATTCAACAAGCCGTCACAGGCTTCGACGGTGATCAGGCGAGCCTCGACCGAAAGCTCATCGCTTTGGATGGCACGCCCAATAAGGCGCGCTTAGGCGCCAATGCAATTCTCGGAGTATCGCTGGGGTTCTCCAAAGCCTGTGCCGCTGAGAAACGTGTTCCGCTTTACCGGCACTTTGCCGAGCGTGGAACATATCTCTTGCCCGTACCGATGTTCAACGTGCTCAACGGCGGGCGCCACGCCGACAACAACGTCGACTTCCAGGAATTCATGATCGCACCGGTGGGCGCCCCGAGCTTCGCGGAGGCCCTGCGTACTGCCTCGGAGACCTTTCAGGCCCTCAAGGCGATCCTTCACGAAAAGGGCTACGAAACCAGCGTCGGAGATGAGGGCGGGTTTGCGCCGCGACTGAAATCGAATGAGGAGCCGATGGAACTCCTTCTCGAGGCAATCCGAAGGGCTGGCTACAAGCCGGGAACGGACATTGCCATTAATCTCGACCCTGCCGCGAGCGAATTCTATGAAAACGGAACCTATGTGTTTCGTAAATCCGATCAATCCAGGAAGTCCACCGCCGAACTTATCGCACTCTGGGAGCAGTGGCTACAGCGCTACCCGGAGATCTATTCGCTTGAGGATGGTCTGGCCGAAGACGACTGGCCGGGCTGGCGTGCGGGGACGCAGAGGCTGGGCAAGCGTGTGCAGTTCATGGGGGACGATATCTTTGTCACGAATCCCGAAATCCTACAAAAGGGGATTGACCAGGGCATCGCCAACTCGGTGCTGATCAAGCTGAACCAGATCGGAACTGTCACCGAAACCTTCGACTGCATTGACCTCGCCCACCGCAACGGGTACACAGCGGTGGTTTCTCATCGCTCCGGGGAGACAGACGATACGACGATCGCAGACCTAACGGTTGCTGCCGGCACGGGCCAAATCAAATCCGGGTCGGTCTGCAGAGGAGAGCGAATCGCCAAGTACAACCGGCTTGTCGAAATTGAACAGGAACTCGGAGGGACGGGGCAATACGCGGGGCGAAAGGCGTATGCGCGGTGGAGACCGAATTAGATTTCCGAGTGTGCCCTGAAGGCATCAGATCATGCCAGATACTCAAGTCGAACAATCAGCGTTTGCTAGCCCGCCCGAGGAGCTCTTACGCGACTATGATCGGCTGAAGCTTGAACTCGGTCAGGCTCTTCAGACGGTACTGCACCTAACCGGCGGGCAGGAGCAACAGGAGCAGCACCGCAGGTGTCGAGAGCTACTGACCGTGCTCGCCGAAGACCGTTTTGTGCTCGCCGTTGTCGGACAGTTCAATCGAGGGAAGAGCTCCCTCATGAACGCCATCCTTGGGTTAGATCGTCTTCCGGTTGGTATCGTCCCACTGACCTCCGTGATCACCAGAGTGGCTTACGGTAACCCGGAGCGGGTGTTGATCGAGTTTGAAGGCGGGCGGCTGCGGAATGCGATTCGAATCGACCAGCTTGGAGATTACGTGACCGAGGAGGGTAATCCGGGGAACCAAAAACGAATTGTGGCCGCCGAAGTTCAACTTCCATCGGAGTTCCTGCGGCGCGGGCTTTTCTTCGTCGATACACCCGGGGTCGGGTCGGCCATTGCGGCTAACACGGCAACCACAGAACGCTTCCTTCCCGAAGCTGACGCTGTGATTTTCGTCACGAGTTTCGATTCTCCGCTGAGCCGTGATGAGCTCGAGTTCTTGCAAAGGGTCCGCGATCACGTGCGGAAGGTCTTCTTCGTCGTCAACAAGGCCGACCTGGCTCCGCAAGAGCAGCGTAGCAGGGTACTAAGTTTCGTTCGCGAACAAATCGAGCGAGAGACTGGGCTTCGCGAACTGCGGCTTCTCGCCGTTTCAGCCTTGGCGGGACTCGAGGCCAAGCTCAATGGAGCTTCCGAGCGCCTCGCCGACAGCGGATTACCCGCACTCGAAGCGGAGCTCATCGAATTCCTGACCACCGAGAAAACTACCGAATTCCTGCTGCGCCTCTGCGAGAGAGCGCTGTCGATGGTCACCGACCTTGACTCGAACGCAGTCGCGGAAGGGAGGAAGCCAACGTTTAACGACGTGGTAGCCCAAATTGTGAGCATTCGCAATCGAGTCCTTGGCACGTCAGGTGCTAATGAAGGACTCACGCCCATCCGCGAAGGAGCGGCAGCGGCAGTGCTCGAACCTCAAGTCGCTGAAGCCGTACGTAAGGCGTGCCGCGCCTGTACCCGCGTAGCGGACGCGATGTTCAAGTTCATGGCGAAATTTCAATATCAGATTGTGATCAATGCGCAGGAGCGATCGACCTTGGCCAGCCGCGGAGGGCTGTGTCCACTCCATACCTGGCAGTATTCCGAAATTGCGTCGCCCCAGGGCATCGCGGCATCGTTTCCAGCGGTACTGATGACGCTTAGCAAGAGACTGGGCGGCTTGGCCGAATCGGGTCGCCGCGATACGCTGGGGCCTGAAACGAAGAGGCTGTTGACGAGGCCGGAACAATGCCGGGCCTGCCAGGAACAATTCAGCGCGGAGGAACGGGTCATCGAGGAGATCGTAAGAGAGACAACCGATGCATGGAGCGGGTTGTCGAAAACCCCGGTCCTGTGTCTGCCTCACCTGAGCGCAGTTCTGCGGAAGTTGCCAGATCCCGAAGTAGCCGCTCAGTTGGTGGCTTTTGAGGCGGCGATCGTGGCCCGCCTGGCCGAAAATATGGAGCGGTACGCGCTAAAGCATGACGCGCTTCGCCGTAACTTGCAGAGCGAGGACGAGCGTGTAGCGTACCATCAGGGCCTCAGCGTGTTGGTGGGCGATAAGCGATTGCAGGCTCCCTGGCGTGTTCAATACCTGCTATGAAGCGGCTTTGTCGCCGGAATGATCGTCCAAGGCGCAGTTGAGTGGAATCAGCGCGCTGCCCGCGGTGCAATCAACCATGACGCTGAGCGTAGATGACAAGGCGAATACGACGCCCGCGCAGGAGAGGACCAGGTTGTCGTCGCGGGCCGGCGAGGTGGATGGCTCAGGCAGGCTTTTCGATTTAGCGACAATTGGGGACGAATTAGGTTCAAAGCGGGTCAGCGATGAAGCGCGATCACTCGCCGCTCGCGTCACGGAGGGCCGTTTCTACGTTGCCTGCATCGGCCAGTTCAAGCGTGGCAAATCGACACTGATTAATGCTCTGGTCGAGGACTCGATCCTGCCGGTCGGCTTAACTCCGGTCACAGCCGTTCCCACCGTGATTCGTTACGGCGAGCGTCGGAGAGCGCGTGTCCACGGCCAGGATGGCGCCTGGTTGGAGATACCCGTGGCTGATCTCAGGGAGTACGTTTCCGAAGAGCATAATCCGGAGAACGCTAAGGGCGTGAGAGGCGCCGAGGCCTTTGTCCCAAGTTCACTATTGGCAGGTGGAATGTGTCTGGTGGATACGCCTGGCCTTGGGTCCGCGTTTGGCGGGAACACGGCGGCAACTCAAGCTTTCATACCACACATCGATGCAGCCCTGGTGGTGGTGGGCGCTGATCCTCCGTTGGCGGGAGACGAACTTGCGGTCGTCAAGGCGGTTGCAAAGCAGATACAAGACCTGATAATCGTCTTGAATAAGGCCGACCGAACCACCGATGGGGAGAGAGCTGCTGCAGTGGAGTTCACCGACCGGCTGCTGAAAAAGCATTTGCAGCGTCCGGTCGGGCCCATCTTTCAAGTCAGCGCCGCCGAACGGCTAGCTGAACATCGAGGTCCGGAGCGCGATTGGGGCAAGCTGGTTGAGGCCCTCCGGCGGCTGGTGCAGGACTCGGGCCGGGCGATCATCCACGCGGCTTGCCAGCGGGGCATCAGCCGCCTGAGCGAACAATTATTGGCCATCATCAACGAGGAACGTGACGCGCTCGAGCGGCCCATTGAGGAGTCCGAGCAGCGCATCGGCCGGATGCGGGAAACCATCGCCGAAGCCGAGCGTTCGATGCGCGAGCTTGGGTTTTTGTTAATGGCGGAGCAGCAGTACCTCTCCACCATGTTCGTGAGGCGGCACAATACCTTTCTGGCCTCTGTACTGCCCCTGGCCAACCGGGAATTCGACGAGATGCTGCCCACCCTCAAGTACTCGATGGGTCCTTCTTACCGGCGCGGCCTCAATCACGAAGCGCAAGAGATTGCTCGTCGGCATGTGGAACCCTGGTTGAAAGGCGAACAAGAAGAAGCCGAACGAGAATACCGGCGGGTGGGCAATCGTTTCGTTCAAATGGGCAATGACTTTCTTCAGATGATGGCGAACGCCGGAATCCCGGAGCTAGCGCGCATGCCCCACGCCTTGGACCCGGAAGTGGGGTTTCGCATTCGGTCTAGGTTTTCATTTCTTGAACTCATTGAGATTGCCCAGCCGGCGTCGCCGTTGCGGTGGCTGGCCGACCTTGCCTTGGGGCTGCTTGGCGCGCGAAAGATGATCCAGGCAGACGCGCGGCGGTTTCTAACTCGGTTGCTTGAAACCAACAGCACGCGGGTACAAAGCGACATTCTCAGTCGCGTTCAAGAGAGCCGCGACCGGCTGGAAGCCGAAATCCGTAAGCTGCTTCACGAGGTCAGCCGTGTCGCTGACCAGGCGCTGGCTCGAGCTCGTGCCGCGCGTGCCGAGGGAGAGTCCGCGGTGCGGGCGGCTCTCGCTCGATTAGAAGAGCTGGAGCGCCAAGTTCGGGAGACTCGGCCTGCGTCTTGAACGACGGGTTGGCCAGGAGTTTGGCAGTGGTTCGGCGCGATGCCAGGACGAGAAGGACGCAACACCCTCGACCACACCTTAAAGCGTACGTAGTGGCCAGCGCCTTTGACAGCACACTTGTCCTAAGCTCCTGTGGCATAGCGTTAAGTGAGAATTTGGGTCTTTCACCCAGCAGGTTCGAAGACAAGACGGTTAGCCTGCGTGCGCAGAACCTGGTGCAGCCCGGTGCAGAGCTAACCTACCTCCTCCTTCATGACCCCGAATACCGCACACGAACACGTAAAGAGCATCTGGTACGGGCGGGCCACGAGATACTTCCCAAACGGAACGTCCGCGAACTCGCGGCGTTTCTGGGCGGTGGCATCGACGCATGCCGCTTTGACTTCCACATCATTTCAGCGTTACCACAGGACATGGTGGAATCGGCCCTGGAAGACATCGTCCCCGCCGACCACATCCATGGCACGCGCCTGCTTTACGACGCCTCCGGTAAGGTGGAAGGTGCGGCGCGGGTGAACACCGGTCACGGCAAGGTGATGGTGCTTGACAGCTTGCAGGACGTGACCTGGGCGGGAGTCATTTATATGGGCGGGAGCAGTTCCGATGTCCACGCCATGCTCTACGTCAATGCGCGCCAAGGGTTGACAATTGCAGCCTCGGAGGACAGAAGTATTGCCCACATCGCCCGACGAACGGTGCTGAGCGACGATGCTTTGAGCCTTCTTGTTCCCATTCTTCGGGACATCATCGGCTGGGACACCAAGCGCATCTGCGCTTTTTGGGATGCTCACGGCCTGACGGTTTACGACTGGGAACAGCTGTGGACAGCGCCCATTCTGAGTCCTTACGGCCCTGTTTAGATCGTCGTGCATTTGCGATCCCCACCAATGGTCACCGCCGGCGCATGGACGAGGGCTCGTGTTTGGCCCGAGTCGATGCTTTTCTCGCAGAGTATTTGAAGGTTCTCTGAAACGACGCTTCGGTACTGTAGTATGCCTCTGAGAACTCAGGACGCGGCGCGAGCCATTGGGCGAGGTTCACCAGGTGGCTGCGCTCCAGCGCCGTGCGCAGCCTGGGATTCTTCAGGCCCCGGCGCAGGATGGTGCAAATCACTTCTTCTGCGTCCTCCATTTCAAAACAGGTATTGAACGCGCCCTCGTTCGTTACCCGATCGCGGAGAATGTTGGCAATTGCATATCGAACGCGATAACTCCGGGCGGCGGGATCGTAGACCCTTGATAAATGCATCGAGGTTACCCGAGCGTCGGTGCGAAGCTTCGCCACGAATCTTGCGGCAAACCATAGAGCGCCTTGTTACGGAGTAAAACCGCGAAGAGCGGTGGACTGCAGTGATCAAGCCTAGCTGTCGTTGCGAAGAGAACTGTAAGGTGTAAGGACGTCAGAAGCGTCAAGAACACAAGAAACTCCTGGCCGCACCAGGCGGCAACAGGAGTTATCACCCTGCGGGCTAGCAGGTAGTTCTTAGGCGAACTCCATCACCTCGACCATTTTACCATCGCCCGGCCTTCTGTGAACTTAAAGCAATATCCTATGCCACGACCGCCTGAAATGCGAATTTCTTGAGCTTTTTGGGAGGCGCTGGGCTTGCGCAATGGCGTTCTTCCGCAGTACTCTACTTGTCTCGAGCGGTGGAGTTCGCTCAACGTCGCCCTCAGTGGCCAATGACTCCTGCGGCGGAATCGTCGTGGGAGATCGGGTCATCATCCCGGGGCGCTTCCCCTGACATATTGCGGGTAACTACAAAGCTCTCAGGCTAAGTGGGGCCGAGCTACAGGGTAGAGCCACGAGCCTTGAAAACTGGAGAAGGAGGAGAGTGCGTGTCTAAGACAATTCAGCGTCACCTTTTCACCTCGGAATCGGTTACGGAAGGGCATCCCGACAAGATGTGCGACCAGATCTCGGACGCCGTGCTGGACGCTGTTCTTGCGAGTGACCCGGGCGGGCGAGTGGCCTGCGAGGCCATGGTGAAGGACCAAGCCGTCTATGTGGCGGGCGAAGTTACAACCTCCGCAACTCTGCAGGTTGAGCAGATCGTCCGGAACACCATTGGGGCCATCGGCTACACGGACCCTCAGGCCGGCTTTACCGCCGAGTCTTGCAGCGTCGTGGTGAACCTGACTCGGCAAAGTCTGGACATTAACATGGGGGTGGAAACCGGTGGGGCAGGCGATCAGGGGCTCATGTTCGGGTACGCTTGTGACGAGACCGAGGAACTGATGCCCTACGCGGTGATGGCCGCCCACAAGCTTTGTCAACGGCTTGCCGAAGTTCGGCGGCAGAGGATAGTTGACTTTCTCCGCCCCGACGGAAAGGCACAAGTTACCGTTGAATACGCTGCGGGCCGTCCCGTTCGGGTGGACACCGTGGTGGTGTCCACACAACACAGCCCAGACGTATCGATCGACGTCCTTCGCGAAGCTGTCCGGGAGTTCGTAATCAAGCCCGTGATTCCCGGCGGCATGCTCGACTCGAACACGAAATACCACATCAATCCGACCGGAAGATTTGTAACGGGGGGACCTGTGGGCGATTCCGGCCTGACGGGACGAAAAATCATCGTCGACACCTATGGAGGAGCGGCCCATCACGGCGGTGGGTCGTTTTCCGGGAAAGATCCTACGAAGGTGGATCGCTCGGCTAGTTACATGGCCCGCTACATTGCGAAGAATATTGTGGCTGCAGGACTGGCCCGGTGCGTTGAAGTGCAGTTGGCTTACGCGATTGGTGTTGCTGAGCCAGTATCGGTGATGGTGGAGACTCTTAGTACCGGACGCCTCGGTAATGAAGAACTGATTGGGCTCATTCGGAGGGAGTTTCAGCTAACGCCTCGAGGCATCATTGAGTCTCTGGACCTGCTTAGGCCGATTTACAAAAAGACGGCGGCCTACGGCCATTTCGGGCGCCTAGAGCCCGAGTTCATTTGGGAGAGAACTGACAAGGCGCTACGTCTCCAAGCGGTGGCGGGGGTCGGCGCAGGCCGGCGCCGGACGAGGCCAGCCAGGCGCTCTTTGGAGCGAGGAGAAACAGCCCGCCAGAGCGCCTGACGTTCGGTCCTCGCGGAGATGGCCCGAAACCGGCCGTCTTGGCTTCGCGTGTCTGAGGTCCAACCCTGAGAGGGTCGAGAAGTTATGACTGCGAGGACAGGGGCTCCTGCATGAGCGGAAGCTTCGGATGGTGCTCGTCGCAGCCCACCCGAACCCATGGGATTCGATGCGTTCATCGGCAACGCGAAGGCGGTTTCGGCCTTGCGCAGCATGGTCGCAAAGCGTAGGGTGCCTCATGCTCTGTTGTTCACTGGACCTGAGGGTGTCGGGAAAAAGACTCTGGCACTGATGTTTGCCAAGGCTCTCAACTGCCAACGGTTGCAAGACGACTTTTGCGGAGAGTGCACCGGGTGCCGGAGAGCTGAAGAGATGCTCGATGCGGCCCGGCATGACCTGGCGGCCCGGCGAGAGCTCAAAGATGCGGCGCGGAGAACGGAAGGGTTCATTTATTTTGATATTCAACTCATCGAACCCCTCACACGATACATCCTAATCGAACAGATTCGGCAACTTCGAACTGTGGCCTACACGCACCCGTTCGAATTCGCCCGCCGAGTCCTCATTATCGACCAGGCCCAAGCGGTACATTGGCAGGCAGTGGATCTCCTCCTGAAGCTCTTGGAAGAGGCGCCGGAGAGCACGACGGTAGTGCTCGTATGCCCAAATCGCCACGAGCTTCGGGCCACGCTTCGGTCGCGTTGCCGCCTCATCTCTCTTGGCTCTGTTGACGAGTCCACGATCCTGAGGGTCCTGGCGAGGAATGCAGGCGTACAACAGTCCAGACGAGCCCTCGTCGCCCGGCTCGCGGCGGGCAGCGTGGCGAGAGCGATGGTATTTGATCTTGAAGCATTCCAAGGGCAACGGCAGCCGTGGCTGGAATTCCTTTCCAGTCTGCTGGACGACACTGGAAGTCGCGGTGGGACGCCAAATTGGAGGTTGCTCTTCGATTCCACCCGGGCGCTTACCGAGAACCGGGCTGATTTCCAGGAGGCACTCAGAATTGGCTACTCACTGCCGCAGGATTTAATGCGAATACTGGAAGGGCTACCGGACTCTCAGGTCACAAATATCGACGTCGTTGCCCGGTTGAGGAAATGGGCGCCAAGCCTCCAGCTCAGAGGCATTGAAGCGTTCAAGAAGGGGCTGGATGAGTCCTACCGGCTTTACGCTAGGAATGTCAATCTGCAACTTGGCTTAGACGCACTGGCGGTCGAGTTAAACTCTCTCGTTGGTTGGAGCAAGGCCGAGAGGGCTTTGCAGCCCCCGAGGACTTGAACCAAGGAATAAGAATCGACACTCACCAACGGCGTCACTCCTCAGGTATAATTCAGTGCTGGCGATGGGGTTCGCCCGACAGACCGTCTCGTACTCTTCGAGACTGACGACTCCTACCTCCAGGCGATAGCCTGGTGAAACCATCTTCTGCCATTGAGGTACCGTACCATGCTCGCAGACTGTGACCAGCCTGCAAAGCGCTACCGAGTTAAGCGCAAGGGTTCGTCACCCGCGCAGAGCAGTAAACGAGTTGAGAATTAAGCACGTCGTTGGAGTTGCCCATCGGACCGGGCGGTAGCCAGAGCGTGGGTAGTTCCGGACGGCAGAGGCGCGCACTGGTTTGGGGCAGAAGAGATGCCACAAGCGAATCCAGCACGACTGAGGAGCTTGACAGATGCGTTGTCCGAGGACGCATGCCCTTTGTGTAGCCTGCTGAAGGAGTTTCAAGCTTCCTACCTTCGCGAGCCGCACGTCGCGTCGTTGGAGAATGTCTGCAGTTTTCACATGTGGATGATTGCCAAGACTGCCGACGCTGAAACTGCGGGTGCGCTCTATCTACGGTTTCTTGATCGGGGTGCAAAGCATGGCTTGGTATCCGATGCCTGCGATGTCTGCGCGCATATCCGCCGAGAGGAGGCTGCCCGCGTGAAGGAATTCGCAGACCTATTAGAGCGGCCTGAAACCCTGAAGTGGCTGCGGGAGCAGGGTGCGCTTTGTGTTCCTCATGCGCGAGAGCTGCTAGCCCACGCGCCTGAGCAATTACAGAGTGACGTGCTTTTGGCTCTGAACAAGCGCGGAGCAGAGTTGAGGAAGAAACTGGTTCACTTGGTGCGGGAGGCTCAAGGGAGACGCCCTGTTCACGGTGGTGTGCTCGGCAGGGTCGCCGAATATTTAGTCGCCCAGCGGGGCTTGGGCCTGCGCTCTTAAAGAGGGACTCGGACTCGGCCGCGCCCCGGGGAAAACGAGATGGCGGCTAAGGTTGAAACTGACGGACATTCAGGAGCGTGGAAGGATGGAGACACGCGCGAGTTGCCGGCGGACGTGCTGCAAGCGATCCAGCTCCAGGGCCGCTATCACGAGATCACAATTGACAGGCAAGGTAGTATCACGAATCGTCTCCTTATCGTGGGAGAATATGATTCATATTCTCAAATTTACGAGCTGAACGGAACGCGATGGAAAATCTTGACCCACACGAGTCTACCGGCTGGACGAGTTGTCTACACTCTTCTCTGCGTAGGAGAGGACTGAGTCAGGAGGTTGTTGTGCCGAAGCGGTTCGTGCCCGGTGAGGAGTTGCAGACCCGTAGGGGGCCTTATACAGAACGCATTAAATCATGACACATGGTGCAGCCCATAAGGGCACGGCTTCAGCCGTGCCGGAGACTGCCCAAGCGCACTGTCGCTACGCTCGGCAGCGTGCCATTGCATTCGGCCCCTGAACATGCTATAAAGAACGTTGGTGATGGAGTTCGCCCACCTAAACCGCCCGCCACCGCGGGTTAATGACTCCTGTAACGGGTTGATCCATGGCAGGAGTTTATCGCTTACCTCCTTTTCGTGAGCTACTGACTTCCCCTGCCGCTTTTGTGGATTTGAGGCGTGCGCCCAGCGCGGCTTGGCAGCGGTGTAATCACGCCGCGGGACATTCGTCTGCGCGAAAAACGCAGCACGCAAGAAGAGACCTTTGGTGCCGCCTTGGGCTGCAAAAGTCGAGATCAGCTCTTAGCCAAACAGGGCGCGATGGAAGTCCAGGACAAGACTAGAGCAATCGCCGCGCAACTCGACGACCCGAGCCGCAGCGGCGAGGCGTTAATGGCCTTGCTCGCGTTAGGCAAGGACTCGGTGCCCGCCCTGGTGGAATTCGTCCGTTCAACGAAGCCGTCATCTCTGCCTGAGGGACGCCTGTTGGCTGTGGAAGGACTCAGCATCTTGAAGGGTCCGGCGGCGCTTGCCGCTCTTATCGTGGTCGCCACTCAGCGCCTGGCCAACATTTGCGATCCCGCGGTGCGCCTGGGGGAAGAGACGGTTGCGAGTCGTGCCGCTTCGGCGCTCGCAGATTTTCCGGACCCTCACGCGCGCGAGGCTTTGCTGGAACTCCTGGATGAGAAGCCTCTGATCGGAGTGGCGGAGGCGTTTGAGAAGCTGGGGGATCCCCGAGCGATCCCACGACTCGTCTCCTGGTTAGGAGAGGATTTCGTCGCGGAAGCTGCGGGCCGGGCGATTGTTGTGTGCGGTTGCGCGGCGGTTCCCGCGTTACTCGATTCCTTAAGAGCGAAGGATGAATGGTACGGCTCTGAAAGCGGAATGAGTCAGCGCCGTCGCGCGAGGGCTCTGGAGATTCTGTGCGAACTGCCGGTTCCGGGTCGCTACGACGGACTTGAAGACCTTTTGGAAGACTCTGCCGAAGGCGTTCGTTTCAACGCGACGCGCTTATTCCTCCGAAACGGCAACCTGGCACAGCGGCGCCGAGCCTTTCGCGTTGGCCTCGAATTCCTGGACTCGCCGGATAACACTCTGCGAGCTAATTGCGAAGAGTTGCTCATCTCGCATTTTGAGGTTGGAACGGAGCTAGTCCTTGAGGAAATCGGGCGCCGACGCGTCAGGGGTGAATCAGAGGGTTTCTGGCCTCGGGAGACGGCGCTAACGATTCTACTGCGCATCTATCGCAAAGGTAATGCCGCGGCGAGGTAAGTATTGAGATCAGATCCCCAGGTTAGTGAAGAAGCGCCCGCTCGAGATACTTGGCTGAACCGTAGTGTGTTTGGTATGGGCGTGGCGAGCCTCTTATCGGACGCAGGACACGAAATGGCAACGGCCGTTCTGCCCGGTTTTCTAGCGGCGCTTGGGGCGTCGCCAGCGGCGTTGGGCATCATCGAGGGGGTCTCGGACGCCCTGTCAAGTGCTGCGAAGCTTACTGTGGGCTGGCTTTCGGACCGGCTCGTGCACCGCAAACGAGTCGCGGTTGCGGGATACCTGTTGACCGGGGCTTCTACAGGCTTGTTCGCCGCTTGCTATGGATCGGCGGCGGTGTTGATGAGCAGGGTGGTAGGTTGGGTGGGTCGCGGAGGCCGTACACCACTCCGGGACGCCATGCTGGCCGGTTCTGTCGGCACCGAGTCGCGAGGTAAGGCCTTCGGGTTCCACCGGGCCGGCGATACGATCGGAGCCATCATCGGCCCTCTTCTAGCTGTGGGCTTCCTTGCCTATTTCCAAGGTAAATTGAGCGATCCTACCGCACCCTTTCGGAGGGTATTCCTGCTTTCGCTAGTTCCTGGGCTTGGTTCCGCAGTAGCCTTTGGTTTCCTGATCCGTGAAGGACGGGCAGGTTCTCCACGAACGAGCTTCCTTGCTGCCGTGCGGACCTTGCCGAGGGGTTTCCGACAGTTTCTCTTGGGAGCCGGGATTTTTGGCATGGGCGACTTTGCGCGTACCCTCATGATTCTCGCAGCGGCGCAGCTTCTGACATCGTCTCACGGACCCAAGGATGCCACCCGGATCGCGGCACTCTTGTATGTCGGACACAATCTGTTCTACGCCGCTTATTCTTACCCCATGGGCGCTCTCTCCGACCGCGTTGGCCGGCGCGGATTGCTGGCGCTCGGGTATCTAGCAGGAGCATTGGTCTCGGTGGGCTTCCTGGCAGCGTTTTATTGGCGACTCGATGTCGTTGTCTACCTGCTGGCCCTTTTTGGCCTCGGTGGTTTTTCTCTCGCCGTGGTCGACACTTTGGAGGGAGCAATGACGGCCGACCTTGTTTGGGAGGGAGCTCGTGGTGCCGCCTATGGAATCCTGGGCACGGTAAATGGTGTTGGAGACCTTGTGGCGAGCACACTGGTCGGAGTCGTTTGGGCAAAGTTTTCGCCCACGGCCGCCTTCGCGTCTGCCTCTGTGCTCATGGGCGTAGGCGCTGGAGTCATCTACAGTTTGCCGAATGCTTCGGAGTACCCATGCCGTTGACTCGCTTTTGCCCGAATTGCTGGAGTGAGATTGGTCTGGGGTCGGTCTGCCTGGTCTGCGGTAGTGACGCTCGTGACTTGGCTGGGGACAGCTACGAACAAAAATTGCTCCAGGCGCCCTATCACCCTGAGCCCACCGTTCCCATCCGCGCTACGACCATCCTGGGCGAACTCGGGTCGAGGGCTGCTGTCGAACCACTCATCGAGCTGGCGGCATCCACTTCGGATCTTTACCTCCAGGAGGCCGCCGTGACTGCGCTCGGACGCATTGGCGACGCTCAGGCGGCTTCGTTGCTTCATCGGCTGAGCCGGGAAGGGGCACTGAGAGTGAGGATTGCAGCCGATCGAGCCTTGAAGGCCTTGAGCCATGCCAGCTCCCAGAAATGAAGCGAACGGGTCGCGGCCTACGAGCAACGGCGGATGGGACGGCTCACCCCTGCTTCTTGGCCGCGAAAGTGAAGAGCGCCGTCTACGCGCAGCTATCCTCGGCGCTGAAAACCTGACGATCGAAGGTCCTGCCGGAATCGGCAAAACCGCTTTGGTCTCGCACGCCATCCAGTCGCTTCCCGCAAGCGTCGCGGCGCGTTGCTTGTACTTCGCGGGGGTGAAGGACCTGCAAGACCTGTTGCGCCGGCTGATCCGCGCGCTGCACGAAGCCGATGATCCTCGCTTGCGGAGGCAGCTCCAAGCAGAGAGAGTTTCATCATTTAGCTTTGCCGGCTGGCTCAAGGAACTATCCACCAGCCGTCTAAAGGGAACTGTCTACCGCGCGGTTGAGGGCGGCGACTATCGGATTTTCCTGGATCATCTTCCACCTCTGACACGCGCTGTGGCAAAGGTGGTCAAAGAGCTGTTTTGGATGCGCCGTACTCCAGTGTATCTTGTGCCGCGCGCGGAAGCCCGGGAGACGATATCTCGATTCAGCCACTTCTTTTACTGGGGCGACCGGGAGCGGCTGGTGCTCGGCGCGCTTCCGCGTCCAGCAGCGCAAGAATTGCTGGAGAGCTGCATTGAACGCTTCGGTCTCGCCCGGTTAGACCTCGCTGATTTTCGTGAAGAGGTCCTTGAACTGAGCAAGAGCATTCCGGGAGCCATCGTGAAAATGTGCGCGCTCGCCGCCGACGCGCGGTACCAATACCGAACCCGGATCAAAATCAAGTCGGCCTATGTCGAGTACCTCATCACCGGACACGAGGTCGGCGCGAGCCAAGCTTCGGCCATAAGACGGAGTGGCAGCCGATCGTAATGAATTGCTGTTGAGTGAGACGTGTTCAATAGTCGGCGACCCCAAGTAGCTGTCGAAAGGTGAGAAAACAACGATGTTTACGGATCGCTGGATGATTTGCGAGAAGGGCCACGTGCACTGGGGCGCGGCTGGCGGCGCTGGCCTTCTGTTTCGCTACGCACCGGATGTAGACAAAGATCAATTTCTCCTTCAACTTCGGTCCCAGTCGCTGGATCGGGGCGGAACATGGGGCATCCCCGGAGGAGCCATGAGAGATGGGGAATCTCCGGAAGCGGCGGCTCGGAGAGAAGCGGAGGAGGAGATCGGTCCTCTTCCACCCTATCGGGTCACGCGAATTGATACTCAGGAATGTGGGGCCGGGTGGAGGTTCCACATTGTGAGCGCCGATGTCGATTGCCCTTTTCGAGCGTTCTGCGTGCACGAAACAGATGCCACGGGGTGGTTCACGCGAAAAGAGATCCGCGGTCTGAACCTGCACCCGGAGTTCCGCAGGTGGGTGGATAGCGTTATGCCATAAGGCTCGGGTCGGACGTGTGCCATCGACGGGGCGGGAGAGGAATGCTATGGACGCTGGTCCGGGATGGTCGCCGAGCGTTTCTGACAGTTGAGCGCTTGATCCAGCGTAGGTGCCAAGGCCGTTGGCCTTGATTTGCCGTAGAAAAGCTCGTTGAACTAGCGGTTGCTTCGCCGAGCTGGCACAAGATCAGCGAAGCCTGCCAACTCTGCCCTCGGTCCCACCAGAAACTCCAGCGCGCGCTCGGGCGAGGCTGATTCCGCACCTCGCGGCTCGTGCCTGAACTGGTAGTCGTGCTTGCGCTGAAATTCACGCAGATCATCGATCAGTTCACGGACAACTCTGCTGCCGGTGCTCCTGGCAAGCGTCAAAGCAGACACTGATCTCCATTGTCCTGCGATAACCCGAAGATGATAGAAACACAAGCCCGGAGAATGTTGGTACAGCTGGCTGAACTGCGCTTCCTCGAGCAAGTTCTCCAACACCGCGAGGTAGTGGTTCTCAGACTCCTCAAGCGTGGCACAGACCGTGCATCCTGAACCGGGTCGCATCTCGAATTCGACCGGCTTCCCGTTGAATCGCTTCTCGACTCCGAAAATATTGCTCTTCTTTGCGGGCTTAGCGTTGGGCATGCGCTCGACCTCGTTCAGCGTTCGGGTAAGCAGGTTCTCGCAAAGAATGGAAACGCCGAAGCCGTCCGCCCAACATTCTGTCTCGATCGCTTTTGCCTGCCAGAAGTGCTCCCGGCAGAAGCCGCCTCCCTCAAGAAACTGCGCACGCGCCGAGCCCGACATCATGCCCTCGTACAGGAAGCTGAAAATGTAACGGCGCGCCGTGTGCCGGAGGCTGCTGCAGACGAGGCATCCACCGCTGGCCAGCCCTCGTTCCAACGCCGTTCTAGCGAACCAACTAGGCTTCCTCTGTTTTCGACTCGACGCGACTGGACCGGCTGTGTCCTTTGAAAGTTTGGCGATCACGGCTTTACCTGCCGCCTCCACCAACCGGCACGGCTTCCGCAGCTCGGAATTGAGAGAGTGCGTTCAAAGATTGCCGAACGCCCTCGCCCTCCAGCGCTTCGACACCGCGTGCGCCGCTCAAGCGTTCGAGCCGGGCGCGATACTCGTCAGCGTTAGCCTCGAACTGGCGACGTAATTCGGCCAAGGTCCTGCGAACCCAGGACTCCAGTAATCTGCCGTAGTTCTGGAACGCTTCGTCAACGGGGTCGCCGATCTGTTCGACGAGTATTCTTTCCACCCGTCGCCTCGCAAACCCACGTCCGAGGAAGTTGAAAAAGTTCTTCTTCACGGCAATCTGCAAGGGACCGGGGTCGAATCGCGGCATTTCCTTCACTGCGGAATCCAGCGCCTCTTCGCCTGCTGGTGGGGCGCCTCCCAAGGCTTCAGCTGCATCGGTGACGGTTCGGGACAACTCGCCGGCCAGAGCGCGCAGCCGTTCGAAGATGGTGTTGGCCCCCTCGGCTGCAGTCCGGGAGAGATGGCGAAGAGCAATACATTGGGCATCGTCCGCAGGTGACGCATCCTTTCGGAACCACCCTGCGACGATCTCCTCCGCCGTCCTCTGGACAGCCAAGTAGCCTAGCTTCCGCACCCGGTCCGCCGCTTTCAGGCAAAGACTGTTTACTTCCTCGAACTTCCCCGTCGCCCGCCGCAGCGCGGCCTCCGCCGCCTCAATTTTTTTGCTTTCCCGTTCGGGCTGCTTCCCCGGCACCTCGAGCCGGAGCTTCAGCGCTCCCTCAATACCTTCCTGCAAGGCTCCGATCTTCCTGCGAATCGACTGCTGCGCCAGCTCCTGGTGCCGGTCGCAGAGCGGCTGAATCTCGCGCCCGAACCACTCGTCCACCAGCGCCGCGTGCGTGGCTTCCGTGCTCACCGAATGTACGGAAAGTGCCAAACCCAATTGCGATGCGATCTGAGACGTGGTGTAGTCGATGACCTTCCCCCGGTCCTCTTCCTGCAGCAAGTCGATCTTGCTCAACAGCACGCACGCCGGAATCGCAGCCTGGTAGAGGCTCTGGATTGTCGCCAGGTCTTCCTGATTTAGGGTTGAACCGGCGGCGATCAGCACCACGCCCAGGTCGCAGCTTGGCAGATAAGCCATGGTTTCAGCCGCGCCCGCGGTAGCCAGAGAACCCAGGCCCGGCGTGTCTACAAAGATCACTCCGTCCCGAAGCCGCCGCGCCGGCAACTCTGCCACGATCCGCGTCACGTGCCTGGCGTTGCCGGGATTGAACTGCTCGCTCACAAATTCGGGCAGCCGCGCCAGGTCCATTGTTTCAGGCGCGCGGCCGGCGCACGTCACGGTGAGTTTCGGCTGAGGCCCGTGCACGATTCGGGTGGGCACGGCCGTAATCGGGTTAACTCCAACCGGCAGCGCGGTGGTTTCGAGAATGTAGTTCAGAAGTGAGGACTTGCCGGAACTCACGCGGCCGAAGACGGCGATTTGGAATGAGGTCGATTCCAACCGGTCGAGAATGATTTCGAGCGCTGGCCGGAACTCTACCAGGCCGTGCTCAGCGATCAGCCGTTCCAGCGTTTTCAGAAGCTCGAACTCATCTGTTGTGCTCTGCAGCCTCTGCAGGCGCGCTGCGAGATCATGGTCCTGGCCGAGATAGGTGCTGAGCCGCCGAATCACTCCCTTCATTTCCTGCACCAGCCCGTTCAGCTCGGGCACGAGAGATGCCGGGACTTCGCCGTACCCCCGCATCACCGAGGGGCGGCACTCGTCGAACGCGATATCCGCGAATTCGAGGTTCACCCGAATCGTTCGCCTCGCTTCAAACCGCGCCTCGGGGAGGCTGATCCCCTGGCTTTTCAGGACGTGGAGCATCTGGGCGCGAATCCGGGCGATGTAATCCTGGATGACTTTGATCTGTACGGGTGAGAGATCCCCGCGATACTTGGGAAACGGAGATTTCGAGGCCGAAGCGGATAGAATGCCTTCGATTTCAGACAGGAGCTGATCCGCATACTTGCAACTGGTCAGCAAATGCAGAGACTGCGATGAATTGAGCGAGTCGCGCGGCTCCATCAGCATGGCTCCTTGGGGGCCGATAAACCAGCCTTCCGGTCACAAGGTCATTCTGAGCTGAAAGGAGGAGCAAACCAGGTGAGTAGAGTTGGCGCGTCCTTCGCCCAGAATTCCTCAGGAGTCATCTTCCCTCGCGGGCAGTTAAGGGCGAACTCCAACGCCACTCCCATTATCGGGCGGGCTCGCCCCGTCCGTCAATGCCGGCGATGCTCTTCCCCCGGCACGCTAGTGTAGTGTCCAGGATTTGAATGGGCAATGTAGCGGCGACCTTTAGGTCGGCACGTGCCCGCCTAAAGGCGGCCTCTACGGCGATCCGGTTGTCCAGCTATTTCACGGACACTACACTAGTGAAACTGTGGATAACAGCCATAATTCCCTGCCTCGTTCGTGCACAAGCCACTTCCTATCAATAACCTCTTGGCTTTACAAAAATAACTCCTGTGTTTTCATATACCTCTTGGCTTTGAACGCTGTGGGAAAAACATTTTCCTTTGTTTTCAACAACCTCTTGGCTTCGTTCGGAACCTTGGCCTTTCACATTTTGGGCTCCAACCCTGAGATTCTCCCAATTCTTCGATCTGAAATCTGTCCCCCGCGTTTCCGACCTCGTTGCAGTTCCGCCCTGCAGATTAGGCAACGTGCGTCTGCGTTATCAAGGGGGAGGGCCCAGGAACCTGCGACTCTTGGGTTTTGAGGCGAGGTCGAGAGTGCTCGGGCGTGTATGCGCCGCCCAGCCGCCCGCGAATGTGTGTACTTGACATCGTATAACCCATTGGCCATCATCAACATCGTGGGATAGAAAATCCGGTCCTTTGTTTTCAACAACATCGTGGGATGTTCCTTCATTTTCGATGTTAAAAACTTCCCAGGGTCCCACTGCGACTGAGCCGCCCGCCTGTCTCTCGTGGTGCTTCCTGGATCGCTCCACATAACTCGTTCCGCCCGGAAATCACCCACAACTTGACTGCCTCGCCCTCTGTGTAGCATAACAGAAGGAGCCTGTCAAGCTATTCTTTCAATTAGTTTTCAGTATGACTCTAGCGTTTACAAATAGGCTACATTTAACGCACTGGCGCCAACCTTGCGATCCGCGCCCGCCGAGCGGGGGATCAGTCCCACGTCGGCGGGATGAGCGGTTCGGCGATGCTCTCGAAGGCTCTGACCTCTTTACTGAGTGAAGACCGTATCACGGCAGCCTCACTTCTGTATAGCACAATAGGGCGCTCTCTCCGACCCGTCGTTTGTTTACCGACGAGCGCCTACGGGGTCTCCCCAAAAACCCACACCAGGACGGTGGACTTGTGGTGCAATAGGGCGAGGGAGGATATGGCTTAGGGAATTTCCGATCTCTGCGGCGCCGGCAGTTGGTTACGGCAGAACCTTATTTGAATGCCCTGTCCGACGCGCGCACGAGGTGGTCGAACGAGGCTACGTGCATCGACTGTTGGCCCTTGCGCTCTGTGCTTTCACTCTCACGGCACAAAGTGAGTTGCTGCCGGCCCAGTCGCATCCCAAGTTAGTAGTGGTGATCGTGGTTGACCAGATGCGGGCCGACTACCTTGACCGTTTCGCACCCTACGAGAGCGGAGGCTTGCATTTTCTCGCGAGCGAGGGGGCAGATTTCGTCAACGCCAATTACCAGCATTCTCCCACCGAGACCTGCGTGGGACACGCGGTGCTGCTTTCGGGGAGATATCCGGCTCACACAGGCATTGTCGCCAACGAATGGTACGATCGCGCTACCGGAAAGATGGTGTACTGCGTCGATGATTCCAGCGCGCCTCTCGTAGGGGGCAGGGGGAACCCGGTATCCCCGCGGAACCTCATCGGAGAGAACTTCAGCGACTGGTTACAAACTTCCTACCCGGGCGCTCGCGTCTATTCGATTTCCTTGAAGGACCGCGCGGCCATTCTTCTGGGTGGGCATCATCCGCAAGGCGCCTTTTGGTACTCCCACGAGACTGGTCAATTTCTTACCAGTCGCTACTATGCTGAACAGCTCCCGCAGTGGGTGAACGATTTTAATGACGCGCGCCCAGCGGATTCCTACGCCGGCAAGCCGTGGACTCCGTTGCTGGATGCGGGCTCGCCGGCATATCACAGGCACGAAGTGGCCGGGCAGTTCCCGCACGCGATGGGAGCCGAGGCTGGACCCAAACTCTACAACAGCATCTATGCCTCACCCTTTGGCGACGAGCTGTTGGAGCGGTTTGCGGAAGCCACGATTACCGCAAACCATTTGGGCCAGAAGGATGGCCGGCAAGCTGCTCCCGATTTGCTCGATATCAGCTTTTCCTCGAATGACGCCGTGGGACATGCTTACGGCCCTGACAGCCCGGAGATCGCCGACGAGCAGATTCGCCTTGACCGCACGCTGGGACGCCTGGCCGCCTTCATCGACTCGAAGGTGGGAAAACAGAATGTGTTGTGGGCGCTCTCGGCTGACCACGGGTCAGAGCCGGAACCGGAGGCCGAACGGGACCTCAATCATAATGCGGCAGCTCAGCGGCTGCCGCTTTCTGAGGCGCTGAACTCGGCACAGAGACAACTGGATGTTATTTTCCACGTGGCGGATGATACGCGGTGGTTTGTGGCGAAGACGGATGGCATGCTGTATTTCGACATCGCCGAACTCGAGCGCCACCACATCGAGCTCACAACGGCTCGCGAAGCGCTCGCGGAGCAGGTGCACAACGTCCCAGGCATGGAGGGATTCTATGACCCGTCGCGATTGGCGGAAGGGTCCGGATGGTTCGGCAGCGTTCTGAAGAACAGCTACTTCCCGGATCGCAGCGGCGACGTCTACTATCTGACGAAGGAATGGACATACTTCAGTTCGAACCCGACTGGGACCTCCCATGGCGACCCCTGGCCCTATGACACCCATGTGCCCTTCGTGATCGCCGGATGGCGGGTTCGCCCCCAACAAATTACGGTGAGCGTCCAGGTGTCCGATCTTGCGCCCACGCTGGCTGACCTCGTTGGAGTCCATTGGCCTCGCTCGGAGACGATCGACGGCCGGTCACAGAGGGATCGTCTGGCTCTCGGCAAGTGAGGCGGGCCGTCTCAGGAAAGGTTCCTCAATGAAACGATGGGTGGTTTGTACCGCCTTCATGATCGTCGCGTTTGGCGCCGATCGGCGAAGTATCGCCGCTTCGCACCCGGCGCAACAGAAGACCGAGAACATCATTTTCGTCATGACTGACGGTATGCGCTGGCAGGAGCTGTTCAGAGGGGCGGACGCCACACTGATGAACAAGGAGAATGGGAGCGTGGAGGACGTGCCGGCCCTGCGGAAAGCATATTGGCGCGACACCGAGGAGGAGCGTCGACGGGCCCTAATGCCGTTTCTATGGGATGTCGTCGCCCGGCAAGGGCAAGTCTATGGCAACCGTGAGAAGGGTTCGGACGCTTATGTCACCAACGGCCTGGACTTTTCGTATCCGGGCTATAGCGAGACGCTTTGCGGATTCGCCGATCCTCGCATCAACAGCAACGACAACGTGCCGAACCCGAACGTTACGGTGCTCGAGTGGCTCAACCGCCAGAGCCCCTATCACGGGCGGATAGCCGCGTTCGGGGCCTGGAACGTGATCTCAGCGGTTTTCAATCCGGAACGTTCGGGACTGGTAGCGAACGCCGGCTATCAGCCGTTCACGGCGATGCGGCCGAACGCACGCCTCGAATTGCTGAATCAGCTCAAAGCCGATGGGCCTCGCGTGTGGGATGATGAACCTTTCGACGCAATACCGTTCTACACTGCGCTCGAATATCTTAAAGCCTGCAAGCCGCGCATTCTTTATCTCTCTCTGGGCGAGACCGACGATTGGGCTCACCAGGGCAACTATACGGAGTACTTGAACGCCGCCCATCGCGTGGATGCATACCTGCGGATGCTCTGGGAAACTGCGCAATCCATGCGGCAATACCGCGGGAAGACCACGTTGATCTTCTCGCCGGATCACGGCCGGGGAGATGATCCCACGGAATGGAAGGATCACGGCGAAAAAGGACCGAGCTCAAAATACATTTGGATGGCCTTCTTGGGACCGGACACTCCGGCCCTGGGCGAGCGCGCGAGTGTTCCGGAAGTGCGGCAGAATGAGATTGCGGCAACGCTGGCGGCATTGCTGGGTCGGGATTACGCCTCCGCTGTACCGAATGCGGGCAAGCCCATTGCGAACGTGTTGGGACGTTAGGTGAAATAGAATTCAGAAGGGCTGCGAATTGCCACTCTTACTGCACCCATGCCCGTTCCGTCACATTTCCCACCTGTTGAAATCGCGCAGAAGGTAGCTGTTTCCCTGGGGATCGGGTTGCTGGTTGGGCTCGAGCGAGAATGGTCTCACAAAGAATTGGGAGTGAGAACCTTTACGGTCGTGTCGCTCCTGGGCATGCTCAGCTCCCTGCTGGGAAATAGCTATGGCCTGATGTCTCTCGCCGGGACCTTCCTGCTCGTCGTCTTTGTTAACACCCGAACCCTGCTGAAGAAACAGACCCTTGAGATTACAACATCGGCCGCTTTAATGGTGGCGACGGTTCTCGGTGTCCTGATCGGGCAAGGGCATCTCTTCACGCCGGTGGCGGCTTCAATTATCGTGACCATGCTGTTGGCGTGGAGAACTGAGCTGCGCGAGTTCGCGCGCGGCCTCACGCTTGAAGAAATCCGCAGCGCGGTCCTAATTGGGCTGCTCGGTTTCGTCATCTACCCGATTCTCCCTGACCGGTTTGTGGATCCCTGGCGCCTTTTGAACCCACGTCAGGCTTGGGTGGTGATCATTGCACTGGCCGGCATAGGCTTCGTGAACTACGTCTTGCTACGAGTGTATGGGAGGCGTGGGATTTATTACACAGCTTTATTCGGAGGATTGGTCAATAGCACGGCGACTGTGGCGGAGATGTGTCCCTGGCTTGCAGCTGCTGGTGAGAGTCTCTCGGGAATGGCGTTGGCTGTGGTTTTGCTTACCAACATTTCGATGTTCCTAAGAAATCTTGCCATTCTGGCGATCTTTTCACCCGAGGCGCTAGCGTACGCGCTCGGCCCCCTACTCGCCATGGCTCTAGTGTCGGCGATTATCGCTTGGCTTCGCTACAAGCAGAGCGCACTGCCCTCGAACCAGCTCAACTTTTCGTCGCCACTTTCGTGGCCGAGGATAACCAAATTTGGTGCATTATTCTTACTCATTCAGACCTGCGCGGATCTGGCACAGCGTCACCTGGGAAGGTTCGGATTTCTATCCGTGAGCTTGTTGGGCGGACTGGTGAGCAGCGCCAGCACAACAGCCGCGGCAGCGCTCTTGGTCTCCCGGGGCCGTCTAACACCGAGTCTCGGAGGCACCGCGGCAGTGCTCTGCTCGATCTCAAGTGCGCTGGTGGATATTCCCCTTGTCTACCAGCAGACCAAACACCATGGGGGCCTGGTCCGAGCCGTTGCTTTGGCGTGCTTTTCCGCCGTCCTCATTGGACTGTTGGCCTTGGCCTGCCAGACCCTGCTTTGATCCCACACAGCAAGATAGCAAGATAGCAGGTAGAGAGCGGCGCAGTACCGTGGGCTCGAATTGACAGACGCAAAATGGCCGGATGATAATCTGAACTGGGGCGTTGGAGTTCGCCCTTAACCGCCCTTCGGGGCAAATGACTCCTACGAGGGATTTCCCTGCGTGGGAGCTATTTGTCTCTCCCGTTTAGCTGCTCTACAGGTTTGAAATCCTTCCATAGAACTTAACTCTTGACTCGGTTTGCCGAGGCGGAAACGGATCGTTCTCTGATCCCGTAGTTGCGTGGCCCAGAGCGACGTTCACATCTTCAATGAGGGTTTGTCAGTGCGCTTCGACAGCATTTTATTCCCAGAGTCAGTTCCTGAGTCCCTCCAAGAGGTCGTCCAAGAGCGCGTTCATGCGATAAGTCGCGCGCCAATTCGAGAGGCGGGAGACTCCGGCAGGTTGGAGAGTGTGCAAGCGCCGCCCTTTTTCCACGATCTGAATCTCGATCAAATCGTTGAAGCCGTCACCGCCGGCTGGAAGCAGTACGACCTCGCCCCCTTCTACTACACCCGATTGAGTGACCTCGATGCGATCTTGTATCGCCAAGAGGTGATGAAGGATCTCGAAGAGAAGCCGGTGATGGAGGCGGTGAGGCTGTTCTCAAAGCGAATGCATTCGATGCGTGAGCGTCTCGATGAGG